>Ga0209515_10006327_pt1 | contig 14834 bp, 12 predicted proteins | sample Subgroupgradi54m_FD_187454 | JGI IMG/M metagenome (GOLD analysis project Ga0209515, IMG submission 187454) | Subsurface groundwater microbial communities from S. Glens Falls, New York, USA - GMW60B uncontaminated upgradient, 5.4 m (SPAdes)... ...
CCCTGCCGTACAAGCCGAACCTGTTGAGGTGTATATATTTTTTAAATCCAGATTCATCAGAAGCGACTCGCCCTCGAGGCCTTCAAATGAAACATTGAGCGTGTTGTAAATCCGGCGGGTCGGGTGGCCGTTGACGCGGAAACCGGCAATCGACTTTTTAATCCCTTCGAACAATTTTTCTTTGAGTCTAAACACCCTCTCGGCCTCCTTCTCGTGTTCCTTCGCCGCAATCTCGGCGGCGCGGCCAAAACCGGCGATCGCTGATACGTTTTCAGTACCGGGACGGATATTTTTTTCCTGATGTCCGCCGTGAATCACCGGCTTGACTTTGAGCCCCTTTTTTATATAAAGCGCCCCCACCCCTTTTGGGCCGCAGATCTTGTGCGCCGACAGGGACAGCATGTCGATGCCCATTTCTTCCAGATCGATGCCCAGCTTTCCAAAAGACTGCACCGCATCCACATGAAAAAAAGCGCCCTTCTCTTTGGCTATTTTGGAAATTTCTTTCAAGGGTTCTATCGTGCCAACCTCATTGTTCACATGCATGACACTCACCAGCGCCGTTCCTTCGGTCACCGCGCTTTTTAAATAGTCCAAATTAACAACGCCATAGGCATCCACCAGCACGAAACTGACGTTAAACCCTTGTTTCTTAAGATACTGCGCAGGGTGCAATACCGCCTGATGCTCAACCGAAGAAACAACCAAATGCGGCCGTTCGTCTTTCAGCGCTTCCACGGTTCCCTTGACGGCAAGATTGTCCGCTTCGGTCCCGCCCGAGGTGAAAATAATATCGCCCGGCTCGACCTCGAGAACATCCGCTATTTTCTCGCGCGCCTCTTCAACGGCGTGGCGCGCGGCCTGGCCCATTCGGTGAAAACTCGAGGCGTTGCCGAAGGTTTCCTCGAAAAACGGCTTCATCGCGTTGAATACGCGCGGATCTAGAGGTGTTGTTGAGTTGTAATCGAGATAGGCTTCCATAAAAACCTCTTGTCATTGCGAGCGTGGTGCGCCGTTTTTCGGCGCACGTGGCGAAGCAATCTCATATTGTCATCCCCGAAATCTTTAGTCGGGGATCATCCGATGACTCGGCAAGAATCCTTCCTCTCGTGTTTATCAAGCCCGGTCATTGGACGTGGAAAATAATCCTGCCTGCTCGAACAGTCCTCGGCGGAAGCGTTTAGTCCAAAAACAAATTATGGAAGCTTCCGTCCTGCGGAACTCGCAGTGACAGGATTATTTCTCCCCGTCCACCCAAAATACCCTCGAGGACGGATTCTTGCCTTGCCATCTATCAGTGTTTACTTTTTCGTCTCAATCCGCGGAAAAAGCGGCGCGCCCTTTGCGATTTTGCCGCCATCTTTAAAGAATCCCCACATGTTATCTTTAAAGGGAACATCGCAAGGCTTGCCCTTTAAACCAAGCTGAGCCCATAATGCTTCAGCTTTTTCAGGCATAAAAGGCCAAACGGCTTGAGCTAAAACCTTAAGAGCCTCGCATAACGTAACTATGACTAAACGCAATTCTTCAGATCTTTGTTGTTTAGCTAAAATCCAAGGGCTTGAACTCTCGATAAATTTATTTGAGCGATTTACTAGATTCCAGATTTCTCGAAGCGCTTCTGTGAAAGCTAGTCGGCTAATAGACTCGTTGATAATCGCAAATAACATATTAATGTCATTGCATATTCCCTGCGCTTCAGAATGAATCGGATTAGGCGTAAATCGCGGATCTTCTTCAGCGCCTTCATGTAGCATAGGGTAAGTAAATGCCCCAAAAGGGGGCCCTTTGGGAATTTCACCTTCAAAATACTTCTCACACATCGTGAGTGAGCGATTCAATAAATTTCCCAAATCATTCGCCAAATCCGTATTGAATCTTAAAATCAGCGCTTCCTCACTGAACGTCCCATCCGCCCCGAACGGAGTTTCTCTCAAAAGAAAATAGCGATACGCGTCCACGCCATAAGTTTTCACGATCTCAACCGGATCCACGACGTTGCCGCGGGATTTCGACATCTTCTCCCCACCCTGCACCCACCAGCCGTGCGCGAAGATCATCTTCGGCAAAGGAAGGTCGAGCGCCTTTAGAAGAATCGTCCAGTAAATCGCATGATGCCTTAAAATATCTTTTCCTATAATATGGACATCGGCAGGCCACCATTTCCCGAGCTTTTTCGGATCTGCGCCAAAACCGACGGCTGAAATATAATTGATCAGCGCGTCAAACCACACATAAGTAACATGATCCTTACTGATTTCCGCCGGCAAAGGGATTCCCCAGGCAAGACGGTTTTTGGGACGGGAAATGCAGAGGTCTTGTAGTTCATTATTTTCTAGAAATCCTAGTACTTCATTTTGTCTAGTCTCTGGAAGAATTTTTATATTTGCGCCACTGCGAATCTCATTTATAAGCCACTCTCTATCTTCAGATAATTTAAAGAAATAATTGTCTTCACGTATCTTTTCAGCAGGACGCTTGCATTCAGGACAAATAGCCTTTCCTTCCACAAAGCCATCCGCAAAGCCTTCTGTAAAAAAATATTCATCAGGCGTACAGTACCAACCATCATAAGTGTGCGGATAGATTAATTTTTTCTCAACGAGTTTTCTCCAAACCATTTCAACAGCTTTTTTGTGCCTGGGCTCTGTTGTACGAATAAAATCGTCATATTTGATATTTAGCACCTTCCATAAATCTCGGAAGGCCAAAGAAACTTTATCCGTAAATTCCTGAGGAGTCATTCCGGCATCACGAGCCGCTCTTTCTATTTTCTGCCCGTGCTCATCCGTGCCGGTCAAAAATAAAACATCCTCGCCGATGAGCCTATGAAAACGCGCAAGCACATCGGCCGCGATCTCGGTGTACGAATGACCAATGTGCGGCTTTGAATTCACATAATAAAGCGGTGTGGTGAGATAATATTTTTTGAGATTCTTCGTCACTTCGTTCCTCAGAATGACGGTTAAGATTTAAATTCCGTCCACGCGTCCCAGAAAACCGAAAGGCCAAGCTTGATATTCACTTGCGCTGAAAATTTTTCCTTGAATTTACTCAAAAGCTCAATGCGATCCGCAAGCGTTTCTTCATCATCATAAGCGGCGATCGCGTCCCTGTCCAGAATTAAGCCGGATGAAGGCAGAATTTCCCCTGCGCCGGCGCGGGTGATTAAAATTTCTCTGTAAGCCCCGATTAAAAAGTCAAAAATCTGAAGAATCGCTTCCCGGGTGAGCTTCGATAAATCCGGATGCTTTGTTTTTCCGTAAAGCAAATATTCCAGGGTTTCTCTCTTGAGCGTCTCAAGCTCAAGATCGGTGTCTTTTGAAGACAATACCGGTAAAAACTGAAAGGATTGTGAGCGCGAACGCAGGGTCGCCAGAAGCCCGGCGGGATTGGAAGAAATCAAAATAAAGTAAGTCGCCGCCGCGGGCTCCTCTAACGTTTTGAGAAGCGCATTTTGCGCGACGTCATTCATAAGGTCCGCCTTGTCGATGATAAACACTTTCGAAGACACGATGAACGGCTGGAGATTCGACCGCGCGATCATCTCACGCACGGGCTCGATTTTGATGACGCGCGTATCCTCTTCCGGCTCGAGGATATAAAGATCCGGGTGTGTGCCTTGGTTCACCTGGCGGCATTGGCGGCAAACGCCGCAAGAACCGGCTGAAGTTTTATTTTCGCAAAAAAGATCCTTCGTCAGCTCAAGGGCTGTTTCACGCTGGCCGGAGCCCTTGGGGCCTTGAAATAGAATAGCGTGGGCAAGCCGGTTGTTTTTGAGCGCGCTTTCTAAAGAGGCGACAACTTTAGGCTGGGAAGCGGCGTGTGCAAAGGGCATCGAGAATGATTTTTTTTATCTTTTCATGGACCTGGAAAACGCCGTCGTTTTCCTTTACCAGAATACGCACAAATCTTTTAGGCTCTTTTCTCGCAATCGAGAGATATCCTTCTCTCACTTTTTTGTGAAACAGGGTTGTCTTTTTTTCCATGCGGTCGGCGGCATTCCTTTTTTTGGCCCGTTTTAGCCCCGTCAAAAGCGGAAGATCTAAAAACAACGTGAGCGCAGGACTGATTGCATCCGTCGCAGTTTTCCCTAACGATTTAATCCACCGGATATCGACACCGCCGGCGTAACCTTGATAAGCGACGGTCGCATCCAGCCATCGGTCACAAAGAACAATTTTTCCCTGCCGTAATTCAGGCTTAATGACCTCTTCCACCAACTGCGCGCGCGAAGCCATATAAAGAAGTGTTTCGCACACCGAAGTCATTTCTTTATTCTTCGCGTCGAGAAGGACTTTTCGGATCTCGTCACTGACGCGCGTACCGCCCGGCTCACGCGTCAAAAACACGGGCAAACCTTTTCTTTTAAGAAAATCAAAAAGAAGCTTGATCTGCGTCGATTTGCCGGAACCTTCGGTTCCTTCGAATGTGATTAAGATCCCTTTTTTATTCAAGCCCTACTCCATTTTGGACCACTAGATGTATCCATGATAGCAACTCTATAATTCATGAGAAGATCTTTTCTTATTTCATCTGCTCTAACAAAATCCTTATTTTTTTTTGCCTCTTCTCTAAGACTTATTCGACTATTCACAAACTCTTCAAAATCACGATCTTCTGCGGGATCCGAAAATATTCCAAAAATAGTTCCAAATTCCTCTAAAAGCTGCGCTATAGATGCAAACAAGTCCGTATTTTGCTGATTTTGATAAGCGTGATGGACCATTTCATGCATTACTGCTAGAGCAAGCGGTGTATTAAAGTCATCCCCCATCGCTTTCTGAAAACGCGCCTTAAAATCTTTAAGCGGTTCATCCAAACCAGATGAGTTTGATTCATAAGCTTTGGCTAAATCCAAAAAAACAAGAAAACGTTTTTTGATCGATCTTTCCATTTCCATTTTAGCTTCTGAATAATCCAGCGGAGCCGAATAATGCGTTCCAAGAAATAGAAATTTAAGGTCATCTATCTTGCTTTTTTCGGATGAGATCAAAGCGCTAAGCGTAATAAAATTCTTTAACGACTTCGACATCTTCTGCTCATTAACGGTGATGAGGCCGTGATGGATCCAATAGCGGGCAAACTGCTTCCCATTAGCCGTCTCGCTTTGGGCGATCTCGTTTTCATGATGAGGAAAAATAAGGTCGCGGCCGCCGCCGTGAATGTCAAACGTTTCACCGAGATACTTCATGCTCATGGCCGAGCACTCGATGTGCCAGCCCGGCCTGCCCTTCCCCCAGGGGCTTTCCCAGGATGGCTCGTCTTCCTTGGATTTTTTCCACAACGCGAAATCAAGCGGGTTTTTCTTTTTTTCATTGGCATCGATACGGACATTCTCCAGCATTTGGTCTTTTTTTTGATGCGAGAGCTTTCCGTAATCTTTAAACGCGTTCACTTCATAATACACGTCACCCTGGCTCTCATAGGCAAAACCGTTCTTCAAAAGTTTCTGGATCAGCCGAATCATATCCTCAATATGCGCGGTCGCTTTCGGCTCTTTGATCGGTTCCTGAATACCAAGTGCCGCCAGGTCTTTCTTATAAGCTTGAAGGTATTTTTCTGAAACATTCTTGACTTCGGCAAGAAGATCAGACGCGTCGTTTTGACGAGCTTTCTCAATAATTTTATCATCCACATCCGTTACATTTCGAACAAATTTAACCTTGTATCCGGAATATTCGAGATAATTTCTAATCACTTCAAACACATACGCCGACCGCAGATGTCCGATATGCGGCTCGTCGTACACGGTCGGCCCGCAAACGTACATCTTGACCTCTTTGCCGGCCGGATCCAGGGGCTTAAATTCTTCTTTTTGCTTTGTCAGCGAATTGTAGATTTTGAGTGTCATAAGAAAATATAATATCTCATTAAAAGAAGATAAAAAAGATTTGCCTCTTTAAAGGCTCATTGCTGCCACCGCGAATTCGACATAAGTCACAAGGGAAACGGCAATCGCGGCTGACCCTGCTTTAGAGTGGCTTGTCAGCGCGATTGCCGAGGGATCCCATGACTTATGGAGAATTCGTTCAGCAGAGCCGTAAAGAGGCAGATTTTTTGGGCCATCACTTTTTATTCTCTTTATTGTCCTTATGCGAAACGCCAAAATCTTTGAGCTCTTTCTCGATCTTATCGATCTCATGCTGGAGCTTGGAAAGCGCCTGCGTCAAAGGATCAGGCAGGCTCGTGTGGTCCAGATTGATGCCGGGGACTTTCTTGCCTTCGCGGCTGGTGATGCGCCCCGGAACTCCGACAACCGTGGAATTCGGCGGGACATCGCGCACAACCACCGCGTTTGAGCCGATGCTCACGTTGTCTCCGATATGAATGTTTCCTAAAACACACGCCCCGGCGCCGACGACGACATTATTCCCCAGCGTCGGATGGCGCTTGCCTTTTTCTTTTCCGGTCCCGCCGAGGGTGACGCCCTGAAAAATTGTGACATTGTTCCCTATGACGGCTGTTTCGCCCACCACCACGCCCATGCCGTGATCGATAAAAAGCCCCTTCCCTATCGTGGCTCCGGGATGGATCTCGACACCCGTAACCCAACGGCCGATCTGCGAAATGAACCTCGGCAGAAACGGAATTCCGTTTTGATAAAAAAAATGGCTAAGCCTGTGATAAAAAATCGCGTGAAGCCCGGGATAGGTCAAAATCACCGAAGTTTCACTCGTCGCCGCCGGGTCGCGCTCCATCGCCGCTTTGATTTCATTTTTAAAGAAGATTCTATAAATAAATACCTTCGCGACAATCAACACGAATAGAATGACTAAAATCTGCTGAAAAATAAGTGCGTTCATTTTCTGCCTACTTTGTTAAGCCGACGACCGCGAAACACGCGACCGCTTTTCTACGGCCAACATCCCCCAGTCCTTCGTTTGTCTTGGCCTTTACGTTGACCCGGGAAACCGGGACCCTAAACGATTGAGCGATAGATTTTCTCATCCGCTCTTTGTAACCTGAAAGCTTTGGCGCTTCCGCGACAATGGTCGAATCGATGGAAGAAATCTTTAACCTATTTTTCTTAAGCAGCTTCATCGCTTTGTTCACGAAAAGTAAACTGTCCGCACCTTTATATTTTTTATTCTTATCGGAAAAATGCTCGCCGATATCCCCCTCGCCCATGGCGCCGAGTACCGCGTCCACAATCGCGTGCAAAAGCACGTCGCCGTCCGAATGGCCTTTGAGACCCTTGGGATAAGGGATGTGCACGCCGCCGAGCATCAACTTGCGTCCTTTTTCAAGAATATGAATATCATAACCAATTCCGACTCTCATTTCACGATTTCCTTTTTAGATAAAATTGGAAAAGCCTAAGGTCGTCCGGTGTCGTGATTTTGATATTCTTCGTTTCGCCCAAGACCACTTTTATTTTTACGTTTGTCCCGTCAAAGAGCGCCGCCTCGTCCGTCGCCAAAAAAGCCTTTCGGCCAAGCTTGCGGTACCGTTCCAGTATCCGATCCCGGCGAAAAACTTGGGGCGTTTGGATCAAAAAAAGCTCGTCTCGGTTTTGGGTCGAGAGTACTTCTTTTTTCTTAAGGTCAATTCGTTTCACGGTCGCCGTTGCCGGTAACCCGCAAATCGAAGCGCCCGTTTTTCTCGCGGCTTTTAAAATCTCCCTAACCAGACGCGGCCTGACAAGCGGTCGCGCCATGTCATGCACGAGGATCCAATCACACGCGGGCGAAGCTTCCCAAATCGCGTTGTAGACCGATTCGGCGCGTGTTTTGCCACCGGCCACAATCTTCACTCCGCGTAAACCGTAACTGTCCAAAATATGCCGGATTTTTTCTTGGTGACCGGCCTGAACCGCCAGCAGGATTTCTGAAAAACTGAATGATTTCTTAAGCTGTCTGAGCGTATGAACCAGGAGCGGAATGCCAAAAACCGGAACCAGCAGCTTGGGAAGCCGGGCGCCAAGCCTCCGGCCGCTGCCGGCCGCGGGAATAATTGCGGAAACTCTCATCACCCCTGGGCCGGTTTATCCGCTTCAAGCCTCGCGAAAATCATTTTCCCGGCGGCGGTTTGAAGCACCGAGGTGATAATCAAGCGCTCGACATTTCCCAAAAGCTTCTTCGCGTTGTCCACGACGACCATCGTCCCATCATCGAGATAGCCGATCGCCTGATTTCTTTCCTTGCCTTCCTTCACAAGCTGCACTTCCAGTGTTTCTCCCGGCAAAACAACGGGCCTAAGCGCGCCCGCCAGTTCATTGATGTTCAGTATCGGCACCCCCTGGAATTCGGCCACCTTGTTCAAATTGAAATCATTCGTGACGATTTTGCCGCCTAGAATTTTAGCAAGTTTCACCAGTTTTTCGTCCACGGAATGAATCTCAGGAAAATCCTCCTCATGAATTTTAATGCTAAGGGTCGTATCTTTTTTCAATTTATTCAAAATATCAAGACCGCGCCGGCCGCGATTACGTTTGAGGCTGTCCTGCGAATCGGCAACCTGCTGGAGCTCCTTAAGGACAAATTGGGGAATAATGAAACGGCCTTCGATAAATCTGGTCCGGCAGATATCCGCAATCCGCCCGTCGATGATAACGCTCGTATCGAGAATCAGCACCGTATCTTTCTCGTCTTGGCGGTCAAATTTCACATAGGGAATAATCAAGTTGAATTCATCACGACCGCGCATTGCGAATATCATTCCAAAATAGGATAAGATGAGAACCAGCACCAGCTTCAGATACGCGCCGATACTCGCGTCCAAATCGGGAATAAGATCGATGGCTCCAATAAGAAGCTTGGACACAATCAGTGAGAGTATCAGGCCAAACACCGCCGCTGAAAGACCGCGCAGGGAAAGTTTGCCGAGCCCATGCTCAACCAGTACAATAAATAGAGAAATGCCGACGCCAATCCCGGCCCCAGCCAGCGCCCAAACGCTTCCAACTCCGCCAAAAGCGCTCCCTAGCTGAAAACCCAATACCATGCTGATCAAAACAAAAAGCGCGCGAATGAATCCAAACGTCATAAGGCTTTCTCCTCTAGTCCCTCTTTAAAAGCTTCCAGGGATGCTCCTTGATTTCTTTTACGAACGCCTCGAGATCCTTGGCAATCGTATCATCTTTCAACAAATGGCCCACGGTGCCCTCACCGTCCTTAAGCCGCGCGAGCACAATGCGCGCGGACTTGGCGGCGTCTTTCAGATCTTCGGTTGTTTGCATGAGATTTTTTGTCACGATCTCGGCATTTCCGAAAGTACCCGAGGCCTTGCCGAATGTGTCTTTGACCGACTGTTTGAATGCGGGGTCGGTGACGATTTGGTTTACATTGTCGAACGTCTTTTCGACCTTACCCAGAACCCGTTCGCCGGATTCGGTCATTTTTTCAAACCCCACGGGATTCTTGCCCATGAGCGTGCTGCCGTCAGAAAGGGTTTTGTTGCCGCTCGTGCCGGGAAGTATCTCGATATATTTCTCACCGAGAAGCCCGAGGCTATTGATGCGCACCTCGGCATCTTCCTCAATGTACGCGCCTTGATTGATGCGGGCGATAACTTCCACCTGAGTCGCGCCGGCCGCGTCCCTCACCACATGGATCGCCGTCACTTCGCCCACGGTCACGCCCGCAAGCTTTACCGGGGAACTGGTGTCAATCCCGCTGATGAAGTTAAACAAAAGTCTGACCGAGTATCCCGGTTTCATATAAAAATCGCCTGCTTTAAACGTAAGCCAAAAAAGAAGCACCAAGGATATAAAAACAAAAATCCCCACTCTCAGCTCAAGGCTTGATTTCTTCATCCGATGGAGTCTCCTTTTATCTCTTGCAAACTTTTAAATTGAATGTCCGTGATCGGCCCGTGCGCGGAACCCATAATAAACTGCCTCACCACCGGATCTTGGGAATTGCGTATCTCATCCGCGGTGCCGGTCTGAATGATGCGGCCCTGATACATCATAGCGATGCGCGTGGCAATCTTGTAAGCGCTCGTCATGTCATGCGTCACTGCGACAGAAGTCACCTTTAATTTATCATGAAGCTCAATGATAAGGTCGTTGATTGCATCCGCCATAATAGGGTCAAGGCCGGTAGTGGGTTCATCATAGAGTAAAATCTCAGGCCGCATGCAGATCGACCGCGCGAGTGAGACCCTTTTTTTCATGCCGCCCGAAAGTTCCGAGGGCTTTAAATTTTCAATTCCCTTTAAACCTACGAGTTCGAGCGATTCGCTAACACGCATCGCAATGGCCTTTGAATCCAGATCCGTGTGTTCCGAAAGTGCAAAACCGACATTTTCTCCGACCGTCAGAGAATCAAAAAGCGCCGAGTTTTGAAAAAGCATGCCAAACCGCATCCGAAGACGGTTCAGCTGTTTCGAAGAAAGACCAGCGACATTGAGCCCGTCCACCACAACCTCTCCCTTATCGGGTTTCATAATGCCAATCACATGTTTTAAAAAAACGCTTTTTCCGCAACCAGAACGTCCGATAATCACAAGGGTTTCGCCTTTTCTGATGTTAAGCGTAAGCTCGTTCAAGACAACATGGCTATTGAAGGACTTGACAACCTTATGTGCTTCGATCATTATTCCCTGCTCCTTACGTAACAAAGTAAAAAACCATCGTAAAAAAAGCGTCCGCTACAATAATGGATATGAATGAAGTGACGACGGAACGCGTCGTCGCAGCACCCACGCCCTCAGCGCCTCCCTCCACGCGCATCCCTTCAAAACAGGATACAATGCAAATAATGGAAGCAAAGATAAGCGTCTTTGCAAGCCCCGTGAAAATATCTTTCAAAACCAGTGAATTAAAAGTCATTTTAAGATACAGCGAGTGAGACAATCCAAGCTTATAGACCGACACGAGATACCCGCCAAATATGCCCACCACATCCGCGTAGACCGTGAGAAGCGGGAGCATTGTAAAAAGTGCGATGAATCTCGGAATCACAAGATACCTTACGGGATCCGTTGCAAGCGCTTCCAACGCATCAATCTGATCGGTAACTTTCATGCTCCCAAGCTCGGCAGCAATCGAAGCGCCCACACGGCCCGCGACCACTAGGGCCGTAAGCATGGGGCCGATCTCCCGGGTGATCGAAACAGAAACGAGGCTAGGAATGTACATCCGGGCGCCGACCTTCTGCATCTGATAGGCGCTTTGAAAGGCTAGCACCACCCCGATAAAAAAACTCGTTAACGTCGAGATCGGAAAAGAGTCCACCCCAATCTTCACCATCTGCTCAAGAACCTGCTTGTGTCTAAAAGGCGGCACCATCATAAGAAAAATTGTTTGAGTAAAAAGGATAAACGCGCCGCCCAGATAGCGGATCATTGAAACCGTCCGTTGTCCAAGACCCAGAATAAAGACCTTCAACGTTTCCCCTTTTTACCTATTCGTTAAATACGACTTATTCTATCCCAAATAGGCTGGCTCTAAAACCTCAATTTTCGTTCAACGCCTATGAATTCCTCATCCTCCCTGACTTTAACTTTCAGAGAATCTTTGGACCGCAAACGGTATTCAAAACCCACTTCCATTTTTTCCTTATCGGAATCCAGCGGACCAACCCCCCTGTCCTGTTCGCCGAACCGCCCAAGGCTCACGCCCGACTGGTCTACAAAACCTTTGTGCGCCAGAGAATCAGACCCTTCATCCGCTGCCTTTGGCCGGCTGAATTCCCAGTCCCCCCAAACCACAGTGTCCTGCTGGGCCTCCGCAACAAGCTCCTCGTAGGTCTTGCCTTTAAACAAGTCTTTAGCCTCCAAAACTTTGTCCGCAAAATGCATCGTGACGCCATCATCAAGGAGAATCCCCGAATCCTCAAGTTGCAAGGTCGGATAAACGCCCGTGACGTGTACATCCATTGCCTTAAAAGAAAGGCGCCCTATCTTGCCCCCATAGATCCGGGCGCGGCCGTTTACCGATGGAGCCCAGGGGTTTCCGCGGAAACTCAAATCCAAATCCATGCGCAGCGGCGTTTCGGGGTGCGAAGCGGCGTTAAAAAAAAGTTCCGTATTGGCCACCGAAAAATCCTTGGCCTTGACCGACATGTCAATGTCATAGTCTTTTGTAAAATCTATTTTGCCGAGAATCTCGATCCCGCCAAGGAAATCGGAAGACAGAATCTCGAAGAAGTCCTTAGAGAAAACAAAATCAAACCTTGATTCCCGCGGAAGCGGCTTCCAATTGATCACGGTGCCCTCCGTATGAATCTCACCTTTCACCGCGTCATTTAAGCCCACAAAGTTTGACTTAAAATTTCCTTCCACCTTGAAAACCGACGAGACGTCCAGCGCTCCCATTGCCATATGGGACAACGGGATCTCGGCCTCAAACCGGCTGTTTTCATAGCTGATATTGATCCCCCTAAGAACCCTCTTGCCATCGCCAAGAATCAGCGTCATATTTTCAAAACGAATGACGATATTTTCCTTACGGGTGACCGCCCATTCTTTCATCCAATCTAAAAACGGAAACACGGGCTTTCTCACCCCTAGATGCGGTTTCCAATGCAGTTCCGGGTTTTTCACAACCACGACAATTTTGGAATCAAACTTTTTCGATAAAAAATCAAGGAAGCGATAACTCAAGTCTATCTCTTCGGCCTTAAAAATCACCTGGTGCCCCTCCGGAAGCCAAGGCTTCCGGACTTCGATCCGCTCAAACCTCACGCGTCCCAGGATTTGGCCGCGGATCCGGCCGATCTTCACATCCAGATCCATGCCGCGGCTCAAAGCTGTTTCCAAAAAAACCGTGCACTCCTTGACTAAGGCCTCTTTCTTCGCCTTTAAAAATAAAGAGCCACCTGTCAAAAACAAGGCAAAAATCAGGATTTTGATGATTTTTTTCTGGAATTGTTTATTGGGTCTTCGCACGAAGAAATCAGGTCGTTATCTTCGCACCCTGCTCGAACATCAGATGATCATCGTCTTTCACCGAGACATGGACGATTTCGTTCGGTTTTATTCTTTTTGAAATAAGTTCTTCGGCGAGCGGGTCCTCCAGATACTTCTGAAGTGTGCGTTTCAGCGGACGCGCGCCGTAGGTTACATCAAAACCTTTATCGATCAAGAAATCCTTGGCTTTTGGATCAAGCTGGATCTCGATGTCCCGTTCGCCCAGGCGCTTCATGAGCTGGCCGATCTCGATATCAATGATCTTCTCGAGATTTTCACGGCTCAGTCTCTGAAAAACCACCGTTTCATCGACGCGGTTTAAAAACTCCGGTTTAAACGCGCGCCTCACTTCCTCCAGAAGAACGCCCTTCATGCTCTTATAATCGTCCGCGTGCTGCTGGGTCTTAAAACCGATGCTGCCCTGCTTTCTTAAAAGCTCGGCGCCGAGATTCGATGTCATGATCATAAGAACGTTCCGGAAATCTACTTTGCGGCCGAGTGAATCCGTCAGGCGCCCCTCTTCCATCACCTGAAGCAGCATATTAAAAACATCCGGATGCGCCTTTTCAATTTCATCCAAAAGAACGATGCAGTAAGGCCGACGGCGCACGCGCTCAGTCAACTGCCCGCCCTCTTCATATCCCACATAGCCCGGAGGGGCACCGACAAGGCGGGATACGTTAAACTTTTCCATGTACTCTGACATGTCAAAAGTAATCAACGCGTTTTCGTCATTAAACATGAATTCAGCGAGCGCTCTCGCCAAAAGCGTTTTTCCGACACCGGTCGGGCCTAGAAAGATGAATGAGCCGATGGGCCGGCGCGGGTCTTTGAGGCCGGCGCGGGAACGTCTGACCGCGTGCGTGATCGCCGAAATGGCCTCTTCCTGTCCAACGACGTGTTTTTTTAATTCTTCTTCCATGCGTAAAAGCCGCGAGCTTTCCTTTTCCTCCAACCGCGAGATGGGAATACCTGTGGTTTTCGCAATAATCCGGGCAATTTCCTCTTCACCGATTTCAAGCTCCACTTTGGAACGGGACTCCATCCATTCTTTCTTCGTTTTATCCAAAAGCCGGCGAAGCTCTCGCTCCTGATCCCTCAAGGCTGCCGCGCGCTCAAAATCCTGTTCTTTAATCGTGTCTTCCTTCTCGCGCTTCAAAAGCTCCATTTTTTTCTCGAGCTCTTTCACCTCCGCCGGCGCGGTGTGCGTGGACAAACGCGCGTAGGCGCCAGCCTCATCGAGCATATCGATCGCCTTGTCCGGCAAAAAACGGCCCGTGATATAACGGTCCGAGAGTTTCGCGGCCGCTTCCAATGCCGAATCAAGAATTTTGATCCGGTGGTGAGCCTCATATTTATCGCGAAGGCCGCGCAGGATCAGGATAGTCTCTTCAACCGACGGCGGGTTGACCACGATGGTCTGAAAGCGCCGCTCTAGCGCCGAGTCTTTTTCTATGTATTTGCGGTACTCGTCGAGCGTCGTCGCGCCGATGCACTGAATCTCGCCGCGCGCAAGCGCGGGTTTCAAAATATTGGAGGCATCGATCGCGCCTTCGGCGCCGCCCGCGCCCACGAGCGTATGAAGCTCGTCGATAAAAAGGATGATGTTCTCGGAGCGTTTGATCTCGTCCATAACGGCTTTGATGCGCTCTTCGAACTGTCCGCGATATTTGGTTCCGGCCACCATGAGGGCCAGATCCAAAGTAATCAACCGTCTATTTTTTAAAATCTCCGGGATGTCGCCGCTTATAATTTTTTGCGCCAGCCCTTCAACAATCGCCGATTTTCCGACACCGGCCTCCCCTAGAAGAACTGGATTATTTTTCCGGCGCCTCGACAAAGTCTGCATGACACGCTCAATCTCATCGTCCCTGCCGATCACGGGATCCAGCTTTCCCTCCTTCGCCAACTTCGTCAAATCCCGGCCAAAAGCATCGAGCGCTGGTGTTTTTGTTTTGGATGACGGGCCGCTTGAT
>Ga0209515_10006328_pt1 | contig 14831 bp, 23 predicted proteins | sample Subgroupgradi54m_FD_187454 | JGI IMG/M metagenome (GOLD analysis project Ga0209515, IMG submission 187454) | Subsurface groundwater microbial communities from S. Glens Falls, New York, USA - GMW60B uncontaminated upgradient, 5.4 m (SPAdes)... ...
TTGATTTGCGGATAAAATCTAAAAGGGTGGTTTTACCATGATCAACATGGCCAAGTATTGTTACAATTGGTGGTCTCGTTGTTTCTGCCATAAAAAACCCTTTCCATATTACTTAGACTTATCATCTGACTCTGGCGCTTTTTCCGGTTCTGCAGTTTCCCCAATTACTTCTTCCAACTTTGCTTTTTCAGCTTCAGGATTTTCCTCCTCAACTGCCTTTTCTAATACTTCCCCTGCTTTTTCTGCCTCTTTTTTATCCTCTGTAGTGGTCGCTTTTTCCTCAGCTTCTTTAACCTCCTCTTCTATGGCTTCCTTTGCTTTCTCTTTTTTGTCTTTAACCTTAGCAGAATCATCAGCCGGTGCAGCTTGCACTTTACCACCCTCATCAACCTGCTTTTCTTTTTCATGAGTTCCCGCCTCTTTTTCGCTCACCTCGGAGGTGTTTTTCTCAACTTTATTCTCATCTTTCACCTCCGAGGTGTTACCCTTCGTTTTTTCTTTCTCATCTCCCACTTCTAATCTCTCTTCCTCCGACTCCTCAGCTCCCACTATATCAATCTTCCAGCCGGTTAATTTAGCAGCCAATCTAACATTTTGCCCGCCTTTTCCTATAGCCAAAGACAACTGGAGAGACGGTACAGTCACAGTAGCCACTTTTTCTTCCTCATTTAATTTAACCTGAGCTTCTTTGGCCGGGGAAAGAGCCGAGGCAATAAACCTGGCCGGATCCTCCGAGAAAGTGATAATGTCAATTTTTTCCTCGCCCAGCTCCTGCATAACAGCCTGTACCCTAACCCCTTTTTGTCCAACCAAAGACCCCACCGGATCCACCCCTTCTTGGGAGGATACCGCTGCCAGCTTAGTCCTGCCCCCTGCTTCCCTGGCTATGGCTTTAATTTCTACAGCTCCGGATTGAATTTCCGGAACCTCCATGGCAAAAAGTCCTTTAACCAATGCCGGATCTGCTCTGGAAACTACTACCTCCGGCCCCCGAGAGCTTTCCCTAATCTCTTTAATAAAAAATTTTAATCTCTGATTTAAGATATAAGTTTCTAGTCTAACTTGCTCCGATGGAGGCATAACCCCCTCAGCTCTACCCAAATCTATAAAATAAGTATTGCCTTCCTGGCGCTGGATCAAACCGGAAATAACCGTGCCGACTTTATTTTCGTATTCGGACATAATGGCCCCTTTTTCAGCTTCATTGAGCCGCTGCATTATTACCTGTCTGGCAATGGAGGCAGCAATCCGGGCAAATCCCGGAGGAGTAACATTTTTCTTATCATCAAAAATGGAAATTTCGCCGGTCACTGAATTAACCTCAGATGTAAATTCTTCAAAATCTTCGGGGACCGGCTCATTTCTAAGAACCAAATCTTTTTTATAGGCAGCCAAAGCGGCCTGTTTGATGGCATCCAAAACAATTGCCGGATCAACCCCTTTTTCAGAGGCTATTTGATTTAGTGCTGCTGCAAATTCTGTTCGTGCTTGTGTCATAAGTAATTAAAACGGCGGGACTAGCCCACCGCTTGTCTATATTAAACCTTTACCATCTTGCAGTCAAGTCTTATATCTGTTAATTTAAAATTAGTGAATAAATTTTCTACCGGTGAGGCTGTCAAATTTGGCTGGAATACTACTAAAGCCAATTTCTTTTTCTTTCTAAGAATATTTGTTATTGTGGGCATAGTCTATCTGGTCAGCGGTTTAATCTCCCAGGGAGCCAATAAACAGGATCAAGTTACAAGGACACTAATTGGGATAGTCATGTGGATTATTCAAATGATTGTCGGCATGGGGATGGTTAAAATTGCCCTTAAATTTGCTGACGGCGGGAAGGGTGAGTTTGCCGATTTGTACAACCAGTATCCGCTGTTTTTTAAGTACCTTTTGGCCTCAATCCTAACCGGAGTAATAGTACTAATTGGTTTTATTCTTTTAATAGTTCCCGGAATTATTTTTTCTGTCAGGCTTAAATTTGTTAGTTACCTAATAATTGACAAGGGTTTGGGTCCAATTGAGGCTATTAAAACAAGTTGGAATATTACCAAAGGCAGCGTTTGGAATTTATTTGTACTTGGAGCAGCTCTACTCGGAATAAATATCCTGGGAGCTTTGGCCCTGTTAGTGGGACTTCTCTGGACTGCCCCGACTACTTCCATTGCCGAAGCCTACGTCTACCGAAAACTGTCCAAAACTTCCTAACTTCCTATTGTCATTCCCGCGAAAGCGGGAATCCATTAAAATTGAACTACGGGAACATCAATTTTTTCAGTGGCGATTTTTCTTTTTAATACATCTTGGATTCTTTGATCTATTTTGGCGCTAATTTTAGCCTCAAAATAGCGTTCCCCACATTGTTTACAAACCAGTGCCGGCACATCATTTAAGGCAATCAGTTCCTTTCCCCAGTAACGGGTTATATTTACCTTTTCTTTTTTTACTTTTCCTCCACAAAAATAACATTTATCCATATTTACCTCTTTCTAATTGTACCATGTGAATTTAAAACCCTTATCGTCATTGCGAGACCATGAAATGGCGAAGCAATCTCATTACCCATTGTCAAAACCTATGCCGATCGAATACCTTTTTGTACAAATCCATTGCATGCATATTTGACGATCGCAATAAATGCGTACACTGGATTCATCTTGATTAACTAATTTGCACCCTTGAAATCCTTGTGCGAAAGGGATAAACTCATTCCAAATGTTGGATCGTGACGCTGCAGTTCCTCTTTTTTATCTGGTTAAAGCTAATGGGGATGATATACCTGTAGTTATGCGGACTGCTACTTATCAACCTGAACTTTTACAATCCCAAGCCTACTTACTTCAAGAAGCCGGTGGTCAGGATGGTGGCGCTGCGTTAGGACTCTCCTTTAAGTGGGACTCTCATAATAGAAGACCGAATTCAGGGTTTTTGGATGAATTATTTCTTAAAATTAGGTTAGGAGTATACGATCCAGATGAAGTCCATAAAACAGTAGGGGCAGTTATTATTGACCATCAAACTTTAACTCGGCGACTTAGTTTCCACCGAACTCTTACTAGACCCGATGAGCATTATACAGGGGAGTTAGAACCAATCTGGCTAAGCAGAATGGCAGCAGTTCACTTTATTGCTCATCACTTTGTTCCTGAAGAGAATCTTTATTATCCTGCCGGAATCCAAAATAAGGCCGAAAAAATGTTGCCGGACACTCCAGAATACTTAGTACGTGCTGTACGCACTAAGCTAGGTTATTATAAAACTATCGATGACTTTCCTCACCTCCCATTTCCCAGTAGATTATCTGTTTGAAGTTCTCTCTATAAAGTGTTATATTCAACCTAATGGATGGGTATTTTTTGTATATTGTTCTTGGAATTTTGGTTTTACTGGTTTTGGCCGGAATTAAGATTATTAACCAATATGAGAGAGGTGTGGTTTTAACCCTGGGCAAATATTCCTACACTGTTTCCCCGGGTTTAAAAGTTATTATCCCTATAATTCAGCGGATGATTAAGGTAGATATGCGGATTACGACCACCGATATCCCCAAACAGGAAGTTATCACCAAAGACAATTTACCCATTGGCATTAACGCTGTAGTTTACTTTCAGGTGCTAAGGCCCGAAGACGTGATCCTAAAAATTCAGGATTATTATTATGCGGTGACCCAATATGCTCAAACGGCTTTGCGGGATGTTATTGGCGGAGTGGACTTGGATACTCTTTTAACAGAGAGAGAAAAAATTGCTGAGGAAATTAAAATTTTAATAGATAAAGAAATTACCGGCTGGGGAGTGGATGTGACAGCTATAAAAATGCAGGATATTGAGCTGCCCTCGGATATGAAGCTGGTCATGGCCAAACAGGCTCAGGCTGAAAGGGAGCGAAGGGCTACTATAATTAGAGCAGAAGGGGAGTTATCTGCCTCAGTTAACTTAAAAAAAGCCATGCAGAATATGACCAACGGGGCTATTTCCCTCCGAACCCTTCAAACTATAGAATCCTCCACCAACAAAGCCGGAAATACTGTAATTTTTACTCTACCAACAGAGGTTTTATCAGGCCTGAAGAAATTAATTAAGTAGTCTGCGAGGGATCAACCAGTTTTTCTAGCAACAATTTAAGTCCAGCTTCTGCATTTATCCCGGTACTGGTTGCAACATGTAAACCCAAAGCCAATAATGTCGGACCAACTTCATCTCTGATCCTCTCAGCAGGGAATTCTCCTCCGGATCTAAGAACTTCGCAATATGCATCTACTATACCAAGGATTGAAGCTAAATGTTGTCTAAGTTGATGGGCTTCACCCAAACTGCCTCTGGGTTCAGAAATTAATTTGTGACCAACCCTTGCTTCTGCGGCCTGGATCTGCCATATTTCAGTATTTCGGTGAAATTCTATCCCTGCCATAGCTGTGAGATTATCACAGAGAAAAGCTTTTTACAATAGTCCAAAATCCAGAATCTTTACTGATTATTTTGAGTGGATAATTGCAAATTCCGTTTCTTATTGACTCAAAGTTACCAAACTCATTCCACCATCAACTGTTAAAACTTCACCACAAATAGCATCATTTTTGGAAAGAAAAACTATTGCATCAGCCACTTCTTCCGGTTGAATCATCCTTCTAATTAAATGTACCTGACCGAGCTCTATTTGCTCTTCTCTGTCCGGGCTGCCCCACATTGGTGTAGCCACCCGCCCTGGGGCAACAGCATTAACTAATATTTCCGGAGCCAGCTCCTTAGCTAAGTTTTTGGTGTAATTCTCAAGTGCAGCTTTAAAAGCTGAGTAGGCAATCGCAGCTGGTTTCCCATGTCCCAATCTAGCATGGATTGAGGAAACATTAATTATTTTTCCCTTTTTCATCAACTCCAAAGCATATTTAGTTACCATTACAGTACTTAAAAAATTATTCTTATAAAGATTATCAAATGCCTCAAGGTTGGCTGAATTATCATTTGGATCAAAGGTTCCGGCGTTATTAATTAATACATCAAGGCTAGGAAAATGTTTTTTTACCTGATTGAACATTTCTGAGACACTTATTTCATCTGATACATCAGCCTGGATTGTGATATTAGTTTTCGAGTATTTATTACACTCCCCTAATACTTCCTGTGCGCCTTTTGAGTCAGATTTATAGTTAATAACTACTCTAGCGTCTTCTTTTGCAAAGGCAATAGCAGTAGCTCTGCCAATTCCTTTTGAAGCCCCTGTGACTAAAACTACTTTATCTGTTAAATCCATAAAACATATTATAGTACAAATTACGTAACCATTTATCGTTCACATTTTTATCACGACCGTGATACTTTTTGTGAACGCTATTTGACAAATTATCTCCCAAAATCACATAGCGTTCCACGACCGTTGAACACTATGTTATCAGTTAAAATGATTCAAACCTGTGTTATACTTTCTTTCCCATGGAGAGATATCACAAACCCTTTCCTAGACCGAAAGTGCATCCTGATCAAATTGAACCGGCAATAGATTTTTTCTTTGATAGAGAACTTTTAAAACATGAAGCAAGAGAAGCCGAAATAACTGCTCTTACGGATAAGTTAACCATTGGGAGATGGGTTAAGAAGAGGGGACATCGGCTACGTGATCATCTCGATGCCAAGAGAGAAGAATTACCTTTAACCCCTAGAAAATTAGATCGGATGGAACAATCATTATATTTACTTCTTAGCTATGATGGCAGACATCCCCTTTCATCGAGGATAGGGCGTTTTATAAGATCAAATTTAGGTATCCGTGATTACCATCCGCCCCATCGTAATGAAGCCTAAAACCAGCCTTTTTTCTTGTTGCCTAACTTATATAACTCCTCATATAATTGTTTTTCCTGTTTAGAAGGATTTTGGGGGACATTTAAGTTAACCCTAACAAAGTGGTCACCATGACCAGCACTTCCCAGACGCTGTACACCTTTACCTTTTAACCTGACCAGACTACCCGGCTGAGTTCCTGGGGGGACTCGGACTTTCACTTTTCCGGAAACTGTAGTAACTTCAAATGTATCCCCTAAAACTAACTGGGGAATACTGACTGTAATTTCTGAGAAAATATCCGCTCCTTCGCGGTGGAAATCCGGATGCCTGTCTACAGTAAACACTATGTCAATATCATTGAACCTAATTTTGGTGCCACTGTCTACTCCCGGTGGAACTTTAATAGTCATTTTTTTCCGGCTGGCCCGGCCCTCCCGATCCCTGGTTTCTATTTCTATTTGTTTGGCCACTCCATGAACGGCCTCCTCAAAGTTAAGTCTCATCTGGTAAGTGGGCTGTCTCCTAGTGTAACCTCCAAAACCACCCATGCCGAAGATTTGTTCAAAAAGGGAAAATGGATCTTCAAAATCAAATTCAACATTTGGATTACCTCCTCCGGAAGAAGACCAGGAATAAGTCCGGGCTCCACCTCCAAATGGATTCCCACCGGCAAAAGGATTACCCTGCGCGCCGCCAAAACCGGCGGACCGGTCAAATGCCGCATGCCCAAACTGGTCATATTGTTGTTTCTTACTCGAATCGGATAAAACCTGGTAAGCCTCAGAAATTTCTTTAAATTTCTCTCCTGCTCCGGCGGATTTATCTATATCAGGGTGATGCTGCCGAGCCAGCTTCCTGTAAGCAGATTTAATCTCAGCATCAGATGCCGATTTAGACACTCCCAAAATTTCGTAATAATCTCTCTTCGCCATGCTTTTTAGTTCTCGCTAATCGCTCGAACAATAATAATTATACTTCGAACGCAGTGAGAAGTTACAGTAGTATAGCACTCTCCTAATAAAAGTGCTAGTTTTAACCCAACTCAAAGATGGTATAATGAGCCCATGAAAAAATACAACGAGGTTAGAACCAGAAATGGTAAAGAGGATGATATTGTAATTAGTGGAGTTAATATCCACTTGGAAGATATGGATGGGAAAAACTGGTGGTTAGGAGTTTATAAAGGTAATAAGCGAACTACTTTCCGGATCAGCTCTAAAAGCAAAATTATGGTTAGAATAGAAGAGGATGAATTAGAATTAAAACGCATCAAACAAAGCTGAATTTAAATCTATTTTTTATCCTTATATGCTTGATCATGAGTTCCCATTGCCACAAAATAGGCTGTTGGCTCCCCATATTCTTTGCCTTCAATTACAACATAAACCATCCTTAAACTTTTATTAATGGATATACTCCATCTATTTTCAATTTTTCCTGTTAATTTATGAATTCTAAGGGATGGGTGTTTGGGATTTTCCGTAAATAAAGCCAATTGCTTTTCTATTCTTGATATTAACTTAGTATCTTTTTGTTTTAACTTTTTAAGCTCAGAAGCTACATCAGGAGAGAATTTATTTTTCATTCATTACAAATTCTTAAAAAATTGGTGGACATCCTTAACCTCAACCCCTTTATCAATCTCACTCATAGCTTTTTTAGTTTTTTCTTCCAGCCACTCTGAGGCTTCAAAAGAAGGATATGCTTCGCTTTCAACATCCCTAATAATCAGATGCTTAACAAATTGAGTTACCGGTATCCCAAGCCTGGCTGCCTTTGATTGTAGAAGATCACTTAGTTGTTCAGACAGACTAATTTTGAGCTGTATTTGTGAGGTAGTTGTACTCATATTATCCTTAAATAATACCTATATTATACCTAAAAAAGTAACCTCCGTCAACTATTAAAACATGGTACGATAAATTTATGCAAAAAGGCATTGCTCCAATATTAATAGTTGTTGTCCTAATAATAATTACTCTTTTACCACAAGCTGCTGAAAAAAAATCCGCTCAAAGTAGCTATGAATTATTGCAGACTAAAAATAGAACTAAAGCTTTACAAGAAGCCCGATTGGCAGCTACGTTATGGCCATTTGATAATAAATACAAAACTAGACTTTCTGAGATAGAAAAAATTTATAATCGAGCTGCCATCATTATTTACTTTCAATCTGCTAAACAAGCAGACATTCAACAATTAGAGACTGAAATTCTCTCTGTAAATGATGTTAAAGATGTAAAATATATTTCTCAAGATGAAGCTCTAAAAATGTATAAAGAGCTTAACAAAAATGACCCGGCACTTATAAAAATGGTCACCAAGGATATCTTACCAGACTCACTTGAGGTATATTTAAATAATTTTACAGTCAGGGAAAAAGTCGAACAGATTGCCAAGAAAAAATCTTTTGTATCTACAGTTTTACAAAGTATATAGGAATTTAGTCTTTTTTCTCTTCCTCTACTTCACCTTCAACAGCTAGGCAAAATGGAAAACCGGGACTTTATGAATAGGTTTTAATTTCTTTTGTTCTCCTTTTTCAATAACTTCTTGAATTCTATCCACAGTATCCGGAGAAAGATAGGTTTCTCCGCACTGGGAACAAACTAAAGCCGGTACATCACTAACCACATATACCTTCCCTTCCAGTTCCTGGGTGTAGGTAAGTTTTTTATTTTTTAAATTTCCTTTGCAAACTGAACATTTTTTCATACTTTCCTCCTTGTTTTTAAGTCTTCCTCCCACTCACTCAGATCCGGCTCATAAACTGTAATAATGTCTACTACCTCCTACAGCGAACACAGAGCATGAAGGCTTTTCCCTTCTGCTGTCTTTCCTAAGAGTAAACAGGCCGGACCATAATGGTGCTCAGAATAATCTTCTATTATCTCTCCTGATTTTATTGCTTGTTCTATCTCTTTTCTTTTAAGTCTCCTGGCTATACGCTGCTTAGCTCCATGGAGAGTATACTTGTATTTTCCCCTAGCCACTGCCTTTTTTATATGATCCAATTTCTCCTGAGACTTACCCATCTGCTCTATACCTAGTATATTTTACCACTTAACGTAGTATACTGAAAGTAGTGAAACAGCACGGATTTGCGCCAATCTTAATTGTGGTATTAATTGCCGCCGCAGTTGGTGGATATTTTGTATATATGTCATTGCGAGGATCCAACGGATCCGTGGCAATCTCTCCACCAATCAGCTCAATTCCTGCTCCAACTTCTAAACCAGAATCTACTCCGATTAAATCGGAGTCCACTTCTTCTGCTGATATGTCAAACTGGAAAACATATGAGAATACAATAGGGAGATTTTCATTCCAATATCCACCCAACTTTAAGATTTGTAGTGAAAACCAACTCACTAAATATGGAGGGAACAGGCGTGGGGATGTAGGAATGATTTCTATCCTAGATTGCCCAGCAAGTTTTCATCAGACCGGATCAGCACTTCTAAAACCGAGCCAAGTTTATTTCGTGGTTGCAGCAGAGCTACAAAATGGCAAAACTCTGGAACAATTGATTAACGGGAATAGTCATATGGCTTCGGATAATACCAAAAATGCCCTTTCTCTTACAGTTAATGGTAAACAAGCATATATGCTTACAGCCCCAAATGCGTTTGAATGCTATTCCAATATATTTACCTTAAACAATAATATGTTCTATAACATTTGTTTCCAAACTGAAGAAACAGCTCCTGCTGATACTAAATTTATGATAGATCAAATCCTTTCCACTTTTAAATTTACAGATCAAAATAATACCAATACAGATTCATCAGTATTATCTGTGGTTAAAGATTACGCGCTTAAAGGTGGTTTTAAAAAGCCAATTATTACTACCGATTTTATTAAAGATACCCAAGCCCGGGGAGACCTTGGAGATGAAGGTGTGCCAGGAAGCGGGGCTAAATGGTTTGTAGCCAAAATTAATGGTCAATGGACTGTGGTATGGGTAGGCAATGGAAATCCCAGCTGCTCAGAAGTTTCTAAATATAATTTGCCTAAAGACTTCTTAAATTGTTATTAAATTAGATTGCTTCGCTACGCTCGCAATGACGGAATTGGATTAGTCGGGTTTCTTTTCCTTTGGCTCGCCGGAGCTTCCAGCGGAGGCGGTTTCTTCCACTACTTCACCTTCAACTGCCTCCTCCTTCGGCTCGCCGGAGCTTTCAGCGGAGGCGGCTTCACCTTCTGAAGTTTGTGCTTCATCTGTAGACTGTTGGCTGTCAGCTGTGGACTGTTTCTCATACATTGCTGCTCCAACTTTTTGCAGGGCATCAGAAAGGGATTCCATTTTGGGTTTTAAGTCTTCAATTGAAGCTGTTTGGACTACTGCTTTTAGGTCACTCAATTTTTGTTCTACATCAGTCCTAACTTCTGCTGACACTTTATCCCCGGCGTCTTTCAAGCTTCTTTCAGCTGTAAATATCAATGTATCCGCCTGGTTCCTAACCTCCACCTCTTCCTTTTTCTTTTTATCATCTTCGGCGTGCGCCTCAGCCTCTTTGGTCATTTTTTCCACTTCTTCTTTAGACAACCCGGTGGATCCGGTAATGGTTATTTTTTGCTCTTTGTTGGTAGCTTTATCCTTAGCTGAAACATTTAAAATCCCATTAGCATCAATATCAAAAGTGACTTCAACTTGCGGCACACCCCTGGGGGAGGGTGGAATTCCATCCAGAATAAACCGGCCCAAAGATTTATTATCCGCAGCCATCTCTCTTTCTCCTTGCAAAACATTAATTTCGACAGAAGTCTGGTTATCCGCTGCAGTTGAGAAAACCTCACTCTTTGAGCTTGGAATGGTGGTATTTCTATTTATTAAAGGGGTCCTGACTCCGCCCAATGTTTCAATTCCCAAAGTCAGCGGTGTCACATCCAAAAGCAAAATATCCTTGACTTCTCCGCCCAAAACTCCGCCCTGAATAGCAGCTCCCACTGCCACTACCTCATCCGGATTTATGCCTTTGTGCGGCTCTTTGCCAAAAAAGTCATTAACGGATTTTTGAACCGCCGGCATTCTGGTCATGCCGCCAACCAACACCACCTCATCAATGGCTTTAGGCTCCAACTTGGCATCTTTTAAGGCGCTCTTGACTGCCTCAAAACTTTTATCAATTAAAGATTGGACCAGCCCTTCTAATTTGGCCCTACTAAGTTTCATCTCCAAGTGTTTTGGACCGGAATCAGTTGCAGTCACAAAAGGAATCGAAATTTCAGCTTCTTGAGTACTGGAAAGCTCAATTTTAGCTTTTTCTGCCGCATCTCTTAAGCGTTGCAAAGCCTGCCTGTCACTCTTTAAATCAATCCCTTCCTGTTTTTTAAATTCTTCTGAGAGAAAATCTAAAATAACCTGGTCAAAATCATCTCCGCCCAAGTGCGTATCCCCGTTAGTTGATTTAACCTCAATGACCCCGTCCCCAAGTTCCAAGATACTAATATCAAAAGTACCGCCGCCCAAATCATAAACAGCAATGGTGTGGGCGTGTGATTTATCCAAGCCATAGGCCAGGGCCGCTGCAGTTGGTTCATTAATAATCCTAGAAACATTTAGCCCGGCAATTTCCCCGGCCTGTTTGGTGGCCTGGCGCTGGGCATCATCAAAATAGGCAGGAACTGTAATAACGGCATCGGTGACTTTTTCACCCAAATAACTCTCGGCATCAGCCTTAATTTTTTGTAAAATCTGGGCGGAAATTTCCTGGGGGGTATAATCGTGTCCGTCAACTTCCACTACCGCCATGCCTTCCCGGCCTTCTTTTATAGTATAAGGCAGCCATTTCATATCCCTTTGCACCTCCGGGTCTTTAAACTTCCGGCCCATCAGCCGCTTTATACTAAAAATAGTTTCTTTAGGGTTAACAATGGCTTGGCGTTTAGCCACCCGTCCGACTACGCTTTTAATCGGATTAACAACAGAGGGGATAATATTTTCCCCCTCAGCCGAATGGATAACCTTGGGCTTCCCACCCTCCATCACAGCTACAACAGAATTGGTAGTACCAAGATCTATTCCTACTATTTTGCTCATATGTTTACCCCTCCTTTGTCATTCCCGCGAAAGCGGGAATCCATACAATTATTATATAGATCCCGTATCAAGTACGGGACAATGATTGTACCTAAATCAATTCCTACTATCTTGCTCATATTAGTTATTTCCTCCTTCAGGTCTCACAAAATTTCTCCATAATCGCTTTGCAATGGTTGGTGTCCAAAAATAAATTCCACCTTCTCTGTAATTCTTAGCATATACATCATAAGTGTGATCAAACATCATACGAGCTGCACGCTCCGCATCACTAGCCAAACCGACTGCGGCGTCTCGGAGCGTTGTTTTAGTTCCTACTGCCATCCTTTGCGCTAATCTCTCTGTAGAACCTTCAAATATAATGTTTGCTCTATTTTCTACTGCCATATTTTCTCCTTTTTTTACCTTTCTGTCATCCCTGCGAATGCAGGGATCCAATTAATAAACTTCTGGTCGGAATTGGATTCCCGCCTACGCGGGAATGACAATATTGAATTTGCAATTCCTAAATCAATTCCAACAATTTTAGACATTATTTGGTTCTCCCTCTACCCCTAGTAATTTCTCTGCAATATCTAGTGGAAAAGTCTCACTATCTAAGAAACAATCTATTGTAACCTCACCTTGACCGTCTACATACATCAAACCCTGAATCATCCCCTCCACTCGCTCCTGTAATCGCACTGCATCTAATTGTTGTCTCGTCATTAAAACTCTATCACCGCTAGGCACACTATCCGTCATTAAAAGAAACCTAGCTCTTGATGCTAATCGATCGCGCACAATACCAACAGCTGCGTGAAACGTACTTAACCTAGCTTCCACATCATGTAAATTTCTTTTTTCTACTGAACTTTCTGCCATATTTTCTCCTTTTTTTAAATGTCATTCTGGCTTGTCCAGAATCCCTTCTTCGATTCTGGAGTCCTCACTCCGTTCGTCCCCAGAATGACGCCTGCCAACAACCACTTGGGCTGGCCTTAATACTTTTCCGTTTAAATTATACCCTTTTCTGACAACTTCTAAAATAGTGTTGTCCTCCCCATCCCTTGTATCCACCGCCTCATGAAGAGCCGGATCAAATTGTCCGCCTGCCTCAATTTCATCCAGCCCCTCACTTGCCAACACTTGTTTAAACTCTTTAACAACCAACTCTACTCCTCTAAACCAGTCCTTCGACTCGCTGCGCTCGCTCAGGATGGATCGACTACCGTCGACCACCTGTTCCAAATGATCCAGAACCGGCAGCAACCTTTTAATCAGCTCTGCACCAACAAAGTTAGTTAACTCAGACCTACCCTCAGAAATCCTCTTTTCCAAATTCTGATAATCAGCCACAGCTCTTTTAAGCTGTGCGTCGAGCTGATTAACCTGCTCCTGTAATTTTTCTAAATCCTCATTTTTCTTTTTAGCCATTACGCCACCCTCCCTGCTTCAAAAAGTAAATCTTTTATATATCTAACATACGGTATCACCAGCGCAAAATTCATTCTTGACGGACCAATTATACCAAGCATTCCCCCTTTTGGTCCAATCTCGTATCTCGTAAACACAAACCCTGTTGGTATTAAATTCACATGACCCAGTTCATCCCCAAAAAGAATATGGATCGGGTCAGTCCCGACTGCCTTTCCAAAAATCTCCTGCAGTCTCGGGAACTCATCAAACAACTTTAACACAAATCTGGTGACATCAATATCATAAAACTCGGGCCAGTCCAAAATATTGGCTGCCCCGGCATAAAAAATTTGTCCTTCATCATCCAAAGCCAAGCCCAACATACCGCATCTTTGCGCCAGCGCCCTGACAGCCTCTCTAATAAGCTTTTCACCCTGAACCCTCTCCCGCCACATGCCCTCTTTTATAGAAACCTCAGCCGAAACCGGCAGCTGTTTTTCTTTCATCAACTCCGAGACATAAAACCTCATCCCCAAAGATGTTGGAATTCTGCCGGCTGAAGTATGAGGCTGTTTTAAATATCCCAGGTCAGTCAACCTAACCATCTCATTTCTGATGGTGGCCGGGGACACCCCTAAACTATGTTTTTTATCGATGGTTTCCGAACCAATCGGATCAGCCGTCTCAATATATTCCTCAATAATAGCTTTTAAAAGTGCTCTCTGACGCTCACTCAAATCCATTGGCACTATCCTACCATGAGTGCTAACTATTGTCAAGCCCCCTAATTTAGGTTAAAGTAGTTAGTCATGGCCTCTGTTTTAAAAACACATTCTTTAAAGCTTTTTCCGGCTTTCCGATATAAAAATTACCGGATTTTTTTTGCTGCGCAGATTATCTCTTTAACCGGCACCTGGATGCAGCGGGTGGCCCAGGGATATTTAGTTTTCCAGATGACTCACTCCCCTTTTTGGGTGGGAGCCATTGATGCCGCCAGTAATTTACCGACTACCTTTTTAGCTTTAGTTGGAGGAACTCTGGTTGACAGATTCCCCAAAAAAAGAATTCTTCAGATTACCCAAACTCTTCAGCTTATTTTTGCCACCATCTTAGGAATTCTGGTTATATCCGGCCATATTAATCTGGGAACTCTGGCCATCATGGTTTTTATTTTGGGACTGGTTAACGCTGTTGACCAGCCGGCCAGAATTTCCCTGCCCGTTGATTTAGTTGATGATCAATATCTCCACTCTGCTACAGCTTTAAATATGAGCATGTTTAACTCGGCTAGAATCGTTGGTCCCGCTATAGCCGGCTGGTTAATTTATTCTGTTGGGATTGGCTGGGCCTTTTTATTAAACGGGCTCTCCTTTGTGGCGCCGGTTATAGCCTTTAGTTTCATTAAATTTGCGCCCTTTATCCCCAAGCCACACTTTGGCACCTGGCATGCAATAAAAGAGGGCGTCAGTTATGCTTTCCACCATGAAATGATTAAATTTTTACTGATATATATGGCCATCATTGGCATTTTCGGCTGGTCTTATTCAACAATGCTTCCGGTTATTGCCGATAGAGTTTTTCACCAGGGCGCTTCCGGCTTAGGGCTGCTCTAT
>Ga0209515_10006329_pt1 | contig 14830 bp, 12 predicted proteins | sample Subgroupgradi54m_FD_187454 | JGI IMG/M metagenome (GOLD analysis project Ga0209515, IMG submission 187454) | Subsurface groundwater microbial communities from S. Glens Falls, New York, USA - GMW60B uncontaminated upgradient, 5.4 m (SPAdes)... ...
CGAGATCGAGCACAGCATCGTGCTCGAGGGGTCGTGCGTGCGCGACCTCGCGAACCGCGTGATCGACAGCCTCATCGGAAAGAACGTGCGGATTTACCGCGAGCCGGTCAAGCCGAGTGCCTACCGGTTCATGCTGGGCGACAATTCAGAGGTCGGCATCAGATGGTGAAGCCATGGCCGTAGACAAACCAACCGCGTACACCGCGACGGTGGCCAAACAGCCCCGGATTCATGGCGTGAAGACGAAGGCGCTGCGCCTGATTCCGGACGAGCGCGGCTGGCTGATGGAGATCCTCCGGGCGGACGACGCGGAGTTCTTCACGAAGTTCGGCCAGACCTACGTCTCCGCGACGTATCCGGGCGTCGTCAAGGCCTGGCATTACCATCGGCAGCAGGTCGATCACTTCGCCTGCGTGGCCGGGATGGTGAAGCTCGTGCTCCTCGATACGCGGCCGGATTCACCCACCAACGGCGCCGTCAACGAATTCTTCATCGGCGCGCAGAATCCGATGCTCGTGCAGGTGCCGAACCTCGTGTATCACGGGTGGAAGTGCATCAGCACCGAGATGGCGCTGGTGGTCAACGTGCCGACCGAGCCGTACCACTACGCGGAACCCGACGAGTATCGACTCGAGCCGCACGAGACGCTGCCGTACGACTGGACGCGCAAGGATGGTTGAAGTCCTCGTCACCGGCGGCGCCGGCTTCATCGGCAGCAATTTCGTCCGGCACGCGCTCGCCGCCCATCCTGACTGGCGCGTCACCACGCTCGACAAGCTCACGTACGCCGGACGACGGGAGAATCTGCACGACGTGATGACGCACGAGCGCCATGCGTTCGTGCATGGCGACATCGTCGACGCCGCCGTCAGCGGCCCGCTCGTCGAGCGCTCGAACATCGTCGTGCACTTCGCCGCCGAAACGCACGTCGACCGATCGATCATGGCGGCGGGTGAATTCATCCGGACCGACGTCGAAGGGACGTTCGTGCTGCTCGAAGCCGCGCGACGCGCGCCGGGGCTGAAGCGGTTCGTGCAAATCTCGACCGACGAGGTCTACGGCAGCGTCGCGACCGGCACGAGCCGCGAGACCGATGAACTGCGGCCGCGAAACCCGTACTCGGCGAGCAAGGCGGGGGCGGACCGTCTCGCCTACAGCTACTGGGCGACGCACGACGTGCCGGTCATCATCACGCGCGCGTCGAACAACTACGGGCCGTACCAGTTTCCCGAAAAGGTCATCCCGCTGTTCGTGACGAACCTGATCGACGACATCCCCGTCCCGCTCTACGGCGACGGCCACAACGTGCGCGACTGGCTGCACGTGCTCGATCACTGCGGCGCGATCGATCTCCTGCTCGAGAAGGCGTCGAACGGCGAGGTCTACAACATCGGCGGCGGCAACGAGGTGATGAACGTGGAGCTGACGCACCGGATCCTCGACACGCTCGGCAAGCCTCGGTCCCTGATCACGCCCGTGCCCGATCGCCTGGGCCACGATCGCCGGTACTGCCTCGACACGGCGAAGCTTCGCTCGCTCGGGTGGTCGCCCCGCGTGTCGTTCGACCAGGGCCTCCGCGACACGGTCGACTGGTACCGCGCGAACGAGTGGTGGTGGCGCCCCATCAAAGAGCAGGATCCGGACTTCAAGTCGTACTACCAGGCGCAGTACGAAAACCGGCGCTGAGCGTGACCATTCTTGTTACGGGCGCGGCGGGGTTCGCCGGCAGCCACGTCGTTCAGGCACTCGCGGCCACCGCTGACGTCGTCGCGTGGCGGCGCGCCACTCCGCCGCCAGAGGAGATTGCGCCGCTCGCCACCTGGCAGCAGGTTGACCTGCTGAATCGCGACGAGGTCCGCGCCGCGATTGCCCGCCTGAAACCTGGGGCGGTGTACCACTGCGCCGGCGCGCCCAACGTCGCGCACTCGTGGCGCGATACCGTGACTCCGCTGTCGAGCAACGTCCTGGCGACGCATCGGCTCCTCGACGCGCTGCGCCGCGCAGGATCCCGCTGCCGTGTCGTGATTCCGGGTTCGGCGACCGTGTATGCGCCCTCGATGGAGCCGCTCACCGAGCAGAGCCCGGTCGCTCCCGCCAATCCGTATGCGGTCAGCAAGCTCGCGCAGGAACAGCTCGGCCTGCAGGCGGCTCGCGAAGATGGTCTCGACGTCATCGTCACCCGCTCCTTCAATCACACCGGGCCTCGCCAGAGCGCGGCATTCGCGGCGCCAAACATGGCGCGTCAGATCGCGCTGATCGAGAGCGGCGTTGTCGAGCCGGTGATCAAGGTCGGGAATCTCGACGCCCGGCGCGACCTGACCGACGTGCGGGACATCGTGCGCGCGTACGTGGCGCTGATGGAGAAGGGAACGCCGTCGACGGTCTACAACGTCTCCTCGGGATCCGCCTGCAGCATGAAATCGGTGCTCGAGGCGCTCGTCGCCCGCGCGCGCGTCACGGTCCGCATCGAAACCGACCCCTCGCTCCTGCGTCCGAGCGACACGCCCGTGCTGCTTGGCGATTCCTCCCGCCTGCGCGCCGCGACCGGCTGGCGGCCGGAGATTCCACTCGAGCAAATCCTCGACGACCTGCTGAACTACTGGCGCGCAGTCACCGTCGCCTGAGCCGTTCACCGCGGCATCGCGCATGCTTGCACCACGGCGGGTCTGAAAAGACCCGCCCTCCTTGGTGGAGGCCGGGTCCTTTTGGACCCGGCATTGAGGAGGAATCGGTATGCGCACATTTGCGGTGAGCGTTGTCCTGGCCGGCACGATGATCCTGTCGGGCTGCGGTGCGACGCGCAGAGTCACGAATACGGTGGCGCCGGGGCCGACGCTGACGGCGGCGACGATGACCTTTGTCGATCGTGAGCACGGGAAAGATGCGGGGAGCGCGGCCGACGTGTGGCTGCTCCGCGGTTCGAATGAGATGGCCCACCTGCACACCGTTGGAACGAAGTTCGACGACCACGCGTCGATCGTGCCGATGCAGCTCTCGCTGTCAGGCGCGTTCCACCAAACGGACCTCGCCAACGCGCAGCTGCGTATCCGGCTGACGCCGGACGGCGCCGACGACTGGTGGTTCGATCCGCGGTTGACGATCTCGCTCTCGGACGGAACGAGCCGCAGTTACATGTGGCCGACCGTTCAGCTCGATCAGCGGAATCCCGAGCGCACATTGAGCTTCTCGTCGGCTGCGCGGGTCCCGTAGGGCTTGACGCGGTCGTGTCCGATCGCAGAGGATCGCTGGCGAATAAAGCACGAAAGCCGGCGATCCTCTTATGGAAACAGCCCCACTCTTCCTCGATCTCGGAAAACCAAAGCCCACCACGCGACAGATCGCGGACCTGGTGAAAGCCGGCGGCGCGGATGCGCTCACGGAGGCCATCCGTCGCGCGGACGCCGCCAGGTATCAGGAGGTCCGTTGCCGCTCCGCGCTGAACCGCGTGAAGGGCATGCCGTTCGAGTGGACGCTGAACCCCTACCGCGGCTGCACCCACGGGTGCCATTACTGCTACGCGCGCCGCTACCACACACAGTTCGAGCTCGGGGCAGACGACGAGTTCGCGTCGATCATCTTCGTGAAGACGAACCTCGTCGACATCCTGCGCGCGGAGCTCGACAAGCCGTCATGGACGCGTGCATACGTCGTCGTCGGCGCCGCGACCGACTGCTATCAGCCGATCGAGGGGCACTACAAGCTGACGCGCCGCTCGCTGGAAGCGCTGTGCGAGCATCGCAACCCCGTCGGCATCATCACCAAGGGGCCGATGATCGTGCGCGACAAGGACGTGCTGCTGGATCTGACGAGGCGGGCCGAATGCAGCGTCTACATCAGCGTCCCGACCGTCGACGAGGACGCGTGGCGCCAGCTCGAGCCGGGCACCGCGCATCCGCTCCAGCGCCTGCGGGCCGTCCGCGAGCTGACCGACGCGGGCATCCGCGCCGGCGTGCTCATGAATCCGATCGTGCCGGGGATCTCCTCGAAGCCCGCCTTCCTGGAGCGAACGGTGAAGGCGATTGCCGATCACGGCGCGCGTTTCGTCGGTTGCAACGTGATGTTCCTCGAGGGCGGCACGCGCGATCACTTCATGCGATGGCTCGCCCAGGAGTATCCGCAGCTCGTGGACGGTTACACGCACCTCTACGCGCGCAAGTACGCGCCGTCCGACTACCGGAAGGAAGTCTCGAGCGTGATCGGAATGTTGAAAGCGAAGTACGGACTGCAGAGCCGCGCGGAGTCCGGTGCCGATGCCAGCCGTCCGGACAAGGAAAAGGCCGGCGACACGCCGGTTCAGACGGCGATGGCGTTCGGGTCGGTCGACACCACGAGCCGCGGTCCCGCCACTTCGAGCGCGATCTGATCGTCGGTCCCCACGGTCACGCGGAAGGCGTTGGCTTCCTTCCAGCGCTGGCTGAGCGGCAGCTTGATGCGGTCGTCGATGATCCGCTTCAGGAAGCGCGCGCCGAACGCCATGCTGTAACCCTCGGTCACCAGCTTCTCCAGCGCTTCGGGCTCGATCGTCACGGTCTTGTTCCACCGCTTGAGCGTGGTCGTGATCTGATCGATGTACTTCAACGCGATGGCCCGCACTTCGTCCTTCGTCAGCGGCTGGAAGAGCACCACCTGGTCGATGCGGTTGCGGAACTCGGGCGGGAAGCGGCGCTCCAGTTCGCGGTTCACGTCTCCCTGCACCTGGTCGAGCGGCATCTGGCCCTGGCGGAAGCCCATCGGGTTCGTCAGCTTGCGGAAGTGCTCGGACCCGGCGTTCGACGTCATGATGATGATCGCGTCCGACAGATACACGCGCTTGCCCCGCCCGTCGGTGAGCCACCCTTCGTCGAACGCAGCCAGGAACAGATTCAGCAGGCTCGGGCTCGCCTTCTCCACTTCGTCGAGCAGCACGACCGAGCACGGGCTGTCCTTCAACTGATTCGTGAGCAGACCGCCGCGCTCGCTGCCGACGATGCCGCGCGGCATGCCAATCAGCTTGTCCACCGACACGCCGCCGTCCTGGTACTCGGACATGTCGATGCGGATCATCTTCTTCTCGTCGCCGAACAGGAACTCGGCGACCGCCTTGGCCAGCTCGGTCTTGCCGACGCCGGTCGGCCCGAGGAACAGCAGCACGCCGTCCGGCCGATCGAAGCCGTCCTTCAGCGGTCCCTTGTTCAACACGAGGCGATTCGCGAGGGCGTCCACCGCCTTCTTCTGGCCGATCACGCGGCGCCCCAGGCGGCTCTCGATTTCCTTGAAGCGGTCGCCGACGTCGCGGAACACCATGTCCTTGGGGATCTGCGCGGCCTGCGAGATCACTTCGAGCACGTCGGAGCTGGTGACCTCCCACCGTCGATCGATCTCGGCCCGCACCGCCGCGGTGTCGAGCCATCCAATCACCTTGTCGGGCAGACGCAGGTGCCGCTGGTAGCGCGGCGACATCTCCAGCGCGGTCTCGATCGCCTCGTCCACGAGGCGCACCGAGTAGTTCCGTTCGAGACGCGGGCGGATGCTGTACAGGATGCGCCGCGTTTCCTCGATGGTCGGCTCGTCGATCTGCACGGTGCGGAAGCGGCGCGCGAGCGCCTCGTCTTCCTGGATGTATTCCTTGTACTCGCTGAGCGTGGTCGCGCCGATCATCCGGACCTCGCCGCGGGCGAGCACCGACTTGAAGACGTTGGCCGCGTCGGACGGCGCGCCGAGCGCCGAGCCCGCGCCGACCATCGTGTGCGCCTCGTCGACGAACAGGATCAGGTTCGGCCGCTCCTTGATCTCGCGGATCACGTTCTGGATCCGATCCTCGAACATCCCGCGCAGCATCGTCCCGGCGACCATCGTGTTCATCTGCAGGTTGATCACCTGGCAGTCGCGAAGCCGGACGGGGACGGTGTCGGGCTCGAACTCGATCCGGCGCGCGAGACCTTCGACGATCGCCGTTTTGCCGACGCCCGGCTCGCCGACGAGCATCACGGAGTTGGACCGTTCGCGGTGGCAGAGGATCTCGAGGACCTGCTGGATCTCCTTGTCGCGGCCGTAGACCGGCGGCAACTTGTCCTGGCGCGCCAGCAGATTGAGGTTCGTCGCAAAGTGCTTGAGGAACGGCGGCAGCTCGAAGCGCTTCCGAAGCCGCTCCTCGCGGATCTCGTTGTCCCGCATCCGGGTGGCGATTCGCGTCACCAGCACCTCGGGCTCGACGCCATGATGGCGGATGATTGATACAGGAACCCCCTGGCTCTCCTCGAAGATCGCCGAGAAGAGATCCGAGGACTCGATCGTCTGGCGTCCGGCCCGGCTCGCCTGGTGGAACGCGAGCTTGAACACAAGCTTGGTGGCCGGCGCGACGCGAAGCTCGCGGCCGGAAAAGATCGGAAGCACGTGCAGATGCTCTTCGAGCCCCTGCAGGATTTCGTGGGGGTTCAGCTCGAGGTCGCGCATCACCTGGGAGAACGTGTCCCATTCGACCTGCGCGAACGCGAGGAAAATGTGTTCGTTGGTCAGCAGCGCGTGATCGCGGCGTCGCGATTCTTCGACCGCCCGATCGACGACGCGTTGCGCCGATTCGCCGATCTTGCTTTGTGCGATGTCGAAATCATCCACGCCGCGCCGCCTCCTCGACCTGCAGTCCCTCTATCGGCTGCCCGTCACGGTCTCAGTATGGCAAGATGCGAGCCATGGCAACTGTGCAGAGCGGCACAGGCGAACCGTGGAAGTAACCCGTGCGGGGAATGATGCTTACGGATGTCCCACGGCCGAGGCGCCATCAAGTGAGGCCATTCTGCGTGTCCCAAACGTAGGGAATAGCGGTGGCAACTTCTATAATGCGGACATGTGTCGTACGTGCGTGACCCTCGCGATCTGGGCGTTTGTGGCTACGTCAGCGTTGGCGCAAACACCGCAGCCGTTTCCACGCGGTGCCGCGCCACAGCCGACGGCGCCCGCGCAGCCGGCGGCGCCGCGGCCTGCCGCTCCCCCGCCCGCGCCACGGAGCGGTGTCGATCCGGCGACACCCTCATCGACGCTGCTGGGGTTTCCGATCTACCCCGCGGCCCAATTCATCGCGTCGTACGACGCCGGCCGCGCGCAGAGGTACTACATCTTCGGCAGCACGGCGCCGTTCAACGACCTGGTGACCTATTACCGGACGCAGTTGAAGGAGAAGGGGAATCTGGTGTTCGAGGATCCGCCGACGCACATGTTCGAGATTGGCAAGTTCAACAACGAGACGATGGCGTTTCCGCCAGGCGTGACGATCAAGGACTGGACGTCGGGCGGATCGAAGGGCTATCCCAACCCGAAGCCGGGCGGACAGCCGGCGCGCTTCCCGTCGATCATCATGATCGTCCCGGCCCCGCCGCCCACCAACGCACGCTGAAACACGCCACGGAGGCGCGAAGGCGAAATGTAACCGGCGGTCTGCCAGAGAGCTATTGTTTCACGTAGATTTCGCCCGCCTTCTTGAACTCCGTCGCCTTCTCGCGCATCCCCTCGCGCAGCGCGTCCGCGCTGGTGAGGTTGTGACTGGCGGCGTAGTCCCGCACCTGCTGCGTCAATTCCATCGAGCAGAACTTCGGCCCGCACATCGAGCAGAAGTGGGCGACCTTCGCGCCGTCGGCCGGCAGCGTCTCGTCGTGGTACGCGCGCGCGGTGACGGGATCCATCGCGAGGTTGAACTGGTCCTCCCACCGGAACTCGAACCGCGCCTTCGACAGCGCATCGTCCCAGGCCTGCGCGCGCGGGTGGCCCTTCGCGAGGTCCGCGGCGTGGGCGGCGATCTTGTACGCGATGACGCCGGCCTTCACGTCGTCGCGGTCCGGCAGGCCAAGGTGCTCCTTGGGCGTGACGTAGCAGAGCATCGCGGTGCCGTACCAGCCGATCATCGCGGCGCCGATCGCGGACGTGATGTGGTCGTAGCCGGGCGCGACGTCGGTCGTGAGCGGCCCGAGCGTGTAGAACGGCGCTTCCTTGCACCATTCGAGCTGCTTCTCCATGTTCTCCTTGATGAGATGCATGGGGATGTGGCCGGGCCCCTCGTTCATCACCTGGACGTCGTACTCCCACGCGATCTGGTTCAACTCGCCCTGCGTCTTGAGCTCGGCGAACTGCGCCTCGTCATTCGCGTCGGCGATCGATCCGGGGCGCAGCCCGTCCCCGAGCGAGAACGACACGTCGTAGGCGCGCATGATCTCGCAGATCTCGCGGAAGCGCGTGTAGAGGAAACTCTCCTGGTGATGCGCGAGGCACCACTTCGCCATGATCGATCCGCCGCGCGAGACGATGCCGGTGACGCGCTTGGCGGTGAGCGGCACGTAACGGAGCAGCACGCCCGCGTGGACCGTGAAGTAGTCGACCCCCTGCTCGCACTGCTCGATGAGCGTGTCGCGATAGAGCTCCCACGTGAGGTTCTCGGGACGGCCGCCGGCCTTCTCGAGCGCCTGGTAGATCGGCACGGTGCCGATCGGCACCGGCGAGTTCCGGATGATCCACTCGCGCGTCTCGTGGATGTCCTTGCCGGTCGACAGATCCATCACCGTGTCGGCGCCCCAGAGCGTCGCCCACTGCAGCTTCTCGACCTCGTCCTCGATCGACGATCGCACGGCGGAGTTGCCGATGTTGGCGTTGATCTTCACGAGGAAGTTGCGGCCGATGATCATCGGCTCGAGCTCGACGTGATTGATGTTCGACGGGATGATCGCGCGGCCGCGCGCGATCTCGGCGCGCACGAAATCGGCGGGCAGCCCTTCGCGCGCGGCGACGAACTCCATCTCCGGCGTGATCTCGCCGCGCCGCGCGTAATACAGCTGCGTCCCCACGATGCCGGTGCGCCGGCGTGCCGCGATCCACTCGGCTCGCAGCTTGGGCAACCCGGCGCGCACGTCGTGTCCCTGCGGACCGCTCGTGTCATACAAGCGCATCGACGGCTCGCCGCCGCCGAGCGCCACCTCGCGCACCGGCACGCGCAGCGTCGCGTCGGGACCGTCGGCGGTCAGCCGGGCGAGGCGGTCTTCGTACACTTTTCGAGAATTCGGATAGGCAGTGGCGAAGTCAATCATGGGACTCTCTCTCACGAGCGGCGCGGAACAGGGGGGAATGAGGCAGGATCGCCGCGCTCCCTCCGCCGGTCTAAACCGGTTCAGGTTCCAAGGGTTTTTCTCAATCCCGTACGGGATACCCCTGGCGGCCTCGGTGATTATACTCACTCGCGTGAGGAACGCCACGACCGTCGGACGCGCGGCGCTGCTCGCGCTCCTGGCGTGGTGGACCGCCCGCTTCGTGCCGCATCCGCTCGACGCGGGCCGCATCATCGACTCGTTCCTGCACCTGATCAACCTGCCGTTCCACGAGGCAGGTCACATGATCTTTTCCCCCCTTGGCGAGTTCATGACGATCCTCGGCGGGTCGCTCTTTCAAATCATCATTCCCGTCGTCTGCGCCGTCGCGTTCGCCAGGCAGCAGGACTGGTTCAGCACGTCGGTGTGTCTCTGGTGGGCGGGCGAAAACCTCGTAGACCTCGGACCGTACATCGCCGACGCGCGCGCGCTTCAAATGCCGCTCATTGGCGGCCAGACGGGCGCGGAAGTCTATGGCCACGACTGGGAGGCGATCCTGGAGAGGCTCGGGTGGCTGCATCTCGATCACGCCATCGGGATGGGCGCGCACATCGCGGGAAGCGTGGTGATGGTCGGATCGCTCGCGCTGGGAGTCTGGTGTCTTCTCCAGGGTTCTCCCGAACAGGCCGAGGCATAATGCAGATCCATGCGCACGCTGTTCTGGCTCAGCTTGTCGGTGCTGGTCACGAGTGCGTCGTTCGGGCAAACTCCCGCGCCCGCGCCATCCACCCCGGCGCAGACCGCGCCGGCGCCGCGCCGCGCGGCGGCTCCCGCGCCACCGCCATCGCGCGCCGGCATTGCGATCACCGTGACCGACGCACACGGCAGCCCGATTCCCGGTGTGCATGTCGACATCTCGGGAGCGTCCGATCGAAACGGCGAGACCGATGCCAGCGGACAGGTGAACTTCGTCGGGATGCAGGCGGGCGCGTACCGCGCACGTTTTGCCGGCGACCAGGTGACGCCGTTCGAGCGCGAAGTGATCGTTCGAGCGGGTCAACCCACCACAATCGACGTCACGTTGAATCCCGCGCCGCCGCCGGCTGCGCCACCGCCCGCGCCCCCTGCGGCCGCCGCCGCACCGGTCGTCGGACCTCCGGGCATGCCGCAGGTGCTGTCGATCATCGATCTCGCCGAGAAGCAATTGAGCGGCAACCAGGCGCGGAAGGAGACGCTTGTCTCGTGCAGCGGCAACACGCGAACGACGCTCGTGCTGTTGAACCAGGATCAGCCGGAACGGCTGTATGACGGAGCCGAGACCGAGTATTACGTGGTCGCCGGCCAGGGCGCCGTGCGCCTCAACGGACGCGACACGGCGCTTGCCGCCGGCAGCTACATTTCACTGCCGCGCAACACGAGCCACGGCATCATTCATCGCGGGAACCGGCCGCTCATCCTGCTGGCGGTGCTGAACGGTGAACCCTGCGAACAGGCCAAATAGGGTTCTCTAAGCTTAAGCTAGAATCCCGGTCGTATCAGGAAGCTGACAGTCCATCCCGGCCGCGGGTTGTCGAAGGGCCTCACGCCGGTCACTTCCATGACGAACCCGCCAAGATTCGCACGCACGCCGGCGCCCACGCTGCGGAACCGATCGCGCTCGAGCGGTGCGTTTCGATGCGGCGTCCAGAGCAGTGCGCCGTCTGCAAAGACCAGCGCTTCGATCGGCACCCGCCCGTAATCGAGGTTCCCCGTCAGCAGGCCGAGGAGCGGCGCGCGCAGCTCCAGGTTCAGCACTGCGAAGCGATTGCCGGTGAGCTCGTCAATGATCGAGCAGCGCGTCGCCGTCTGACCGCATTCCGCCGCCGCAAACGTCGTGAGGTCGTATCCGCGCACCAGTGTCTGCAGACCGAGCAGCAGCGGCGTCAGCCGTCCGTCGCCGGCATCGGGCCCGTACCTGCCCGTATGCTGCACCCGCGCGGCGACGGTCACGGGCCGCACCGGCATGAAGTACCGCCGCGCGTCGAGTCGAACATCGGCGAACGTCAGGCCGCCCGTCGCCGGCTCGATGTCGAACCGCAGCCGCTGCCCAAGGATGGGGCTCGTCGGTCCCATTACCGCCGTGTCGCGCACGTACGCGGCCTGCATCTCCGCCAGGTAAATGGGCGCGCCCGCGGGGACCTCCTGCACCACGGTGCTGACGACCTTCTTCTCCACCGTGTTCGTCACGCGCGTGAAGGTCTGCCACCCGTAGCCGGTGCGCCGCACGCCGCTGCGGAATTCGAACCGGCTCGCGCGGCTCACGTTGTAGCGCGCGGTGAGGCTCGCGAATTCGTGCGTGTAGCGGAGGTTACCGGACTCCTGCGTGATCATCTCGCCGCGGCGATCGATGGCCCGGCGCGCGCCGATGAATCGCGCGGGAATGAAGCCTCCGACGAATCCCCAGTTCAGCTGTCCCTTCTGATTGATGTAGCCGATCTGCGCGGCGAAATCGTCCTTGTTCGTGCCCACGCGGAACATCGTCTGCAGCTGCCGGTCGCGCAGCATGTCGCCGAACGTGATGCCGAAGTTCGCGCGGAGCACGCCGCCGACCATGCCCCCGCCGCCGACCGCCGCGCCGACGTACGGATCGGAGATCGATTCCACCCGCAGGCGGCTGTCGTACTTCGCGGACAGGAACGATCCGTCCGCGGGCAGGCCGACGTGCGCGTTCGAGAGCAACTGCGCCAGCGTGCCGAGCGGCCCTGCGTCCGGCGCGGCCGTCACCACGCCGGCGCTGACGATCGGCGCCGATTCGGCGCTCGCCCGCTCGAGCGTCTGGATCTCGTAGCGCCCGTCGCGATAGGCGCTGAACGCGAGCGTGCCGCTCGCCGACGCCACCGCGAGCGACGGGCTGGCCGCGGTGATGCCGGTGATTCCGCCGCTCACGGCCGTGACCTGCCGGATCTCGCCCGATGCGAGCTCGACGCGGAAGACGTTGCTGATGCCGTCGGGATCGGCGACGTAGTAGATCGCCTTGCCATCAGGCGCCTACTGCGGACTGATTTGCTTTCCCACGTCGGACGCGGCGGTGAGCGGGCGAACGATCGCCGTCTCGACGTCGAGCAGCGCGATTCGAGGCGGGCCGAACCGCAGCTCCTCGAGCGACGTCGTGAAGTGATCGGACGCGAACGCGATCGTCGTGCCGTCCGGCGACCACGCCGGCTGCAGATCCGCAAAGGCATCGTCGGTGATCTGCTGCAGCACTCCACTGGCAAGGGTGTAGACGAACAAGTCCGAGAACCCGCTCTTCAGCGCGGAGAAGACAATCCGTCTGCCGTCGGGAGACCAGCTTGGGTTGTAGATCTCGCCCAGCTCCTTGAAGCGGATCTCCCGCCGGCACGCCTCGCCCGCCGTGTCGACAATGGTCAGCGCGGGAACGCCGTCGATGAGCGCCGCCACGACGAAATGGCGCCCCGTGGGATCCCACGCGCCCGCCGACTGGATGTACTGCAGGCTGTCGAAATGGGGATCGGCGGCGGTGCTGATCACTTTGCGCACCACGTGGCCGGACGCCGCGTCCGCCATGAACAGATCGAGCGACAGCCGATCGCGCTCGGACACGAACATGAGCTGGCCGTCAGGGCTGATGGCCGGCGCCACGTGCACCCGGCCGCCGTCGGCTGACGTGATGATCGCGCGCGGGCGGACGACGACGTCCGTCTCCGCGGTCGTCGAAGGAATCGATTCGTGCCAGCCGCGCGTCAGCTCATCGCGGCTCAGTCCCGTCGCGTCTTCCAGGCGCGGCAGCACGCCGCGCGCCTTCGACCGGAGGACCTTCCCGACGATCTCGTCTCCAAAACGCTGTCCGAGATACGACCAGAGCGCATGGCCGTAGCGGTAGGGGAAATACCGCGGGTCGTCCAGCTGTTCGAGCGTCGGCAGCCGGCGGTGAATGGCCGCGTCGCGCAGCCACATCGTCGTGAACGCGTTCGAGGGCCCGAGCGACAGATACTCGGCCATCCCTTCGATGAACCAGCCGGGAAGATCGAACGCGCTCTGGCGCGATCGCTTCTCGATGTCGATCTGGAATGCATGGGCGATCTCGTGTCCCAGCACATGGTCCGTCTCGCCGAGGCCGGCAGCGAACGGCATCACGATACGCGACTTGATGCGCTCGGTGAATCCGCCGGTGCCTTCACCCGGAGCAGCCGCGCTGACATTCGTCTGCGAAAAGTCCGGGTGGCTGGCGTAGAGGACGATCGCCTGCCGGTGGCCGAACGTATCGTCGAGGAGCACGGAGTACCGGGCATACCAGCGCTCCGCCATGCGCGCGGCCTGGCGCGTCGCCTGTTCTTCCTCGGGGTAGTAATAGATGTCGAAGTGCGCGGTGCGCAGCGTCCGGAATTCGAGGCGGCCGTTCTGGACCTTGTTGCGGCCGAAGTATTGCGCGTCGGCCGACGCGGCGGTGAGCACGGTCGTCGCGAGACACACAAGTACTGCCGCGCACCTGGACATGGGCACCCCTGAGTTGGTTTGGGAGGGGCGTTACTTTATCACGGCCAAACGCGGGGTCAATGCCTCAGGGACTATAGACAACCGAGAAGGCCGTGGCTCCATCGCGGAGGCCTTTGGCGAGATCGACGCGGAGGGCCGCGGCCTTGCCCGGCCAGGCGCCGCGGAATCCGACGCCGACGTCGACGTCGGTGACGCCGGGACCGGCCAGGCGCCGCGCGGTCCGCGCCGTATCCACAAACGTCGCTCCGCCTGCGCGGAACGGTCCAACCCTCCACCATCGCTGGAGCTCCGCCGACCCACTGCCGACCAGCCGGCCGAGACGCTCGGTGCGAAATCGTGCGCGTTCGGCGAGGATCGGATGCGCGCGCAGCAGCAGCGGACGCGCGCGCCCCGTGTCGCCTGCGAACCACACGTCGCCGGGAGCCGACGCGGTCACGCCGCTGATCCCGCCGGTCGCAACGATGACGGTGCCAACCGGCCGCGCGGACGATCGTGCAACGACCAGCGCCTCGCCACTCTGAAACGAGCCGGCGCCGCCAAACCATGTGCGCGCCTGGATCCGTGCGTCAACGCGATCGCCTGAGGTCACGAGACGAACGCCGGCACGTGCGGTGGCGAATGTTCGTGACCCATTCCAGCGATCCGCGCCTGCGCCCACCTGCCAGCGCGCCGAGCCTGTCAGCCAGTCGGCAACATCGAGCTCCGCGGAGTCGTGAAGAGACGAGGGAAACACCGCGGTGAAGGGCTGCCGCTCGCGCGACGCGGTGAGTCTCCAGACGCCACCCCACGGCGCCGGTGCGGCAAACGAGAGCTGGTAGAGCGGACGGCGAGGCCAGAACCGCCAATCGGCTGACAGGCGCTCACTGCCACCCGTGGGCGACGACAGTGACGCCGTGAATTCACGCGTAATGACCGTGGCAAGTGACATCACACCGAGGTCGAATCGTCCGTGAGGGAAGAGCGGCCGTTCCGCGACGGCGCCTCGCACCTCGACACGCCCGGACGGAATGGGCTGAAAGTCGAGCGTGCCGGAGCCCGAGGGCAGCTCGCCAAGACGACGACGGGCGCGTATCAGGGTGCGGCGGGTCAGCATGTCGCCTGTCTTCAGCCCGATGAGGCGCTGCACAACCGCGTAGCGGGTGCGAGTCAACCCATCGAGCCGGATTAGATCGATGCGTGGCTCACCTGCGCGATTCCACGCGTCGAGCGCAGCCAGCGAATCGTCGGCGACGAAGCGCGCGGTGGCGAGGAGCTTCCATGCGTAGGTGTCCGAAGGATCGCGTCTCACCGCG
>Ga0209515_10006330_pt1 | contig 14829 bp, 4 predicted proteins | sample Subgroupgradi54m_FD_187454 | JGI IMG/M metagenome (GOLD analysis project Ga0209515, IMG submission 187454) | Subsurface groundwater microbial communities from S. Glens Falls, New York, USA - GMW60B uncontaminated upgradient, 5.4 m (SPAdes)... ...
TAAAAGCTAACTTTGAATGTTCAACCTGCGTTTTTTTTGTGGAAAGTGATGACGCGAAACTAGAGGACACCGCTGCCAGTCGAGGATTCATGCATATCGAGGCTTTGATTATCCAAAGCGGGAATTTGCACATTCACTCTAACGGTAAAAATCCCTATACCGTGAGTGTTCCAACGGACGCGTGGAAACAGTATACGGGGGGTACTTCCATTAATCCCAATGGCCCCGCCGACACCGCGGCTTTAGATGAATATCCCGGGGACGGTGGCTATCACTTGGTAAAAGTGAGCCACACGCTTCCCAATGCTACCTTTGATGGGGCCGGCAATACAGGGGTCGCGTTCCACGGGTTTATTTATACCAACAGCTTCAATTGTTCAGGGGGTAACAATATTCTCGTTGGTCGATTGGGTGTTGGTTCAGGGGGCACTTCCATTAACACAATGAATATCTATTATGATCCTGCCGCCGCTTCCGGTGTGCATTACTCCAAAAGTCCCATTAACCGCATTTCTTGGGATGAAATTGTTTCTACTTGGCCCTGAAGGGTGCTTTCTTTTTAATTTAAAATAAGGGCCTATGACTAAGCAGGGGCAAACCATGACTCGTCACAGAAATAAGGGGTATTTTCTGGTTTTAGAAGGGATCGATCGTTGCGGAAAATCGACCCAGGCCAAACTTTTGGCTAATTATTTACGAAAAAAAGGGCTATCGGTTTTGCATACGCGTGAACCCGGCGGGACAACGTTGGGAGAAAGTATGCGCGATTTGATTTTGCGAAGCCCGGGGTTTGTGTCCAATCGCGCCGAACTGCTTCTTTATGAAGCCAGCCGCGCTCAGCATGTTGAAGAGAAAATATTGCCGGCTTTAAAAAAGGGGAAAGTCGTACTTTGCGAGCGCTTTACCATGGCTTCCTTGGCGTACCAAGGCTTTGGCCGCGGTTTGCCTATGAGCCAGATCGACAAGCTCAATGAATTCGCTAGTTTCGGGCTTGAACCGGATCTGACGGTAGTTTTGGATATTTCCGTTTCTGAATTTAAACGAAGGGCCGGGAAGTTTCTCGATAGAATGGAGAAAAAAGTTAATTTTCTTAAAGCCGTGCGAGATGGTTACGGTAATCTAAGCCATGCCAAGAGAGTCATTGTTATTAATGCTGAAACCGATGAACAAGCCCTTCATCGCCGTATTGTTGACAAATTAAAAAATCATGGGATTTTCGGAAATTAAGGGACAGGAGCGCGTTGCCAGAGTTCTGGCGACGCTCTATCGCAAAAACATTCAGCCTGCTTTTATGTTGTTTGTGGGCGGTGCTCCCGGCGAAGCAAATAGTGCCGCGTCCCTCTTCATTCAAGCTAATTTGTGTGAGAATCCTTTGCCGCAAGAAGGCGGTTGCGGACAATGCGGTAATTGTCGCAAGATAGCGCATCGTGGCCACCCCGATGTCCACATCATTGATCAAAATTACCAAAAGATTGTTCTGGGCAAACGCGCGAGTGTTACCCAACTTCAAGTTGACACTGTGCGTGAATCCCTCCGCCTGCTGTATCAAAGACCATTTCAGTCGGCGTATACTTTTGTCGTCGTGGAGGGCGCCGAAACGTTAACCGCTCAAGCCCAGAACGCGTTGCTTAAAATATTAGAAGAGGCCCCGTCTCATGTTCTGTGGATTTGGTTGGCCTCAAGTGACGAGTCTTTGCTTCCCACGGTGCTTTCCCGGGCGATTTATAAGCTTTATTTTAAGCCCCAAACTAAAGTTCGGAACCCGGAAAACAAATCATTTAATTTGACCCCGACCCAAGCCTACGAGATGAGCCAGCGAGTTGCTCGATCTCGATTCATAAAATACGCGTATGCTAGAAAAGAAATTCGTCAGATTTTTGATGAAATTAAGAATCAGCTATATAGTTTGTGGTGCGCTAGCGGAGACTTGGTTTACATACCGCGCCTCAAGGCTATTTTAGACGGGGAGCAAGACCTGGAATCTAACTTAACTCCCGCTTTGGTTTTAGAGTCCACACTGCTCAAGCTAAGTGCTAAGCTCGGCACTTCCTAAAAATGCCGTACTACATAACGACTCCGCTGTACTATGTTAACGATCTTCCTCATATCGGTCACGCCTACACCACCATCGCGGCTGATATCTGGGCTCGGGCTCGCCGTCTTCACGGAGATAAAGTATTTTTTCTAACGGGGACCGATGAACATGGCGGCAAAATTGCTCAGGCCGCGCGCTCTAAGTCTATGGAGCCTCAGCTTTATACCGATTCCATCGCTCAGGCCTTCCGTGATCTTTGGGGGGACCTTTCCATCAGTCATGATGATTTCATTAGGACCACAGAAGCTCGCCATGAGCGGATAGTTCAATCGGTCTATTTAAAACTTAAGGCGCAGGGAGACATTGTCGCTAGCAGTTATGAAGATTGGTATTGCACCCCTTGCGAAACGTTTATTGCTTTTGATGAGTTGGCGGGTGGCAAGCTTTGCCCCACCTGCGCCAGGCCTGTGGAAAAGCTCAAAGAAGAGGGTTATTTCTTTAAGCTCTCCAAATATCAGGACAGGCTCCAAAAGCTATACCAAGACAATGCCGATTTTCTTTCGCCTAAATCCCGCGCCAAAGAAGTCACCAATTTTGTTGACTCCGGTTTGAAAGATTTATCGATTACCAGAAACAAAGCAAGAATTGCCTGGGGCATTACCGTTCCTGATGACCCCAAGTACACAATCTATGTTTGGTTCGATGCCTTGTTAAATTACATTTCCGCTTTAGGGGGTTCCACCGGAGATTTTGACGCTTTGCTTAAATCGGGGAAGTTCCAAGAGTTTTGGCCGGCAAGCGTTCATCTGGTCGGCAAGGAGATTTTTCGTTTTCACGGTGTTACTTGGCCCGCTATGTTAATGGCTTTGGGGCTTCCTCTGCCCAAGAAGGTTTTCGCTCATGGCTGGTGGACGGTTGAAGGCGAAAAAATGTCCAAGTCTAAAGGAAACTTTGTTGATCCCAAAGATGTATTAAAGACCTATCCCGCCGATAGTTTGCGTTATTACCTTTTCCGTGAAATGCCCCTGGGTTCCGATGGGGATTTCTCGGTGGCCAGATTAAAAGCGAAGCACGATCAAGAATTAGCTAGCGTTTTTAGTAATTTGCACTGGCGCCTAGCGACCATGATGGAGAAATACTTTAAGGGTCGAGTGCTTAAAAAAGGAGACCTTGCTAACTTTAACAAAACAGCCGAAGATCTGGCCTCGCTAGACAAGCTGTACCTAGACATGGATTTTTATAGGGCTTTAGAGGTGATTTACAAATGTTTTTCTAATTTAAATATCGATATTGACCAGAATGCTCCTTGGCGTCTGGCTTCAAGCGGCGAAAACGAAAAGTTGGAAGGACTCCTGTTTGATTGGTTTTTGAGTTTAAGCTATCTCACCCATTGGTTCAGTCCTTTCTGTCCTAATGCCGCGAAACAGTTCTTCGATCAGATCTCCGATTTTGATCATGATGTTAAGCCGGAAAAATTCTTGGATTATTTGCGACAAGTGCAATCCATTGTTTTACTCCGGGAAAAGCAAAAGCCTTTGTTTATGCGATTGAAATGAGAATAAACAAATTTTGTCTTGGGATTTTAATGGCCATGCTAGCTAGTGGCTGTATCCCTCCTCCTACCAAAAAAGAAGCATTGCCCCCGGTGCCACCCGTTGATACAGTTTCTTTGGTGGGCAAACTGCCCGAGGGTGAGGTGCCTTTAAGTTTGGTTTGGTTGGTTTCTCCGCGAAGAGAGGCGCAAGATGTTTTGGATTTGTTAAGAAAGTTCTTTGAAGGCTCTCCCCGGGCCAAGCTGGTGGTGGCCCTGGACGCTTCCCGGCTTAGTCAGTTTGACGCGACCATGAAAACAGAGCTTCTAAATTGGCGCAACGCCGGGCGCTTGGAGCTTGCGATGATGCCGCCGGGCGCTTTGCCCGTCCCGCTCTTAGTCGATATGAAAAATAGAATCGCGAGGGACTTTTCTTTAACGGAAAGCTCGGGGTCAGAGGAGATTCTGAATGTTTTGACTCCTGTTGGGACCCAGCGCGTGGTTTTAAGCGCGGCAGAACTTTGGCAAACCGCTTTTTCTAGTGAACCCTTAACCGGCATTGTGGCTCCCTTGGGTTACGCGGATTCGCAATTTTTGCGGGCTGTTAAAGCGGGCAATTTCCCTTGGGTCATGGTCGCCTCTTCCGGCAGTGTCGCTACCGTGACGCGTGATCAAAACTCTTATGTTTATGAAGCTAAAGCGATAGACGATTTGCAGGGAGATACCCAAGGCCTTCTGGTTGTAGATGAAATTTACGTCTTATCCCAGGAGGAGGCCGAAGCAATGTTGCTGAAGGCTTCTCGAATGCAAGATGACAAAGAAACGCGGTGGGTTTTGGTAGATCTTGTTTTTTGGCCCCTGCTTTCCGGCGAAACCCAGTCCCCCGCCCCCTTGTTTTCTCACTGGGCGAAGGACCACAGTTTAAGCTTTATTTGGGGCTGCGCTACCCAGCGTTTGTATTGGGATATCTTGGCTGGCTTAAGAGAGACAATCGCGGAATATCAGAATTCCGGTCGAGCCGACTTGGGTACGTTAGGACAAGTTTGGTCGGACTTTTACGCGTTGCTTAACTACCGCCTTGCCAGCGCTTTTCGCTCGACGATGGCCCTAACTCCTCAGGGAGAACTCGCGGATCGTGAGTTTCGCGCCAATGCGACCTCTATTCACCGGCAGGTTTCCAAAGTTTTAAAGAAACCCCTGCCCGCCCCTTGGTTACACCGGTCGCTTTGGGAGATCGCGTCCGCGCGTTCCGGTATTCCCGCTGGAGCAACCGCCACCGCTGGCGTTTTGGCGCAAAATCAGAAAATTTTTACCGATCTTTACGATTCCGTTCAAACTTCCAGCGTAACCGATTTATCTTCCCTGAGCCTAACTTGGACTGACGACGTAGTTACTTTGGAGGTGGAATTTTCAACCCCTCCCCTGAATGTTCCCATGTTTGAATTTTATGTTGATTTAAACAATCGGGCTTATGAGGGCAGGGGTACCAGCCTGAACGATACCCTCCACGCGCTTCCCATGGATTTTTGGGAATACGCGGTTAGGGTGAGTTCTTACGGAGAGGCCGAGTTGTACCGCTATTATTCCGGAGGGTCCTTGCGAAAAATAGCTGAAATTCCAGCGGTTATAACTACTGAAGGGAGTCGAGCTACTGTTAAATTGCCGCGGAGCTGGATTAAAGGCAAAGATCCCGCTTCTTGGGGCTGGGCCTTGGCTCTTTGGAGTGAGGACGGCAAAATTTTACTAGACACGCTAGCCGCCGGTGAAACCGAAGACGGTGTTTTATTCTTTAACCGGTAGATAAGAGCTGGTTTTTACCCCATTCTTCCTCTATAAGGTCATGTAGGCCTAAGGTCCCAGTTTGGCATAGGACTCCCGGACGGCCAATTTTACCCCAAAGGCTCAAGCCAAATTTAGCCCTATAGCCTAGAATACTAAGGTCCCGCACGTTTCTCGGATGCCCATTTGGCGCGGTGCAAATCGGGCCAGGCATCAAAGGGTATACAAGAGCATCTGCGGAATGTGCGGTACCCAATAAAAGTTCGAGTAAGCGTTGTTCGTCAGGTCGTCTCGCTAGGCATTGTTGCCTGCGTGATTGTAACGCAGGCGCAGGCGCAAACCTATGAGACCCTAGGCAACGTACTTAAGGCCGGTGTTACAAACACACCCGGTTTTAACTCTGATAGCAAAGACTCTCCAATCCAGCTATCAGAATCTTTTCTTTTTTACCTAAAGCTCCAAGGTTTAGATAACCCCCGAACTTATGCCGGTTTGGCTGTTGACGTTAAAGAGCTAATCCAAATCGAGTACAAAGCTTTTACCACAAGATGTCAGCAAAACCTGGAAGCTCGCGGCCTTTTAAATGACCCTGCCTGGAAGTCCAAGCTCGCGGCTTCCGAGCAAGAGCTCACTCCCTTTGGCTTGTGGTTTGCCTTGTTTCTTGAAGATAATCCCGTAGCTAAACCGGAATATTCCCTTCCCTTGCTTCAAAAACTGACCGATGCCAATTCCGACTTGCTCAAAAATCCTTTAAGCATCCATCAGGCGGTTGCCGTATTTTTTGAGCGAAATCGTGTCAGGGACGACGCCGGGCTAACTAAAAGCGTGGTTGCCTTCAACGCTCAGTTTTTGTCGGCGAATGACCCGTCGCTAATTGCGGCCAAAAGCCCGACTAAAAAATTATCAAAGCGTCGCCAGCAAAAACTAGACAAAGTTTTGCCCCCACTGCCCTCTGTGGTTACGCCCACCAATAAAACCCCGCTTGATTTTTCGCGCGCGGCCCAAATGGCGCGTGCCGCGATTACCGGCCGAGTAGCGGCCTTTAATGGGCTGATTCTTCAAAAGATTGGCGAAATTAAACTACAGCGCTTTTTGGGGGATTCCTCGGCTCTAAATCGGGCGTACCGGCAAGAAAGGAAAACCAGAGATTTGGCCACGGAACTAGCCGTCGCCAGGACCCTCGCCGCTTCGCTGGAGGCCAATCCTTCGGGCGGGGACCCTGTATTAAAAGCGAAATTAGAGCGCGTAACGGCTTTAAAGGCCAAAATGGAAGCCCAAATTAGCTCCCACCAGGCCAAACGCGATGAGTACCGCGACCTCAAAGGAATTTATGACCAGGCTGTTCGCATCGCGCAATCCGAAAAAAGTTTGCAGAAATTGGTCCAAGCGAACTCCGAAGTCGTTTTAACGCTTCAGCTTAAATTCGCCAAAGATCTTTTAGAAACGGTTATTGGCAAGATCCATCGGTTGATTGCCGACGCGGATCAGGGCTTGGTCGACAATGCTCGCAATTCCCAGGATTTGGGTGGCCGTAAAGCATGGGCCCGGGAGCGATTGAGTATCGCGCAAAGCTATCTCGCCCGAGCTCAAGGCGGGGAGTTTACGGACGCCGTGCAACATAACATTGACAAAATAAATGAAACCGTTCGTGGCGTTTCAGACTTGATCACAAACACGAACATGGATAACATCATCCGCGACGGCAATTCGGGGAATCTTACAGCTCCATTTAGGGACATAGAGTACGTTAACAATGAAATTGCCACATGGGAAGACGCCTTAAACCAATTTAATACTCTTCACGCTCAGGCAGAGCAGTTTATTGATGTGGATCGTAAATATAAGCAATTCACCCAGGACGAACTTGGAGATTCTCATCCCGTGGCGGCCCCCTTATGGACGGAGTTTATTAAACAAGAGCTAGAGCAGAGTCAAGTGGATATCAATTTGGCGGTCAATGACTTCGAAAGGATCAAGGATCTCAAAGATCGCATGAAAACAGATCCCAACGCCTATTATATCGGGGTTAAGGATAACTATAGACAGCAGGCGAGCTCCGGGCAGGTGAATGGTTTGATTTTGCGCCGAGAAGGACGAGCTCTGCTTTCTTTCGGCGAAGCCGTTATTAAGTACAAAATCGCAGAGTCCACCTTAAATGCTTTAGAAAACGCCTACAGAAAAGACGCGGCTTTTCAATCGGATTTTCCTGACGCCTTTCCTGAGCCTTTTTACGATACGACTCTGACCAACATGGAACAAGCAAAGGCTAGGGCTCATAATGAAATTCTGCCCAAGATATTGCGCGCCTTTGATATGGAGGGACCTTTGCTGATTCAGCTTGGCGTGTCTAGGGATAAACTGGATGAACTCGTTACTTTAGTGCAAAGACAGTTTCAATCGGAAGAAACAGGCGGGGCGGTTCCCGTAGGTTATGCTCATCGCGGGTTTGCCTTGGCCGATTCGGGTAAAAGATTGGCGGAGGAAACCCTGGCGTTTCTAAGACAGAAGCAAAGCATTTTGTCTTCCGGCAACGCCACTTTCCAAGATTTGCTGCCTCTCATTGGCCAACAACTGGCTATTTCCCAAAGACAACTGGATTTCGCTCAGCAAAAATTATTGCCGTTTTTAAATAACTATATGATGCCCGCGGCGCAGTCTGAAACCAGCAAATGGGAGGGTTTTATCAAGCTTTATGAGCAGGGTTACGGCCTACTTTATGACGCGAAGGCCGAGTATTATCAAACCGAGCGAGACGGATTTAATTCTATGAAAGATTTTTTAAACGGTTTCTTGGGGCCGATTAATGCGGATTACAACAATATCGTTACTTGGCTAGCTAATTTAAATCCCAAAGAAGACCCGGCGATTCGAAGGCAAGGTCGCGCGTTATCTGAAATTGGCGATGAGATGCTCGAGCGTTTGAAGAAAAAGAAGTACATGATTCACGCTTTAGAAGCCTTGCAACAGGACAGCTTGGATGCTAGTGATAGCGCGCTTAGGCGTTCCCTTGAGGAGCTTAACATGGCCCGTAATGGTTTGGATGAAGCCTTGAGCGAGACCGATCCTGATGATCCTAATCGCGTGAAGGCGCTCGAGCTTCTTTTAGAGGGGGATATGTTTCAGAACCCCTCCGAAAATCCATCGGACACCAAAAACCAGCCGGCGTTTTTTATTCGAAAATCGGCAATGGAAAGGATCTTGACGCAAGGAAGTTTAGCCGGTGGGCAAAAACCGACCGTGAACGACTGGATCGCTTCTTTAGGTCTTAACGATTACGAGGTTTTTCCGGTAGGCTCAGATACCGATAGTTTCTATGTAGTTGTCCATTATGGAGTAGGAGTAAATCCCGCGGCGGTGAGTGATCCCGCGGTAAGACAGCAAGTAAGCACCGACGCTTTCGCCAAGTTCGGCAATATCGGAAAAATAGCGGGCGGCAATGTTTCGGTCAGTATTTATGATTGGAAAGATTTAGAACCGCCCCCGCACGGCGTGCGCGGCGTGCGCTTGACTCACGAGAGGGATCAAGAAGACGAGCGCTTAATTAATACAACTGTTTTAGATATTCATCAATTTTTACAGCAGGGCGAGGTCATGAGAATTATGCTTTTTGAAAATTTAGCCGTCATGGTACTCGATGATCGGCTTTTTATCGGCTTAACAGGTTACGGGGATTTGCCAACGAGCGATCCCGGGGGAGAGGATAAAGGTATGAAGGCGCCTTACACGGTGGGCGGCCGAGCGAAATCTGTTTTATATCTTAACGAGGTCATGTCCGTAAATGCTGAAGTTTTACGTGTTTTCGCTAAAGATCCGAGTGAGTTAGTTAAAGAAGTTAGTCTTTCTTTAGACCCTTGTCCGGAAGATCCCACCAAACCTTGCGGTTCGCAAACAGAAACGATTACCGTTGAAGGCAAGGTTTTAAATTACATTAAAAAACACGCCGGAGTTAATTTTGACCTAGCCAAGCTATTTAGTAACAAGCAGACCCTCGCGTTAGAATTTTATATGGAAGAAGAGCACGGAACGGATTATGATGAGCGTGTTTGGAAGGGTGGCAAGTTAATTAAAGAGATTCATTTAAAGGTTTTCGGTGAGCCCATGACTTTGCGCACGGAAGCTAAATATCAGGTTGACCAAAATGGCAACAGCGAGCCCTCGGGCAGTTTCGCGTTTTATTTTCCCAAGGGGATTATTCTGGAAGCTCGGGGCGCCCGCTACGAAGGCCAGACAACGGGTAAAGCGGCAATAAGAAAGTCGATGGGTTCAGGCGCCGAAATTTTCGCCTCCTACGGCAATGACCGTATCGAGAGCAATCCCAAAATCATGTTTGGCGCGGGTTATTCCATGACTTCAGATCAAATCAGGCAACAGGCTAGGGCAAGGGTAGAGGAAGCGGCAACAGGCGGCGCCACCTTAGATGATTTTAATGAGCAATTAGATCAGGCTTTAAAACCGAGTGATCCCGCTAAAACCCCGACCAATATTAATGACGCGCTCTATCACGCTTTAAACCATGACTCAAATGTCGCTAATACAAAATTTGCCATTGGCACCATGGAACAGGACGCGACTGATTTGCAGAAAGTGCTTAAGTGGGGCGTCGGGGTAACGGGAGGCTATGTTATCGGAACGGGTTACAAGAATCCTCTCACGTGTGACAAGGACGGTAAAAACTGTCTAACGCAAAGCGGTTACGGTTTTGACTCCACGGCAGGCGGCATTCAAGTGGGCGGGCAAATCTGGTTGGGTTTAACGCAGCAGGAAAAAGAAAAAGCCTATGCTCAAATTGTGAAAATAAAATCCGTTCTAATAGATTTAAAGCAGGCTTATGAAGAAGGGATCAACGAGTTTCGCCTCAATGCTTTTAAAGTTGTCTTAGCGAGACTAAGGCTTGCTCAGCTGCGGCTACTTATGGCGCGCGATGATATCGCGAATGACCCTGTTTTCCAGAGCAAACTTCGGGTAGAGGAATCTACGGCAAAAACAGAACTGGCTTTAGCCCAGTCGCTTTTAAGAATGAAAGCCGGGCTTGGCCCCAAAGACGCCTTGCCTGGCGAAATCGAAGACATTCCCATTGATCCGGGTAACCCGCAAAGAACGTTGGAAGCTTTGTCTCTGGCCTTAGAATTTAAAGACGGCTGGCGAAATTTTCTTAAAACACTGGCCGAGACGGATCCCGAGAAAACCGCTAGGCCCAATCTTGCCAACCGGGCCTTGGCCGCCGTTTCTCCTTTGCAAATTCTGCCTTTTGTGGATGAAATTGGCATTGATTTGGGTTCCACGATATGGGATAGCCTGGGCAATTCCTTTTTTGGCGTTGGCGCTTCTCTAAAGGTCAGCTTCTATAACCCCGAGAAAACCGAGTTGCGCGAAGCGGCGATTTTCGACGGTAAAGTCACCGATCTTGAACTTTTGGAGAAGGTGCGTTCTCAAAAAATAAAAGACACTTCCTATAGCGCCAGTTTTGATCAGTGGTCCTTAGACAAACAAAGGGTCATTCTGGAAAATTACGCCGCGGTGGCCAACCATCAATTTCAGTCTGAAGAAGCCCTAAGCGGCAAGCTGACCGCCTTGGAATCTTTAAATGAAACATTGAGGGATTTAAGCCGCGTTTATTTAGAGCGGCTTGAGGTTCCGAAACCTGCCGTGGTAGCCTCGGCTACGGAAAAGGTTGCTTTGGGGGATGTGGCAGCGTTGGCCCAGCAGGGCCAGGCGGTATCGGCCACCCTGCAAGCTTTGGCGATGAAGCAAGAAATGGCAAAAAAAATGGAGGAGGCGGGCAAGGATCGATGGCGTTGGGCGGTGCGTTTGGGCGCCCGGTTTAATCCAATTACTAATTATTGGTTTGAATCAGCGACAGTAGGTTTTACCAATTGGGGACTTGGACGTTTGGTTAATTTAGAGCTTAACCTTAAATCTAAAGGAATTAGCGAAAAAGAGCAGCAATACGCTAAAGCTTTGGGTGAGGCCTCACGTTTAGATGGCGAACTCACGCGTTTGGATATCGCTCGGCAAATTGCCGAAAGTTACACGCGACTCTTTTACGGTCTCCATATCAAAGACGAGTTGGTGCGAAAAATAGAGGCCAACCCAGGGTCCGCCCAGGCCGCGAAATCCGCTATTGAACTTTTGGAATTAAGGCGTTTAATGGAACGGGAGGCTTTGAAATTAACCGTCATGTTGGGTTATGATCCAGCCCAAAAAATAGTTGATGTTAGCGCGCTGTCCCAAGCGGATTTGGATGAAGTTTCAAGAAAAATAAGAACTTGGTTCAGAGATCAAATGAAGGACGCGCCTGAGCTTGAGTTTAAAGCCTTAGAAGCTCGCTTGCAATTTGTTGAAGCCTTAGAAGCTAAAGCTAGGCAAAGAGCGGGGAGCCGCGATTTTTCAACCGATCCTATTGGGTTTGGCTTCCAACTGGCGGCTGAGCTTGTTCAGTCCTTGTTTGCTAAAGATGGGGGTGAAAGCGTTTCCGCCCCGGGACTGGCCTCTATTGTACAGTTGCGTCAACAACTTGAGACGGAATATCGCAATTGGAATAAGAATGCCCAGGATCGCAAGCAATGGACCCAGGCCCGATTGGAGGCTCGCCAAAGAGCCTATACCAATGATCCCACGGTTGCTAATCGCTTGGAGGTAGAGTTGGCCAATCTATCGCTTGCGAGTCGATTGAATGATCCCAAGGTCGAGCCCAAACTTAATATTCCATCTTTTGACCGCGCGAAACCGCGGCTTGGTAAAATTCAAGGCCGCTATTACATCGCGCAAGAGCCTCAAGTCAACAAAGAAAGCGGTTATTACACGAAAGATACCTTAAAAGATGTTAGTTGGAGAGAAGGCATCGTCCAGATTTTATTGAGGCAACCCAATTTGGTAGACCAAAGATATTTAGTTCAGGCGGAAGTGTTGGAGCAGTATAAAGAAGCCCACGCGCAGAAGCTCAAACAAGAACTGCTCGACAGTCGTTTTCGCGGGCTTCTGTGGAAGCACCGGTACTTAAGCTCGAAGCTGGCCAATCAAACTGATAACAATGCAAGAGCCAGGATTGCCAAACTGATCGAAGAAACTGAGCAGAAAATAAAGATGGAATTTGGCAAAGAACCCAAAGATTACCCCACCGCTTCGGTAGAACTCAAAGTGGATAATTTAGACAGTGCCTCGGCGTTGACCGATGTCGCTTTGCGATACGTAACAGGAGACGCGCCGGTTTTGGATGTCTTAAAAGCCCAGATCGCTCAGGGAAGACTGCAGAGCCAAAGTATTATTGACAATCTTAAATCCAACGCCATGAACCCATCGTTTGTCTTTGGTTATCTAAGGGGAGGGTATGTTGCCGGCGGATTTCTTTCGACTCCTTCTAATGGCCCCGCGCCCAATGCCGATCTATCGAGAGACTTACGGCAAGTATTTGCCGCTAACTTTTCGACGGTACTGCAGACGCATTCTCTCATTGAAGAAGCTCGGGAACGTCTATTGGCAAATCACTTAAAAGCGGAAATGCTGTCTCAAAATTTGGCCGAAACAGTCAATTACATGGAACAGCTCAAAGCAAAGATGGAGGAAAATCCGCAGGACGTTGAACTTGTTAATTTGTATTACCAGGCCTTTGAGGATTCTCTTAATATGACATCCGAGTTGCACGCGCTTTATCTTAATTTAGAGACCGATTTAAGAATGTTGGGGCGCACATTCCCAAAAACGCTGGGCCGATCTAAGCAAGAGCCATGGGCAGTTAAATCCATTACAAGCAAAGACATGTCCTACACGCAAGCTTTGGCGGCAGCCAAAGCCCTTCGGGGCGCTCTGGCTGCCGCGTGGAGGGACGCCGATGGCGCGCAGCGTAAACGACTGATTCATGATTGGTTGGCCGATCTTGAATCTCGGGTAGGCGCTTTGAGCTCGGAGGAACAAAAACGTATTGGATTTTTATCGGGCGATATAACCAAAGGCGGCTTGCGCCGTTTGCCTTCACAAGAGAAAGCGCGCGGAGTTTTGATTGCTTTGGATGATGTTCCGGGAAAAATTTCCGGTCATGTAATCGCTGGTAGTGACTGGGAAGATCTTAAAGCCGGTAATCGGGTGTTTTCTTATGAGACCGCAACAGGGCAACTGATTGTTTGGAATCAAGATTCATCCGAAACGGACCCATCCCGGAGAATTTTGGTGGCGCCGGTTGGTTTTACGGGCGCGCCGCCTAAAACGATCGCGGAGGCGGCGCGAGCAAACTTTTTGGAATTTGTGCCGACTACCGACGTCAGAGCGCGGGAGCTAGAAGAGGTCAGACTGGACTCCCTCCGCGCGCAAGAAAACACCCGTCAACAACAAGACTATCACCAACTTTCGGACCCTTTCGCTCTCTATGGAGCTAATTCAGAGCGTAATACGGATATCCGTGTTTTATATGAGGATCAGGCCATCGCCGCGGCACGTTCGGGCAACTTGAAACTTCTTCAAAAATCAACCGGCAACGCGATTGATCTTAATAATTTTTCCCACCGCGCTTTCTGGAAGAAAGAAACGATGGACATCTATCTGGGGGGCGATTATCAGTTTGTGGACGGCAACGGGCATCGTACGTGGACTTATGAAGAGTTAGTGAGGGAAGGTAGACTTATTGCTTTTGAACACAATTTAATTAGCGGTGAGTTTAAAAGGGTTCAGAGTAACGCTATTAATCCGCAAACCGTTAAAAAACAGCAATGGAAGCTCGATGCCTATTTCGGTGAGGAGCCATCGTTGTTGGTTGATGTGGCCAGCGCTCAGGATTTGAAGGAATACAAAAGCGATGTCTTAGAGATGGTCTTTACTGAAAAAGGAGATCAATTTTTACAAGATAAAACAAAACATGATATTGCCGTTGCCTGGCAAGCGGGCTATGTCTATTTAAAAACATCCTATGGGTTTAGCCTGAAAGCCAACGGCGCTTTGGATAAGGTGTATTTGTCCCAAGAAGAATTCGACAAAGCCGAGGGACCGAAGTCTCAGCTTTATAAAACTTCCGACCTGCTTTTGGAACTGTCAAGCGCCGGAAGAATTGTCAAAGTGAAGATGACCAATGTTGAGGGCAAAACTTTTGACCATCGTTTCAGCTCGGCCCCTGCCACGCGTACTTGGGGGGATTGGGTATCGGCCGAGGTAGACAATGAGTTTAACGTTAAAAAGCTTTACCGGGAAAACGAGTTGGAAGATGGTTTTCCTAAAACGTGGTCTGTGCGAGTGGATAGAATGGACAACCCCGCTTGCCCGCAGGGACTTTGTCCTTTGGAACCAGGACTTTTCCCGGGCTTTAGCAGGAATTTGGAGTACGTAAATCCTAAAGAAGGAACCACTGTTCTTTTTGCCTCCAAGAAACTGGCTAAAGAGGTAGAGGGGTCTCGCTCCGACTTGGCGCAGGTTCAGGCGAAACCTTGGTTGTACACGGCTCGTTTCGTCGCGGGTACCACTGTTGCTAGCATTATGCCGTTGACGTCATTGACGCTTCCTT
>Ga0209515_10006331_pt1 | contig 14825 bp, 9 predicted proteins | sample Subgroupgradi54m_FD_187454 | JGI IMG/M metagenome (GOLD analysis project Ga0209515, IMG submission 187454) | Subsurface groundwater microbial communities from S. Glens Falls, New York, USA - GMW60B uncontaminated upgradient, 5.4 m (SPAdes)... ...
AATCGCAAACCACGGCCGATGGTCTGCTCGGTAAGAATCTGGGAGTTGGCCGCACGCAAAGGAATAATGGTGTAGAGATTAGTAACGTCCCAACCCTCTTTGAGCATATTTACATGTACGACAATCTCAATCGGGTTTTCCGGCTTTTCCAGATCAATGAGCCTCTGTACATTTTCCTCTTTTTCTTCACCGTGCTGGTTTGAATGGATCTCCATCACCTTACCTGTATAGCGACCCTCAAAGAACCGGTCCGACTCAATCAAGCCACGAATCTCTTTGGCGTGATCGGTATCTCGAGCAACAACTAACACGAACGGCCTGATCAAACGATTGCCACTATCTCGAGCATAAATATCCAAAGCCACTTTAGTGTCTTCGTGGATACGCACTCCGTCCTCAAGCTTTATAAGATCAAGTTCTTTCGGATCATTGCGATATTGGTCGGGATTGAAATCACGGCGCGTAGCAACAGCTGGCTCTTTCACAAAACCGTCTTGTAATGCTCGAGCGAGCGGATAATCAAAAACAACATTCTTAAATTTAACGCCCTTGGTATCGATCGGCGTTGCAGTGAGCTCAAGACCTAAAATTGGCTTAAGCTCGTTGATTGCTCGGAGTCCGGAGTCGGCACGGTAGTGATGCGACTCGTCCATTAAAAGTACAAGATCAGGCAATTCGGAAAGATAATTAAAATATGACTCGCCAAGATACTCCGAAAGCCGTTTAATTCTTGGCTCTTTACCACCACGGACTTCGGAATTGATCTTCGAGATATTGAAAATGTTTATTTTCACCGACTCCTTAAACAACGTACTTTGGCGTGCCTCGGCATAGTTATCACCGGTAATAATACGTGGTGCTGTTATGGCAAAATCACTGATACCACGAAAGACATACTTCGGACTTCGTGGATTGGAGAGATCATCGATGAGCTTGTTGTAGATCGTGAGGTTGGGAGCCAATACAAAATAATTTTTTACACCTTTGGCGGCATAGAGATAAGAAATAAACGCACCCATAAGCCGAGTCTTGCCGACACCTGTTGCCAAAGAAAAACAAACTGATGGAAAGTCTCGTTCAAAATCAGCGCATGTTGGATACAAGGCTCGCACTTTGGAAAGCTCGCTGGCCACGTCAACATCCTTTTTTAACTCCAAAACATCAGCCAGTTTTTCTAGAATTTCCAAACTATCCGCTTGTGGTTTGCGGAGACTTAGCCTGTTTTTGATTGCTTGTGCTTTAGTATTCATATTAGGCTTCGTTAGATTCTTCAGCTTCCGCTTCCGTGGCTTTGATAATGTTCAAGTCATAGTTATCCTTGGCGAATTCGCATTTGCCCAAGATCATCTGTGGAATTTTCTTGACCGTGATATTAGCAAAACGGTTTTCGCATTCCGGCGCGAATGACTTGACACAAATCAGCAAGCTCTCACCAGCTTTCATTTCACTATGCACCTTGTCTAACTGTTCGGCGGTAATGAAGCCGGTAGTAACGAAAATGAAATCTGCTTCTGTAGACTTGCCATGCTTCCAGCACAAAGTCTCATCCGGATAGAACTTAAAGCCCTCATGCTTACACATGGCCGCCGCCAGCATGTTGGCATTATAGTTTTCGTCAATTACGAAGTTGCCGAAAGTATCCTTGCGGAGCAGGCTCGGCGCAAGATTATAAAATTTGAATCCACCCCCACCTTTCCAACCAAGAGCTTCGGACAAAGCCAAACCATCATTGCCGTCAACAACTTTCTTTAAACGAGGCAAGCAATGCGTGTCGGCATGATCGCCAAATTCAATACCGATATGCTTACGTCCAGTTTTGTGTGCTACGGCCGAAGTTGTGCCGGAACCAAGGAATGAATCCAAAACCCAATCACCGGGTTTAGTAGCAAGATCAAGAATTCGCTTTATAAGTCGTTCTGGTTTTGGGGTATCAAAAACATCTTCTGGGAATAGAACTTTCATTTCTCTTTTTGCTTCCTGATTGTGGCCAACTTCATCGCTCGTCCACCATGTGTCACTTTTTCTACCTTGCTGAACTTCAGATAAAAATCTCTTTTTTCTTGGAAAAGAATCACGATTTACTCCGAACCAGATCTTATTTTCAGCAATAAGCTGTTTAAGGTTTTCCTGAGAATATACCCAGTGCTTTCCTGCCGGGACATTAAATATTTTTCCTGTGGGTCCCAATATATCAAACCTCCCATTCGATCGTTCTTCATTGGCGACCAAGTCACCCGACTGCCACGGCCCGCGTGGATCGTTATCCGGATTCCTGTATCTTTCGTCCATCTCACTAGTCCTGTCCAATAGATTAAAACTTACGGTTTCAATGTTACTTGCGTATAAAAGAATATAGTCATGATTTACAGAGATATGGCGAGCATCATTTTTAATACTATGTATTTTTTGCCATACCATAGTTGAGACATAGTTTTTCCGACCAAACACTTCATCACATAAAACTTTTAAATAATGACTTTCGTCGTCATCAATTGAAATCCAAATACTACCCTGAGTAGGATGCAAAAGGTTTTTCAAAATCTCCAAGCGTGGTCGTATCAGACTAAGCCAAGTGGAGTGTTCGAGATTATCGTCATAGTGTTCAAACGCACTGCCGGTGTTGTAGGGCGGATCAATATAAATACATTTAATGCGTCCGGCAAAGTCCTGCTCGAGGGCTTTGAGCGCAAGGAGGTTGTCTCCGTGGATGAGCATATTCTCGGCCGACTTATCGCCATAAGACTTGTCCGGGTCCTCAATCAAAATCCTCGGCTCGAGCTTTAGTTCCTCGTCCTTGCCGATCCACGTTAACTCTAGTTTTTGCTTTTTATTAGTCATATTATTTCTTGTCTTTCTTCTTAGGCTTTTTACCTTCCGGCTTCTCCAGATACTTCTGTGTATCGCGGTCAAAATCGGAGATAAATTCTCGATCCTGCACGACCCGGTACTTTTCGAATTCCTTTTCAGCCAAGGCTTTGGCCACCTCGTGGGACACCTTGCCAGGATTGTCGAGTATCTCGTATTCGTTGAAGCGGAGAAAGGCATCGAGCTTCTCCGTCCAATCTTCCATTTTCATCGGCCGTTGTTTCTTGGCCTGATTTTCAGCATAGTCCAAATACATAGTGACGATCCGGTTCAATTCGGAGATTTCTTTTTCCTCAAGATAATTCTTTGCTACCGACACATCAGGCTTGAGAATTTTACCCTTTGGCGCATTTTTCCATGTCGTGAGTCCCATCTTGGATTTATCACTGCTCACGCGACCAGCGATGAGTTCAGCCGCTGTCTGGCCGGTAATTGCCCAATGCAATTTATTCTGTACTGTTTTGAAAAACTTTGTGGTGATCTCGGAGTCTTTATCATAATCTACGCTACCCTCGGCATAGAGATCGGTTATTTTTTGGTAAAAGCGACGCTCGCTGGCACGGATCTCCCGAATCTTCTCAAGCAACTCGTCAAAGTAATCCTTGCCAAAATGATAACCGTGCTTCAGGCGTTCATCGTCAATGGCATAGCCTTTCACGATGTAGTTGCGGAGAGTTTGGGTTGCCCAAATACGAAACCTTGTGGCCTTCTCGGAATTGACCCTGTAGCCGACTGAGATGATCACATCAAGGTTGTAGAACAGAGTTTCGTAAGCTTTGCCGTCTGAAGCAGTTATTCGAAATTTTCGAATAACTGAATCTTCCCGTAGTTCTGCGCTTTTTAGGATTTCTTTGATGTGATAGTTGATGGTGTTCACCTCAACACCAAACAGTTCAGCCATGCGCTTTTGTGTGAGCCAAACCGTCTCACCAGAAAATAGTACGTCCACACGAACATCGCCCTCTGGGGTAGTGTAGAGTAGGAAGTCCGACTCTTGGGGAACAATATTGTTATTTTTTGATTCGTTCATAATGTTTAATTTAGGTTAATTTATAATAGGTCATACCACCCTCCACCGGATGGTGAATAATGATTCCAATTTGGATTTTTGCTTTAATTGAGCCTCGACTTGTCCAATAAGCTTCTCTTTTCTGCCCTCTACGTCGTCCTGTGCCTCATATAATTTTTTGCGCATCTCGTTGCGTTTCTTCTCCATATCCTTAATACCACGCTGGGCTTTCAGCTTTTCATTGAGGTTGAGGATCTTCTTGGCATTAGTTTTGGAGATTTTGATATCAACGTCAAGCTTCTTGAGATCAAGCTCAAGAGCTTTCTTCATGTCCTCGGCCCATTTATCCAGCTTGTCTACTTCGTTATCAAAAAATTCACTGTTACGCTCCGCAATACGGCCGGAAACCATAGTGATAGTCTGATTTTCCAACTCATCCAGCTTAGTTTTTTCTTCTGGAGAGACCGTAGTGGCTTTTGCATCTCGTGCGGCAATTGAAAATAACTTCTTTGCAATTTCTCCATCAACCGTATTGCCCAATTCATCAATGGCCGACACAATCACGGAGTCCTCGGCTTCAAAAGCCTCAACGGTGTAATTAGAAACCTTCAAAATACCGCTTTTGCCGACAAGCGGTTCCAGGATGGTGATGATCGTTGAATTAGTAGAATAGTCAAAAGTGATCTCGGAGTCATCTGCTGGTTTGGCTTTTATCTCGCCAAGAATTTTTTGAGCTAAAGGGTGTCCGGGCCGATAAATATGGGCATCATCAATATTCTTGCCGATTTTGTACGGTCCCGGATCAATCTGTTCGTTTGGAAATGGATTATTTTTAAGCGTAAAAGAATACTCGTGTTCAGCAAAATCAGCATGATCGCCAAGATAATATTTTGTTGCATCCCATAGCCAGCGAGTATAGGTATCCAGATACGCTTCACTTTCTTTAAGATTAACTTTGAGCTTTTCATGCACTTCGGCATCGAAGTTTTCTAACAATTTCTGGCGAGTATCACGCAGGTTATTTTGGATGCTCTCGTCCATCTCTTTTTGCAGACCATCAAAGGCTGTGTTGATTTCTTCTTCACTTCGGCAGGTTTGATAAATACCGGCGATACGCTTTTCAAAATCCACGCCAGATTCAATACTTCCGAGAACTTCATCGCTTGCGCCGAATACACCCTTGAACAAGTTGAACTTTTGATCCAAGAGCTGATACACGCGCTGATCGGCGGCGTTTTTAAGATTAACAAAGTTGATCACGACAACATCGTACTTTTGGCCGTAGCGGTGACATCGGCCGATACGCTGTTCAATCCTTTGTGGATTCCAAGGGAGATCATAATTAATAAGCAGTGAGCAGAATTGCAAATTCACACCCTCGGCGGCCGCTTCCGTGGCAATCATGATTTCCGCCTCATCCCTGAAATATTCAACCAGAGCCGCGCGCATGTCTGCAGTTTTCGAGCCGGTTACGTTGTCCGTATCCTTGTTGTCCTTAAGCCAAGTGGTATAAATCTGTTTTGACTTTTCGTCGTTGTTCGAACCATTAAATAAAACTATTTTATCCGTATAACCATTTTCCGAAAGTAGTTGCAAAAGATAGTTCTGGGTAATGGTTGACTCAGTGAAAATAATGGTCTTTTTATTTGCATGAAGCTCCTCGGTCATTTCAAAACCTTTTTTTAGCGCAGTAAGCAGGGCGTCTCCTTTGGAGTTTTTCCAAATTTTCTTGGCAACATCCCGAAACTTTTCAAGGTCAACCTTTTCCGATTTCATCAAGGCAATATCTTCGTCGGTATACTGTATCTTTTTTGTTTCCGTCTCTTCTGTGCCGTCGTCCTCTTCGTTGTCTATCCATTCGTCCGATATTTCATCAAGCGTCTCAAAGTTCTGATCAAGGCCCTCAATTCCACTATCCTCGGCCGCTTTTTGCTTCTCCACTTTCTCAATAAGTTTCGAAAGTTTGAACACCAGGCTGTTCAATGTGCTGGCGATAGCGAAAGACGATGACGCCAGAAGCTTTCGCAAAATCATGGTAATGAGCTGGCGTTGGCTGTTAGGCAAAGCAAACAGCTTCGTTCTTTGCAGGTATTCGGACATACCATTATAAAGTTCCACCTCTTCTTCAGTGGGAATGTAATTCTGGGTAAGCGGAATCCGCTTGGTGTATTTGATATATTCAAGAACCTGCCTTCGCAACGTACGAATGCAAACCGGCTTCAGCCGGTTGCGTAAATCGGTAAACATCTCCTGTCGCGGTTCAACCATACCAAGCTCGCCCTCATAAACATCCTGCTCGCGTGAGAGTCGGGCATAGTTAACCTTGAAGCTCTTGAGATCACCGAATACATGGTCATCGATAATACTTACTAACCCGTACAGCTCAAGAAGGGAGTTTTGAAGCGGTGTTGCCGTAAGCAAAATTTTCGGAACATCAACTAATGCGTCCTTTATTTCTCGAGCAATCTTATTACTATTTTTGTATACATTACGTAGACGATGAGCTTCATCAATCACAACAATGTCCCACTTGGTTTGTTTTATATAAGAAGATTTTGACCGGGCAAAATGATACGAGCAGATGACGACAACATCTTCCTGATCGAACGGGTTCAGGTTGCCGTCTTTAATGTATTGATTGAATGATTTTGTTTCTAAAATAATCGACGGCAAAAAGAATTTTTCCTGTAATTCAGCATTCCATTGCTTACGCAAGCTCGATGGCAGTATAAGTAATATTTTTCGCTTTCTTTCAGCCCATTTTTGAGAGAGAACGAGACCAGCTTCGATTGTCTTGCCGAGCCCGACTTCGTCAGCAAGAATAGCCCCTTTAGAAAGTGGCGATCGAAATGCAAACAACGCCGCCTCTATCTGGTGCGGGTTAAGATCAACCTGCGCGTTGGAAAGGGTAGACGACAATTTCTCCAAGCTGTCCGATGAACATCGCTTGGTTAGTTCGTAGGCAAAATATTTTGCGTGATGATCAGTTATTTTCATACATTTTCATTTTCATACTCGTGATTCGGATTTAACTATTTTTGAACTGCTCGTAATATGCTTTTACTCGTTTCTCCATTTCCACATTTCCAAAAATTGGGAGTACTTCGAATACCTTCTCCCAGTTCAAAGCAGACAAATTATCAAAATGGTAATCTTTCGAGAGATACACAACATCCAAAAAAGCACGTTCCGGAGTCGCAATGGAATATGTTCCTTTGTGTTCAATGCCAGTCGGCAATTGGGTTCTAGTCAAAACTTCATCCTTAATTTTTTTATAAGAATATATCTGATCATCAATATTTAATTCGCGCGTAAGATACGAAGCAATAAAAATTTGTCCGTAAGATTGGAAAGTAACACCAGCTCGACTGAGTACAGTTTCAAAGCTGATGTAAGAGGGAGTATAAATACGATTTGCCAATTCTAGCTTGTCGTATTTTTTATCTTTAGCATAAATACCGCGGCGAAGTGGGTACAGTTGACCCTTTTGAACGTAATAGCTCACCCGGCGTCGCAATAAAGCCGGGCTGATTTCACCTCCGGCAAGTAAGTTCACTTCCTTAAACGTGAATACCGACTGCTTGGATCGGAGGAGTGTATTCATGATGTCTATTCGCTGGGTCATATTGTATAATTCAAAAGGTTACGGAAAATGTTACCTATGGATTATATTATATGCTAAGTTTGGAAATAAAGCAATAACAGCTATCAGACAAGCCCGATAAAGTCGTAGCAAGAAAATCCATATTCCAAGTTTAAGCCCAAAGCTGGAATATAAAGTTTAGTGAATAGGGGGCATAAAATGGGTCCCATTCACTAAACTTTGAGCCGTTTCGGCAATAATACACTTTTGTATCATTACGGAAACGCTACTGGAAGTGAGCTTTAAGGCGACTTCCAGTTCACATTTGAACCAAAGGTACCCAAATATGGGTACCACCAGCTCATAAATCGGTTTTTGTCCACCGCGCCGAACTATGGCGAAATGCGTAAAAGTGATAAAATAAATTCAACAGTTAAATAAACGCTCCAAGGGGCGACCTGAAAGGTATTCCGAGTCCAAGGGCTCGCGGTCTAACATCACTTTTGTGATTATGGATCGCGAGCCTTTTTGTTTAACTGACAATGATTATGAAAATGACAAAGGTCTCGATTGAGACGAATTACAAATTTAATATTGTTGCAACGGAAGACGCGGTCCGAAATGCTTTTGATAACGCCGGACTGATATTGGCTTTGAGAGAAGCGACGGGAGTCATAAGAACGTTGTGTGATGAATTGCTACAAGCCCGGCAGGAATATAAAAACTATGTAGCCAAGACGGAAAAGATTTTATCGAGTATCAAAGAATATCGGAAGCAGGATGGACAAGGAAGCGAGAAAGATTTATGTAAACCGAAGTACGATTGATATGGTCGACGACAAGAAAGTACTATTGTCCCTTTCATTTTCGAACTCGACGATAAATGGCAAGAAAGTTGAGATTTCATACCACAAAGCCTTCAAAATGGTCTCTGCCCGAGTAATGCAGATGTTGGGAGAAAAAGTAGACGAAAAAAAGAGTTTCGAACCGCCAAAAGAGCCCGTGAATAAAGGAAAAACACCAGCTTTCGCTGATGTTCATCCTATCTGGCTCCCCGGGCAGGGATCGAACCTGCGACCGTCGCCTTAACAGGGCGCCGCTCTACCGCTGAGCTACCGGGGAATATTTTTTTAAGTATAGCGTTTGGGCAAGAGAAATCAAGTGAGCGGTTCGGTGTCACACAACATTCCGACATTCTTGAGAATGTCGGAATGTTGTGCCGCGTATCAAAAGAGGGATTTTTTGAGCCACTGGCCGGTGTAGGATTTCCCATTTTTTGCAATATCGGCCGGGGTGCCCGCGGCGATGAGATGTCCTCCCGCGTCCCCTCCTCCGGGGCCAAGATCAATGAGCCAGTCCGCGTTGCGCAAGATGTCAAGATTGTGTTCTATCACAAGCACGGTGTTGCCTTTGTCCACGAGCGCTTGCAGGACGCGCAGTAATTTTGCCGTATCATCAAAATGCAACCCGGTAGTGGGTTCATCCAGGATATAGAGCGTATTGCCGGTGTCGCGGCGCGAGAGCTCGGTCGCAAGTTTGACGCGCTGTGCCTCCCCACCAGAAAGAGTCGGGGCGGGCTGGCCCACTTTCATATAACCGAGCCCCACATCCGCGAGCGTCTCAAATTTTTGCTTGATTGCGGGAATTGCCGAGAAAAAAGCAAGCGCTTCTTCGATAGATAAATCCAGCACATCAGCGATATTTTTTCCCAGATACTCTATTTCCAGCGCTTCGCGGCTGTACCGCTTGCCGCGGCATTCCTCGCATTCCACATAGACGTCGGGCAGAAAATACATTTCTATTTTTTTGACGCCCTGGCCTTCGCAGACCTCGCAACGGCCGCCTTTGACATTGAAGCTGAAGCGGCCCGCGCCGTAGCCGCGCACCCGCGCCTCGACAGTGCGCGCAAAAACATCGCGGATCACGGCAAATGCGCCGGTATATGTCGCGGGATTGGAACGCGGGGTCCGGCCGATCGGCGACTGGTCCACCACGACGGCTTTATTGATACGCTCTGTGCCGATGATCTCGCGGTGTTTGCCCGGGATCAAATGCGCGCCGTGCAGGCCTGCCTGCAGAGATTTGGCAAGGATGTCGTTGATGAGCGTGGATTTGCCCGATCCGGAAACGCCGGATACCGCGACAAGCTTGCCGAGCGGAATCGCGACGTCGATGTTTTTGAGATTGTGCTCCGATGCGCCAATGATTGTAATAAAGAATTGCTTCTTCTCTTTTCGTGTTTTGGACATGCCAACATTCTCAAGAATTTTGGAATTATTTTTGTATACGCCGACGTTCTTTTTCCCCGACAAATATTGTCCGGTGAGCGTGTCCGCTTTAAAAATCTGCGCAGGCGTGCCCGCAAAAATGATTTTGCCGCCGTGCCTGCCGGCACCCGGTCCGATATCAATAATCCAGTCCGCTTCGCGCATGGTTTCCGCGTCGTGCTCCACGACAATGACCGTATTGCCAAGGTCGCGCAGGTCTTTCAGAGTCGCAATGAGACGCGCGTGATCGCGCGGGTGCAGGCCGATGGACGGCTCATCCAGAATGTAGATGATGCCGGTGAGCCGCGAGCCGATCTGGGTTGCCAGCTGTATCCGCTGTGCCTCGCCGCCGGAAAGCGTCGTGGATTCGCGGCCGAGCGTCAGGTATTCCAGCCCGACGTCGCGGAGAAATTGCAGGCGTTTTGCCGCTTCTTTGACAAGGGGAGATGCGATCTTTAATTCTTGCGCATTGAGCGGCGATGATTTTTTATCGATCAGATCAATAAAGAATTGTTCCGCGCGATCCACGGTATCGCCGGTTATATCGGCGATACTGCGGCCGTGGATCACGACCGCGAGCGCTTCTTTTTTGAGGCGCTTGCCGCCGCACGAGGGACACACGCGGATTAGCATATATTTTTCAATTTCCGCGCGGGTGAATTCAGAATCCGTTTCTTTCCATCGGCGTTTGAGATTGGGGATGACGCCTTCAAATCCGCCCTTGCTTCTTTCGCTTTCGTCCCCGATTATCTCTTCGCTGTCTGATGCGGGGGCGGCCTCGCCTTTTGTCACGGGTTCGCCGTGCAGAACGAGCGTGATGGTTTCCGCCGGAAGTTTTTCTACCGGCGTGTCCAGAGAGAATCCGCGGCGCCCAGCAAGATCATCCAGTATCCACCAATACCAGCTCTGCCTGCCGACACGGTGTGAGGCGCCGGCCCACGGACGGATTGCGCCCTCGGCAATGGAAAGGCGTTTGTTTGGCATGACGAGATCAGGATCCACTTCCAGCGTGGCGCCAAGTCCGGTGCATGCGGGGCATGCGCCGTAAGGGCTATTGAAACTGAACATTCGCGGTTCAATCTCGGGCAGATTGATGCCACAATCCGTACACGCAAAATGCTCGGAAAAAAGCATGTCTTCTGATTTATCGCGTCCGATTGCAAGCGCTCCTTTACCGATTTTGAGCGCGGTCTCTATCGCATCGCGGATGCGTGAGCGCTCGATATCTTTGTCTGGTGTGAAGCGGTCGACCACGACCGCGATATCGTGTTTCTTTTTTTTATCAACGGATTGGCGCAGGGCGTCTTCGATAAGCATAAGCGCGCCGTCGTAGCGCACGCGCAGGAATCCGTTTCGTTTTATTTCTTCGAGCACCGTTTTATGCTCGCCTTTTTTGCCGCGAATAAGTGGGGCTAGTATAATAAGCTCATTATTTTTCGGCAATGCCGTGATTGCGTTGACGATTTGATCCGCGGTCTGCCTGCCCACGGGTTTACCGCATTGTGGACAGTGGGGACGCCCGATGCGGGCAAAAAGAATCCGCAGATAGTCATAGATCTCGGTGATGGTGCCCACCGTGGAGCGCGGATTGCGCGCCACGGATCTTTGATCAATGGAAATTGCCGGAGACAGGCCGTCTATGGATTCCACGTCCGGTTTGTCTTTCACGCCCAAAAACTGCCGCGCATAAGCGGACAATGATTCTACAAAACGGCGCTCGGCCTCGGCATAGATCGTATCAAAGGCCAGTGATGATTTGCCCGAGCCGGAAAGCCCGGTGATGACCACCAGTTTGTTTTTCGGAATATCCGTATCCACGTTCTTCAGATTATGCACCCGCGCTCCGCGTATGCGGATATATCCATTATGTTTCAATTTTGCCGATTGAGCCATGAATGGGTATTATATATCGGTTGTCAATAAAAAGACAGAGGCGGGGTGCGCCTCTGTCTGTACGGGCATGCGCGATAGATATATACGCGTGATGCTATCGTTATTTTATCAAACTTGACCACCAGCGGCGCACTGCGCGCAACCGCGAGATGATCCGCCATTTTCTCCTGGTCTTCCGTAAACGCCGCCGCACCTCAATTGGTACTGAAGGATCGTGCGCTGGTTCCGGACTAATCCTGAGCTTGAGATGACAACCTCGGCATTCCCACATGTCGTCCCCGCAAAAATAAAGCCAGAGCTGATAGTGGGTAACGCATCGCAAGAGGCACGGTGGATCCGTAGGGGTTGGATAAGGCCGACCCTCATCAGTGATATGGAGAAAGAAACCTTTCCTGCCAAAAAAATCTCTCCCCTGTCGTAATGCGCGTTTCAACACAGCCACATCTCCTTTGAAACTAAGGTACTGGCGGATAACGCCTTATTATATCCGACAACAAAAATCGTACCCCTTTTTATAATAAAAAGATAGTGTCTGCTGTGCGGGTTCAAATCTTTTGCTAGTGTGCTATAGTGTGAATATCATAAATAGTCTTCTATGTCAACGCATCTACAGCACATTGCGCAATCAGCGCCGCATACACCGGGGGTTTATATTTTTCGGCGCGGCAAGACGGCCGTCTATATTGGCAAGGCCGGTGATTTGAAAAAACGGCTTGCTTCGTATTTTCGCGCCAATGCCGCGCCGAAAGTGCGGGCTCTGCGAGAGGAGGCGACGGCGCTTGCATGGCAAGAAACCGGATCCGAGATTGAGGCGTTGATTCGCGAGGCCGAACTCATCAAGCGGCACTTGCCCAAATATAATGCGCTTCTCCGCGATGACAAAAGTTATTTCTATGTTGCCGCCACCCGAGAGAAGTTTCCGAGGATTTTTGTAACTCATCGTGCGTCTCTAGAGGCTAAGCCTCCACTATCGAGGCTTAGCCTCTATAGTGGAAATATAAAATATAAAGTAAAACTCATAGGGCCTTTCACCAGCGGCTCGGCATTGTTCGGGACGCTGAAGCTCCTGCGGCGGATATTTCCCTATTGCACCTGCAAACAGCCGCATAAACGGCTGTGCGTGAATGCTCAAATCGGCAGATGTCTCTGGTTTTGCTGCGACAAAACCAGAGTGCACGATAAAAATCGTAAAGAGCAAGATGGATACCAATCAAATATCAAAAATATCATTGCCGTTTTGAGCGGGAAAAAAAAGAGGATATTGTCGCGGCTCAAGCGCGACATGCGCGCGACATCACAAAAACAGGAGTTTGAACGCGCAGGGCGGCTCCGTGATCAGATCGCGCGATTAGAGAATGTTTTTTCGCACGCGCAGATTTTGCGGCCGCGGTTTCCCGAGACGGGAAACCGCGGCGCACGCGCGCGTCACTGGCAATCAATCGAGCGCGAAATTGCCGCGCTGATCGGGGCGGACAAAAAAATCTCGCGCGTGGAGGGCTACGATATTTCCAATATTTCCGGTACCGCGGCAACCGGCTCCATGGTTGTATTCATGGATGGTAGCCCTGCAAAATCGCTGTATCGCAAATTTAAAATAAAAACCGTACATGGAGCCAATGACATTGCTATGCATCAGGAAATGATGGTACGACGCCTCGGGCATCTGGAATGGGGCATGCCGGATCTCATGGTGATAGACGGTGGCTTGCCCCAGATCAATGCGGTGGCCGCGGTACTGCGTCCGGGCAACAGCAGTATCCGTCTGGCCGCACTCGCCAAACGCGAAGAAGAATTATATATTGAAGGAAGGGTGAGGCCCGTGCGACTTGACTCGCTCTCGCGAGATACTATGCTTTTCTTTCAGCACGTGCGCGACGAGTCCCACCGATTTGCCAAAAAATATCATCACAAACTGCGCGAAATCGCATATCGTGAAAACAAAAAAAACAAAAACTGAAAAACGCGAAGTCAGAAAGAAAAAACGCCGCTACCCGACGAGCGGCAGAAGCGTTTTCGTAATCGCAAAAATCAAAACAAAATAAAACCCGCCCGCGTGCTTGCGCATCGCGAGCGGTACTCTCGCCAAAAGCAGACTAAATCATGGTTGACCCGACCCCTCTTTGTGGTAATAATCATAAACCTCCAAGGAGGAGAATCCACATTTCTTGGCGAGCGCAACAGCGAGTTTCTGTCGCGTCTCCAGCCGTTCAATTCGCTCCTCTAACATACAGATGGCTCTAAAAGCGTTCTTCATTGGCCCAGGCATCGTCTCCACAAACTCATGCGAGACATACTTGGAGATTATGCTCTGAATATCTGCAATACATTCCTCAAGATCCATTTTCAGGTCATGCAAGACAAGGCGAACGAGCGTCTCCTCCAGATTATATTGTGCGCCAGATTGCGGCCCGGGAATGAAGCCGAAAATCTTGCGGAACTTTGCTTTCGCGGTGAATGGCAGTACCATTCGCTACCTCCAAAGAAAGTAAAAGTGTTGGGTCGAACTAAAAGAGCGTATAATATGTATACGCTATATTGATAATCTTGTCAAGTTTTTCAGAATCCTTCGGGGGCGAGGGACTGGATGGCTTCTTTGGCTTTTTTGGAGACATGTTTTGGGATTTCTACTTTGATTTCGACAAGGAGATCTCCCCTGCCGTAGCCGGATGCGTGCCATGCGCCGCGGCCGCGCACGCTCAAGATGTCTCCGGGCTGGGTGCCTTCGGGGATTTTCAGGCGGATGCCGCCATCCAGCGTCTCCACTTCTACGGTGTCGCCAAGCACGGCCTGGGATACTTTGAGGGGCATGCGCATAATAATGTCATCGCCCTGGCGGCGAAATATCGGATGCAGAAGCACGTGGATTTCAATATAAAGGTCGCCTGCGGTGCGTCCTGCAGTGGTCGCATCTCCCTTACCCGTGATTTTCAGCACTTCGCCGTCGCGTACGCCGCGCGGGATAAATACCTCAAGCGTCTCTTGCTTTTCATTGATGCCTTTGCCGTGGCACTCATGGCATGCTTGCTCTGGCCGCTTGCCCTCGCCGCGGCATTCGGGACACACGGATACCTGGGTAAATGCTCCCAGGAATGTCCGCTGGGTTTTTTGGATATTGCCTTTTCCCTGGCACGTCTCGCAGATTTTGATCTTGGCGCCCGGCTCGCCGCCGGAGCCATTGCACACCGCACACCGCGCCATGCGCGCCAAA
>Ga0209515_10006332_pt1 | contig 14824 bp, 11 predicted proteins | sample Subgroupgradi54m_FD_187454 | JGI IMG/M metagenome (GOLD analysis project Ga0209515, IMG submission 187454) | Subsurface groundwater microbial communities from S. Glens Falls, New York, USA - GMW60B uncontaminated upgradient, 5.4 m (SPAdes)... ...
GGTCTATATATTTCATTTATTGACGATATTATACTAATTTTGCATAATTAATCGAATTAAGACTTGCCCTCATAGGCATCCTTTAACCAATACGGATTACTTCTTTACGGCCAGGACAGCTTATTGTATCCTTATAAGCTCAAAACCCTCGCAAACTACGGTGGATACACATGAAACAAAAAGATAAACCCAATACGGCTGAAGCCCAGATGCGCCACCGGCATTCCATTGATTCTAACGATCAGGTTGACCGTTCTGGTACCCAAAAATCGTCTGAATCATTAGAGCATCTTTTAATTATCACACCTTACATCAATACCATTCCGCGCGAAAAAGAGCCTTCTTATCCTGGAGACCGCGAATTAGAAAGAAAGATTAAAAGTTTCATCCGTTGGAATGCGATGGCCATGGTGGTGAAAGCCAATCGGGTGAGTAGCGGCATTGGCGGACATATTTCAACTTACGCTTCCTGTGCGACTCTTTACGAAGTTGGCTTCAATCATTTTTTTAGAGGCGGCGATGGAAATCGTCCGGCCGATTTTGTTTATTTTCAAGGCCATGCTTCGCCGGGAAATTACGCACGCGCTTATTTGGAACGCCGATTCGACGCAAAATTACTCCACAATTTTCGCCAAGAATTAGCCGAAGGCGGTGGGCTGTCTTCTTATCCTCATCCTTACTTAATGCCAACGTTTTGGCAATTTCCAGCTGTATCAATGGGACTTGCACCCATCACGTCTATTTATCAAGCTCGTTTTAATCGTTATTTGAAAGCGCGAGATTTTATCAAGGGTGAAGAGCCGAAAGTTTGGTGTTTTGTCGGAGACGGAGAAATTGACGAGCCAGAAAGTTTGGGTGCTTTAACTTTGGCCTCGCGCGAAAATTTGGACAACCTAATTTGGGTGGTCAATTGCAATCTACAGCGTTTAGACGGTCCCGTCCGAGGAAATGGAAAAATTATTCAAGAGTTGGAAGGTGCTTTCCGCGGCGCCGGTTGGAATGTGATTAAAGTGATTTGGGGTTCTGAATGGGACCAGTTGCTGGCTCAGGATGACAAAGGGCTTCTCGTCAAAAGAATGGAAGAAGCCGTTGATGGGGATTATCAAAAATATTCCGTAGAACCCGGAAGTTATACCCGTAAACATTTTTTTGGAAAATATCCAGAGTTGCTGCGCATGGTCAATCATATGTCTGATGATGATATTCGAAAATTGTTAAGAGGCGGTCATGATCCGAAAAAAGTATATGCCGCTTATCGTGCCGCCATGGATCATAAAAGCCGGCCCACTGTTATTTTGGCGAAAACGGTAAAAGGATACGGCTTGGGTGAAGCAGGCGAAGGCCGCAACATTACCCATCAACAGAAAAAATTAAATGAAAAAGAACTTCGTGAATTTAGAGAGCGATTCCAAATTCCGATTAGTGACGAAGAAGTGGTGGAAACGCCGTTTTACCGGCCTCCGGTCGACAGTCCGGAAACCAAATATTTACTGGAACGAAGAAAAAGTTTAGGTGGTTTCCTCCCCAAACGAGATGTTCGAATTGGGCCGATGGAAATTCCCGGACCCGATACGTTTGCCGAATTTTTAAAAGCAAGTCTCATGGAAGCTTCTACGACGATGGCGTTTGTTCGGCTCTTGACCAAATTATTGCGAGACAAACAAATTGGCAGAAATATTGTTCCGATTATTCCGGATGAGGCTCGAACCTTTGGCTTGGACGCACTGTTTCGCCAAATCGGAATTTATTCACCGAAAGGGCAATTGTATGAACCGGTGGATCGGGAAACGCTCCTGTATTATCAAGAATCCAAAAATGGCCAGATTTTAGAGGAAGGAATCACGGAAGCCGGATCCATGTCTTCTTTTATCGCGGCCGGCACGGCTTACGCAAATTTTGGCATCAACATGATTCCATTTTTTATTTACTATTCGATGTTTGGATTCCAGCGCATCGGTGATTTGATGTGGCTGGCCGGTGATGTCAGAGCTAAAGGATTTCTTTTGGGTGCTACGGCGGGACGCACAACGCTGAACGGAGAAGGACTTCAGCATCAGGACGGTCATAGCCATTTGATTGCAAGCACGATTCCGAATTTACTGACCTATGATCCGGCCTTTGCTTATGAAATTTCAATTATCATTCAAGATGGTATGAGGCGAATGTATCACGACCGCGAAGAAATTTTTTATTACCTGACGCTTTATAATGAAAATTATCCGATGCCTGAAATGCCGGCCGGTTGTGAAGAAGGAATTCTAAAAGGCCTTTACCAGTTTAGCAAAGGAGCCAAAGGTAAAAAATATCACGCGCAAATTCTGGGCAGTGGGCCGATCTTAAGAGAAGCTTTGAGAGCTCAAGAAATATTGCAGAACCATTATGATGTCAGTGTAGATGTTTGGAGTGCTACCAGTTACAAACAATTGAGAACCGATGCGCTTAATGCCAAAAGGTGGAATATGCTTCATCCGACCTCTGAGCCCAAGAAATCTTATTTAGAAACCATTTTAGAAAAAGAAGAAGGCCCTTTTATCGCAGTTTCCGATTATATGAAAGTGGTGCCGGATCAAATAGCGCCATGGATTCCCGGCGGTCTGACGACGCTTGGCACCGATGGTTTTGGAAGAAGCGACGGCCGCGCCAATTTGCGGCGTTTTTTTGAAGTCGATGCTGAACTCACCGTTGTCGCAACGTTATATGCCCTATCTCAAACGGGTGCTGTTCCGAAAGAACTTGTTCAAAAAGCAATTATAGATTTAAAAATTGATCCCGAAAAAACCCATCCCATTTTGGTCTAGAACAAAACATGCCATTGGCGAGCCCCGAAGGGGCGCGGCAATCTTAATTTTGAGATTGCTTCGGCATATTTGGGTTACTGCCTCGCAAGGACGATATGAGTGATATATGATTCAGGTAAAAATTCCATTTCTTGCAGAAGGTGTTGAATCCGGAGTCGTCGTCAGCATTTTAGTTAAAGAAGGCGCTCAAGTTAAAAAAGACGAGATTCTTCTGGAACTTGAGACAAATAAAGCAACGGCTCCGATTCCTGCGCCGGCCAACGGTATTGTGAAGCAAATTCATGTTAAAGAAGGTGATGAAGTTTCAATCGGCCAATTGGTAGTTACCCTTTCTGAGTCGGGCGGGTCGGCATCTAGCGTTTCTGCCGTGCCAACAAAAGAAATAAAACAGCCACAAGTTTCTGTGCGTCAAGCAACGGTTCCAACGATATCTGATAGTAGTGACTATCATTATCAATCAAAAAGCGGTTTTCCTCCTCCGGCGTCGCCCAGCATTCGCAAACTCGCCCAACAGTTGGGTGTGGATTTAACGCGTGTCAAAGGAACAGAACAAGGCGGAAGAATTACCCTTGAAGATGTGAAATCTTATGTGTCACGGATTCAAAATGCGCCTAACAAAGAAGGAGCTATGTCTTCGCAGCCAAAACCAGTCAGCATTGATTTTTCAAAATGGGGTCCGGTGAGCAAAAAAGCACTGACACCTTTAAGAAAAACGATCGGACAGAAAATGCATGAGTCATGGGCGGCCATTCCTCATGTGACTCAGTTTGACGAGGCTGATATTACTGGACTTTTGGAACTCAGAAAAAAATACACACCTGATTTTGAGAAAAAAGATGCCCGGTTAACCGTGACAGGGATTATTCTTAAAGGGTTGGTCCAAATTTTAAAAAAATATCCCAAGTTTAATTCTAGTTTGGATGAAGTTTCGAATGAAGTGGTTGAAAAAAAATATTATCATTTTGGAGTGGCCGTAGATACGGAACAGGGACTCATTGTTCCCGTGATCAAAAATGTGGATCAAAAAGATTTGCTGGAACTTTCAATTGAGTTGGCTCAGCTTGCCGAAAAGGCGCGGCAAAGAAAAGTTTCAATCGAAGACATGCAAGGTGGTACATTTACCGTTTCTAATTTAGGAAGTATTGGCGGTGCTCATTTTACGCCCATCATTAATCGGCCTGAAGTGGCAATTCTGGGATTAGGCCGGGGGATATTAAAGCCGGTGGTTAAGGATGGAAAAGTGCAAGCACGGACCGTTCTTCCGCTTTGCCTTTCATATGACCATCGCGTGATTGACGGAGCCGATGGCGCTCGTTTCATTCAATCACTGGTTGAATGGCTTGAGAACATCGATGAAAATGAATTTAAAATAAAAGGTTCAAAGAAATGATCCCCCACCACTTTCCAAAGCAAAGGTCTTTTAGGAATAAAATTTTTGAACAAATAAAATTATATTTTTATCAACTAGAATTAATTTTAACGGAAAGTGGTGGGGGATGAATCCCATCAAAACAGAAATCGTCGTTTTAGGTGCCGGCCCAGGTGGGTATGCGGCCGCTTTTTATGCCGCTGATAAGGGCATGAAAGTAATTTTGGTTGAACAGGAAAAACGGCTGGGTGGAGTTTGTCTGAATCGTGGGTGCATCCCGTCAAAAGCTTTGCTTCATGTGACGAAATTAATTTCGGAAGCCAAAGAATCAAAAATGAGAGGCATTACGTTTGGCGAACCTAAAATTGAGCTGAATAAGCTGAGAGCTTGGAAAGAATCCGTTTTGGAAAAACTATCTCTTGGCATCTCAGGTCTGGCCCAAAAAAGAGGCGTTGAAGTATTGCGCGGTCGCGGTCACTTTGAAGACTCGCATACCTTGCGCGTCGAAACCAAAGAAGGACAAAAATTTATCAATTACAACAAAGCCATTATTGCCGTCGGTTCACAGCCGTCTATCCCGCAAGCTTTTGATTTAGGAAACAAACGAATCATGACATCCACGGAAGCACTTGAAATCGAAGAGGTGCCAAAAGATCTGTTGATTGTTGGCGGCGGCTACATCGGTATGGAACTTGGAACCGTTTATGCGACACTCGGCAGCCGGATTGTGATGGTTGAGGCTCTCGGTCAACTCTTAACCGGAGTCGATGCGGATTTAATTCGTCCCGTTAAAAATTATGCAGACAAAGCATTTCGCGAAATTCGGCTAAACACAAAAGTTCTAAAGATGTCGACTAGTGGAAAACAAATTAAAGTGGTGATGGAAGTGGAAGGGAAAAAGAAAGAAGAGTCTTATAACCGCGTTCTTGTTTCCGTCGGCCGGAAACCCAATTGCGAAGATCTTGGACTTGAAAATACCAAAGTGACCCAAGACGAAAAAGGTTTTATCAAAGTGAATGCTCGACAAGAAACAACCGATCCTTTTATTTTTGCCATTGGAGATGTGGCCGGTGGAATTTTACTCGCTCATAAAGCATCCAGGGAAGGAAGAATTGCGGTTGAAGTGATCACTGGTGAAAGCGCTACTTTTGAACGAATTATTCCAGCGGTTGTCTTTACCGATCCTGAAATTGCTTGGTGTGGCTTGACTGAAACAGAAGCTCGAACCAAAAATATTCCCATTCAAGTTGCCCGGTTTCCATGGTCGGCCTCGGGCAGGGCTTTAAGCTTTGATCGTCCGGATGGGTTGACCAAATTAATCATTGAACCGGAAACGGAAAGAATTCTAGGTGTCGGCATCGTTGGATCGGGCGCCGGTGAATTGATTAGCGAAGGCGTTCTTGCGATAGAGATGGGCGCAACCGCAAAAGATATGGCAGAATCGATTCATCCGCATCCGACCTTGTCTGAAACATTAATGGAATGTGCCGAAAGTTTTTATGGTTATGCCACGCATTCGTTCATCAAAAAAAGATCAGCCAAGGAAGAATCGGCTGTTAGCTGATTATCATCAGTTCAGACTTAGCCCGTCCTTTCTTCACACATTTGCGCGCCCTTAGCTCAGTTGGTAGAGCAACTGACTCTTAATCAGTGGGTCGAAGGTTCGATCCCTTCAGGGCGCAGATTTCTTGACGAGCTGTACCACGGTAATCCGGTCGAATATTTGATGTGCGCATCAACGGAAATCCGCAGCCCCGAACGAAGCGAGGGGCAGGGCGCACCAATTAACAGATAAAAGGCAGGTCTTAGGCCTTGAAGTATCTGGAAAAATAAATATAATAATCAAGTTTGGCTTTATAAAATCAGATTTACCAATCACTTAGATCATTTTTTTGGAGACAGGCGGGAGTAGCTCAACGGTAGAGCGCAACCTTGCCAAGGTTGATGTTGCGGGTTCAAATCCCGTCTCCCGCTCCAATGTTGTGGAAAGGTTAGTCATGAAGTTAAAAGTAAATATAAAGGACGTGAGCGCCTGTGAAAAAATGCTCACCATTGACGTTCCCTCAGAAGTTGTAACCGAAGAATTTTCATCGTTTTATGATTCTGTTGCAAAACGCGCCCGAATTCCGGGTTTTCGTCCCGGTCATGCGCCGCAGCATGTTGTCAAAATCCATTTTAAAGAAGAAGCCAAACAAGAAGTTTTGAAACACCTTTTGTCTCGCACCTTTTACGAAGCGGTTAAACAGGAATCGCTTCCGGTGATTGGATCTCCGAGGATTGATAATGTTGAATTTGATGAAACGCGTCTTACGTTTAAAGCCCTGGTTGAAATGCGTCCAAAAATCAAATTGGACAAATATATTGGCTTAAACGTAAAGCGGGAACCGTTGGTGATCAATGATTCCGAAATTAGCCAAACCCTCAAACGGCTTCAAGAATCACAAGCTAAGTTCGAATCCGCCCAGAATCCTGAAGCCAAATTGGGCGATTATTTAATTTGCAATTACGTTTTGAATGTAGACGGAAAAGAAATAGAAAAAAAAGACAATGAATGGTTTGAGATCAGGGAAAAAGATTACTTGGAAGGATTCTCAAAACAATTGATCGGCGCCAAGGTTGGAGAGACTCGCGAAGTAAACGTGATGTTTCCAAAAGAGTATGCTCAAAAAGATTTTGCCGGGAAGTCGGCTAAGTTTGTGTTAACCGTCCGTGAGATGAAAGAGAAAAAACTTCCTGCTTTGGATGACGAGCTGGCTAAAAGTTTGGGTGATTACGCCACTTTTGATGAACTCAAAAAAGCAATTCTTGGAGATGTTGAAAACCATAAAAAGCAGGATCTTGAAACCAAGTTGGAAAAGGCGCTCTTGGATGAATTAATTAAAAAATCGAAATTTGAAATTCCGGCCGGCATGGTTGAACGCAGATTAGACGCCCTAGTCGAAGAAGGAATTCAATCTTTGCAATATCAAGGCCTTAAGAAAGAAGACGCAGAAAAAGAGCGGGTGCAATTTAAAAAAAATCTTGCCTCTGAAGCCGAACGGCAAGTGAGAATTTCCTTTTTACTGGATGAAATTGCCAGCCGTGAAAAAATTCAGGCCACCGAAGAAGAACTCAATGCAAAATATCAAACCATTTCTGAGCGCGTTCGCCGTTCGGTCCCAGAAGTAAAAGCTTATTACGAGCAAGAAGAAACTCGGAAAGAATCGTTAATGATTCAAATTATCAATGAAAAAGTAATTCAACTGATTAAAGACAAAGCAGTCATACAAGAAGCAAAGGCATAGGAGGTTACAATGAGCGGTTACTTGGTTCCCATGGTGATTGAACAAACAGGACGCGGAGAGCGCGCTTACGACATTTACTCACGGCTTTTAAAGGAAAGAATTGTTTTTGTTGGAACCCCGATCGATGACACAATTGCCAATTTGATTATTGCGCAAATTCTATTTCTTCAAATGGAGGATCCTACCAAAGACATTAATATTTACATTCATAGTCCGGGCGGAAGTGTGACGGCGGGTTTGGCCATTTACGACACGATTCAATTTGTCAAATGTGACGTCTCCACTTATTGTTTGGGCCAAGCGGCCAGCATGGGCGCCTTACTCCTTGCCGCTGGAACAAAAGGAAAGCGTTATTCGCTTCCGCATTCTCGGGTCATGATTCATCAACCTTGGGGCGGTGCTCAAGGAACGGCGTCTGATATCAGCATTCATGCTAAGGAAATTTTGAAACTTAAAGACGATCTAAATAAGATTTTGGTCAAGCATACGGGTCAACCGCTGGACCGAATCGAAAAAGATACAGATCGTGATTTTTTCATGTCGGCTCAGCAAGCCAAAGATTATGGAATTGTAGATCAAGTTATTGAGTCAAGAGCTCAAATTCCTGAAGGAAAAAAATAAATTTGATGGCAAAGCGTAATATTCTCTTAACGCCCGGTCCGACGCCGGTTCCGCCGTCTGTACTCAAGATTATGGCGGAGCCGATTTTTCACCACCGGACACCCAAGTACCGAGAGGTCTTTAAACAAGTTTCGGGAGATTTGAAAAAAGTTTTCCGGACGAAAGAAAACGTTTACACCTTTGCAGGTTCCGGCACCTTGGCGATGGAAGCCAGTATGGTTAATTTTCTATCGCCCGGTGATAAAATTGTGTGCTTGGAAGCCGGAAAATTTGGGGAACGTTGGGCAGAGATTGCGAAGAGCTATCAATTACAAGTTGTCGTTGTTAAGGTTCCGTACGGCGAAGCGATTCCGGCGGAACAAGTAGAAGCCGCGCTCAAACAAAATCCGGATGTGAAAGCAGTTTATGGAACACAATGTGAAACTTCAACCGGCGTGCTTTTAGATATTCAGAAAATTGCCGGAGTTGTTGCAAGAACAAAAGCTATTTTTGTGGTCGATGCCATCAGTGGTTTGGCGGCTGATGTTTTGGAAATGGATGAATGGCAAATCGACGTTGTGGTCAGCGGATCTCAAAAAGGATTGATGATTCCACCGGGACTTGCATTTGTTGCCGCAAGCTTGAAAGCTTGGCAATTAAACAAGAGTGCAAAGTTGCCGCGTTATTATTTGGATCTGGCTAAATGTGAGAAATCTTTAAAAGATTGGGATACGCCTTTTACGCCAGCCTTGACCTTGGTTTTGGCGCTTCAAGAAGCGCTCAGGCAAATCAACCAAGAAGGCATTGAGCGGGTTTGGACACGTTCAGCCAAATTGGCAGACGAAACTCGGGCTGCGATTAAAAAATTGGGTTTGGAACTTTTTTCAAAGGCGCCTTCAAATACATTGACGGCAGTGAAAGTCCCTGCCGGAATTGACGGTGAAAAACTAGTTTCGGTGATGCGGGATGAAAAAGGAGTGACGATGGCCGGCGGACAAGGTGATATGAAAGGCAAAGTATTTCGAATTGCTCACATGGGATTTATTACGAAATCAGACATTGATGCCGGGATTTCCATTTTAAAAGAAACTTTGGAAGAATTTAAAAAACCACTTAAAAAAGTGACTGTATGAATACGCCCTTTAAAATTCTCATCAGTGATCCCTTAGGCGACGGCGGGTTGGATGTATTTAAAAATCAGCCTCAACTTAAAATTGACGTCCGTATTGGTTTAAAAGCAGACGAGCTGAAAAAAATTGTGGCTGATTACGATGCGATTATTGTTCGCTCGGGAACTCATTTAACCAAAGACATCATTCAGGAAGCCAAGCGGCTTAAAGTGATCGGCCGGGCGGGCGTTGGCGTGGACAATGTGGATTTGGAAACGGCCACCAAACAAGGTGTGATTGTCATGAACACGCCTGAAGGCAATACGATTTCAACCTGTGAACATACCGTTTCGCTGTTAATGGCATTGGCTCGCAATATTCCTCAAGCTCATGCGAGTGTGAAACGCGGAGAATGGAAACGTCCTCAATTTATTGGCGCCGAACTGAATCAAAAAGTTTTGGGTGTGATTGGCTTCGGCCGAATCGGACGGGAAGTCGCGTTTCGGGCCAATGCATTTGGAATGAAGGTTTTGGCCTATGATCCGTTTATCTCAAAAGAAAATTTGCGGCAACTCGGAGTTGAGTTTGCTGATTTTGAAACCTTGGTAAAATCTTCGGATTTTATAACGCTTCACATTCCGCTGACCGAACAAACCAAAAATATTATCAATGAAAAAGCATTCGCCTTGATGAAGAAGGGTGTTTACATTATTAATTGTGCTCGCGGTGGATTGGTGGATGAAAAAGCATTGTATGAAGCGATTAAATCTGGGAAGGTCAGAGGCGCTGCTCTGGATGTATTTGAGAAAGAACCACCCGAGAAAAATCCTCTTCTTACTTTAGAGCAAGTCATCGTCACTCCTCATTTGGGTGCGGCCACTCAAGAAGCTCAGGAAAACGTTGGAATCTCAGTGGCTCAACAAGTCGTTGATGCTTTGCTGGAACGCGGTATTCGGAATGCCGTGAATCTACCTTCGGTGGATTTTGAAAGTATGAAACTTTTGAAGCCATGGCTCATTTTGGCCGAACGAATCGGTTTGATGCATGCTCAACTGTTTGGCGGAAGCTACCGAGAAGTTTCTATTAAGTATGGAGGAGAAATCACCAATTTGAATATTGCTCCGCTCACGATTGGTGTAATTAAAGGACTTTTATCGCCCATTTGCGGCGAGACGATTAACTACGTGAACGCGCCGGCAATTGCCAAAGAACGCGGAATTACAGTCAACGAAAGCAAAACCACTCAGGCCGAAGAATTTGCCACCTTTATTTCGGTGGAAGTGACCATGGATCATCAGAAGAACCTGATTATGGGCACTCTGTTTGGGAATCAAGAGCCGCGCATTGTCCGAATTAACGAATTTTTCTTGGATTTGTTGCCGAAGGGAAATGTCCTAGTGATTTACAATGAGGATCAACCGGGCGTGGTGGGTGCGGTTGGTACCATTTTAGGAAAAAATAAAGTCAACATCGCTGAAATGACACTGGGTCGTGTCGTCAAAGGTAAAAAAACATTTGCCATGACCGTCATTAATACCGACGATGCGGTTCCAACCCCCGTGTTAACGGAATTAAAAGCGCTGCATCCGATCATTGACGCCAAAGTGATTAAATTCTAATGAAACGCTTTGCCAAGCATAATTATATTCTGGTGGGCGCTCAATGGGGCGATGAAGGCAAGGGAAAGATCATTGATCTTTTGGCGAGAAAAAGTGATTACATCGTTCGCTATCAAGGCGGCAATAACGCAGGTCACACCGTTTGTTTTGGTACTGAGAAAATAGTCCTTCATTTAATTCCATCCGGGATTCTTCACCCCAAAAAAATTTGTGTCATTGGAAATGGCGTCGTGATTGATTTGGAAGCACTCTTTGAAGAAATTGAAATGCTGTCCAAACATAAAATTTCAGTTAAAGACCGATTATTTATCAGTGATCGGGCGCATGTGATTTTCCCTTATCACCGGGTGATCGACCAATTACGTGAAGATAAAAAAGACGGTGAGAAAATCGGGACTACTAAAAAGGGCATCGGGCCGTGTTATGCGGATAAATCAAACCGGATCGGAATTCGGATTGTTGATTTAATGAATCCACGGGTATTCAGAGACCGCCTCAAATTGATTCTCACTGAAAAAAATGAAATGCTGAAGAAAATTTTTAATTATCCTCCGTTTTCATTTGATGAAATTCATAATACGTACAGTCAATACCGAAAACTCATTGTACCCTACATTTGCAATACCAGCATTTTGCTGGATGAGGCATCGCGAAAAGGAAAAAAAATTCTCTTTGAAGGAGCTCAAGGCACACTTTTGGATGTCGATTATGGAACTTATCCTTTTGTCACTTCTTCGAATGCATCCGCCGGCGGAGCTATTGTCGGCACGGGAATGAGCCCGGCGCGCATCACAGAAGTGATTGGCGTTGTGAAGGCCTACACCACTCGAGTTGGAGAAGGACCATTTCCCACTGAATTTCCGCCGGATTTGATGAAGCATATCCGTCAAAAAGGGGAAGAATATGGTGCCACGACTGGACGGCCGCGTCGGTGTGGGTGGTTTGATGCACTGGTTGCACGTCATTCGGTTTTGGTCAATGGGCTTGGTAAAGTGATTGTGATGAAACTGGATGTTTTAGATGACCTTCCCAAAATCAAAATTTGTGTTGGCTACCGATTTCGGAATAAACGTTATAACCATTTTCCATCTGACATTGAAATTCTTGAGAAAGCAAAACCCATTTACGAAGAACATCCTGGCTGGCAGGAATCGACGCAGTCGGTTCGCCGCTGGAAAGATTTGCCGATCAATGCCAAAAAATATTTAAAACGTCTCGAAGCCTTGCTTCAAACTCCAATTTCAATTGTTTCGGTAGGTTCAGAGCGTCTTCAAACCATTTATGTCAATGGCCAATATCAATAAACTGCCCGAGCACGTCGCAATCATCATGGATGGAAACGGTAGATGGGCCAAGGAGCGCGGTTTTGCGCGCATCCATGGACATCAAACCGGTGTGGATACGATCCGCAATGTCGTTCGTTCCGCGCGCCAGGTTGGAATTAAATATCTCACGCTCTACGCTTTTTCAAAAGAAAATTGGGCGCGTCCTCAGCGTGAAATTGATTTCTTGATGAATCTTCTGGCTCAATATCTGGATTCTGAATTACAAGAGTTGACGGAAAATCAGGTCCGCTTCAACGCCATTGGGCGACTTGAAGAATTGCCAAAATCGATTCAAGAAAAAATTAAGCGCAATATTCAGCAAACAGAAAAAAATAAAGGTTTGTTATTAACATTGGCCCTTAGTTATTCCAGCCGAATCGAAATTACGGATGCTGCCAAACAGTTATGCCAGCAAGTTAAAGCTGGCACCTTGAATGTAGACGATATTACGGAAACGCATTTGGCGAACCAATTGTATACAGCTGGAATTCCGGACCCTGATCTTTTGATTCGAACCAGTGGAGAGCTTCGGATCAGCAATTTTTTATTGTGGCAGCTATCATATACGGAAATTTATGTCAGCCCGAAATACTGGCCTGATTTTCATCACGAGGATTTTCTGGAAGCCATTCGAGCTTATCAAAAACGGGAACGGCGTTTTGGACGCACCGAAACCACCAGTGCCATGAAGTGATAAGTTCATGAATATCCATACCCAGCTTGGCCGAAGATTGCTCTGGTCCGCAATTTTAATTGCTCTTTCTGTCTACACCATTTTTTTTGCGCCGATGTGGTTTTTTGTTTTGATTGTAGAAGGTTTTGTGATCTTGGGTCTTCTAGAATATTTCAATCTTGCTCAGCGCAAAGGTTATTTCATCAATCGTTATCTTGGTCTTTTCTTCGGATTTTTAATTCCACTGTCCCTTCAATTTTCCGGTGAAGGCGTTATTTTTACCATCGCGGTGCTTAGTTTATGTATTTATAATTTCAACAAGGACTTAAAAGATCAGGCCATTATCAATACGGCGTTAACGCTGTTTGGGCTTGTTTATGTCGCTTGGTTTTTCTCGTTCCTGATTAAGATCCGAGCTTTTTATGAAGGGCCACTTTGGGTTTTTTACTTAATTTTGATCATTAAGAGTGGCGATGCAGTTGCTTATTTTGTGGGAAAAAAGTTTGGCACTCATAAATATATTGTTCATATCAGCCCGAATAAATCTGTCGAAGGAGCTATTGCAGGTTTTCTGGGAACTTTTGCGGTTTCGCTAACTTCAAAATTATATTTAGTTCACGTTGAGTTATCGCATCTCGCTATTTTAGGCGTCATTTTTGGAATTCTCAGCCAATTGGGTGATTTATCTGAAAGTTTGTTTAAACGAGATGCGGGCGTAAAAGATTCTGGCCAAATCCCGGGTTTGGGCGGAGCCCTAGATGTTGTGGACAGTCTTCTGTTTTGCATTCCCATCACTTATTATTATTTGGTCAGTTTCCATTCCTAAGGAACATCGAAACAAATGAAACAAAAAAAAATCGCTATTATCGGTTCCACAGGTTCCATTGGGATCAATACCCTTCGAGTTGTCGAAGCGCATTCAGATGAATTAAAAGTGACTGCGCTGGCGGCCAAGAGAAATGCCAAACTGTTATATGAACAAGCCAAGAAATTTCGCCCCAAGATTGTGTGTCTCTTCGAGCCGGAGCAAGCTGGATGGCTTGAGAAGAAATTAAAGCCGCTCCATATTAAAACAGTTACGGGTGAAGCCGGATTAATAGAAGCCAGCACGCTTTCTGATACTCATAAAGTTGTGTTTGCTTTGGTAGGAGCCGTCGGCCTAAAACCCATTTTCGCAGCGCTTCAAAAAGGAACATCCATTGCCATTGCCAACAAAGAACCCTTGGTGATGGCGGGTGAACTGCTCAGGCGAGAAGCCTTAAAAAGTGGTGCAGAGCTTTTGCCGGTTGATAGTGAACATTCCGGTCTGTGGCAGTGTCTTGAAGGAAAGCGCAAAGACACGATTAAAAAATTAATCTTAACTTCTTCCGGCGGGCCTTTTTTTAATCGGAAAATTGATTTTAGGAAAGTGACTTTGAGCCAAGCACTTCGTCATCCTAAATGGAAAATGGGCCCTAAAATTTCTGTCGATTCAGCCACTTTGATGAACAAGGGGTTGGAAGTGATTGAAGCCACGAATTTGTTTGATGTCCCTTTAAATAAAGTGGACGTTCTCATTCATCCCGAAGCGGTGATTCATGCGCTCATTGAATTTGTGGACGGATCTCAATTGGCTCAACTGGGGATTACAGATATGAGGTTGCCGATTCAATATGCGCTCAGTTATCCGAAACGTTTTGAAAATTGTCTTCCGAGTTTAAATTTAACGGAAGTTAGCGGGTTTCATTTTTTCAAGCCGGATACCAAACGTTTTCCGTGTTTGGCCTTGGGTTATGAAGCCCGCCGGCGAGGCGGCAGCATGCCGGTCGTTTTAAATGCGGCCAATGAAGTGGCGGTTCAAAAATTTTTAGAGGGTTCCCTTAATTTTTCAATGATTCCAAAAGTCATTGAACGGGCCATGGAGCGACATCGGTTAATTCCCAATCCAACGCTGAATCAAATTTTGGATGTCGATCGTCACACACGGCTTGAACTTGGAGATGAATAGATGATTCAGTTTCTGATTCAAATCATTCCGACTGCAGTTATCTTGGGCGTTTTAATTTTT
>Ga0209515_10006334_pt1 | contig 14821 bp, 12 predicted proteins | sample Subgroupgradi54m_FD_187454 | JGI IMG/M metagenome (GOLD analysis project Ga0209515, IMG submission 187454) | Subsurface groundwater microbial communities from S. Glens Falls, New York, USA - GMW60B uncontaminated upgradient, 5.4 m (SPAdes)... ...
CAACTACCGTTGATATCAACGGTAGTTGCCCGAAGAACTCCCGATGCTGTTCAGGCATGAAATCGCGGATGACGCGCACGCCAACACGCGTCTGCACTGCTTGCTCACCGCGATGAAATGGCGAGTCATCTTGCAGATGTTCGGATAAAGTCATTGATGCCGACTCACGCCGCCAAACCGACCCGTGTTACTTCCATCGGCACAAATCCGGCCAGCGCCTCAATGCGTCCGAGCCAGGCCCGCAGCGCGGGATAGGGATCGAGCGATACGTTACCTTCCGGTGCATGCGCGATGTAGCTGTAGCAGGCGATATCGCCGATGGTCGGCGTGGTACCGGCAAGAAAATGCGACGCGGCAAGCACCTTCTCCATCACGACAAACAAGGCATTGGCGCGGGCGATCGCATCACCGGCATCGGGTGCTGCGCCAAATACCGTGCTGCGGCGAGCGGCAGCGGGGCCGTAGGCCACCGGGCCAGCCGCCACCGAGAGCCAGCGCTGCACGGTTGCCGCACCGACAGGATCACGCGGTAGCCAATAGCCGTCGTCATACTTGCCGGCCAGATACGTGAGGATGGCGTTGGAGTCGGTAACGATCACGCCATCGTCATCGATCACCGGCACCTGGCCGAAGCAATTCATTTTGAGAAACGCCTCGGTCTTGTGCGCCTTTGCGCGCAGATCCACCTCGATTAATTCATATGGCAGACCGAGCAAGGAAAGGAACAGCTCGACGCGATGGGAATGCCCTGACAGATAGAAACGATAAAGTTTGATCGGGTGAGCGGGGCGTGTACGCGGCGTTGTTGTTGTCATCGTGGACTCCATGGTGTCAGTTAAGGGTGAGTTATTGGGATTTCCGTAAACAATGACAGCATTCAAATCGGAGTTCGTCATTCCCGCGAAAGCGGGAATCCATGTTTTACCAACGGCAGCAATGGATTCCCGCTTTCGCGGGAATGACGAGCTTCGTTGCTAATCTGTCGTGAATTATGAAAACCCCAACTGAGTAAGTTGATGCAGCCATTCTGGCTGTCGGAGCCGCATTGATAAATGTGGTGTATTGGATTTGACTACTCCGATAATCGGTGTAATTCTCTCGTCATGGATAAACTTCGTTCGATGCACACCTTCGTCCGAATCGTCGATGAAGGCAGCCTCACCGCCGCCGCGAATGCGCTGCGCTCCTCCTTGCCCGCCGTAGTCAGAACCTTGGCAACGCTGGAAGAACACCTGAACGTGCGGCTACTCAACCGCACTACGCGCCGGATATCGCTGACCGAGGAAGGCAAGGTCTACCTCGAACGTTGCCGCAGCATTCTGGCGGAAGTGGAAGAAGCGGAAGCGGTGCTGACTGCGGGTCAGGTCGAACCCAGCGGAACACTTACCATCACGGCCCCGGTTCTGCTCGGCCAGTTGTATGTCGCGCCGGCAGTGACGCGCTTCGTGCAGCGCTACGACAAGGTGCGTTGCAAACTGGTGCTCGCCGACCATATCGTCAACCTGCTGGAAGAAAACGTTGACGTCGGCATCCGTATCGGACATCTCGACGATTCCTCGCTGGTGGCTCAGAAGGTGACCACGATTCGGCGTCTGGTGGCTGCGAGTCCAGCGTATCTACGCAAGCATGGCGTGCCCAAACACCCCAAAGAGCTGGTCACCGCCAACTGCATTTGCTCCACCGGAATATCGAGTTCGCCGTGGGCGTTCCGCGAAGGATCGCGCGAGTTCACGGTACCGGTATCAGGCAACCTTGAGTTCAACCAAGTGGCCGCGGCAGCCGAGGCCTGCGCTGAAGGCATGGGATTCGGCCGCTTCATCGCCTATCAGGCAATGCCATATATCGCGCAGAAGCGTCTGCGTATCGTGCTCGATCAATTCGAGGTGCCACCCCTACCGCTCAGCATCGTCTATCCACACGCACGCCTGTTGCCGTCACGCACGCGCGTATTCGTGGACTGGATGAAGAAAGAACTGAAGAGCTTACGCGCGTGATGTGATAATGAAAGACCTGACCCCGATGCTGTGTGAACCTACCCGCTGCGCTATTGACGCCCTACGAGGTACGGCTTAAGCGCGTTGATTGCCGGGATTGCAGCCCAGCCTGATGATGACCGATAGGTTGGGTATAACGTAGCTCATTGGGCCATAGGACAGTTTTCTGAGAAGACAATTCCTGGGCCAAACTCGATTTCTGTCGGCTTTTGAAAATACAGAGCAGTCTCAACTCCGCACCCACCGCTCCCACAACTCCATTCGTAAAGGAGCCACGCCTTCTTCTTTTTGGGGGCCTCAACTTCATATATTCGAGTTCCGCTACTAGCGCCCCCAAGCTCGTCGCAGGCGACGATTGAGTAGGCCACCTTCATTTTTCTAAGCATTGCTGGCAGATCAATCGGCGAAAGGTCGCGTGATGTAGGACTTGAGACTCGAACTTCATAGACTCCCGCGTGCGCACCCCGTAACAGAATGGTCCAAGGCGCCAATTCTAGGTGCTTCTTTAGTACGTACAACGGTTTTCCATTCATCGTAACTATTGTTGTTCCAATACGTGTTCCCTCCATATCATCCGTCCAGGCAACACCATCTGTAATCCAATCAATTCGATCGCGCTTCCTCGCACCAATAGACCAATCTTGGACAGTTCCTAGCGAGGACTTTGGAAAAGCAAACAGAAAAATCAAGGGGAGCAGCTCATGAGAGTTAGCTCCCAAGGAGGAACGATTTTCAGCACGTGCATTACTTGCAATCCCAAGTGCTAGTGCTGACATTACCAGTGTTGATACAAGACTAGAGAGCCCCATTCTCGTTATGCCCAACGTGGTGGAGAGTTGCATGTGAATCATTGATGTAATTAACCCGCGTAGGGCGGAAAAGCGCAGCGCCTTCCGCCGCATGCGCCGTTGAATGGAACCGTGCTGGCGAGAAACATACGGCGGAAGGCGCTACGCTTTTCCGCCCTACGAGCTACGACCCTCAACCTGCTTCCGCCTGCGGCAAATAACGCACCGACAGCACGCCGTCGATTGCGCGGATTTTGTCCAGCACTGCATCGCTCACCGGACTGTCGACATCGACGAGCGTATAGGCCATGTCGTTGCGCGATTTGTTGACCATGTTGTGGATGTTGAGGCCGGCGGCGGCCATGGTGGTGGAGATCTGGCCGACCATGTTGGGGACGTTGGCGTTGGCGATGGCGACGCGGTAGTTTGATTCGCGCCCCATGCTGACCTGCGGGAAGTTGACTGCGTTGGTGACGTTGCCGTGCTCAAGGTAGTCACGCAACTGGTCGGCCACCATGATGGCGCAGTTTTCTTCCGCTTCGCGCGTCGATGCGCCCAGGTGCGGCAGCGCGATCACGCGTTCGTGACCGTTGATTGCCGCGCCGGGGAAATCGCACACATACCAGCCCAGTTGCTTGCGGTTCAATGCACCCAGCACCGCCGCTTCGTTGACCACGCCTTCGCGCGAGAAGTTGAGTAGCACTGCGCCGGGACGCATCTGGTCGACATTGTCGGCATTCACCAGATCGCGCGTGGCATTCACCAGCGGCACATGCAGCGTGACGAAGTGCGCGTTCTTCAGCACGTCGGCAACACTGGCCGCTTTTTTCACTTGCGACGGCAAGCTCCATGCGGCATCGACCGTGATCTCGGGGTCGTAGCCGAGCACGTTCATGCCGAGCTTGATGGCGGCGTCGGCCACCAGACAACCGATCTTGCCCAGGCCAACGATGCCCAGCGTGTGGCCGGACAGTTCATAACCGGCGTAGGCTTTTTTGCCGTCCTCGACCGCCTTGTCCATGTCGGGCATCTGCGCATCCAGGCCTGACACAAAGCGCATGGCCGGACTCAGGTTACGCGCGGCCAGCAGCATGCCCGCGAGCACCAGTTCCTTCACGGCATTCGCATTCGCGCCTGGTGCGTTGAATACTGGCACGCCGCGTTCGCTCATGGCCTTGACGGGGATGTTGTTGGTGCCAGCACCGGCGCGGCCGATGGCTTGCACGCTGGCGGGAATCTGCATCTCATGCATGTCGGCCGAGCGCACCAGCACGGCGTCGGGCTGGGCCGCGTCCTTGCTCGTTGTATAGCGTTCCGTCGGCAGGCGTTTCAGGCCGTTGGCGGAAATTTGGTTGAGTACCAGGATCTGGAAATTTTTAGGCATGCTGGGCCTCGAATTCTTTCATATACGCCACCAGTGCCTGCACGCCTTCGATGGGCATGGCGTTGTAGATCGACGCACGCATGCCGCCGACCGAGCGATGGCCTTTCAACTGGATCATGCCGCGTGCTTGCGCGCCTTTGAGGAAGGGCTCGTCCAGCGCCTCGTCGCGCAGTTTGAACGGCACATTCATCAGCGAGCGGTCTTCGCGTGCGATCGGGCTGGAATAGAACGCGGTCGAATCGAGATAGTCGTACAACACCGCAGCCTTGGCGCGGTTGTGCGCTTCCATTGCGGTGAGGCCACCTTGCGCTTTGATCCACTGGAACACCAGCCCGGCGATGTAGATCGCATAGGTGGGCGGGGTGTTCAACATGGAATCGTTCTCGGCCTGCTGCTTGAGATCGAATACCGACGGCGTGATCGGCAAGGCATTGCCGATCAGATCGTCGCGCACGATCACGATGGTCAGACCGGCCGGGCCGATATTTTTTTGCGCGCCGCAGTAAATCAGGCCGTAGCGGTTCACATCGATCGGACGCGACAGAATGTTCGATGACATGTCAGCCACCAGCGGCACCGCGCCGGTATCGGGCGTCCAGTGGTATTCGACGCCGCCGATGGTTTCGTTCGAGCAAGTGTGCACGTAGGCGGCGTTCGGATCGAGCTTCCAGGTGGCCTGCTTCGGCACGCTGGTGAAGTTGTCCGCTTCGGAGCTGGCAGCGACGTTGACGCTGCAATATTTCTTCGCTTCCTTGATCGACTTCTTCGACCATTCGCCGGTGTTGATGTAGTCGGCGCTGGTCTTGCCGCGCAGCAGGTTCATCGGGATAAACGCATTCTGGCCGATAGCGCCGCCCTGCAGGAACAGCACCTTGTAATTGGCCGGGATATTCATCAGCTCGCGCAGCAGGCTCTCGGCCTGCGCATGGATCGCGATGAATTCCTTGCCACGGTGGCTCATCTCCATCACGGACATGCCCGAACCATGCCAATCGAGCATTTCTTCGGCAGCCTGGCGCAGTACCGCTTCGGGCAGGGTCGCCGGACCGGCGCTAAAGTTGAAAACACGTGTCATGCAAAGTCTCCGTCAGATCAGAAAGTGGGTTGGTCGTTTACTGGAATTGTTCATGCCAAGCGGAATTCTACCCGCTTGGGATTTGCCGCACTGCGGAAGATGGCCGCCAGATTCTGCCCAACGGGCAGGGTGGAATCCCGCAAGCGGACTTCCTTCTGTCGAAGCAGCGCCTTCCGCCGCATGCGCCATTGAATCGAACCGTGCCGACGAGACACATACGGCGGAAGGCGCCGCGCTTTTAGTTACGGCCGCAGCTTTGCTGCTTAACTTGCTACGCAAGTTAGCCTGCTCTGAAACTGGTGTTCCCGCCCTACAGTTCTGACTTTTTAATTTCCCGGGACACCGTAACCTTTGTACTCATCCGCAATATTTGGGTCAATTTTTCTGGCGGCTGTCGCATCAGCCTCACCTCCAATACGGTCGCCCATTGCACGCTTCGCTAGCCCACGTCCGTAGAGTGAGTGGGCATGCTCAGACTTGATTCTTAGCGCAGCGTCATAGTCTGCAATAGCGGCCACGTAGTTGCGCAATTTCAGGTGCACCAGGCCGCGGCTATCGAGGGCATCGGCGTTCCCTGGTAGAAGGCGCAGCGACTCATTGCAGTCGGCCAGCGCTTCCGGCAAGGCGCCGCGAATGGCACGGGCCCAGCAACGGCTATTGAGGGGCGTTTCCCTGCGCAACAGGTTCAGGCAGATCGTCTTGCACTGTGGGATCAAGCGGATCGCCTCACTGAAATCGGCGATGGCACGATCGTAGTCTTTCTTGTCAAGCCAGGCATCGCCACGGCTATTAAAAAATCCTGCGTCCTGTGGATTCAAGCGGATCGCTTCGTTGTAATCGGCAATGGCGCGGTCATATTCTTTCTTTTCCGCCCAGGAAAGCCCGCGCGCAAAGAAGGCGCCGGCAAGGTCGCTGACTGATAATTCCCCAGAATTGATCGCGAGAGTGCAGTGGTGAATCGCAAGATCGGGATCGTCAATGGTCAAATGACATTTATCCTCATCTTCCGGGCTCGCGAACGCAACCGTCGGCATTCCTCCGAACATTACCAGCATCAACACCCAATATATATTTTTCACTTGACCACCTTGCTTTGTTTATCTCCTGGCCGAAATAGATCACTGCCCGAAGGCAGAATGTCATCCCGGCGATCAATGTTTGTGCCGGGATTGTATCCCGGCTAGTTTTGCCAATGCGTCCGAAAAATCCGACCCATCTGCGCCAACGAAATCTGCGAGAATCTGATCGTCCCCGCCCCTCCAGTCCAACTCTCATGGCCGAAGAACGCAATCCGTACAGTCTGCAAATCGCCCACGCGGTGTTGGCGGGGTTTGACAAGCACTATGCGTTGTTTCGCTATGTGTCGCAGCAGGCGAAGCGACGCTTTGAGATGGCGGATTGGCATGGCCTGCAACGCGGGGCGCGCGAGCGGATTGCGTTTTACGATCAGCGCGTGGCAGAGGCGACCGAGCATTTGCAGAGCGAGTTCAACGCCACCATGCTGGATGAGAGTGAGTGGCAGCAGGTGAAGCAGCATTATGTGCGGCTGCTGATCAACCACCGGCAGCCGGAACTGGCGGAGACGTTTTTCAATTCGGTGGTGTGCCGCTTGCTGCATCGGGATTATTTCAACAACACCTACATCTTCTACCGCCCGGCGGTATCGACCGAATATCTGGATGCTGATCCGGTGTCGTTCCGTTCCTACTATCCCTTGCTGGATGGCATCCACACGGTGCTGAAGCAAATCCTGACGGATTTTGGCCTGGCCTGCCCGTTTGTCAATGCGCCGCGCGATTTGCGCTGCGTGGTGCGCGCGGCGCGTCAGTATTTGCCACGTCCGTTTTACACGGAGGCGGATTGTCAGTTGCAGGTGATGTCGTCGCTGTTCTATCGCAACAAGGGGGCGTACATCATTGGCCGCCTGGTGAACGGCGGGCTGATCACGCCGTTTGCCGTGCCGATTCTGCGCAATGCGCGCGGGCAGTTGATTCTCGATACGCTGCTGATGGAAGAGGATCAGATCGCCACACTGTTTTCCTTTGCGCGCGCTTATTTTCTGGTGGATATGGAAACTCCGGCGGCGACCGTCACGTTTCTGCGCACGCTGCTGCCGACCAAGCCGCGCGCCGAGTGGTACAACATGCTCGGTTTGCAGAAGCAGGGCAAGACGCTGTTCTTCCGCGACTTTCTGCTGCATCTGCGCCACTCGACCGACAAGTTCATCATCGCGCCCGGCATCAAGGGGCTGGTGATGTCAGTGTTCACGCTGCCGTCCTACCCCTATGTGTTCAAGATCATCAAGGATGTGCGCGGCAAGGACATCACGCGCGAGACGGTGCAGGAAAAATATAACCTAGTCAAGATTCATGACCGCGTCGGACGCATGTCCGACGCCTGGGAGTATTCGCAAGTGGCCTTGCCAAAATCCCGTTGCGACGAGGCTCTGATCGAAGAATTGCGTCTGGTCGCACCCTCCATCGTCGAAGAAGAAGACGAGCATATCGTCATCAAGCATGTCTATATCGAACGGCGCATGACCCCGCTCAATCTCTACATCCAGAGCGCGCGACCCAACGAACTGGAGCGTGCCGTGATTGAATACGGCAATGCGATCAAGGATCTGGCCAAGGCCAATATCTTCCCCGGCGACATGCTGTACAAGAACTTCGGCGTGACACGCCTGGAACGTGTGGTGTTTTACGACTACGATGAAGTGCAGTACCTGACTGAATGCCACTTCCGCCACATTCCACCGGCCCCCAACCCGGAAGCCGAGATGTCGGGCGAGCCGTGGTATCCAATCGGGCCGAACGATGTGTTTCCGGAAGAGTTCGGGCCGTTCCTGCTCGGGGATGCACGCGTGCGCAAAATTTTCATGCAACATCACGCCGACCTGCTCGACCCGGCGTTCTGGATCGACTGCCAGCAACGCATCCGCGCTGGGGAGATTCAAGACCTGTACCCCTATGCACGCGGATTGCGGTTCCGGCATATGTTTGGGAAGAAAACTTCATGAAACAAAAGGCAACCGCTGTGGCACAGAGAGCGCAGAGAAAATTCGAGAGCGTTCTCTGCGCTCTCTGCGTCTCTGCGGTGAGCCTGTGACTTTCTCCTCATGAATGACCCCATCGTCATCGTCTCTGCTGCGCGCACGCCCATCGGCGGCTTGCTGGGATGTTTTGCGTCGCTATCGGCTTCTGACCTCGGTGCGGTGGTTGTGCGGGCGGTGGTGGAGCGTGCCGGGATCGCCCCCGAATTGATCGACGAAGTGTTGCTGGGCAACTGCCTGCTGGCCGGACAGGGCCAGGCGCCAGCGCGGCAGGCGGCGCTCAAGGGCGGGCTACCACATGTTGTGGGATGCACGACCTTGAGCAAGATGTGCGGTTCAGGCATGAAAGCCGTGATGCTGGCGCATGACTTGATCGCTGCGGGCAGCGCCAACATTGTGCTGGCTGGCGGTATGGAGAGCATGAGTAATGCACCCTATCTGCTGCCCGCCGTGCGGGCCGGTGCACGCATGGGCAACAGCGCGGTGCGCGACCACATGTTCCTCGATGGTTTGCAGGATGCCTACGAGAAGGATGCGACCGGCAGCGGTCGGCTGATGGGCAGCTACGCGGAAGAATGCGCGACGCAATTCAACTTCAGCCGGGTGCAGCAGGATGATTTTTCACTGACCTCGCTGGCGCGTGCGCAATCGTCTAATCAGGACGGCAGTTTCGACTGGGAAATCGCGCCGGTGACGGTGCGCGACCGCAAGGGCGAACAGCGCATCGCCCGCGATGAACAACCCTTCACCGCGCAACCGGAAAAAATTCCTCACCTCAGCCCGGCGTTTAAAAAAAACGGTACCGTGACGGCGGCCAATTCTTCTTCGATTTCCGACGGTGCGGCGGCGCTGTTACTGATGCGCGCATCCACTGCGGCGCAACACGGCTTGAAGCCGCTGGCACGCATCGTCGCACACACCACTCATGCGCAAGCGCCGGGCGCGTTCACCACGGCGCCCATCGCAGCGATTCAAAAGCTGTACGAAAAAACCGGCTGGGACACGGCGCTGGTGGATTTGTTTGAAGTGAACGAAGCCTTTGCCGTCGTGGCGATGGCCGCGATGCAGGCGCACGGCATCGCCCACGAAAAAATCAACGTGCATGGCGGTGCCTGCGCACTCGGCCATCCGATCGGCGCATCCGGTGCACGCATCCTGGTCACGCTGCTGGGAGCATTGCGCCAGCGTGGGTTGTCACGCGGTGTAGCAGCGATTTGCATTGGCGGCGGCGAAGCGACGGCGCTGGCGGTTGAAGCGGTGACGTGACGGCAGCGACCAGTGACAGAACGTAGGCTGGGATGCAATTCCCCAGCATCCGAGTCCCGCTGGGATTGCATCCCAGCCTACACCCAGTCACCGCTTTCACCCCTGATGCAATTTCACCCGCGCGCCGCGACGGCGTTCGTTGGCGAGAATCAATTGATCACGGGCGCGGCCCTTGATGAAGAAGTGTCCGGCACGCGGCCTGGCATCGGAGGCGGCGGTGGCTTTCCAGGCGGCACCTCGGTATTGCACGGTAGTGGTGGCATCGTCGTTCCACTCATCGACAAACAAGGTCAACGCTTCATCTTCTTCAAAGTCCTCGCGCGGTGACAGATCGTGAATCGTGCGACCCAGACGATGCCGCAGATAATAAGCATCGGCGGCGGCGGCCGTGACCGCAGCCACCAATTGCATCCCCACGGTTCCGCCGAGGACGGCGATCAAACCGCCAGTCAAAAACCCGATGCTTGCCGCAAGAAAATATGCCCTGCGCGACAACGCCTCCATCACCAGCGCCATGGCGGCGAGCAAAAACCAGACGTAATAGGCCTGCACTGTATTCCCCCTTTGTGACTTCCTGCCGTTTTGATGATTGTTGTTTTCGACCATCTTAGACAAACATCATCAAACTACCAAAGCAAATATCGGCACGGGGTGGGATTTTTTGAGGGAGGGCTTTTGGTGGGTGGCAAAGCGACGCAGCTCTTGGCGCCTGGGTGGTTCAGTTTTTAAGGGAGTCGCACGCCATCAACTCAATGTGACGCGCGCAAATTTTCGTTTGCCCACTTGCACTACGTAAGTGCCTGCCTCCAGTTTCAAGCCCTTGTCTTCGATCTTGACGCTGTCGATTTTTACCCCGCCCTGGTCGATGTTCCGGTTGGCTTCGGTGGTCGAAGGCGCGAGACCGGCTTGTTTGAGAATCTGCGCAATGCCAAGCGGGGCACCACTCAAACTGACTTCTTGCAAATCGTCGGGAATCGCGCCTTGTTTGAAGCGCGCTTCAAAATCAGCCAACGCCTGCTCTGCCGCCGTCTGTGAATGGAAGCGGGCGACGATTTCCTGCGCCAGCAAGACCTTGATGTCGCGCGGGTTGCGCCCGGTCGCGCAGTCGGTCTTGAATTGCGCGATTTCAGCGAGCGAACGAAATGACAGCAGCTCGTAATAGCGCCACATCAATGCATCGGAGATTGACATCAGCTTGCCGAACATTTCGCCCGGCGCTTCGCTGATGCCGACGTAATTGTTTTTCGACTTGGACATTTTTTCGACGCCGTCCAACCCTTCGAGGAGCGGCATCGTCAGGATGCATTGCGGTTCCTGACCGTGCTGTTTTTGCAATTCACGTCCCACCAGCAGGTTGAATTTCTGATCGGTGCCGCCCAGCTCGAGGTCGGATTTCAAGGCAACTGAATCGTAACCCTGCATCAAGGGGTAGAGAAATTCGTGTATCGAAATCGGCACGCCGCCCTGAAACCGTTTGGTGAAATCGTCGCGTTCCAGCATGCGCGCCACGGTGTAACTACTGGCCAGCTTGATCATGCCGTCGGCGCCGAGCGGCAGGCACCACTCGCTGTTGTAGCGCACCTCGGTGCGGGCGGGGTCGAGCACCTTGCTGGCTTGGGCGTGATAGGTCTGGGCGTTTGCTTGAATCTGTTCTTTGGTCAACGGCGGACGGGTGGTGTTGCGTCCCGAGGGGTCGCCGATCATGCTGGTGAAATCGCCGATCAGAAAGATCACGGTGTGCCCGAGATCCTGCAATTGGCGCAGTTTGTTGAGCACTACGGTGTGGCCCAGATGAATGTCGGGGGCGGTCGGATCCAGACCGAGTTTGATCCGCAGCGGCTGAGCGGTTTTTTCGCTGCGCAACAGTTTCTGCACAAACTCGGCTTCGATCAGCAACTCATCGCAACCGCGTTTAACAACCGTCAGCGCGTGCTGCACTGCGTCAGAGGGGCGCTCTTGCGAGCCTTGATTTTGCTGGGTTTGCATGAATTCTCATTACCAAAATTTATACGGAAAAACCGTTGCCGGCTCGAAGGCCTTTGTTATAATCGCCGCACAGATGGCTGCGGATGAAAGCAGGTGCGCAGCCAACAATGAGATCGCAATTGATCACTGGTCGTGGATTTTAGCGTGAATACAGGACAATGCGCCGGGCAGGATGGCGCACACGCTGACAACACACGATTGGATGGTTGAGTTGGAGTCAGGCTTGAATCCCTTGTTGTCAAAAATCACAGTGCCCGCATTGAGGCATCTTGAGGAGCGTTTTCCCCCGCAATTCCGCCACCGTCTGCCGGTGCTGCGGAAGTTTGCGCTGAGCGTGGCCGGACTGTTCGCGCTGGGTACCGTTGCGGCAGTGGCGGTAGCCCCACTCGCCCCCGAATTCGAATTGAACCCGGCCGACTTGCAAATCAAATTGCAGGATCTACCGCTGCCCGCCTTGCAGGCACAATTGGCTGAACTGGCCCAGCGCAGCAATATCTATGTACGCGAAGAACGCGTGCGCAACGGCGATACGATTGCCGCGCTGCTGGCACGCATGCAGGTGCAGGATGCCGAGTTGACGCAGTTGCTGGCGCGCGATCCGGTGGCGCGATCCCTTGTGCAATTGCGCGCCGGCCGCACGCTCCAGTTACAAACCGACGAGACCGGCCGCCTCTACTGGCTGCGCTACAGCCTGCCCGCAGGCGACGATGAAAACGCCGACAGTAGCAAGCAGCTGAGCATTCGCCGCCTGTCTGGCAACGGCGCGCTGATCGCCGAACTGCAAAGCCTACATCCCGAAGTACGCACCGAAATCCGCGTCGGCGTGATTCGCAATTCACTGTTTGGCGCCACTGATGCGGCCGGCATCCCGGATACGATTGCCAATCAGATGGCGGAAATCCTCTCGGGCGAGATCGACTTCCATCGCGATTTGCGGCGCGGCGATCATTTCCGTGTCGTCTATGAGAACCGTTACCAGCCGCAGAGCGGCGAAGATCTTAAAAGCGGACGCGTGCTCGCGCTCGAATTCAACAATGGCGGTCAACGTTACCAAGCGATCCGCTTTGGCAACGATTACTACAACCACGATGGTAAAAGTCTGCGCAAAACCTTTCTGCGCTCGCCGATGGCCTTCACCCGCGTGACCTCCGGTTTCTCCATGCGCATGCATCCGATCCTGAACACCTGGCGCGCCCACAAAGGGGTGGACTACGGCGCACCCACCGGCACGCCGATTCGCGCAGTGGCCGATGCCACGGTCGAATTCGCTGGCGTCAAAGGCGGCTACGGCAACGTCGTTGTACTGCGGCACAACGGCACCTATTCCACCCTGTATGGCCACATGAGCCGCTTTGGCACCGGCATCAAACCCGGCGCGCGCGTCACACAAAGCCAGGTGATCGGTTACGTCGGCAGCACTGGCTGGGCCACCGGGCCACATCTGCATTACGAGTTTCTGATCAGCGGCGTGCAGCGCAATCCGCTGAAGATTGATCTGCCTCCCGCGCAGCCGCTGGCAGCGCACCAGATGGACGGCTTCCGGCAAGCTTTTGAAGCGATGCAGAGGAAACTCGATCTGGTCAGCCCCGATCTCTTGACCGATCGTTCCTGAGCCATGCGCCCATCCCAGACATCACCCCTTCAGGAAGATATTTTTGCGGGTCTGATGTCCGGCACCAGTTTGGATGCCGCCGACGCGGTCATCGTCGAATTCGATCACACGGGCAAGCCGCATCTGCTTGGCACAGCTTCGATTCCCTACCCTCATACCCTGCGCGAAGAACTGCTGGCCTTGCACCTGCCCGGCTTCGACGAACTGCATCGCGCCGCGCAACTGGGCAACCTGCTGGCCGACCTGTATGCGGAAACGCTGTTGCAGGCCTGCGCCAAAGCCAAGGTGCTACCAACCCATATTGCCGCCGCCGGTGTGCACGGCCAGACCATCCGCCATCGCCCCGAATGCGGTTATACGCTGCAATTGAATCAACCTGCGCGCATCGCTGAACAAAGTGGCATCACCATCGTGGCCGATTTCCGCAGTCGCGATATCGCGGCTGGCGGTCAGGGCGCACCCCTGGTGCCGGCGTTTCATGCCGGCCTGTTCAGCGGCGCTCTGCCGCGCGCGGTGTTGAATATCGGCGGCATCGCCAATCTCACCCTGCTCAACAACAGCGATGAAGTGATCGGCTTTGACACCGGCCCTGGCAACCTGCTACTCGATGGCTGGATACAGCAGCACCAGCACAAACCCTTCGACCACGACGGCGCTTGGGCGGCAAGCGGAAAGATCGACTCAGACTTGCTGCACGCGTTGCTGAGCGAACCCTATTTTGCGCTCCCAACGCCGAAGAGTACCGGCCGCGATCTGTTCAACCTTGCATGGTTGCAGCAAAAACTGCATGGACATGCGGCCGTCCTTTCCCCCGCCGATGTGCAAGCCAGCTTGCTGGCTCTCACCACGCACAGCATCGCTAACGCCTTGCAACAAGTGCAGCCGGATACACACGAAGTCATTGTCTGCGGCGGCGGAGCCTACAATATCGAATTGCTGCGGCAGTTGCGCATTGCGTTGCCGCATATGTGCTGGCAAACCTCGGATGCACATGGCGTCGCGCCCGAATGGGTGGAAGCAATCGCCTTTGCCTGGCTGGCACAGCAATGCATGCTGGGATTGCCAGGCAATTTACCTTCGGTGACCGGGGCCCGTGGCAGCCGCATACTGGGCGCAATCTATCCAAAATAAATTGCCGGGGCGAATTCCAAGTGCCCTATTTTCAAGGAAAACATGAGCTCGATTCATACCACCACAATCTGCGACTGGACTCCAGCGGTCAACACCGCAGAATCGGCCGAGCTGTTGGGCGGACTGGAATCTGGGACCGTCCTGTATTGCCCACAACTGGCGTTTGAATTCTCACCGGTTGAGCAGCGGTTTCTCGATCTGCGCTGGTCCAATGGCAAAGACAAGAACATCTCGCTGGAACGCGATGGGGCGCCGCTCAAGGGCATGGCAGGTACCGAGGAAGAGATGGAAACGTTACGCGGTGCGGTGCAGCGCTTCCGTACACAAGCGATCGGCTTGGTCGAAACACTGTTTCCGGCCTATACGAAAACCCTGCGCAAGGCGCGCACCAGTTTTCGACCGTTACCGGTGGAAGGACGCCGGACGTCCTGGCGCAAGGACGATTCGCGTTTGCACGTCGATGCCTTCCCGTCGCGCCCCAATCGCGGCGAACGGATTCTGCGCGTGTTCGCTAACGTCAACCCGCATGGCGC
>Ga0209515_10006335_pt1 | contig 14819 bp, 11 predicted proteins | sample Subgroupgradi54m_FD_187454 | JGI IMG/M metagenome (GOLD analysis project Ga0209515, IMG submission 187454) | Subsurface groundwater microbial communities from S. Glens Falls, New York, USA - GMW60B uncontaminated upgradient, 5.4 m (SPAdes)... ...
GCGGGCAGTGCGAACGACTTCGCCTTCGGGCCCGGCCCGGCGCGCTTCCAGGCCGCCATCGACGCGGTCTACCCGGGCGCGCCGGGCACGTCGTACGCGGCGCCCGAGGCCTTCGAGGCCACCATCCCGCTCTCGGCGCTGAGCGAGACGCTGCCCACGTTCATCCGCGCGGTCGCCGTGACCACCTCGGACAACCCGGGCCTGCCCTCGCCCAACACGCTGCCCGAGAGCGCCAGCAACGATTTCACCGCCCCGCACGTGATCACGGCGACGGTCTGCTACGACGTCACCACTGGCCAGGTGGTGCAGTACTTCGTCGACGCCGACAACGACAACTTCGGCAGCACCACGCCGTCACCCTACTGCGGGCCCGACATCGACGGCGTGGCGCCCAGCAGCAACGACTGCGACGACACGCAGAGCGGCCGCCATCCGGGCGCCGCCGAGCAGTGCAACGGCATCGACGACGACTGCAATGGCAGCCTGCCCGCCGACGAGGCCGACGGCGACGCCGACGGCGTGCGCGTGTGCGCGGGCGACTGCGACGACACCCGCAACGACGTCAACCCGTTCGTGGTCGAGGTCTGCGACGGCGCCAGCGTCGACGAGGACTGCGATGGCCTGGTCAACGACGCGGATCCCACGGTGACCGGCACGAGCACGTTCTTCGCCGATGGGGACGGCGACGGTTTCGGCGACCCGGGCAACCCGGTGCAGGCCTGTCTGGCCGCGTCCGGGCGGGTGAGCGACAGCAGCGACTGCAACGATGCCTCGGCCGCAGTGCATCCAGGCGCGCTCGAGGTCTGCAACGGCGTCGACGACGACTGCAATGGCAGCCTGCCTGCCAGCGAGGCCGACGCCGACGGCGACACGGTGCGGGTGTGCGCGGGCGACTGCAACGACAACGCAGCGTCGGTGCATCCGGGCGCGCTCGAGGCCTGCAATGGCGTCGACGACAACTGCGACGGCAACGTGCCCGCCAGCGAGGCCGACGCCGACGACGATGGCGTGCGCGTGTGCGCGGGCGACTGCAACGACGCCAATGCGGGCGTGAGCCCGGCTGCGCCCGAGAGCTGCGACCCCGGCAACGTCGACGAGAACTGCAACGGCCTGGCTGACGACGCCGACAGCGCCGCCACCGGCAAGACCAGCTTCTTCACCGACGTCGACGGCGATGGCTTCGGCACCGGCACGGCGCAGCTGCGCTGCGACCCGGCCGGCACGGTGCGCGCCACCCTGGCGGGCGATTGCGACGACGGCGCCGCGCTGGTCAATCCCGGCGCGGCCGAGGTCTGCGACGACGCCAGCAACGACGAGAACTGCAATGGCCTGGCCGACGACGCCGACGGCGCGGCCACCGGCAAGACCGCCTTCTTCACCGACGTCGACGGCGATGGCTTCGGCACCGGCGCGGCGCAGCTGCGCTGCCACGCCTCGGGCACGGTGCGCGCCACCGTGGCGGGCGACTGCAACGACGGCTCGGCGACCATCCGGCCGGGCGCGAGCGAGCAGTGCAACGGTCTCGACGACAACTGCGACGGCGCGGTCCCGGTCAACGAGGCCGACGGCGACGGCGACGGTGTGCGCGTGTGCGCGGGCGACTGCAACGACGCCAACGCGGCCGTGCGTCCGGGCGCGCCCGAGCTGTGCAACGGCACCGACGACAACTGCGATGGCAGCGTGCCCGGCAACGAGGCCGACGCCGATGCCGACGGCTTCCGCGCCTGCGCGGGCGACTGCAACGACAACGCCGCCAGCGTCCATCCCGGCGCCACCGAGCTGTGCAACGGCCGCGACGACAACTGCGACGGCGCCGTGCCCGCCGACGAGGCCGACGCCGACTCGGACGGCGCGCGCCTGTGCGCGGGCGACTGCAACGACGGCGCCGCCGGCATCCATCCCGGCGCGGTCGAGGTCTGCAACGGCATCGACGACAACTGCGATGGCATCATCCCCAGCGGCGAGGCCGACGACGACCACGACGGCTCACGCGTGTGCGCGGGCGACTGCAACGACGCCAGCGCCGCCATCCACCCGGGCGCGGCCGAGCTGTGCAACGGCAACGACGACGACTGCGACGCCATGGTCGACGAGAACGCGGTCGACGCGCCCACCTTCTTCGCCGATGCCGACGGCGACGGCTTCGGCAACCCGGCCGTGAGCATGAAGGTGTGCACGCTGCCCGCCGGCTTCGTGGCCAATGCCTCCGATTGCAACGACGCCAACCCGGCGGTGCGCCCGGGCGCGACCGAGGTCTGCAACGGCCTCGACGACGACTGCGACCTGGCCACCGACGAGGGCACGCAGCTGCCCTTCTACCGCGACGCCGACGGCGACGGCTTCGGCGGCGACACGCAGGTGTTCGGCTGCAGCGCGCCGCCCGGCTTCGTGGCCACACCGGGCGACTGCAACGACGCGGCGGCGGCGGTGCACCCGGGCGCGCTCGAGGTCTGCAATGGCGCCGACGACGACTGCGCGGGCGGCATACCCGCCGACGAGGTCGACGGCGACAGCGACGGCGTGCGCGTTTGCGCCAACGACTGCAACGACGCCAATCCCGACATCCATCCCGGCCTGCAGGACATCCCCGGCGACGGCATCGACCAGGACTGCAGTGGCACCGACGCCACCGGCGACGACGCCGACAACGACGGAGTCACCGACGTGACCGACTGCAACGACCACGATCCGGCCATCCATCCCGGCGCGGCCGAGGTCTGCGACGACCAGGACACCGACTGCGATCCAGCCACCGACGAGAACGCCGACACCGACAACGACGGCTTCTCGCTGTGCATGCTCGACTGCGCCGAGGACAACCCGGCCATCCACCCCGACGCGCCCGAGATCTGCAACGACCTCGACGACAACTGCGACGGCACCATCGACGAAGGCTTCCAGCACGACGCCGACGGCGACGGCGAGGACAACCAGGCCTGCGGCGGCAGCGACTGCGACGACAGCAGCGCCGCGGTGCATCCGGGCGCCACCGACGTCCCCGGTGACGGCATCGATCAGGACTGCAGCGGCGCCGACGCCGTGTGCATGCCGATCATCGAGATCTGCAACAACGGCCTCGACGACGACTGCGACGGCAAGATCGACGACGCGGACTCGCAGTGCGTGCCGCCGCCCAGGATGGACGGCTGCGGCTGCGCGGTGGGCGCGCGCAGCGGCGCGGGCGCGGGCGGCGCGGGCGGTGCGGGCGTGGCGCTCGGGGTCGCGCTGCTGCTCGGTTTCGCCGGGGTGCGGCGAAGAGGCAGAGAGTTGAAACGCCAGCGCCTGGCACCCGTACGCCAGTGACGCAGGCGACTACATGGAGCCCGACCTGATTGGTTCTGAACCAGTCTCCTCGGGCTGGTTCCGATCTCGGCGTCTCGGCGTTTCAACCCTCCGGCCGGGTTCCAGGTAGTGGCCTTCGTCCCTGGCGCTCGGGCACCAAGCCCTGGCGTTTCAACCCTCGGGACGGCTTCCAGGTAGTGACCTTCGTCCCTGGCGCTCGGGCACCAAGCCCTGGCGTTTCAACCCTCCGGCCGGGTTCCAGGTAGTGGCCTTCGTCCCTGGCGCTCGGGCACCAAGCCCTGGCGTTTCAACCCTCCGGCTCCGCTCGCGCCGTCCCTGCACCTCGCCTCCCTCACCAGCGTCCGAACACTCCGATGCGGAACACGGCACCGTCGGCGTCGAGCGTGCCGAGCGGTGCCGAGCGCGTGTCGAGCGGGGCGCCCGCGCCCGAGGCAGGCGGAATGGCGCGGAAGGCCATCGCGCCGGTCATCTGGTAGCCGAGCTCGAGGCGAACGCCGAGCGCGAAGTCGGGGTGCGGATCGCTGGCGGCTGACTGGTAGATGGCCAGATCGACACCCGTACCGGCGAACGCCGACAGCGCCCAGTCCACGTCGGTGAGCCCGCCCTGTCGCATTCCCGGCGAGATGACGGAGAAGGCGCCGCGCACGCCGCCCACGTCGGCGTGGGCATAAAGACGCACGTGCGGGTAGACGTCACGCACGGCGCGCGCGCCGACCTCGAGGTGGTCGAGCGACAGGCTGGCGTCGTAGATGCCGAAGTCGCTCGCCGAGGTCGAGCCCGACTGCCAGCGCGCCTCGGCCGCGATGAGATCCAGGAAGGGCAGGTCGCGCGTGACCTCCACCGACGCGGCCAGGTCGCCGAACGACACCGAGTCGGAGGTCGCGGCCGCGTCGACGCCGGGCGAGCTCAGGTAGTGCACCGCCGTGCCGCCCGAGAGCTCCCATTCGCGCGCCCAGGCCGGGCCCGCGCTCACCACCACCATCGCCACCGCCAGCAGGATTCGACGCATGTCTACAGCTCCTCGTTGAGAATGCCGCTGAGCAGGAATCCCGACAGCACGACGGCCTCGTCGCGGCGCGCGTCCGCGCGCGGCAAGAGCGTGACCCGACCGTAGGGATCGCCGTGATCGACCACGATGGCGCCCGAGGGCAGCGCGAACACCTGCGTGGGCAGATCGTCGAGCCGGACGTCCTCCGGGTGCAGGTTGCGCAGGTCGATCAGGCCGACGCGACGGACGCCGCGCGTGGCCCCGATCAGGTAGCCACCGCCCGAGGCCGAGAAGTCGTAACTGTCGAGGCGACCCGCGCCCTCGAGCGGCGCGATGGTCGCGGCCGCCACGTCGAGCAGGCCGAGCACGGTGCGCGCATCGTCGTGCACCACCATGGCCAGCTCGCGTCCCGGCACCGCCACGACGTCGAACACGGGCGCCTCGAGGGTCAGCGTGCGCACCTGCGGCGGCACCAGACGCGCGCCGATGCCGGCCAGGTCGACCAGGTGCACGCGCGCCAGGTCGTGGCCACGCAGCGCCTCGCGCAGCGCGCGCAGCGCGGCCAGGCGGCCGCCCGTGGGGCGCGCGGGCGCGACCGCGCCGTCGGCGAGCACGGGCATGGCCACGACCACGCCGGCGGGCTCGCCGCGCACCTCGGCCAGCCAGACCAGGCGCGGGTCGCCGAAGGTGAGCACGTCGCGGATGCGCGCGCGCGCCTCGGCCTCGCTCATGGGCACGAAGCCCCAGCGGTGCTCGTGCGCGGCGTTGTACGCGGCCAGGAAGCGCAGCGCCTCGGCGCCGTGGTTGGCGGGGTCGATGGTGCGGTAGATCAGGTCACCCGCGCCGCCCCGGCGCAGGGACGCGGGCGGCGCCGGCACCTCTTCGCGGTCCCAGGCGTAGCCGTGGCGCTCGTGCACGACGCGCATGCCCACGCGCGCCAGCAGCACCGGCAGGTAGGGCGGGTTGTCGGGCGAGAGCACGTCGGGGCGCGGCTGGAAGCCTTCCAGGAGTGCGCCCTGCTCCTCGCCCAGGCCCAGGTGCATGGGCCCGCGCGCGTGCGTGTGACCGCGCTCGCGCAGCCACTGCGCGGCGGCCTCGCAAAGCGCACGCGCGGCGTCGGGATCGTCGGGGCAGTCGAGCCAGCCGAAGAAGCCGCGGCCGTCGTGGTGCGCGGCGACGTGGCTGGCGTTGGCCACGGCCGCGATGCGCCCGATGACCCGGCGGCCTTCACGCAGGAGGAACAGCTCGCGGCTGGCGTGCTGCCAGTACGGCTCTGCCTCGACGTCCAGGCGGCGCCGCGTCAGCTCTGCGTGCGGGAAGGCTTCGGCGAACTCCTCCAGGCCCCGCCGCGAGGTCACGCGCTCGACCACCATGGCGTGTTCAGGGTTACTCCAGGTCCACTTCGGGAGTCACGTCATTTCCAAGCCTTACAATGGACCTCGACATATGACGCAATGCGTCGTATACACGAAGGAGTTCTTGACCCACACCGGACCGGGTGTTACGACGGGCGGAGTCGGGCCGAGAGGGATTTGGAGGGCCACGAGATGACGCGGATGTTGAAGGTCCGCTACCGCAACGGCACGGAGTTCCTCGAGCACTATCAGTCGTCGTTCTTGTACGGAGGTCTGTTCTACCCCACGCGTGAGGCAATCCCGCTGGGTGAGGCCGTGGTCATGGAAGTTCGCTTCCCTGAGCTCGAAGACCGGGTGCTTCTGCGAGGATTCGTGGCGTGGCGGCGGCAGGGTCGCTACCGCATCGGCCAGCGCGCCGGTGTGGGCGTCGAGTTTCTGGCCGCCGAGCGGCACAAGAGGGATTTCTTGCTCGCCGTCGCCAAGGGCGAGATGGCTCGCACGGTGGCGCCTCGGCGCCATCGCCGCCTGCCCATCGAGCTGCGCGTCGACTGGCGAGTCAAGGAAGACCGCGATCGCCACAGCGCCACGCTGGACGACATCGGACCGGGCGGCGCATTCCTGCGCACGCGCCAGTTCCAGCCCGCCGGCACCTCGGTGGTCATCGAGGTCGTCCCACCCGGCGCCGCCGCACCCCTGTCGATCGAAGGTCGCGTCGCCTGGGCGCGCCAGTCGCCCGGCGAGGAAGGCCTGGGTGTCGAGTTCCGCTGCCGAGACACCGGCGGCCTGCGCCGGCTCAAGGAGCTGGTGAGGCGCCTGGAGCAGACGTCGGCACCCACGTAGGCGCGCTCGCCGCCCCCGCCTCCCCGGATTCACCGCCAGCTCGCCAACGACGCCAGCCAGGACTGGCGTGAGCTCATTCCGGATTTTGTTTGGACCAGATCGGAATTGGTGGGAATGGGTTTGTCGGAGCTGGCGATGCTGGCGGCATGGCGGTTATCCGGAACGGAACCGCCCTGCGTCGTCCGCTAGAAGCGGGTCAGGTTCATCGCGTACAGCACGCCGCCGTTCGACAGCACGTACAGCCGGTTGCCCACGATGCTCGGCTCGCTGGTGATGCCGTCGCCGGGGTTCCACGACTCGTACAGCTGGCCCGAGCGCTTGTCGACCACGTACAGACCCGAGCTGGCCGTGCTGAGGAACAGGTAGTTGCCGTCGATGACCGGACGCGACGGGTCGCCGGCCTTGGCCAGGCCTTCGCGCCACAGCACGTGGCCCGAGCGATCCAGGGCGTAGAGCCCGGTCTCGGCGGCGGCCACGTAGAGGCGGCCGTTCTCGAGCGTGACGTCGCTCGCGCCGGTGATGGGCGCGCGCCACTTCTCCGAGCCGTTGGTCACGTCGAGCGCGTACAGGCCGCCCGACGAGGAGGCGGCGTAGAGCGTGCCGCCGTCGACCACCGGGGTGGTGTCGACATCGACGAACTGGGTCTTGTCCCCGGCCAGCGAACGCACCCACAGCACGTCGCCGGTGCCGGCGTTGAGCGCCACCACGTTGCCGTCGGCGAAGCCCGTGTAGACCACGTTGCCGGCGAGGGTCACGCCGCCGTGGCCACGCACGGTGAACTCGTCGGGAGTGTCGCGCTCGTACTGCCAGCGCCACTTGCCGGTGGCGCGATCGACCGCGAACACGCGATCGCCGGCGTTGGAGAAGATGAGCAGGTCGCCGTGCAGGACAGGCGCGTGCAGCACCGCGCCCTTGGTGGTGTAGCGCCACTTCTGCTTGCCGTCCGCCGTCGACAGCGCCACCAGCGAGCCGTCATCGGTGCCGACATACACGGTGTCACCGACGACCAGCGGCATGGAGCTGACCGCGCCCAGCCGGCGCTTCCAGCGCACGTCGCCGCCCGCGGCGTCGAAGGCATAGAAATCACCGCCCAGCGAGCCGCCGAAGACCTTCTCGCCCCGCCCGCTCGGGTCGTAGGTCACGCCCGCGAACTCCTGCGGCCGGTGATCCTCGCGCCGATCGTGCAGCGTCTTCTGCCAGGCCAGCTCGAGCACCGGCCGGCCCACCTTGTCCGACGGGCGCGGGTCCATCGCGTCGCCCGGCGTCGGCCAGGCGCAGCCGCCCGCGCTCGCAAACGCGGCCAGCGCCGCCGTCACGACCAGCGTGCGGATCATTCTTCCAGCAGCGCGAGGCGCTCGCGCGCTTCGCCCACGACCGGGCTGGACGGCATCTTGTCGACGATCTGCTTGTACAGCGCCACCGCGCCCGGCTTGTCGCCCTTGAGCGCCAGCACGCGCGCCTGGTGGTAGACCGCGTAGTCGCGGTAGTAGCCCTTCTCGTCGGGCTGCAGCTGCTTGTACTCCGCCAGCGCCTTGTCCAGGCCAGCAGTGCGCGCCGCCGCGTCCTTCTCCGCCAGCGCTTTGGCCTCGATCGACAGCGCCAGGCCCTCGCGCGCGATGTACTTGAGCGCACCGTCCGCCGACGGCAACACCTGGTTGTAGGTGTTGGCCGCGTCGTCGAAGCGGCCCAGATCGTAGAGCACGCCCGCCTTGACCAGGCGCGCACGCTTGGCCACGTCCGAGCCGCCGTACTCCTTGTCCAGCTTGTCGAGCGCGGTGAGCGTCGCGGTCGCGCGCTCCTCGGCGGTCTTGAACTTGGGCAGGCTCGGGTCCTCGCCCGTCATCTTCATGATCTCGGGCGGCAGGTCCTCCGTCCCGATGCGGCCGCTCTGCGTGCGGATGGCCGCCTGGAATCCGTTGGTCGCACCCTCCTCGCGGCGGCGATCCAGCCAGCTCCAGATCGACAGACCGATCAGCACCAGCACCGCCACGCTGCCCAGAACCAGCAGCTTCACACGGTAGGGATGGAGTGCGTGCCCGGCACGACCCCAGAAGTCCAGAACCACGTCGGTCGGCTCGACCGCCGTGGCTGCTGGCTGTTGCGACTTGTACTTGCCCTTGTTCTTTGGCACGGCGCGCCGTGTTAGCAGACGGAGAAGTGCCTGTCAATTGCAGGGCTTGCGTCATTTCAGGTTTCGATCGCTTCCGGCACGTGCGGGTTGCCCGTCGCACGCCTATTTGATCGCGTAGTTGTGGTACCACTTGGAGCCGTGACCGCCGCCCGCGTCGTGGCAACCGCGCTCCCCCTGCTGCTCCTGTCGCACATCGCCGCCGCTGCCGAGGGCGAGAAGGCGCTCGGCCTGGGCGTCGACTTCTCCACCTGGAACGTCGTCCAGGACAGCCATCCGGGCACCGACCACGATTCGATCACCGCCGCCGGCGCCGCGCTGGCGGGGGACTACGAGTACGGCTGGAACGACACGCTCTGGCTGCGCGCGAGCGCCTCGGCCGGGTTCTACTCGGTGCCCCTGGGCAGCGCCTATTCGGGCGGCGCCACCGTTGGCATCACCTACGCTCTCGACGTGCTGCGCTACGTGCCTCTGGTGCACGCGGGCGTGGGCGCGCTGGTCGTCGGCGGCGACGGCGTCGACGTGGAGGTCAAGCCGGTGGTCGAGCTGGGCATCGGGCTCGCGGTGCTCGAGGGACGGACGTTCTCCTGGGGCTTCGTGGCGCACTTCGAGGGCGCCTATAGCCAGGCCATCTTCTTCACGGTCGGCCCGCGGCTGACGTGGCGCTGGGGCTACTTCTAGGTATAAAATCGCCGGGCGCATGCCTCTACTGCCCCAGCCGGTCCTGATCGACCTGTTATCGCTCGCCGTGGGAAAGACCGCCCTCAAGGAGCAGATGTCTCCGGAGGAGTTCCGCAGTCAAATCTCCGGCCAGTACGACGAGCTGATCAACGGGGAGCGTCTGCGCCTGCAGGTGGTGTGGAACCTGTTCTCGCCCAGGACCGGCTTCGACGCCAAGGTGGCCGCCTGCCCCATGTGCTGGCTGAAGACGCTCGAGGGTCGCCTGGGCGTGCCCGTGGACCTGCCCGGCGAGCTGGGCTCGCTCAAGTCGTCCGACGTGGCCACCAACGCCGCCAAGGTGTTCGTCAAGCGCGAGGACGTCGACAAGCTGCTCGGACCCGACACGGGCATCCGGGCGCGTGCGACCACGCCCCTGCCCGCCTCCTACGTGCGCGCCGCGGTGGCCACGCCGCCACCCTCGGCCACCTTCGACGCGGTCATGGAGCCGGGCGCCGCGCCTCTGCCCGAGCCAGGCGCGCTGCCCATCGAACCGGGTGCGCCGCCGCTCAGCATGACCAGGCAGGTGGCGACGGTGTCGCGCGCGGTCGCGCCGCCCATGACCATGTCGTCGCAGCAGAAGGCCTTCGCGGTCATCGCCGCGGCGACCCTTTTGGCCTCGGCGGCCATCATCGGCATCACGCTCAAGGGCAGCTGCGCCAAGGCGCCCACGGCCATCGAGCTGCGCGTGGCCAACCTGCCCGTCAAGGGCGGCGCGCAGATGGGCCGCGACGCCACCTTCGTGCTCACCGACCCCACCTGGCTCGCCGCGCCCGAGCCCGATCGCAAGTCGCAGCTACGCAGCGCCCTCGAAGGCCTGCGCGCCCGTGGCATCGAGAACCTCGCCATCATCGACGGTGACGGCAAGCTGCGCGCGTCCGCCCAATGGACCGGGACGGAGGCGCGGGTGAAGTTCTACTAGGCCTACGACCGCTGCTCCGATAACGCAGAGGCGCAGAGGCGCGGAGAGCAGATCCGGACTTTGTTGGTTCGAACGGCCTTCGCATGACCCGATGGCTCCATCCGGCCTCGTTCGGACCAACAAATCTGGCCTCTGCGCCTCTGCGCCTCTGCGTGGAAGCGCGGCCTTCCTAGTCCTCGCGGCCCGCGCGCTTCTTCTCGCCCTTGCGGCGCGTGATGATGCGGAGCGGCGTGCCTTCGAAGCCGAACTTCTCGCGCAGCTGGTTGGACAGGTAGCGCCGGTAGGCGTGGTGCACGAACTCGGGCTTGTTGGCCCACAGGATGAACGTGGGCGGCTTGGTGGCCGGCTGCATGATGTAGTGGATGCGCACCGCGCGGCCCCGGTAGGTGGGCGGCGGATGCGTCTCGCACACCTCGGCAAAGAACTTGTTCAGCTCCGAGGTCGAGATGCGCCGCGAATGCTCTGCCGCGGCCCGAGCGGCGCAGGCCAGCGCGTCGGTGACGCCGGCGCCGGTCTTGGCCGAGACGAAGCGGATGGGCGCCCAGGGCAGGAACTGCAGGGTGTCCTTGATCTTCTCGCGCAGCGCGCGCTCGGCCTGGTCGGCGCTCTTGCCCGTGCCCAGCTGGTCGACCTTGTTGACCAGGATCATGACCGCGGTGCCCTGCTGGTCGATCTCGCCCGCGATCTTGGCGTCCTGATCGGAGGGCCCCTCGTTGGCGTCGATGACCAGCGCGGCCACGTCGGCGCGCTTGATCTGGCCGAGGGCCATCGACACCGAGATCTTCTCGGTGGCTTCCTCGATGCGCGCCTTCTTGCGGATGCCCGCCGTGTCGACGAGCACGAAGTCGCGGCCGTCGAAGGAGAAGGGGGTGTCGACCGGGTCGGTGGTCGTGCCCGGCATGTCGTGCACGAGCACGCGCTCCTCGCCCAGGATGCGGTTCACCAGCGACGACTTGCCCGCGTTGGGCCGGCCCACGAAGGCGATGCGGATGGGGCCACCATCGGTGGCGGCGGCGGCCTCGGCCGCCTCGTCGAGCGCGTTGGCGTCGGGCGCGTCGGGCAGGAGCGCCAGGATGGCGTCGAGCAGCTCGGCGGCGCCGCGACCGTGCGTGGCCGAGACTGCCAGCACGTCGCCCAGGCCGAGCGCGTACAGCTCGCCGACGAAGGGTTCCTGCGCCGGGCCGTCGACCTTGTTGGCCACCAGCACCACCGGGTGGCCGGCGCGACGCAGCTTGTCGGCGACCTCGCTGTCGGTGGCGGTGAGGCCCTCGCGCGCGTCGGTGACGAAGACGACCACGTCGGCCTCGTCGAGCGCACGCCCGGCCTGGCGGTGGATGCCGCTCTGGATGACGCCCTTGGGCGCGTCGGGATCGAGGCCGCCGGTGTCGACCACCTCGAAGCGCTTGCCCGCCCACTCGGCCTCGCCGTAGCGACGATCGCGCGTGACCCCGGCCACGTCCTCGACCAGCGCGGGCCGGCCGCCCACGATGCGGTTGTACAGCGTCGACTTGCCCACGTTGGGGCGACCGACCACGGCGACCAGGGGAAGCTTGCTACCGGCGCGCATCTCTACTCGTACCCCAATCGGCGCAGTGCGCCTGGCTTGCTGGTCCAGTCGGGATCGATCTTCACCAGCAGCTTCAGGTGGACCGGCAGGCCGAGCAGGCGCGAGATCTCCACGCGGGCCTTGCTGCCGATCTCCTTCACCATCGAGCCGTTCTGGCCGATCACGATCTTCCGCTGCGACTCGCGCTCGACGTGGATGAGGGCGTCGATGACGACGTCCTTCTTGTCGGCGCGCTCCTTCCAGCTCTCCACCGTCACCGCGGTGGAGTACGGCACTTCCTGCCCGAGCAGGAGGAACAGCTGCTCGCGCACCAGCTCGGCGGCGAGGAAGCGCTCGGCGCGATCGGTGAGCATCTCCTCGGGGAAGAGCGCCGGGCCCTCGGGCAGGCAGGCCACGATGGCGTTCTCGAGCCGGTCGAGCCCGTCCGAATTCTTGGCCGCGATGGGTACGATCTCGCGGAACTTGCCCTGCCCGAGCCGGGTGTAGTGATCGATGAGCGGCAGGAGCGCGGCCTTGTCGGTGAGCAGGTCGACCTTGTTGATGCCCAGCACGACCGGGCACTTGAGCTGGGCCAGCTTGTCGAGGATGAGCTGGTTGCCCTCGCCCGGATCGAACGACTTGTCGGCCAAGGTGGCTGCGGCCACGCGCGGCGCCTCGACCATGTAGAGCACGACGTCGCACTCGCCCGCCGCCGACAACGCCTGCTCGACCATGTACTTGTTGAGGTTCGACTTGCCCCGGTGCACGCCGGGAGTGTCGACCAGCACCAGCTGCGCGTCGGGACGGTTCTTCACGCCCAGGATGCGGTTGCGCGTGGTCTGTGGCTTGGGCGTGACGACGGCGAGCTTCTCCCCCAGCAGCTGGTTGAGCAGCGTCGACTTGCCCACATTAGGGCGACCGATGATGGCGCAGAACCCGGAACGAAACACGGCGGTCGTATACACTTTTTCGCCCGCCTGCGCGAGCGATGCTAGGTTGGCCCAGCCGATGGCCCTCCTGTCACTCGTGTGCGGTGCACTGGCGGCGGCCGCCGTGGCGCTGCCCGAGAACGGCAAGTTCATCGCGCTGGGGCTGGGGATCCTGGCCGTGGCCAGCGGCTGGCTGACCTACCGGCGCTCGGCCGGACAGGCCAGCCCGCGCCTGGTCGCCGCGGGCGCCATCACGCTCGGCCTGGTCGCCATGCTGCTGGGCGGGGCCAAGATCGCGCTCACGCTGGCTGCCCTGGATCGCCTGCGCCAGCTGCTCTGACCGCGAGCGCGCGCGGATCTTACCAGCTCGCACCGTCTGCCCGCCACCTACTTGCGGCAGCAAAAAGATTCGCGCGCGAGCGGCGTAACCAGCGCTTGCACGCCAGACTCAAAGCCATCACGCTATTTAAGGGGCATGTGATGGAGTACGTGACCTTCGAGCGGCGACTGCTTCACCTGATGTTCCGGACGAACACGCCGCTCACGCCGGTGCATATCGCTTACTACCTGGATCTGCCCATCGCCGAGGCACGCTGCCACCTCGACCACATGGTCGAGCTCGGCATCCTCGAGCTGGACAGCGACGATCACGGGCACCTCCTCTACACCTACCCGATGCGGCCGCCTGCCAGCGAGCTGCCGCCGCCGCGTCCGCCCCGGCGCAAGAAGCGCAAGAAGCCCGACTCCGACGCGCCGGCCCCGCAGGCACGCGGCGCGGAGGCCATCCCCGTGGCCAACCTGGGCCTGCTGCGCGACGACGGCCTGCCGGTGCCCCGCCTGACCGCGATGTCGCCCTCGGCGCAGTCGCTGCGCGAGTCCGACCCCGACCGCGCGCTCGAGCTGGTCATGGTCGATGGACGCCGCTACTACTCGCCGGCCGCCGCGGCCGCGCTCAGCTTGTTTCTACCCGGAGTCGGACAGATCTACACCGGCCGCGTGCCCCAGGGCGTGGGCTGGATGCTGGCCACCGGCATGGGCTACCTGCTGTTCCTGATCCCCGGCCTCATCCTGCACATCTGCTGCATCGTGAACGCCGCCGCCGTACCAGCACGCGTTCCCATGCTCGCCGAACGCGTGCGATAGTCGTCGTCCCCATGTCAGCTGCCTCGGTGTCCTCGCGACGTCGCTACGACCGCGCCATCTTCCTCCTCCTCGATGGCGCGCGCGCCGATGTCTTCCACGAGCTGCTGCGCGCGGGCGAGCTGCCCAACGTGGCGCGCTCCCTGGCCGAGCCGGGCGGCGCGACCACCGCGACCACGGTCTTCCCCTCGGTGACCGGGGTGGCCTACGCGCCCTACGTGACCGGCTGCTTCCCCCAGCGCACCAACCTGACCGGGGTCAGGTGGCTCGACCGCGAGCTGTACGCGAAGCGCAAGGTCTCGATGTCACGCTTCCGCAACTACGCCGGCCCCGGCCACTTCATGATGGATCGCGACATGTCGCGCGACGTCTCGACCCTGTTCGAGCTGCTCCGCCCGTCGCAGAACATCTTCGGCACCATCAGCCGCGGCACCGGCAAGCTGCGCAACGCGTACCTCGTGCGCCGCGTGCCCATGGTGCTCAACTTCGTCATCACCGGCGACTGGACGCCCATCGACCAGCGCACCGGCGCGCTGCTCCTGCGCCAGTCCATGCGCAAGCGGCCCAACCGTTTCACCTTCCACACCACCCTGCAGGTCGACGAGCACTCGCACATGGACGGGCCGTTCTCGCCCCGCGTGCGCGAGGGCTACAAGGCCTTCGACCGCACCGTGGGCGGCCTCATCGCGCGCCTGCGCTCGCGCGGCCACCTCGAGCGCACCCTCATCGCCATGGGTGCCGACCACGGGCACTCGGCGGTGCAGAGCCACTTCGACCTGGAGGGCTTCTTCGAGCGGCGCGGCCTGCGCACGCTCTACTACGGCAAGCAGGTGAAGCGCTGGTTCGGCTGCGATGTCGCGGTCATGGTGGGCGGCAACGCCATCGGCCACGTGTACATCCGGGGCGCCGGCTGGACCAAGGGCGAGACCGGCGCCGAGCGTCTGGCCCGCC
>Ga0209515_10006336_pt1 | contig 14817 bp, 17 predicted proteins | sample Subgroupgradi54m_FD_187454 | JGI IMG/M metagenome (GOLD analysis project Ga0209515, IMG submission 187454) | Subsurface groundwater microbial communities from S. Glens Falls, New York, USA - GMW60B uncontaminated upgradient, 5.4 m (SPAdes)... ...
CATGAATTGCAGGAGCGCGTCGAGAACGCGCTCGACTGGGCGGACCCCAGCGTCGATGCGAGCGAGATAGCGGTCATCGTTGACGGCGGCGTCGTGACGCTCCGAGGCGACGTGCACAGCGACACCGAGAAGGCCACCGCGGAGCGCGTGGCGCTGCTCGAGTACGGAGTGAAAGCGGTGGCCAACGACCTCGAAGTACACGTGATTCGGGGGCTCAAGCCCACTGATACGGAGATCGCGCAGGCCGCCGTCAGCGCGTTGAGCCGGGCGACCACAGTGCCAGAGGACGCAGTCACCGTGACCGTCAGCGACGGATGGCTGACGCTGAAGGGCACCGTCGCGTGGCAGTACCAGAAAAGCGCCGCGGCGCGCACCGTGCGGGATCTCACGGGTGTCCGAGGCGTCACGGACGGGATCGTCGTGCTGCCGCATGCAACGGTCGGTGACGTCCGCGCAAAGATCGAGGCGGCTTTCCTACGCACCGCGCAGGTCGACGCACGGTGCGTGAACGTGAACGTGCTCGACGGTCAAGTGATTCTCAGCGGCAATGTGCATTCGTGGTTCGAGCGCGAACAAGCCAGGCGCGCGGCCTGGGCGGCGCCCGGGGTCACAACCGTTGTCGACCGGTTGGCGGTTGTTCCAATTGCCTGATCAAAGGGGTCGACGATGTGGCTCGATGGCTGGCATATGGGATCGATGTTCCTGTCCGCAATCGTTCAGGCGCACCGCCGGCCGCCGCGCGCGTCGAGAAATCTGCGGCCATCGGTCCAGAGCACGCCACCGACGACGAGTGTCTCGAGCGCGCTGGCGCAGCGGCCGGGCTCCAGGTTGAACAGGCGGGAGGCCTGCGCCAGCGTGAGCTTCAGTCCGGGCATCTCGCGGTACTCCGCCTGAATTCGCGCGTGAACGTCTCCGTTCTCCACCGCGCCGCCGGAGGTCTTGGAGTTGGGCTCGATCGTTACCATCGCTGTCACCTTCAAGTAAGTGGTTGCACGCCGAGCCGAGCAACCTGCGTGCCGCCCGGTTGCGCGTGCCGAAGGCGTCGGAATCATCACGAGAGCGCGTATCCTGCTTCGTGTGGTCTTGGAATGCGCGAAAAAACTCCGACGCTCCGCGAAGAATTCCGCGATCGCCCTGGCCCTGCGTGGCTCAGGTCCGCTTTCGCGGAGGCCGAAGCGTGCGGCGCATCTTCGGCAAGTCGTGGCGATACGCCTTCGCGTCGCCGTAGTCGAAGAACAAGGGATAGCGCGCGTGCGGCGCGGGAATGTGTCGCGCGTGCCTGATCGGGCACCAGTACTGCTCGGTCCGCGCGGCAATTTCCCGGACATAGGCGATCACGCCGTTGGCGTACCCGCAGTACACGCAATTGACCTTCTCGATGCCGTTCAAGTACGCGAGCGTGTGGCGGTCGATGACGACGTAGCGGCGCCGCCGGACGCGCGCGCCGTCCGGCCCGCGGCACGGCCGTTGCCCTTCTGACACGCAGGCTCGCAGTCCGCGAGCCAGGAGCGAGTGTCATGGCGCGCCGATGTTCGTGGATGGGCGCTCTCATCGTTCTGGTTGTTGCCGCAGCCGCAACAGCGCAAACGCAGCATAAGGTCCAGCCGCCGCCGCCATCAACGATGTGGCAGCACGGCAGCACGCTGAATCTATTTGCCGGCACGGCCGCCGCCTCGTCGCACCGTGGGGCGATTGGCGGGGGCGCGGTCGGATGGGAACTGAAGCCGCGATTTGCCGTGGAGGGCAGCGGCGAGTGGATGGAATGGGGCGCCGGGTCACACGCGTTCGCCCTTGCGATCACGGCGCAAACCGGCCTGGCAGGCCCTCGTCCCGTGATGCCGTTCCTGACTGGCGGCGTCGGGTTGTACCGCGCCTCGTTCGATCGACCTGGCACGGCGATGCCGGGGTTCTACAGCCGCCGCATGGCGATGGACGGTGTGCGCATGGGGACGACGGCCACGTTTACGGACCCGGCCATCGTGTTCGGCGGCGGGGTCAGTGCGTTTCTCAATCGGCATTGGGCCATCCGTCCGGATGTGAGGGAAATGGTCGTCCTGCGCAACTCGGGCAGCTACGTGGTGACCGCGTTTGCCGTCCACGTCGCGTACCACTTCGAGGATCATTCGGTCGCGCCAGCGGTGCGGTGACCGGGCCTCCGGGAATCTATGACGACCCTGCTGCGCCGAGTGACCACGCTGTCGTTGGTCGCGGGGATCGCGCTCGTCCAGGGATCCGCCGCGGCCACGTCTGGCATTCCGCGTGATCCGTTCGCCTGGCTCCAGCCAGTCGTGAGCATCGATTCCGCGGCGCGCGGCCGCCTCGATCGCGGCGAGGTCGTCGTGCAGATTCTGCAGGCCGGCGACGGAGAGCTCGGCGTCCTTGCGGTTTCGCGTCTCGACACGGAGCCCGAAATGCTCGCGGCATGGGCGGCCTCGATCGCGGACCTCAAGAAGAGCCCGTACGTGCTTGCCGTGCGGCGGTTCTCGGAGCCTCCGGTGCTCGAGGATCTCGACGGCCTCGTGCTCGATGACGGCGACGTCGAGAGCGTGCGCGACTGCCGGCCGGGCGGTTGCGGACTGAAGATCGCGGGGGTGGAGATGGCGTCGCTGCGCCGCGCCGCCGATGCGGGAGGGCCGCTGTGGAAGGAGGAGGTCGGGCAACAGTTCCGGCAGATCGTGTTGGACCGGGTCAACGCGTTTCGCTCGGACGGCTTCGCGGGTCTGTCTCCGTACGTGGATCGGCACAATCCGGTGTACCCGCAATCGGCGTTCGGCGTGCTTCTCGGCAACTCACCCTACCTTCTCAGCGACCCGTTCGACGATCGCCTCGCGCGCGCCGACTCGTTTTTCTACTGGTCCAAGGAACAGTACGGCACGGGCAAGCCGGTCATCTCGGTCACGCATGTCGACCTCGTTCGCGCGCGCGGGTCATCGGGCCCGCGCGTGGCGGTGATCGGCGCGGAAATCCTGGCGACTCACTATCGGAACGCCTCGCTCGGCCTGACGGCCGTGGTCGAGGATGCGAGCGGACAGGCCTATCTCGTGTACATCAATCGCTCTCAGCTCGACGTGCTTGGCGGCCTCTTGGGAGGACTGAAGCGGGCGATCGCGGAGAACCGGGTGAAGAACGAGAGCGTGCAGGTATTCAGCGCGCTGCGCCAGCGCCTCGAGAGCGGGCCGCCCGGAAGCGACCTAGCGCTGCCAGCTGCCGAGGACCGCTGACAAGTCGATCGACCGGGAAATGGGGCAGATATGACCATGCCCATCGAGACCATGAACCGTCGACCCGGGCGCGCGGGCGGCCATGTAGCGTGCCTGCGACACCGACGGAACCAGATGATCCTCTTCGGCGGAGAGGAACAGGGTTGGACAGCGGATCTCGTGCAGGCGATCCCGCACGTCGTACTGCCCGAGCAGTCTGAGGCGGCCGATGTAGCCCGCTTTCGTCGACTGCCGTGTCAACGCGAGGAAGCGTTGCACGTCCTCGCGATGGGTGTGCTTTGAATGGAGCCGGAACGCCGTCAGCCGGCGCACCAGCGGCATCGCGACTACAACCTCCTCGAGTTCAGGGAGGGCGTCGTCATTGGTGCCGACGTACTCCTCTCCGGTCACACGGTCGAGAACGGCGTCGTCAAGACCGCGCCGGTCAAACTGGGACGCAACGTGACGATCGGTCTGTGCACCGTCGTCGAGATCGGCGACGACTGTCAGGTGGGAGCCATGAGCTTCGTGCCGAAGCACACGAAGCTCGAAGGCGGTCACGTGTACGCCGGCGTGCCCGCGCGGCCGCTGCAACACTAACGATCTGGATCCTCGCCGCGGTCAGGCGCCGCGGAACACACGCCACCATCCGGCGACCCGATCAGCGCGCTCGGCGGCGCCCTTCGCGAACCCCGTCACGCACTTGAGGTCGTCAAGGATCTCGGTGATCCGCGCCGCGGCGGGAGCGACCTGGCGCTCCTCGATTCCCGCGATCACCTTCGCCGTGCGGCGAATCAGGACGTACCCGCCGATGAACAGGCCGGCGATAGCCATCGCTTCGAGAACGCTGACGGTTGCCAGGATGCCGAGCAGCACGTTCGTGGTGGTCAGATCGACAGCCATGGGAGCTCCTTGTCCGAATCGTGAAGACCAATAGGCATGCCATCCGGATCGCCGCGCCGGAGCGGCCCGACACCTCGGGATGCCGGCCGCGGCGGCGGATTCGTTCCCGGCGCCGCGAAAGATTTCACGCTGGACGCGCCGAATCCCCGCGAAGGCGATGCATTCGTCGTCTGCATTCGCGGTATGTGTGTTGCTCACGCATCCAAGGGTCGATGAGGCCCCTCGATGATCGACATCAAACACGTGCTGTGTCCCGTTGACTTCTCCGAGTTCTCGTCCCGCGCGCTCGCGCACGCGGCGGCGCTCGCACGTTGGTACGAGGCGCGCCTGACGGCGCTTTACGTCTGGGCCAACGTGCCGGCCGTCAACATCATCCCCTCGCTCCAGCAGTACGCCGTGCCTCCGGCCTCTCTCATGGACGCCGGGCGCCTGGGTCTCGAGAGCGAGATGCAGCGCTTCTGCGCGTGCGCGGCGCGGACCGTGCCCGTGACGACGATGATTCAGGAGGCGCCGGGCATCGAAACCGAGATCCTGGCGCAGATCGACGTCCTCGGCGCCGACCTCCTCGTGATCGGAAGCCACGGCCGCTCCGGATTCGAGCGGTTGCTGCTCGGTTCCGTCGCCGAAAAGCTGCTGCGCAAGGCCCCGTGCCCGGTGATGGTCGTGCCCGCCCACGACGCGACGCCCCCCGACGAGGTCCGTTTCAGACGGATCGTCTGTCCAGTCGATTTCTCCGACAGCTCGCTCGCCGCGCTCGAGTACGCGTTGTCCCTGGTGGAGGAGTCCGACGGATGGCTCAGTCTCATCCACGCCCTGGAGATTCCGCCGGAGCTTCACGCCATGCCGACGCGCGACGGTATCGACGTCCCGCGCGTTCGGGCCGCGGCTGAGGCCGACGCGCGCACGCGGCTGCGCGGGCTGATTCCGGCCGCCGTGCGCGAGTACTGCACGGTGGAGACGCGCGTCCTGGACGGCAAGGCTCATCGTCAGATCCTGGCGACGGCGGCCGAGCGCCACGCAGATCTCATCGTCATGGGCGTGTCGGGTCACGGCGCGGTCGATCGGTGGGTCTTCGGATCGAACACGTCCAGCGTGATACGGGGCGCGACGTGCCCGGTGCTGACCGTCCGGCGGTCCGAGGTTCAGCGGTGACGCGACAGACGGTAGCGGCCGTCGCGTTCTTCGTGCAGGAAGCCTTCGTTCACCAGCGCCGCCAGCACCTGGCGGCATTCGTCGGGCGGAAGATGGAACAGCCGTCCGGCTTGTATCAGCGTCGGCGAGAAGCCCTGCAACTCGAGGAACTCGCCTCGAACGCGATCGGCCAGCGTATCCGTGATGCTCGCGGATCGGTCCTGGACGGTACCGGCCTTGAGCTGCGCGAGCGGGATGTCGAGATCGCGAATCGCACGATGCGACGGCTTACGGGATGGTGCAGTCATAGAACCTTTGATCGACGCCGCGTGGTGAGGGATCGACCCTACGCCGGCGACCGTCGCGCGTCAATCGAGATCCGGATCGGTTGCGCGTATCCGTGTGCAGTCGCCCCGATCAGGTTGGGGATTATTTCCACCGGGTGACAGGCCACGGAGAAAAGGAAAGCGGCGAATGAGGTTGACGGCGCTTGCGCTCGACTACGACGGGACGATTGCGCACAACGATGTCGTCGGCGCGGACGTCCGCTCGGCAATCGCCGGCATCCGGGCGCGGGGCATTCCCGTGCTGCTCGTGACGGGCCGCATCCTCGACGAGCTGCGCCGCGTCGCGGGGGATCTCCATTTCGTGGACGGCGTCGTCGCCGAGAATGGCGCCATCGTCCACTTTCCCGACAGTGACCACACGACGGAGCTGGCGCCCCGGATTCCGGAATCGTTCATCGCGGAGTTGCACCGCCGGGGCATCCCGTTCCGCGCCGGCACCTGCCTGGTGGACGCCGCGGCCAGCGACGCAGTCCGCTTGCTCGGCACGATTCAGGGGATGGAGCTTCCGCTCGCGCTTGCGTTCAACCGCGGACGCGTCATGACGGTGCCGCAGGCGGTCAGCAAGGCGACGGGACTGCATACGGCCCTCGACATGCTCCGGCTGTCGGCGCACAACACCGTCGCCATCGGCGATGCGGAAAACGACCACGAGCTGCTGCGGCTTGCCGAAGTCGGCGTGGCCGTCGAGTGGGGCAGCGCATCGCTTCGCGCGACATCAGACGATGTCGTGAGGGGTCAAGGCCCGTCCGCGGTCGCGGAATACCTCCAGGAACTGGAGCGGACGGTGCGTTTGCCGGTGCCCGCGCGCGCACGGCGGCAGTTGCTCCTCGGGCATACCGAGGACGGGCGCGAATTCTCGCTCGCGGTGCGCGGCCGCAACATCCTGATCACCGGCGATGCGCGGTCGGGCAAGTCGTGGATGGCCGGGCTGCTCTGCGAGCAGTTGATTCTTCACGGCTACTGCGTGTGCGTGATCGATCCCGAGGGCGACTATCGATCGCTCGAAGGGCTGCCCGGGGTCTCGGTGCTTGGCGGCGACGATCCGCCGCCGACGCCCCGCGAGCTGCTGCGCGCGCTGCGCTACCCGGACCGGAGTGTCGTGATCGACTTGTCGCACGCGTTGCAGGATGAAAAGATCGAGTACGTCAGGGCCGTGCTGCCGGCGCTCAATACCATGCGGCGGCGCAGCGGCCTGCCGCACAGGATTCTCCTCGACGAGGCGCACTACTTTCTCCGCGAGACGGACGTTCCCTACCTCCTGGACCTCGAGTCCAACGGGTACATCATCGTGACCTTCTGCGCCTCCCGGCTGCCGTCCGCGTTGCTGGCGGCCACCGAAGTAATGATCGTCACGTGCGAATCGAGCCCGGCCGAGATCGACGCGCTCTGCCGGTGCTGCTCGGCCCATTCTCGCGTCGATCGAGCCGCCTGGTCCGCGCTGCCGCATCTGAAAGAAACGCAGGCGATGGCGCTTCCGATCACCGCCGAGGCCGGCGGCGTGCTGAAGACCTTCACGATGGCGCGCCGCCTGACGCCGCACGTCCGCCACCGCGAGAAGTACGTCGACGTGCCCGTCCCTGATCAACACGCCTTCGTGTTCGCCGGGCCGGATCAGAGGGTGCGGGCGCGAACGCTGCGGGAATTCGTCGCGCAATTGGAGCGCTCGGATCCCGCCTCGCTGATCGGGTACGTGGTGCGGGGGGACTTCTCCCGCTGGATTGGAGAAGTCTTTGGAGACCACCCGCTGGCGCAGGAGTTGCGCGCGCTTGAGGCGCGCGATCGCCACCTGAGCTTCCCGGAGACGATTCCCGAAATGGCGAACGCCATTCGATCGCGGTACGACCTTCTCGTTGAAGACGAGGCCGCGCCCGGTGCAACGGCCCCGGCGCATCCACCGTCTCCTGCGATGGCGTGATCTCGCGGTCACGCGGCGGCGTGACCGGCAGCGGGAAGCGGGTACGCGCCGATCGCCTTCATCGCCGACAACACGTCGGCAGCCGTGACCGTCCCACGGCTGCCGGCGATCATCGCGATGTCGCTCAGCGAAACGACGCCGTGCAACACGCCCGCTTCGGTTGTGACGGGCAGGCGACGTACGCGATGCTGCTTCATCAGCTTCAGCGCGGTTTGCAGGTCGTCCGCCGGCCGGCAGGAGACCACGCGTCCCCTCACCATGTCGGCGGCACGGATCTCGGCGGGCGCCAGGTCCCGGGTTCCCGCGGCAATGCAGATGTCCCGATCCGTGATCACGCCCAGCAGGCGCCCCCCGTCGTCGACGACGGGGACGATGCCGCAGTCGGCGTCCCACATGTGCTCGACGACCTGCGCCAGGTTGTCCTCCGGACCGCAGGTGGCGGGTGACGGCGTCATGATTTGTTCGATCTTCATCGCCTGCTCCTCGGGATCCGAATCCCTATCCGTCAAGCGGCTGAGGCTTGATCCTGATGCGGTTGTCCACGCGCGTGATGCCTGGCGCGATCGCGGCCGCCATTGCCGCGGCGTCGCGCTCCGCCCACGAGGACACCTCCCCGTTCAGCGTGACCACCGACGCCGTGATTGCGACGTCGATATGCCGCGCATCGACGTCGGCCATCCGGTGAAGCGTCTCGGTGATTTGCCTGCGGACGTCTTTCGGCGTCGAGCGCGCAGCCACCTCGATGCGGTTGACGACACCCACGACTCCCGGCAGGTACCGAACCGCCTTCTCGGCGATGTCGCGCTGGAAGAGCCAGGTGACCGCGCCGGTCAGCGTGATGTGACCGTTGTGCACAACCGCCTGCACCTTGTCCGGAAGAGACTGACGGACCGACAGTGCCTTGGCGGCATCGCGCGCGATGTCGTCGTCGGTGCGTGACAGCCGCAGCTTGACCTGGAGGTCGTTGGCGACGGCTCGCACGCCGCGGATCCGTTTGGCGGCGCGCTCGGCCGCAAGCTTCCCCTCGTAGGTGTCGATGAATCCCGACAGCAGCACGGCGCCGTCGGTGGCGCTTACGCCGATTTCACGTGCATCCACCCGCGGGTCGGCTTCGAGCTGCCGCATGACGGCCTCGCGCGTCCGCAGGTCGGATCCGGATCCTTTCAATGTTGCCGTTGCCATGATGATACGACCTCCACTGCGGACACGGCGAAAGGCGTGCCACGAGAAAGAGCGACGCGCGCGGGCGCGCCGGCGCATGCTGCGCGGCCGCACGCGCGATCCGCGCGGTATTTCCCGCACTCCCCGTGAAACAGTTCCCCGCGCGTCCCTGTGCGTCCCGTCTCCCCGCACCAGGACAGACGCAACCCGTGGCTGCCAGCTTGCACAGACCATGTGCAGGTTGTGGACGTTGCCATGCGAACCACGAACTTCGTGAAATCGATACCAGGGCGAGCGATGCAGGTGGGTCTCGGTGGCGCGCTGATCTGGTACGGCGCCGTTCAAGTCACGTTGCTCGGACTGTGCCTGATGATGCTCGGCATGCTGCCCCTGGTCGCAGGCATCTCGAACGAGTATCCCTTCGACTCGCGTCGCGCCGGAAAGTTGTTCAAGAAGGTGTGAAGGGGGGCTGCTCGAATCCCTGAATGCCAGACGGGTCTTCCTTCCGACCGGAAGGCCCGGGCATTTCCCCCCGGGCGCGGGAACGACTGTCATCGTCCACTTGCCGGCAAACCAAGGATCAGATCTTGAAGAGTACTCGCCGAAGTTGAGGCGTCGGCGCAGTACCTCAATGAAACAGCGCGCCGGCGTCGGCACGTCATGCGGCGAGCGCGGGATATTCCGCAGGGCTGCGGGTTATTTCGCGTTCGCCGGCCACGAGGTTGTGGAGGCCCAGGATGCCGCCTCCGCGCTGAACGCGTTGACGAAGACGCTGGATCCGGATGTCTCCTCCTGGACTTCCGCCTCCCGGATTCAACCGACCTGGGACTCCTCGCCAAGATTCGTCGCCTGGCGCCCGCGAGCGCCGTGATGTTGATGACCGCGTTCGCGCGCCCGCAGCACTAACTCTCCCGCCAGCGTCGACGTGGTGCTCCTGGACCAGTCATTCTCCGCGTTGACGAGGCGTCGGCGCGGTAGTTGCTCTAAGGGTCAGTAGCGACTGGAAAACGTGGACCCAGCGCGGAAAGATTCGCATTGGCATGAACTATTTCCCAAGCGAGGGCTCATGAACGCGCCAACGCTGCTGATCGTGGACGACGAAGACCTGGTTCGATGGTCGCTCCGGGAACGCCTGACGCGAGATGGTCACAACGTCATCGAAGCGCGAACCGCGGCCGAGGCGATCGAACGGATCCGCACAGGCGTTGACCTCGTGCTCCTGGACTACAAGCTGCCCGACAGCGACGGCCTGACGGTGCTCCGTCGCAGCAAGGAGATCGCTCCCGAAACGCTGGTGATCCTGATGACGGCGTTCTCCACGGTCGAGAACGCGGTCGAAGCGATGAAGCTTGGCGCGTGGCACTACATCGACAAGCCGTTCGATCTCGACGAGGTGTCAATGGCGGTCGAGAAGGCGCTCGAAACGAGCCGCTTGCGCCGCGAGGTGCGGACGCTTCGCACGAGCGCCGGACGCGACTACGGATTCGATGCCATCGTCGGCACGTCACCCGCGATGGTGGACATCAAGTCCCTGCTGGCGCGGGTGGCGGCGAGCCCCGCGTCGACCGTGCTCCTGACGGGCGAAACCGGAACCGGAAAGGACCTGGCGGCGAAGGCGATTCATTACAACAGCGACCGCGCCGCGAAGCCCTTCGTCAACATCACCTGCTCGGCGCTCCCGGAGCAGCTCCTCGAAAGCGAGCTGTTCGGCCACGAGCGCGGCGCGTTTACCGACGCCCGGCAGCAGAAGCGCGGGCTGTTCGAGACGGCGGATGGTGGAACCGTGTTCCTCGACGAAATCGGAGAGATCACCGCGGGGCTGCAGTCGAAGCTGCTGCGATTCCTCGAGGAGAAGACGTTCAAGCGGGTCGGCGGACTGGCCGATGTCCGCGTCGACGTCCGCGTCATCGCCGCGACCAATCGCGATCTCGAGCAGGAAGTGAAGGCGGGCAAGTTCCGCGAGGACCTCTTCTACCGGTTGCACGTCATGCCGCTCGCGCTTCCGCCGCTGCGCGAGCGCCAGGGCGACGTGCTCCTGCTGGCGCAGTACTACATCGATCGCTTCAACCGCGAGTTCCGGAAGAAGGTTCGCGGCCTGAACGAGGAGGCCGCGGCGCTTGTCGAGCATTTCCGGTGGCCGGGAAACATCCGCGAGCTGCGCAACGCGATCGAGCGCGCGATGCTGCTCGTCGATCATGAATGGCTGACGCCGCAGGATTTTCCGACGCTGATGCGTCCTGCGTCCCTGCACTCGCTGTTCCGCCTGCCGCCGGACGGTGTGAACCTCGAGGAGGTCGAACGTCAGCTGCTGGTGCAGGCGCTCGAGCGCTCACACTGGAACCAGACGCACGCCGGCCAGCTCCTTCGCATCAATCGCGATCAAGTCAGGTACCGGATCGAGAAGTTCGGATTGCGATCCCATCACGACGAGGGGCCCGCCCCGGCCCAGGAGATGGGCGCGCCGGCGTAGCGCCTCGAAACGGCGGCGGCCGCGTTCCCCGCGAAAAAATCCGTGCGGTGGGGGACGATTCCACACGCCGCCAGCCGCCCGCGTCCGTTTCGCACCCGAATCAGCGCGTTCAACCGCAGAGCCGGTGGCACCGCCATTGCCCCGCAGCCATGTATGCGAACCGAGACAGAACAACTCACGCCTCGCGAACCGTGCGGCGTCGTGCGCTGGGTGCTGCACCGGCACGACGAAACGATTACATGTGAAGTGGACCTGAGGTTCCGGCGCCACTGCCTGCTGTCGGTGGTGCCCGCGTGGGATGCGCCTGCGGCGGTCTTCGAGGCGTTCGACGATCCGGGTATCGCGTTGAGGCGCCATGCGGAAATGGCGCGGCGCCTGCGCGAACACGGATGGAAGCTCGATCGGCGGGCTTCGACCTTCTGACGCAGAGGCGGCTCAATCATGGCGGCAGCACCGCGCACGGTACTCGTGGCCGCCGCGATCCTGCTCCTGACGGGTCCGATCGAGGCGACGGCCGGTTGAGGCTCGGCCAACCGGCTCAGTGGGGGCGTCACGATCCACACGGTGGTTCGCGGCGAGACCCTCGGCCTCGTCGGATCGACGTTCGGCGTCGACGCGGCCACGCTTGCGGCAGACAATCATCTGGACATTCGCGCTCCGCTCGCCGTCGGCCGGCGGCTTCGGATCGAGAACCGTCACATCATTCCCGCAGAAGGCAGCGCCCGGTCGTGCCGCCGGGCCCCGGCAATCCGCTGGGCGAGTTCTGGATCGGGCTCAGTCTCCCTGGAATCGGCATCCATGGCACCACGGCGCCCGCGAGCATCTACCACGCCGCCACGCACGGGTGCATCCGCGCGGGCAGCGCGCACCTACCAGCCCGTTCTGCTCGCCGAGGTCGACGGCGACGTGTACCTCGAGGTCCACAGGGGCGTCTATGGCCGATTGACCGTCGAGCCGCTGCAGATCGTGCGCGACCTCGCTGCCGCTGCGGCGCTCACTGACCGCATCGACTGGACGGCGGCGGCGGTTGTCGTGGCGGCGCACGAAGGGATCGCGCGCGCCGTCACCATCAACCCGGACGAATAGGCGCGGCCGGCAGCGTCACGGTCACGGACGTGCCGCCAGATTCGGGGCAGGTGAGCGTCAGCGTCCCGCCGTGCAGCTCGGCGACGCGCTTCGCGATCGGCAGACCGAGCCCGCCGCCGCGAGATTTTGTCGTGAAGAACGGTTCGAGGACCTCGTGCCGGTTCTCGGGTGGGATGCCGGGTCCGGAATCGCTCACGTCAATCGCCCACATGCCGCCGCGGTGTTCGCCGGTGACGCGGATGTGTCCCTGTCCGTTCATCGCCTGCGCCGCGTTCAACAGCAGGTTCAGGACGGCTCCACGAATCATCTCTGGATCGGCCGTGATGGTGCCATCCCCACCCAGAATCTCGACGTCCAGCGAGGATCCGATCGGGTCGCGGCGCAGCATCGCGACCGCCTCGTCGAGCAGGTGGCGAACGCTGACCTGCGAGAGGTGCGGTGGCCGCGGCCGCGCGAACATCATCAGATCCTGAATGAGCTCGTTCAGCGCGTCGATGCGCGCGACGATATCGCGCATGACAGGAGCCTCGCGATCGTCGCCCGATCGCCTCGACATCAGCACCTGAATGGCGCCCTTGATGCCGGCGAGCGGGTTCTTCACCTCGTGCGCGACCACGGCCGCCATCTGCCCGAGCCGCGCCAGCGCGGCCTGCTGCGCGAATCGCTCTTCCGCCGCTTTGCGTGCCGTAATGTCGGCCCGGATGGCGATGTACTGGTACGGCTTCTCGCGCGCATCGAGGAACGGGACGATCGTCGTGTCCACCCAGTAGTAATGGCCATCCTTCGCGCGGTTGCGAATCTCACCGTGCCAGACGCGGCCGTTCGCGATCGTCACCCAGAGATCGCGGATGAACTCCTTCGAATGGAACGAGGAGTTGATGATGCGGTGGTCCTGGCCGAGCAGCTCCTGGCGGCTGTACCCGGAGATGTCGCAGAACTTGTCGTTCACGTAGGTGATCCGTCCCGTGACGTCGGTCGTCGCGACGATCGCGGCATGGTCGAGCGCGCGCTTCAAATCCGTGAGCTGCTGGACGTCGCCCTGCGCTTGTCGCTCGAGCCGTTTGAATCGCATCACCAGCGCCGCAGTGGTCATGAACACCAGCGCCAGCAAGGGCTGGTTGACATAGGTACCGGGCGGAGGATTCGAGCTCCACCATACCGCCGTATCGATGGCCACGAGGACGAGCGCGAGGGTGGCCGCGACCGCCGGATACAGCCGCCATTGGACCCAGAGCCCGAGCAGGATCACGAGCACGTACAGCATCCCGATGCCGTAGCCAAGTGGTTGCTCGAGATCGGCGAGAAACACGCCGGCGGTCAGCGCCAGGGCGCCGGCGATAACGACGCGGTCTCGTTTCATCCTGCTCATCGTTATACTGGACCGCGTGCCATCCGCGACACTATTGATAGTTGATGACGAATCGCTCGTCCGCTGGTCCCTTCGCGAGCGCCTGACCGCTGAGGGCTACGACGTCCTCGAGGCGGGTCTCGCGTCCGAGGCGCTCGAGCGGGTGTCCGCCGCCGAGATCGATCTCGTGCTCCTCGATTTCAAGCTCCCCGACAGTGACGGCCTGTCGGTGCTCAAGCGAATCAAGGAGGTCAGACCTGAAACGCAGGTCATTCTCATGACCGCCTTTTCGACGGTGGAGAACGCCGTCGAGGCGATGAAGCTCGGCGCCTACCACTACGTCAACAAGCCGTTCAATCTCGACGAAGTGGCGATGCTGGTCGAGAAGGCGCTCGAGACGAGCCAGCTTCGCCGTGAGGTGCGCGCGCTGCGGAGCAGCCAGGGGCGCGAGTTCGCCTTCGACTCGATCATCGGCGCGTCGTCCGCGATGCAGGCAGTCAAGTCGCTCTTGGCGCGCGTGGCGAAAAGCCCCGCCTCCACGGTGCTCCTCACGGGCGCCACGGGCACCGGCAAGGACCTCGTCGCCAAGACGCTCCACTACAACAGCGACCGGGCGCGCCGATCGTTCGTGAACATCACCATGTCGGCGCTCCCCGAGCAGCTGCTCGAAAGCGAGTTGTTCGGACACGAGCGCGGCGCGTTTACCGACGCACGCCAGCAGAAGCGCGGACTGCTCGAGACCGCCGATGGCGGCACGGTCTTCCTGGACGAGATCGGCGAGATGACGCCGGGCCTGCAGGCCAAGCTGCTGCGGTTCCTGGAAGAGAAGACATTCAAGCGCGTCGGCGGACTGGCCGACATCCGCGTCGACGTACGCGTCATTGCGGCGACGAACCGCAACCTGGAGGAGGAGGTCCGGAGCGGGAAGTTCCGCGAGGACCTGTTCTACAGGCTGCAGGTGATGCCGATCGCGCTGCCGCCGCTCCGCGAGCGGCGCGGCGACGTCCCGCTGCTCGCGTCCTACTACATCGATCTGTTCAACCGTGAATTCAAGAGGCATGTGCGCGGGGTGTCGCCCGACGCGCTCGCGATGCTCGAACAGTACCAATGGCCCGGGAACATCCGCGAGATGCGCAACGCGATCGAGCGCGCGATGCTGCTCGTCGACCAGGACTGGCTGCAGCCCGGTGACTTCACGACGCTGACCCGCACGGTCACGCCGGCCGACTTCAAGCTGCCCGCCGAAGGCATCAGCC
>Ga0209515_10006338_pt1 | contig 14815 bp, 17 predicted proteins | sample Subgroupgradi54m_FD_187454 | JGI IMG/M metagenome (GOLD analysis project Ga0209515, IMG submission 187454) | Subsurface groundwater microbial communities from S. Glens Falls, New York, USA - GMW60B uncontaminated upgradient, 5.4 m (SPAdes)... ...
GGCCGGATAGTGCTGCGTGATCTTGCCAGGCCCAGGTGGTCGCGACGCAAGCTACTAACGACGGGAGATCTTTTGTGACGGAATTGGTTGTATCGGTCCCAGCGAAGCGAGTTTCGGCGTGGAGCGTTGAGACGAACCCGAAATACGCGCGCGCATGGCTCGCCTCGCTGTCGCCGGTGGATAACAGCGAATCGGCGCGCGAGCTCTATCAGAGTCTGTTCGCGCTGAATCGGATGGACCTGGACGCCGCACAGCGCTTCGAACTGATGGGGCTGTATCGTGTACCGCTGCAAGAGGCGGTCGCCTCGTTCCAGCCCTTATTCAGCCGCGTGTCGTTTCCGATGCCCGTCAAACTGCGCCAGCTGGCGGAGTTCATCTGCCAGCTGCATCTCGAAATGGCGCACGGATACAAGCTGTGCGTGCAGGATATCTCGAAGCATTGGTTCCCCTGGCGTCGTCGCCAATTGCTCGCCCCCTGTACCGAACGTGCGCTGCGTCACTTGGGCGAGGTCATGCTGCAGTCTTATCGGTCGTATCTTCCGCATCCGGCAGGAGTCTGGCGTGATGCGCATGGGCTGTATCGGTTTGCCGAGCACTACGGGCGCGAAAAGGAGACGGTCAAAATCGAGGACGAGGGCGGCATTACCGGTGTATCGGTTTCGCAACGTTATCGGCGGCTGCTTATGCTAGGTATCGCCAACCCGTATCAGATGCCGTTCAATGAATGCCAGACGGTCTATCGGTTCCTGGGTCGCTGGATCGAGCAGGTGGGACTCGACCGCATGGTGATGCGCGCCGATAGCACCGGCTGTTTTTTGATCGACCCGACGACCGATGCGCCGCCCCCCGCACTGGGTCGCGCAGTCAGCAGTACCAACACCGACTTACGCGTATTGGATGCAAGCGAACTCGTGCGGACGCTGCATGTGTTTTTGCGCCGTCTCGAACGGGGTGAGGCAGCCGCGGATTTGCAACTCGGTGTCGATTGTCTCGACAGCGCGTGCCACGACATGTTGCAGCGACTGCATCGCGGCTATGCGCAAACGACATCGCGCCGGCATTCGCGTATCAAGCGTCACGAAACGGTTTCTGTTTGTGCCGGCGTCGCGGCGATGCATTTCTTTGTCAGCGATCTTAAGCCGCTTACGGGTGCAGGGGTTGGCGCGGATGCTCCGTTCCGGCTAGACGACGTGTCGGCGGCCCTCGAAAAAAACGATGAGGCCTATGTGGCGCTCGATGAACCGCACGATGCGCCCGCTCCGGTGCGTTCGGATACGTACCGCATCGATCGCTGGCAGGTTCACGACGTTAGCCCGCAGGGCCTGCTGTTGTCCCAGGATGGAGAGCCGAGCGTTAGATTCCGCGTAGGCGATGCCTTGGGCGTTCAGCGTAGCAATACAGTGGGGCAGTGGAGTGTTGGTATCGTCCGCTGGTTCCGGGCGCAAGGTACGAAAGGTGTGGAGGTGGGCGTTGAGCTGATATCACCGGATGCGGCACCGGTGTCGTTGCGTGCCGCTGGCGACAGCGAGGCGGTTGCGGCGCCGGCGCTAATGTTGCCGCCTGTTGAGGCGGCGCATCGACCGGCGAGCGTGCTGGCGCCGCGCGGTGTACTGCTGGTCGGTAAGGATTTCTTCTTAACGGCGAGGGACCGGACAGTTCGTCGCGTGCGAATACTGGATGCGATTGAGCGGACTGGCTCAATCGAACAGGTCATTGTGGGGAACGTGATCGATTGAAGAAGGCCGGTCGCTTCAGGCCTTCATATCGGGCGCGAGATGGCGTTCGATCCGGGCCAGCATTTCCTGGTGCACTTTGGGATTACCGGCAATGAGGTTGCCGCTCTCGAAGTAATTTGAACCGCCGCGGACATCGCTCACGATACCGCCTGCTTCCTGAATCAGCAGGCAGCCAGCGGCCAGATCCCACGGCTTCAGCCCAAACTCCCAGAAGCCATCGAAGCGTCCGGCCGCGACGTAGGCCAAGTCGAGCGCGGCCGAGCCAGCACGCCGCACGCCGCTCGTTTCTTCGATAAAGGTTCGAAGAATCTTCATCCATACATCCAGATCGGCATCCGAACGGTACGGAAAGCCGGTGCCGAGAAGGGCGAATTCAAGCTGGTTCAAGCGGCTCACGCGCAGGCGCCGGTCGTTCAGGTACGCGCCATGCCCGCGCGAGGCTGTGTAGAGTTCGTTCTTGTATGGATCGAAGACGACGGCCTGTTCGAGGCGATCTTTATTGCGCAACGCAATCGAGACCGCGAACTGCGGCATGCCGTGCAGAAAATTGGTCGTGCCGTCGAGGGGGTCGATGACCCAGCAGAGGTCGTTTCCTTTCATCTCGCCCGACTCTTCGGCGAGGATCGCCGTATCCGGATAGGCCCTGTGCAATATCTGGATGATGTCGGCTTCGGCCATGCGATCGACTTCGCTGACGTAGTCAGCGCGCCCCTTCGATTCCACCTGGAGGCGCTCAACGCGGTCGAGATGACGCATAATAACGCTGCCGGCGCGGCGCGCCGCCTTTACTGCCGTGTTGAGCATCGGGTGCATGGTGGGAGTCTTTAAAAGAGCTGTCGGAGCGAGCGAGCCGGCATTGTATCGGGGAAGCGGCGTGTCGGGAAACGAAACTTGATTCCAGCATTACCAGGCGTCCTGGCGAACCAACTCTATGGCACTTGAGTCGATCCGTCTCGTGCTGAGCCGCCCAACGCATCCGGGCAATATCGGCGCCGCCGCACGCGCCATGAAAAACATGGGGCTGCGCGACTTTGCGTTGGTGGCCCCGAGCGAATTTCCGAGCGCCGAGGCGACGGCCATGGCCGCCAACGCGGCCGACCTCCTGGAGCACACGCGCGTAACGGCGACGCTGGAAGAGGCGATTGGCGATTGCCATCTGGTGATCGGAACCAGTGCCCGCAACCGCCGCATCGGGTGGCCGACGCTAACGCCGAGGGAATGTGCGCAACGCTTGGTGCGCGGGGCTACGCAAGGTCCGGTGGCGTTGGTCTTCGGTCAGGAGCGCACCGGGCTTACCAACGAGGAGCTCGATCGCTGCCAGTACATGGTCACTATCCCCACCAGTGACGCGTACTCGTCGTTGAACGTGGCCAGTGCGGTACAGATCCTCACGTATGAATTGTTTCTCGCAGGCGGTGAAACGGCAGCCGATGAAGCGTCCCGCGACCAGCAACGGGTGACGGCCGCCGAACTTCAGTTTTTATATGAACATCTGGAGCAGGTATTGGTTACGACGGAGTTCCTCGATCCGGCCAATCCGCGCCTGCTGATGCGCCGCCTGGCACGATTGTTTGGCCGCGCCGAACTTGATCGTAATGAGCTGAACATCCTTCGTGGCATACTTACGTCTGTGCAACAGTATTGCGACCGGCATGGTGGCTGAGGCAGCCGCCTGCGTTACTTGGGAGTCCTAATGGTTAAGTCCTTGCGCGAGTATGTGCAGAGTGTGTTCCGGCGTGACCCGGCGGCGCGCACGACAATTGAAGTGCTCACGCTGTACCCCGGGGTGCATGCGCTCGCGCTGCACCGGGTGTCGCATTGCCTGTGGCGCTTGCGCCTGAAATGGTTGGCGCGCTGGTTGTCGCAACTGGGGCGCTGGCTTACCGGCATTGAAATCCATCCCGGCGCCAGAATCGGCAGACGCTTTTTTATCGATCACGGCATGGGCGTGGTCATCGGCGAGACCGCCGAAATAGGGGATGACTGCACGCTGTACCACGGCGTCACGCTGGGGGGCACTGCGTGGCAGAACGTGAAGCGTCATCCGACGTTGGGTAACGGTGTCGTAGTCGGTGCCGGCGCCAAGATTCTGGGACCGGTTGAGGTCGGCAATAACGCTCGCATCGGTTCGAACTCGGTAGTGGTCAAATCCGTCCCGCCCGGCGCCACCGTGATTGGCGTACCTGGACGCATCGTTACGGCGGTCTCGGATTCGCGCAAGGAGCAGCGTGAGGCGATGGCGCGCAAGATCGGTTTCGACGCCTACGGGCAGACGCAAGAGGTGCAGGATCCGGTGGCGTATGCCATTAATTGCATGCTTGACCATATGCACGTGGTCGACCAGAAAATGAAAGGGCTGTCCGAGGCGCTCGAACGCACCGGCATCAAGGTGAACCTTGAGCTCCCGGACCTCGAAGTCAAAAACCTTGAAAACGAAGGGACTGAAGGCAAAAAAACCAAGAAACCACCTAAAGTTGACTAATTCCGTCGGGAATGTAAAATTTACAGCGTAATCCGACGGAAGAGGTGGTAATTGCTATGAAGCTGACGACTAAAGGACGCTATGCCGTCACTGCAATGCTCGATCTGGCGCTGCACTTCGATAAAGGTGCGGTAACACTTGCTGACATTGCTCGCCGCCAGGGAATCTCGCTTTCGTATCTGGAACAGTTGTTCGCCAAGCTGCGTCGCAGCGGTCTGGTGGACAGCGTGCGCGGACCGGGGGGAGGCTACAACCTCGCCATGCCGCCATCGAAGATCACGGTTGCGGAAATCATTGTCGCTATTAATGAAAACATCGATGCCACGCGTTGTGGCGGCGAGAAGAATTGTCACGGCGACCAAACCTGTCTTACGCACCAACTTTGGGAAGATCTGAGCGCTCAGATCCATAATTTTTTGAGCGGCATCACCCTCGCAGATCTTGTTTCCAAGCCGCAGGTGCAGCAGGTGGCGACACGCCAGGAAACCCGCATTCCCGCGACGATCGTGCGTTAGGTCTGTTTGAAGGAAATGAACATGCCCCGTGCTTTTGTCGCGCGACGGGCCGGCTTGTATGACCGTTTAGTGTGCCGCGGTTGAATACGGCCACTGACTGACGGAATTGCTGTTGGAGAGTTGAATGAAGAAGCCGATTTATCTCGACTACTCGGCGACCACACCGGTCGATCCGCGGGTAGCCGAAAAGATGTGCAAGTTTCTGACGCTCGAGGGCGAGTTCGGTAACCCGGCCTCGCGTTCGCACGTGTTCGGTTGGCGTGCCGAAGAGGCCGTTGAAGAGGCGCGCGCACAGATTGCCGCGCTCATCAATGCCGACCCGAAAGAGATCGTATGGACCTCTGGGGCAACTGAGTCCGACAACCTCGCGATCAAGGGCGTGGCCGAGTTCTACGGCAAGAAGGGTAAGCATATTATTACCTGCAAGACCGAACATAAGGCGGTGCTCGATCCCTGCCGCCAGCTGGAACGCAACGGATTTGAAGTGACTTATCTCGAGCCCGAGCCGAATGGCTTGATCGATTTTGCGAAGTTGCAGGCGGCGATCCGTCCCGACACGATTCTGGTGTCGATCATGCACGTCAACAACGAGATCGGCGTGATCCAGGACGTCGAGGCGATCGGCAAGCTGACGCGCGGGAAGGGAATCCTGTTTCATTGTGATGCGGCGCAGAGCGCCGGAAAAATTACCATCGACGTGGAAGCAATGAACGTCGATCTGTTGTCGCTCTCGGCGCATAAAGTCTACGGGCCCAAGGGTATCGGTGCCCTGTACGTGCGACGCAAGCCGCGCGTGCGCATTGAGGCGCAGATGCATGGCGGCGGTCACGAACGCGGCATGCGTTCGGGCACGTTGCCGACCCATCAGTGCGTCGGCATGGGCGAGGCATTTCGCCTGGCGCGTGAAGAGATTGTCACTGAAACGCGGCGCATCAAGATGTTGCGTGACCGGCTGCTCAACGCGCTCAAGCTGATGCCGGAGGTTTACGTGAACGGTGACGTTGCGCACCGCGTGGCCGGCAACCTGAATATCAGTTTCAATTTTGTCGAGGGCGAGTCGCTCATCATGGCGCTCAAGGACATTGCGGTGTCGTCCGGCTCGGCCTGTACGTCGGCGTCGCTCGAACCGTCGTACGTACTGCGCGCGATCGGTCGCAGTGATGAGCTCGCGCACAGCTCGATCCGCTTCACCATCGGCCGGTTTACGACCGAAGAAGAAATCGACTACACGGCGGAATTGGTTCGCTCGAAGGTGGCAAAGCTGCGCGAACTTTCACCGCTGTGGGAGATGTATCAGGACGGCGTTGATCTCAGCACCGTGCAGTGGGCGGCTCATTAAAATCGGATGCACTTAACACGTTTTGGGCGTACAGATTTTAATGCGCCGAAATAGAGCGGGAGAGTAGACATGGCATATAGCGAAAAGGTACTGGACCATTACGAGAACCCGCGTAACGTCGGCTCGTTCGATAAAAACGCGCCCGAAGTCGGTACCGGCATGGTCGGTGCGCCGGCGTGCGGCGACGTGATGAAGCTCCAGATCAAGGTGAATGAACACGGCGTGATCGAAGACGCCAAGTTCAAGACCTACGGTTGCGGCAGCGCTATCGCCTCGAGCTCGCTCCTGACTGAATGGGTCAAGGGCAAGACGCTCGAACAGGCCGCGCAAATCAAGAACACGCAGATTGCAGAGGAACTCGCGCTGCCGCCAGTGAAGATCCATTGCTCGGTATTGGCCGAAGACGCGATTCGCGCCGCGGTGGCCGACTATCAGTCGAAGGCCCCGCAGCGTAAGAAAGATCAAGCCGCGTAAGCGCAACAAAAGGTGATGTGACGATGGCAATCAGTTTGACAACGGCAGCGGCAGAACGCGTACGGACGTTTCTCGTGAAGCGTGGCAAAGGCGAGGGACTGCGTCTTGGCGTGCGCACGTCGGGCTGTTCAGGCATGGCCTATGTGCTCGAATACGTCGACAGCGTTACGCCTGAAGACAGCGTGTACGAGTGTCACGGTGTGAAGGTGATTGTCGACGCGAAGAGTTTGAGTTACCTCGACGGTACCGAGCTCGACTACACGCGCGAGGGATTGAATGAAGGTTTCAGGTTCAATAATCCGAACGTCAAAGACAGCTGCGGCTGCGGCGAGAGCTTTAACGTTTGAGCGGCGGGCCGATGCCGCCGTTTGTGGCAGATAAAAATTATTTCGAGCTGTTCGGCTTACCGGTGACATTCGATGTGAATCTCACGGGTCTGACCGAGCGGTATCGTAGCGTGGCACGCGAAACCCATCCGGATCGTTTCGTCAGCGGGTCGGACCAGGAACGCCGGCTGGCGATGCAGATGACAGCGTTTGTCAATGAAGCCTTCCAGACGCTTAAGGATCCGATTGCCCGTGCGCGCTACCTGTTACAGCTTCGTGGCGCGGATCCGGGCAGTGACACCGATACGGCCATGGACCCCGCTTTTCTGTCCGAACAAATTGAACTGCGCGAACGTCTCGATGAGGCCTGCGACGCTGCAGATGCCAAAGCGCGCCTGGGGCACTTGGCAGATGACGTCGCGCAGCGAACACAGGAAACCACGGACGCACTTCGCATTCAGTTCATGCGCGCCGATCAGCTCGATAAGGCGCGTGGACTGGTGCGGGAGCTGCAGTTTCTGGACAAACTCCGGCGCCAGATCGGGGATCTCGAGGAACGATTTGGGTAACAAAAATGTTGAATTTCATCTGCAAGTGAATCCCTGATGGTACTTTTACAGATCAGCGAACCGGGACAAACGCCGGCGCCGCACGCGCACCGCTATGCCATCGGCATTGATCTCGGTACCACGAATTCGCTTGTGGCCGTGGTTCGCAGCGGTGTAGCGCAAACGCTGCCCGACGATCATGCGCGCCATCTGTTGCCGTCGGTCGTGCGCTATGCGGCCGATGCCCAACCCGTCGTTGGCGAGGCGGCGCTCGTGTGTGCCCACGAAGATCCGCTCAACACCATCGCCTCGGTAAAGCGTTTGATGGGGCGAGGCGTCGACGACGTGCGCCGCCTCGGCAAGACGCTCCCCTACGAATTTTCTACCGGCGAGTCGGGTATGCCGCGGTTGCGAACGGCGGCCGGCGAATACAGTCCCGTTGAAGTGTCGGCGGAGATTCTGAAGGTGCTCAAGCGGCGCGCCGAACAAACGCTCGATACCGCTATCGGCGAGGCAGTGGTCACGGTGCCGGCGTACTTCGACGAGGCGCAACGTCAGGCCACGAAAGACGCGGCGCGTCTTGCCGGCCTAAACGTATTGCGGCTCCTGAACGAACCGACTGCGGCGGCGCTCGCCTATGGACTCGACAAAAATCCTGAAGGTATTTACGCCGTCTACGACCTCGGTGGCGGCACCTTCGATATTTCCATATTGCGGCTGAATCGCGGCGTGTTTGAGGTGATGGCGACGGCAGGCGATTCCGCCTTGGGCGGCGATGACATCGATCATGCCATTGCCGCGTGGATCATGCAGCAGGCCGGAATCGCCGATGACGCCGATCACCGCCAGCTGCGGCGCCTGTTGCGCGATGCGCGCGCGGCCAAAGAGGCGCTGACGGATGCAACGCAGACGAATCTTGTCATAGAGAATAACGGTGCGACGTGGAAGGGGACGTTCTCGCGCGCGCAGCTTGACGCACTCTCTGATCCGTTGATCGAAAAGACGCTCCCGTCGTGCCGCCGTGTGTTGCGTGACGCGGGGCTGACGATTAGCGATGTTTTAGGTGTGGTGCTCGTCGGTGGTTCGACGCGCATGCTGCGCGTACGCGAACGGGTGACGACATTCTTCGCGCGCGAACCGTTGGCGGATATCGATCCCGACAAGGTCGTCGCCGTCGGTGCGGCGTTGCAGGCCGATGCGCTGATCGGCAATCGCGGCGCGGAAGATATGTTGCTGCTCGATGTCATCCCGCTGTCGCTTGGACTCGAGATCATGGGCGGAATGGTGGAGAAGATTGTCCCGCGCAATACGACCATTCCGGTCGCGCGTGCCCAGGAGTTTACGACTTACAAGGACGGCCAGACCGCGTTGCTGGTCCATGTCGTTCAGGGCGAGCGTGAGCTCGTCGTTGATTGCCGGTCGCTCGCGCGTTTCGAGCTGCGCGGCATACCGCCGATGGTCGCCGGCGCCGCGCGCGTGCGGGTGGCGTTCCAGGTCGATGCGGACGGTTTGCTGTCCGTCTCGGCGCGCGAGCAAACCACCGGCACGGAAAGCCGCGTGGTGGTGAAACCTTCGTACGGGCTCACGGATGTCGAGATTGAGCGCATGTTGCGCGATTCGCTTGAGCATGCAAGTGAGGATGTGCACGCACGACAATTACGCGAAGCGCAGGTAGAGGCCGATCAGCTGCTACAGGCCATTGCCGTGGCACTGGCGGCCGACGGCAAGACGCTGTTAAGCGATCCGGAACGGGCGGCGATCGGGGTGGAGATGACCCGGCTGCGCGAACTGCGCGATAGCAAAGACGCCCGCATTGTCCGCGAAGGCATTCGTGTGCTGGATCACGCCAGTCAGGAGTTTGCGCAGCGACGCATGGACGCTGGCGTGAAGCGCGTACTGGCGGGGCATCGTGTCGATGAATTGAAGTTGCCGGGCGCAGGCTGATGCCAAAACTGACTTTTCTGCCGCACCCGACCATTTGTCCACTGGGCAAAACCATTGAGGTGGCATCTGGCACCAGCATTTGCGATGCCGCGCTTGATGCCGGCATCAACATTGAACATGCCTGCGAAAAGGCATGTGCGTGTACAACCTGCCACGTAATCATCCGCACGGGTTTCGCCACGCTGGCAGCGGCGGAGGACAAAGAAGAGGATCTGCTCGACAAGGCCTGGGGGCTCGAGGCGGAATCGCGGCTGTCGTGCCAAGCGCGCGTAAAAGACGCAGACCTTGTGGTCGAGATTCCGAAGTACACAATCAACCTGGCGTCCGAACGTCACTGAGTACGAGGCAAGCGATGGGACTTAAGTGGACCGATGTACGGGAGATCGCCATTGAACTGTGCGAGGCGCATCCCGATGTGGATCCGTTAAAGGTCCGCTTTACCGATCTGTACCAATGGGTGATGAGCCTTTCCGATTTCGATGATGACCCGAAGCACGCGGGCGAAAAAGTGCTGGAAGCAATCCAGATGGCTTGGATTGACGAGCACGACGGCTAAACTACCGTCTCGCATGCTGTTTTCGGGGTCCCGCCCGTCGAAAACAGTGGATTTGTCGTTGTTTGAGTGCCGACGAAAGGCTAAAATAGCGCGCACCGAAATCGGCACAAAGTGCCGATTTTTCTTATAGTTGGGCTGCGCGGGACGCGCAAATTTCGTAAGCGCACGGACACGCGCAACGCTCTCACATTTCTGTCTATCGGAGAACGCATGGCTGTTGAACGCACCTTATCTATCGTTAAACCCGACGCCGTCGCCAAGAATAACATCGGGGAAATCATTCGCCGCTTCGAGGCCGCTGGCCTGAAGATCGTCGCCGCGAAGATGGTTCACCTGAGCAAAGAGCAGGCGCAGGGGTTTTATGCCGTGCACAAGGAGCGTCCGTTCTATAACGACCTCGTCCAGTTCATGACCTCCGGCCCGGTGCTGGTGCAGGTCCTGGAGGGCGAGGGTGCCGTTGCCAAGAATCGCGAAATCATGGGCGCCACCGACCCCAAGAAAGCCGCGCCGGGAACGATTCGCGCCGACCTCGCCTCCAATGTGGAAGAGAATGCGGTCCACGGTTCCGACGCTGCCGAGACCGCGCGCACCGAAATCAGCTTCTTCTTCCGCGACGGCGAAGTCTGCCAGCGGACGCGTTGAGATCGTCCTGAGACTAAATGTCAGTGGAAACGACACAACCGGTCAATCTGCTCACCTTCGATCGCCAGGCCCTCGAAAAGTATTTCGCGGGCCTCGGCGAGAAGTCGTTTCGCGCGCGTCAGGTGTTGCAGTGGATACATCAGCGGCGCATTTCCGACTTCGATGCGATGACAGATTTGTCCCGGGATCTGCGCACCAAGCTCAAGGAATGCGCGGCAATCGTCGCGCCGGAAGTCGCGAACGATCAGCTGGCGGCCGACGGTACGCGCAAATGGTTGTTCCGGATGGCGGACGGTGCCTCGATTGAAACCGTTTTCATTCCCGAGACCGATCGCGGCACGTTGTGCATCTCGTCGCAAGTCGGTTGCACACTGGCCTGCTCCTTCTGCGCTACCGGTTTTCAGGGCTTTAACCGCAATCTGACGATTGGGGAAATCATCGGCCAGTTGTTTCTTGCCTGCCGGCTGCTGGCCGCGGAAGAGACGCCGCGGCGAGTGACGAACGTGGTGTTCATGGGCATGGGTGAGCCGTTGCTCAACTTCGATGCCGTGGTTTCCGCGATCAGTATCATGCGCGACGATCTGGCTTACGGAATTTCGCGCCGCCGCATTACACTGTCGACCGCCGGCCTGGTGCCGTTGATCGACGAACTGCGGGACGTATCCCCGGTAAGTCTGGCGGTGTCGCTGCACGCGACCAACGACAAGTTGCGCGATGAGCTCGTACCGCTCAACAAGAAATATCCGATCGACGAGCTGCTCGATGCCTGCGTGCGCTATGTTGCAGACGAGCCGCGTCGGCGCGTTACGTTTGAATACGTCATGCTCGATGGCATCAACGACAGCGTTGCCGAGGCGCGTGCGCTGGTGCGTCTGCTCGAACGCGTGCCGTCGAAAGTGAATCTAATTCCGTTCAATCCGTTCCCGGAGACGAAATACAAACGTTCATCGCAGGAGCGCATTGACGCATTCCGTGATGTTTTGATTGGCGCCGGACTGACCACGATCACGCGTAAGACCCGTGGCGACGACATTGATGCGGCGTGCGGTCAACTCGCGGGGCAAGGGCAGGTGCAGGATCGTACCCGCCGCCGCGAGCGATTGATGCGCGAGATTCGGCAAATATGAAGACAATGATGCGCGCGGCAGTGATGGTGTTTCCCGCACTGCTGCTCGTGGCGTGCATGTCCACCGCGGAGCGACAGGCCGAGGAAGCCCGCAAGAGCAGGCTCTCGGATACGCACCTTCAGCTCGGCGTAAGCTACATGCAGCGCGGGCAGCTCGACAGCGCCAAGGAAAACCTCGATAAAGCAGTCGAGCTCAATCCCGACAGCGCACAAGTCAACAACATGATGGCGTTGCTGCAGTGGCGGCTGAAACAGTATGTCGAGGCCGAGCGTTATTTCCGTAATGCGCTGTCCCTCGATAACAAGAATTCCGACACCTGGAACAACTACGGCGTCTTTCTGTGCGAACGCGGACAGTTTGACGGGGCCGAGCAGGCGTTCAATCGCGCACTGTCCGATCCGTTGTATAAAACGCCCGCCGAGGCGAATGTGAACGCGGGCATGTGCCAGATGCGCAAGCCAGCGCCGGTGGCAGCCGAAAAATATTTTCGCGCAGCACTCGCCCTCAATCCCAAGCAGCCGCGCGCGTTGATGGAAATGGCGCGGCTCAGTTACAACGGCGGCCGCTCGATCGCGGCGCGTGCATTTGTTCAAAAATATCTCGAGATCAGCGAAGACAACCCCGAGGTCTTGCTGCTCGCCGCCAAAGTGGAAGCCGCCGTCGGCAACCGCGATGCCGAAGCGAGCTACCTGCTGCGTTTGCGCGGCAAATACCCGGAGTCGGTTGAGGCCGCGCAGCTTAAAACGGAGAAGGGTGGGGCCACCTCAAGGAACAGTCGTAAGGTGCCATGATGAACATGCATACAGATACACAAGCTGAACGGCCGATTGAAAATACACGTCCCGCGGGACCAGGGGCGCAGCTTCGGCAGGCGCGTCTGGATTTAAAGCTCGCGCCCGAGGACGTCGCGCATATTCTGCATCTGTCCTCGCGCCAGATCGTGGCGCTCGAGAACGATGACTACGACAACCTTCCGGGCCCGACGTATGTGCGCGGTTATCTGCGTGGCTACTCGCAGCTTCTGGGATTGGTGGCCGAGCCGGTGGTGGAAACCTACAACCGCATGGTGGCTAGCCGGAAGCCGGTGGACCTCGGCAAACTGGCGCCGCAAACGGAGATTCGCAGCGATCATCAGCTGATAAAATTTGCCACTGTCGGTGTGATCGCCATTGTGCTCGGATTGTCGGTAGTGTGGTGGCACGATCAGCCGGCACCGCGTGTACAGCCGACCGTTCTCGCGCCAGCCGCCGAAGAGCCGGTGATGGGAGATGAGTCCTTAGGTCCTGTCGGCAGCACAGGTGAAACACACCCGAGTACCGCTGCGCCGGTAATGCCCGCTGCAACGCCTGATACCGCACGCGTTCCGGTGTCGCCGACGAATCCCTCTGTGTCTCCGGAAGCGACAGCCTCGGCTGTCGCTCCGGTCGCTGTTCAGCCGCCGCCGGCCGCCAACGCGGTGCGAGGTCGCCTGGTATTACGCGCGCAACTCGAATCCTGGGTGGATGTGCGCGACGCGCAGGGAAACCGCTTGCTGTATGAAACACTTGCGCCCGGACGCACCGTCACGATCGAAGGTGTGACGCCGATTTCCGTATTCCTCGGCAACGCCGCCGGGGTGCAGGCCGAATTTAACGGCCAGTCGTTTGACGTCAGCCGTTATACACGCGGTGACATCGCCCGCTTTACGCTGGGTGTGCCGACCCGGACGCCCTGACGATGTTTTACGAATCCCCCATCAAGCGACGCACGAGTCGGCAGATCAAGGTCGGTAACGTGCTCGTCGGCGGCGGTGCCCCGATCAGCGTGCAAAGCATGACCAACACCGAGACGACCGACGTGGCGGCGACGGTGGCGCAAATTCGTGCGTTGGAAGCGGTGGGCGCCGACATCGTGCGCGTGTCGGTGCCGACGATGGATGCGGCCGAGGCGTTTGGCAAAATCAAACAGCAGGTCAGCGTTCCGCTCGTGGCCGACATCCATTTCGACTACAAGATTGCGCTGCGCGTGGCCGAGCTCGGCGTCGACTGCCTGCGCATCAATCCGGGCAACATCGGTCGCGAAGACCGGGTGCGCGCGGTGGTGCAGGCGGCGCGCGATCGCGGTATCCCGCTGCGCATCGGCGTCAATGCCGGTTCGCTTGAAAAAGATTTGCAGAAGAAATATGGCGAGCCGAATCCGGATGCGCTGGTGGAATCGGCGTTGCGCCACGTCGAGATTCTCGACCGGCTCGACTTTCATGATTACAAAGTCAGTGTCAAGGCCTCGGACGTGTTTCTCGCCGTCGGTGCGTACCGCAAATTGGCGACGCAGATCGATAAGCCGTTGCACCTCGGCATTACCGAGGCCGGCGGTTTTCGCTCCGGCACGGTGAAGTCGGCGATCGGTCTCGGCATGTTGCTCGCGGAAGGCATTGGCGACACCATTCGAATCTCGCTCGCCGCCGACCCGGTGCAGGAAATAAAAGTCGGCTTCGACATTCTCAAGAGCCTTCACATCCGCAACAAAGGCGTGAACCTGATCGCCTGTCCGTCGTGCTCGCGCCAGGAATTTGACGTCATCGGCACGGTAAACGCGCTGGAGCAGCGGCTGGAAGACGTGACCGATGCTATCGACGTCGCCGTGATCGGTTGCTGCGTCAACGGCCCGGGTGAGGCGCGCGCCGCCAATGTGGGCCTCGCCGGCGGCAGTCCGAATCTGCTGTATCTCAACGGCCAGCCAGATCGCAAGATTTCCAATGAGCAGCTGGTGGACGAGCTCGAGCGCGTCATCCGCGAGCAACTACGTCATCGCACGAAAGATGGGGGCGACCCGCAGAAGAAGGTCATCCCCATTCAGCACACCGGCTGAGGTTCGCGTTGAAAAGCATTCAGGCGGTTCGTGGGATGAACGACCTGCTGCCGGAAGCGGTTGCGCGCTGGCGCGTGGTGGAAGATACCGCCCGCGCGGTGCTTGGATCGTACGGTTACCGCGAAATTCGCTTTCCCATCCTTGAGAAGACCGAGCTGTTCGCGCGCTCGATCGGCGATGCCACCGATATCGTCGAAAAAGAAATGTATACGTTCGAGGACCGCAACGGCGAACACCTCACGCTGCGTCCCGAGGGCACCGCGGGCTGCGTGCGTGCCG
>Ga0209515_10006339_pt1 | contig 14815 bp, 12 predicted proteins | sample Subgroupgradi54m_FD_187454 | JGI IMG/M metagenome (GOLD analysis project Ga0209515, IMG submission 187454) | Subsurface groundwater microbial communities from S. Glens Falls, New York, USA - GMW60B uncontaminated upgradient, 5.4 m (SPAdes)... ...
GTTGATGAGCAGGTCCTTGTAATGGACGGCGGTGTTCTTCGCGAGGATCGTGATGCCGCGCTCGCGCTCGAGGTCGGTGTTGTCCATGACGCGGTCGGCGACCGTGTGATGGATCGCGCGGAAGGCGCCGCTCTGCCGCAGCAGCGCATCGACGAGCGTGGTCTTGCCGTGATCGACGTGCGCGATGATCGCGACGTTCCGGCGCAGAGGGTTGGCGATCTGCCGCGTCTTCTGGTGAGGAGGCATCTGTTCAGTATAGATCTCAGCACTCGTACCGATGAGGTGCCTGGCGCGAGCTCATCGATACCGCACTTCTTCGTTGATCGCGCGGCACAGGGTCCCTACCATCGAAGGAGCCAGCCTCCTTGAGGACCCGTCCGCTCATGCATTCGGTGCTCGTCGTCGATGACGACATTTCATTGCGGCCCATGCTTGCCGCGTGGGTGAACCGGTTCGGCTACTGCGCGTTCGAGGCTGATTGCGCCGAGACCGCGCTCGATCGGCTCGATGAGTCGGCCACCGACATCGCGCTCTGCGACGTCAACATGCCCGGCCACGACGGCGTGTGGCTTGCCGCGCAGATACGCCGGCGGTGTCCGACAACGGCCGTCATCATGGCGACGTCGGTGGACGACGTCGATGTGGCCGTGTCCACGCTCAAGAACGACGTCGTCGATTACATCCTGAAGCCGTTCGACAGCGCGCGTCTCGGTGAAGCATTGTCGCTCGGGCTCGAGTGGCATCGCGCGTGCGTGAGCAACGACGACCTGCACCACGCGCTCCAGGATCGGCTGCGCTCGAGGCGCGCCGCGGTGGCATCGACGCTGGCCGGCGCTCAGCGGTCGCCGCACGACGCGGTCGACAGCCTGATCTCGATGCTGCAGCTCCACGAGAAGGATGGCCGCGGCCACGCGACGCGGGTGGCGCGCCTCGCCGTCGCGCTCGCCGACGAGCTGGGCATCGACAACGACGACATCGCGGAGCTGGAGCGCGGCGCGATGCTGCACGACGTCGGCAAGCTCGATATGCCGGCCGCGATCCTGTCGAAGGCGGCGCCGCTCGACGACGAGGAGTGGAAGGTGATGCGCACGCATCCCCAGGTCGGCTACGACCTGGTGAAGAAGTTACCCCGCTTCGCGCGTGCCGCCGAGATCGTCCTCGCGCATCACGAGGCGTTCGATGGCAGCGGCTATCCACACGGCTTGAAGGGCGACGAGATCCCGCTCGGCGCGCGCATCCTCACCATCGCCGACTCCTACGATTCCATGACGCACCCGCATACGCAGCGGCCCGCGATGCCCGCCGAGATGGCCGTGCGGGAAATCGAGCGGTGCAGCGGGTCCCAGTTCGATCCGGATGCGGCCGCGGCCCTCGGCCGCGTGCTCGTGCACGCAGCCGAAGACAGGGTTGCGGAGCGCCCAGGCCAGGAAAGGGTTGCGTTTCGCGCGGGCGCCGACGTGCGATTATCTCGCTAGGCCCGCCTTCGCCAAGGCTTCGGCGGGCAAGGAGGTATTTGCATGCGCGCATCCACGTTCTTCACGATGGCGATCGGCTGGCTCATCGCCCTCGCCGCCTGCCGTCAGCCATCACCGCCACCAGCGCCCGCGCCGGCCAACGCCGCGCAGGAGGCGTATGTTCCGGGACTCGGTGAAATCATGAGCCTGCAGCAGATGCGTCATACGAAGCTGTGGCTCGCCGGCAACGCGGGAAACTGGGCGCTGGCGGGATACGAGGTCGACGAGCTTGGCGAGGGCTTCGACGATGTCGTCAAGTTCCAGCCGACGAAAGAGGAATCCCCCGTGGCGCCGAAAGATGCGATTCCCCGAATCATCACGGAGCCGCTCGCCGGGGTGCGCCAGGCCGTCGAGAAGCAGGACGCCATGGCGTTCGGACAGGCGTACGATGCGCTGACCAAGGGCTGCAATGACTGCCACCAGGCCACGAACTTCGGCTTCAATGTCGTGCAACGGCCGGCAACGAACCCGTACCCGAATCAGGTCTTCGCGCCGGTTGTGAAGAAGTAGGCGGACCCAAAGGTCCGCCTCTACATCTCCGCCTACTTCTTCGCGGCCGGTTTCGCGGTCGCGGCAGGCTTCGCGGCGGCAGCGGGCGCGGCGCCGACCTTCACGGTCGCCGCCATGATCATTTCCTTCTCCTCGAGGCCTGCCGCGACAACGCGGTCACCAACTTTCAGCGCGGTGGCCTCGAGTTTCGTCGCGCCCTTCGTGATCTTCGTCTTGGCGTCCAACATCACCATGACCGTCTTGCCGTCAGCGGCCTTCACCATCAGGTTGGTGCCGCTGATGCTCGAGATCGTGCCCATCACCGTGTGATTCTCGCCTTCATGCGCCCAGGCGAAGGCCGGAATCGCCATCACCGCCGCGAGGGCGGCGCCGACAAACCATTTCTTATTCATGATCTCTTCCTCCTAATCGAGTGTTGCAGGTCAACATTCCTTCTTCACAGCCATTCTTTCGAACTACTTCGTACTCGGGGCTGCCGTGATGCGCGTGACGGAGGCTGGCCGCCGGTCACCTTCGACGCCCGTCCAGTCGGCGCTCGTGCCATCGGCGTAGCGCTGATGGACTTTCCAGGCAACCGGCCCGGCAGCCTTCGGGTTCACCGCGAAGAACACGAATTCGCCGTACTCGCCCGGCTTGATGTCCTGTTTCCACGTCACGGCCACGATACGATCGCCCTCCCGCCGGAGGTCGTACGTGAAACCACCGCTGACGAGCACACCGCTCACCCGCACATCCGCTGGAACCTCGAGCTCCACTTCCGTTGTCGTCACCTTGCCTTCGGTCGGCACGCGCACTGTGTACCGCTCTCCAGCGCCTGCCTTCGATTCCTGCGGCCAGATCGTGACGTGCGCCTCGACGAGCGACGCGGTCAGGAGCACGACAACCATCAGAGCTGCTGCACGCACAACGCCTCCTATTTCTTTGCCGCTGATGGAACGGCGCCGAGCCTGATCTCATTTGCAATGAGGGGATCTTCGCCGTTACCGATGTCCACGACCACGCGGCTGCCCTTCTGCACGTCCGCGATGGCTGCCTTCAGTTTGCCGCGAACCACGGTGGTCTTGTCGGTGATGGCAATCGAGAGTGTTTCGCCGCCCGGCGTCTTGACCTGCACCGTGTGCGCGTCGCGCCCCATGACGGTGCCCATGATCGTGTGCGTGTGGCCGTCATGTGCCCACGTGGCACGGGCCGTCAGGGCGAGCATCACCACCCCGAGGAATACTGCTGTTCGTCTATTCATGCTGACCTCAATGCGCATGTGCCGGCGATGACGATGGCGCAGGCGGCTCCACGTCCGCCCCTGAAAGGAACCGCTCTGCCTCGATCTCCTGCCGGATCTCTTCCGGCGACCTGGGGTTCAAGCCCTCCATCTGCTCGATCTCCTCCGGGGTGACCTTCGGGAGGTGGCGGATGAAGTGCACGAGATGCCACGTCGATTCCTCGCCCGCGGCCGTCCCCGTCGACCAGCCGGGCATCCCGGTCAAGCGTACGCCGTTTTCGATGATATAGAACAGCTCCCCGTCGGAGAGGGTCTGGGTGGCCGGCAGCCGCATGTCGGGCGCCCTGGGATACAGCCCACGGCCCATTTCAGTATCACCGCTGCCGTCGTTGGCATGACAGGACGCGCAGTGGTCCGCGAAGTGCGCACGCCCCTCCGCAACGACCCCCTCGCTCAACGGGATCGGGTTCGTCAGGCCGCCCGTTCGCGTGCGGATCGCGATTCCGCGCACGGTGCGTGCGACGAAGGACTCCACTCGTCCGGGTCGTGGCCGCGCGCTGACCCCGGTCGTCACGAGGTACGCGCCGGCGAGGATGCCCAGCACCGCTGCGAGCGCCACGAGCAGCGCGGCGATTTCCACGATTGACCTTTTCCTCATGTCCGCCTCACGGCTTCGGCATCATCGCCACGTTCATCGCCGGATCCTTCAAGAACTGGTCGCGGTCCGTGTCCGAACAGAAATAGTACGTCGTCCCGTCATACGTCGTCTTCGAAGCCGTCGTCGCATCGACCGGCGTCGGGCACGCCAATTTTGCGGGATCCGTCGCCGTCATGACCATGGTGTGACCGCCGGACGCAGCGGCGGTCGCACCGGCGGCCGGCGCCGCCGGGCGCAGCGTGAGGAACACTCCGGCCCCGGCGTTTACGCGGCTGCCGTACGCCGCCTCCAGCTCCTTCGGCACCAGGCCGGCGGACACCGTCGCGCCCACCCCGGGTCTGAGTCCACGCCATCCGCCCAGGTACCTGGTATAGCCACCCTGTAGTTTGGCGACCGTGAACGCGTCTGACAGGGTCGCCACGTCGAGATCGTGTGCGGTCTTGGTCGCGACTTCGAAGCGGCCGAACCACGTGCTCCGATCGTCAACGGTGAGATTGGTCTCGAGCAGGAGCGCGTTGGTGGCGCGGTCTGTTTCCGCATTTCTTCCCCACGCGACCGTCGTCGCCCAGATGCCGTTCGCGCGAAACGTCGTGTGGTACGTGGCGGACGCCGTCGCTTTCGTGACGTCGACGCGCGCGCCTCCGCGCTCGCCTGCTTCAGCCTCCGTCAATCGGCCTGCGGATACCTGAAACGCGAGACGTGGCGTCGGCAGAAACCAGAGCCGGCCCGAGAAGGAGTCGAGCGCTCCAAAATCGAAGTCCGTCCGCTTCTCATCCGGCTCGCGGCCGTTGAACACCGACGTCTCCGCCTTCCAGCGCTTCCCGTACACACCTCCCGTGACGACGCCGTACGAGATGTGGGTCGAGTCGAGCCAATGGTGCGTCATGGGCGCCAGCGGATTCGGCATCGCCGAGATGCGATGCGGATACGCAACGGGGCCCAGCGCCGGCTCTCCGGCCGGACCACCATACACCTGCCATCGGAGGGGGCCCGCCAGCGGCGCGTCGTACTCCGCGGCGATCTCCATCGCGAGGTCGTGCGGATGCTGACGGTCGTGAATCTTCTCGGCGTGACACTGCTCACCGGATGCGAGTAGATCCGGGTAGCCGCAGCCGCGAATCGTCCACGGCTCGACGCTGAACATGCCGCGGAACGCGACATGGCCCGTGCCGACATTCCGTCCGGCCATCCCCATGATCCAGTTGATGCTCCCCAGCTGATCGTCGCCGCGGTTTCCGGATTCATGGAGGTACTGCAGGAACGCATTCTCGTGCGTCATCAACGTCCAGGCGCCCTTCACGTGGTGAATGGCGTACATCGGAGAGGAATCAGGCAACCACGAGGTCCCCGATCCCTCGCGCGCCATCGATCCCATGTCGCGGCCGGCGTTCCCTGCGTCCGTCTGCGGCGCGCCGTGCTCGTGTTGTTCCGGCGCCGATGCCGGCTGGCCTGACTGGGCATCGACCGATGCCGTACTTCCCCAGAACGCAACGACCACCGCGCCAGCCAGGCGCGGCAAGACACGACGGATGTACATGAACCCTCTCTCCCGAAAGGAACACAAAGAACCCGGAGAGGGGTGTGGCTAGACGCGAAGCTGCGACGTGGGGGCGATGAGAGGAGGCGGACTGGCCGCGACGGGAGTGATGCCTGCCGGCGCGACTTCAATCGCTGGAGCGACGAAGGTAACGGCCGGCATGATTGCGAGTGCTGCCGTCCCTTGCTCCGGCCGGTCGACTCCCGGAAGTTCGTCCGTGTGGCCGCAGGCGTGAACCGCCATCAGCGCAGGGCCTGACGGGGGCGCTTCAGCATGACAACTGTGATGCTCGGATGCAGGCCTTGGCGGGTCCGAAAGGACCCGTCCTACGGTCGCGGCGGCGGAGCGCATCGCGCACGCGGCCTGACACAGATCGGTCGCGAGCGGGGCGCCGATGACGCCAATCGCGAGGCCGAACGCGAGCAGTCCGCGGAACATTCTCCTGAGTATACGCTCCGGCACGCTCACAGTTCCACGCCCCTCAACCGAAGCGCGTTCGTAATCACCGAGACGGAGCTGAAGCTCATGGCGGCCGCCGCGATCATCGGCGACAGCAGCAACCCGAAGAAGGGGTACACGACGCCGGCGGCAATCGGCACGCCCGCCGAGTTGTACACGAACGCGAAGAACAGATTCTGCCTGATATTGGCCATCGTCTGGCGACTGAGGCGGCGCGCGCGCACGATGCCGCGCAGATCGCCTTTCACCAGCGTGACGCCGGCGCTCTCCATCGCGACGTCGGTTCCCGTCCCCATGGCAATGCCGACCTGCGCCTGCGCGAGCGCAGGGGCGTCGTTGATGCCGTCGCCCGCCATCGCGACGAACCGCCCTTCCGCCTGCAGCCGCTTGACCACCTCGACTTTCTGGTCGGGCAGCACCTCCGCGATGACCTCGTCGATCTTCAGCTTCGCAGCAACGGCGTTGGCGGTCGTCCGGCTGTCGCCGGTCAGCATCACGATGCGAATGCCTTCACGATGCAACGCGTCGATCGCTTCAGGTGTGCTGTCCTTGATTGGATCCGCGACGCCGATCAGTCCGGCGAGCTTGCCGTCCACGGCGAGGAACATCACCGTCTGCCCTTCCGCGCGCAGCGCCTCGGCCTCCGCGGCAGACGCGCCAACATCAAGGCCGATCTGATCCATCAGTGCGCGGTTGCCAAGCGCGGCGCCGCGGCCGTCCACCGTGCCCCGAACACCCTTGCCGGTGATGCTCTCGAAGTCGCGCACGTCGACAGGCGTGACACCGCGTTCCTCCGTCCCCTTGACAATCGCGGCTGCCAGCGGGTGTTCGCTGCCACGTTCGAGACTCGCCGCCGCGCGCAAGACGTCCTGCTCACTGAATCCCGAGGTCGCCTTGACGGCCACCAGCCGGGGCTTGCCTTCCGTCAGCGTGCCCGTCTTGTCCACGACCAGCGTGTCCACCTTGCGCATCACCTCGATCGCTTCCGCGTTGCGGAACAGGATGCCGACGCTCGCGCCCTTACCTGTGGCGACCATGATCGACAGCGGAGTCGCGAGACCGAGCGCGCACGGGCACGCGATGATCAGCACGGCCACGGCGTTGACGAGGGCGTGGGCCATGCGTGGCTCGGGCCCCACGAGCGCCCAGACCACGAACGTGACGATCGCGATCGCGATGACGGCCGGCACGAAGTACGCGGACACGGTGTCGGCCAGCTTCTGGATTGGCGCGCGGCTGCGTTGCGCCTCCGCGACCATGGCGACGATTCGCGCGAGCAGCGTCTCGGCGCCGACTTTCTCCGCGCGAATCACGATCCCACCGGTGCCGTTGATCGTGGCGCCGACGACACGGTCGCCCTTCTGTTTCTGCACCGGGATCGGCTCGCCGGTCACCATCGACTCGTCGACCGAGCTCGAACCTTCGAGGACGACGCCGTCAACCGGGATCTTCTCGCCGGGGCGGACGCGAAGGCGGTCGCCGACGCGGACGGCCTCGAGCGGAACGTCCTCCTCGGTGCCATCTTCGCGGATGCGGCGCGCGGACTTCGCCGCCATCCCGAGCAGCTTCTTGATCGCGCTGCTGGTCTGGCTGCGCGCACGCAGCTCCAGACCCTGCCCCAGCAGGATCAACGTGACGATGACGGCGGAGACCTCGAAGTACACGCCGACGCGGCCCGTGTCATCGCGAAAGCCGGGGGGGAACCAATCGGGGAATACCGTCGCGACCACGCTGTAGATGTACGCGACCGAGACGCCCAGCGCGATCAGCGTGAACATGTTCAGGCTTCGGTTCACGACCGACATCCAGCCGCGCACGAAGAAGGGCCACGCGCCCCACAGGACCACGGGCGTGGCCAGCGCCAGCTCGAGCCAGACGAACCACGGGGCGGCGCTCACGCGCGCCAGCGGTCCGGGGAGGTACTCGCCCATCGCGAGGAGCAGCAGCGGCGCGGTGAGCGCGGTGCTCACCCAGAAGCGCCGCGACATGTCCACGAGCTCCTCGTTCGGGTGCTCATCGAGCGTCGCCACGACCGGCTCGAGCGCCATGCCGCAGATCGGACATGACCCCGGGCCAATCTGCCGAATCTGGGGGTGCATCGGGCACGTGTATTCGCGCATGTCGGCGCCTGGCGCTGCGGCGGCCGCCTGTGCCGGACGCGGCTCGATGAACTCCGCCGGGTTCGCCTGGAAGCGCTCGAGGCAGCTCGGATTGCAGAAGTAATACGTCTGGCCCTGGTGGTCGAGATGCCCCACCGCGTCGGCAGGATCGATCGTCATCCCGCACACGGGATCGACCACTTGCGCGGGTGCGGCAGCGTGTTGATTGGCAGGCACCGGCGTCTACTTGGCGTACTGAGACGGATTGGCATCGAACTTCGCCTTACACGCCTTCGCGCAGAAGTAGTACGTCTTACCGTTGAACTGGCTTGTTCCGGCGGCCTTGGCCGGATCGATCTGCATCCCACACACGACGTCGCGTTCCATGTCACCCTCCCTACCCGAGTATAGACGCCGGTCGGTCACGCTCCGATGCCTGACGTCGCCAGCTTTCCCCGTCGCAGCGCCCTGATTTTCATGATGTAGAACATCACCGGCGTATTGATCAACACGTGAATCGTCGATGTGATCATCCCGCCGATGATCGGTGCTGCGATCGGTTTCATGACGTCTGACCCGACACCTGTGCTCCACATGATGGGCACCAGCGAAGCCATGACCACGGTGACGGTCATCAGCTTGGGCCGCAGGCGCAGCACCGAGCCGTCGATGGTGGCGGCGAGGATGTCGCGCTCGGTGAGCGTTCCGCCGAGCCGCAGACGCGTGTCGAGCGCCTCGTGCAGGTACACGACCATGATGACGCCGGTCTGCACGGCGACGCCGTAGAGCGCGATGTAGCCGACCCAGACCGCCACCGAGAAGTTGTAGCCGAGCAGCCACTGCAGGACGACGCCGCCGGTCATCGCGAACACCACCGACAGCAACACGATTACCGCCTCTGAGACGGACCGGAACGTCAGGTACAACAGCATGAAGATGACGAAGAACACGATCGGCATGAGGAACTTCAGACGCTCGCGTGCGCGGACCTGGAACTCGTACTGGCCCGTCCACCCGAGCGAGTAGCCGACCGGGAGCTTCAGCCTTCCGGCCAGCGCCGCCTTGGCCTGGTCCACGTAGCCGCCCATGTCGCGCGTCGCCGTGTCCACATAGACGTATCCGGCCAGTTGCCCATCCTCATCGCGAATCATCGCGGGACCGGTCGTCATCGCGATCTCGGCAAGCTGTCCCAGCGGGACGCTGGCGCCCACCGGCGTCTTGACCAGCACCCGCTCGAGCGCGGTCAGGTTCTCGCGGAAGTCGCGTTCGTACCGTACGTTGACCGGATACCGCTCACGGCCTTCGACGGTCTGCGTCACGTTCTCGCCGCCGAGCGCCGACTGGATGACATCCTGGACGTCCTCGGTCGTAAGCCCGTACCGCCCGATTGCGTCACGGTTGATGGTGATATCAACGAAGTAACCCTGCGCCACGCGTTCGGCGTACACGCTGCGGGTGCCAGGCACGTCCCGGAGAATCGTCTCGATCTGGCGCCCGAGGTCCTGGATGACGTTCAAGTCGGCCCCGAAGATCTTCACGCCGACCGGCGTCTTGATCCCGGTGAGCAGCATGTCGAGCCGGTTGCGAATCGGCTGCGTCCAGACGTTCGGCAGTCCGGGAAACTGCAGCTGCGCGTCCATCTCGGACTGCAGTTGTTCGAACGTCAGGCCTGGACGCCACTGCTCCCGCGGCTTCAGCAGCACGGTGGTATTCACCATCCCCATCGGACTGTTGTCGGTGGACGAGGTGCCGCGGCCGACGGTCCCGAACACCTGCTGCACCTCGGGCACGCGCCGCAGCAGCTTGTCCTGCACCTGGAGGAGCCGCGCGGCCTCGGTCACGGACAATCCCGGCGGCGACGTCGGCATGTAGAGCATCGAACCTTCGTAGAGCGGCGGCATGAACTCGCTGCCGAGCGCGAGCAGCAGCGGGATCGTCAACAGCACGACCGCGAGGTTGACCAGCAACAGCGCCCACCTCCACCGCAGCGCCAGCCGGAGCACCGGCGCATAGAGCCACGTGAAGACACGCGAGACGGGGTTGGCCGACTCGGGCTTCAACCGGCGGCCTCGAACGAAGATCGTCATCAGCACCGGCACGAGCGTGATCGACAGCAGCGCCGCGAAGGTCATCGCGGAGGTCTTGGTGAAGGCGAGCGGCCGGAACATCCGTCCTTCCTGCGCTTCCAGCAGGAAGACGGGCATGAAGGAGACGATGATGATCGCCAGCGAGAAGAAGATGGCGCGCCCCACCTGCCGGGCCGACGCGACGATCACGCGCGGCTGATCGTCGTACGCGACGGGGCCGCCGCCGCTGTCGTCCGTCGCGCCGGCCTGCGCACTCTCCCCCCCGGAGATGCGCCGGTACGCGTTCTCGACCATCACGATCGACGCATCGACGAGCACGCCGATCGCGAGCGCAATCCCCCCGAGCGACATGATGTTCGCCGAGACGCCGAGGTGGTACATCGGAATGAACGCGGCGGCCACCGCGATTGGCAGCGCGAGGATCGGGACGAGCGCGGACCTGATGTGAAAGAGAAAGACCATGATGACGAGCGAGACGACGACGGCCTCCTCGATGAGCGTGCGCCTGAGCGTGCCGATGGAGGCGCTGATCAAGGACGAACGGTCATACGTCGGCACGATGCGAACGCCGGGCGGCAACGACGCCTGGACGTCGCGCAGCTTCGCCTTCACGCGGTCGATGACCCGCAGTGCGTTCTCGCCGAAGCGCATCACCACGATTCCGCCCACGACCTCGCCTTTGCCGTCGAGCTCGGCCACGCCACGCCGGATATCGGGGCCGAGTCGCACGTCGGCGACATCCCTCACGCGCACCGGCGTTCCGCGCGCGTCCGCGCCGAGGGAGATCTTCTGAATATCGTCGACCGATTTCAGGTAGCCGCGCCCGCGCACCATGTACTCGCGGCCGGAGAACTCGAGCAGCCGCCCTTCCACGTCGTTGTTGCTGGCGCGGATCGCCTGGACGACATCCTTCACCGACTTGTCGTACGCGGCCAGCTTGTTCGGATCGAGGTTGACCTGGTACTGCTTCACGAACCCGCCGATGCTCGCGATCTCGGCAACGCCGTCGACCGACGCGAGCGCGTATCGCAGATACCAGTCCTGGTCGGTCCGCAGGTCGGCAAGCGTGTGCTGGCCGCTCTCGTCCACGAGCGCATACTCGAAGACCCAGCCAACTCCGGTCGCGTCGGGGCCGATGACCGGGTTGCTCCCTTCCGGCAACCGGCCTCGAATCCCCTGCAGGTATTCGACGACGCGGCTGCGGGCCCAGTAGATGTCGGTGCCATCCTCGAAGATGACGTAGACGTACGAGATGCCGAAGTCAGTGAAGCCGCGGACGGTCCGCACACGGGGCGCCGAGAGCAGCGCCGAGACGATCGGATACGTAATCTGGTCCTCGATGATGTCGGGGCTGCGGCCCATCCACTCCGTGGAGACGATCACCTGCACATCGGAGATGTCCGGAACCGCATCGAGCGGCGTCGCGGTCATCGCCCAGATGCCCCAGACCAGCAGCACGATCGTCCCGGTGAACACGAGGAACCGGTTGCCCGCGCACCACTCGATAATGCGGTTGATCATGGCTGCCTCTTACCTGGCCACCAGCGCGAACTGGCGGCGCCCCGCCTGCTGACCAGCCCTGGTCACGATGACGGTCACGTCCCATCGGCCGGACGTGGTCAGCTCCCCGGTGCCGCGGTAGACGCCGTTGCCGGCGGGCGCCAGCGTCGTCTCACTCCGGATCGCCGGCATGTTCATCGTCGGCATCGCCGGCATGAGCAGCTGCACGATCACGCTGGCGTCCGGGATGGGCTGCCCTGCAGGCGTTTTCAGCGTGACTTCGAACGTGCTCTCGCCTGTCCGAGGCGGATCAGGCTGTGCGAGAAACGCAATATCGAGCGCGCTGTCCGGCTGGGCCGTCGCTTGTGACACAGGTGGGGGAGGCTCATAGCTTTGCAGCCCCGCACGGAGCTGGCTCTCTGAATCGAGGAAGAAGGCCGCCGCCGACGCAACCTGTTCGCCTTCCTGCAGCCCACGCGTGATCTCCACGACGTCGCCGATGCGGCGGCCGACCGTCACAGGTCGCGGGCTGAAGTTCCCTTCACCCTGAGAGACGAACACGGTCTGGCGGGTACCGGAATCGAGGACAGCGTCGGCGGGTATCGTGAGACCGCGCGAAGCGGGAGCGCGCAGCTCGACGTTCGCGTACATTCCAGGTTTCAAACGGCCGGCCGCGTTTGCAAATGCGAAGCGGACCTTGACCGTCCGTGAGGCTTCCTCGACATACGGGTAGACGTACACAGCGCGTCCGTCAAACCGCTGGCCCGGGTACGCGTCGAGCGTGACGCTGGCAGCCTGCCCCACACGTATCAGCGGAAGTTCCTGTTCGTAGATGGCGGCCTCGATCCACACCGTCGAAAGGTCAGCGACCTTGTAGAGCGTCTGACCCGCGGTCACGTGCATCCCCTGCACCGCCTGCTTCTCGATCACGTAGCCTCCGACAGGCGATGTGAACGTCACCGCTTCCTGGGGACGTCGCGTCGCTTCGAGCGCATCGATCTGTTCGGCCGGCAGGTCCCACAGCGCGAGACGCTGGCGCGCCGCCTCCACGAGCCGCTCTGCGTACTCGCGGACGTCGGACACCTGCGCGGTCTTCATCTGATCGCGATTCTTCAGCGCCAGGAGGTACTCGTTCTCAGTGGAGAGGAGGTCAGGGCTGTAGAACGAAAACAGCGGCTGGCCCTTGCGAACCGGTTGCCCCGTGTAATCGACAAACAGGTCTCGAATCCAGCCATCGACCTTGACGTTCACGTCGGCCTGCCGCGTCTCGTCGTACCGGACGATCCCGCTGGCCCGGATGGTCGGCGCGATCTCGCTGCGCGTCACGGTCGCGATTCGCACGCCGATCAGCTGTTGGCGCTGCGAATCGATCGACACCTGCCCTCCCGCGTTCGGATCGGACGCGGAAGGCGCGGGCGTCCCGGAATGTTCGAGGTGTGGCGTCGATGAGATGCCAAGGGCGACGGCGGCGCGGCTGACAAGCGGCAGGCCTTCGAGCCACTCCCGGCCGGCGTACGCGGCAAGCGTGGCGAGGGCGATCGTCACCACAGCGGCCACCAGAAGAGCGATGCGAAGGCGTCGCGACATGGTCATCTCCTCTCACTCGTGGCATCGGCGGTCGTGGTGGCGGGCAGATCGACTCCAACGGCCCGCTCGAGGTCGGCGCGTGCCTGCTCGAGCTCGCTGAGCGCCTCCTCGTAGTCGAGCTGCGCCTCGACGAGCACGCGCTGGTTATCCAGCAGGGCGAGGAAATCGACACGGTCGGTCTGGTAGGCCACACGCGACACTTCCAGTGTCTGCTCTGACTGCGGAAGGATCGTCGTGCGCAGCAGCGCCGCGCGCTGTCCGGCCGACTTCACCCGGATGTATGCATCCTGAACAGCCAGCCGGATCCGGTTTTCCGCTGCCCGCTGCCCGGCGCGTGCCGCCTCGATGTTGGCTTCGGCCTCCGCTTTCTGCGCGTCGAGACGCCCGCGCGCCCAGCGCGCCGTCGGCCACGAGATGCCGACGCTTGCCGTCCAGGCGTCACGATCGCGCGGCATGAGCATGTAGCCGCCGCCGACCATGAAATCGGGCTTGTACTCGCGCTCCGTGACGTTGAGCGCCGCCTGCGCGCGCTCCACGCCCAGCCTCGACGCCGTCAGCTCAGGATGCCTGAGGAGCGCGAGTTGCTGTAGTTCCTCCGGCGACGGGAGCGCGACGTCTTCCGGCGGTTCGGCAAGTGTGCCGATACGCGCCTGCGGTGGCCTCGCAAGGAGGGTGTTCAATTCGGCCTCAGCGAGTTGAGCTCGCTCCCCGCGAGTTACGAGGTCGATCTGCAGTTTCGAGATCTCGACGACCGCTCTCAGGACATCCTGCTGAGGGGCGCGCCCGGCTGCGTACTTGGCGGTCGAGACGTCGGCCAGCTGTCGGACCAGGCCGATGCTCTGCCCCTGCACCTCGATCGCGCGACGGCTGACGAACAGCTCCGCATACGTGCGCTTCACCTGCTCGACCACGTCACGCCCCCGGATCGCAATCTCATTCGCCGATAGCTCTGCGTCCTTCTGTGCAAGAGCAACCTTGAGCTGACGCTTGCCGCGGCCCGGCAAGTCCTGGCTGATGGTCACCATGTACATGCCTGTATTCAGCGGATTCAGCGTGTTGATCGGCCACTGCCAGATCTGCGCTTCGAATGACGGCGCCATGAGAAAGCGGTCCTGCGCCGGCCGCTGGCGGGCCGCGTCGTACTGCCGCCGGAGCGCGATCAACTCGGGATTGTTCTGCAGCGCTTCGTCGACGGCTGCTGTCAGCGAGAGCGGCGCGCCCTCGGTCGAGCCGGTCGACTGACCAGCAACGGTCTGTGCCGCCGGCAGGAACAGCGCGGCGAGCGCGAACGTCCGAATCCATGCAAGTCGCATACGTCCTTCCCCTTCAGGGTTGCGGTGGAACGGAGCGGCGAGGTCGCGCGGAGACAGCCGCACGTTCGCCGACCTCTGGCGTCAGGCGGGAAGGCTAGATACGGAACGCCGAAACGAGGACGTACGTGGGCACGCCGCGCGACAGCGGCGAGAAGCCAGCAGAGGTGGAACGAGGGAGCGATCGAACGCAGGAACCACTGACCAGTTGGGGGAGGAGACTGACTGGCGCTGCTGGTGGCAACGGGTAGAAGCGCGCCAGCACGGACGCCTGGGCGATGCGCGGCGTTTCGACCGGGCAACAGCGCTGTGGCTGCGCCATGTGATTGCAGTCG
>Ga0209515_10006340_pt1 | contig 14812 bp, 16 predicted proteins | sample Subgroupgradi54m_FD_187454 | JGI IMG/M metagenome (GOLD analysis project Ga0209515, IMG submission 187454) | Subsurface groundwater microbial communities from S. Glens Falls, New York, USA - GMW60B uncontaminated upgradient, 5.4 m (SPAdes)... ...
CCGGTGCGCCTGGGCGAGGACAACGACTATGTCTACCGGCAGGTGCTGAAGCTCAGCGAGGCGGAGTACGACCGGCTGAAGGCCCTGGGGCAGATAGGCATGGACTACCTCCCCAACGTGCCGTAGAGGTACTTACGCAGGGTCGCGGCAAAGGGCGTCCAGTTGCGACACATCTGGATTGACGGGGGCCTGGGGGTGTCCCCCAGACGTAATTCCCGCCCTCTTCCTGGAAGGAAGGGGGGAAGGGGGGATGGTCGGAGGAGTTTCCCGTACCCTGCTAGAGCTACGTACGCAGGTTCGTGGGAAAGAGCAAAAGGAGGAGCGCCCCGATAGCATCGGGGCGCTCCTCTTGCCTTCAAGCAACGTTCGAGCTACTTGGACTTGTTCTTCCCATCCTTGGCGGTAGGCTCGGGGATGCCCGTCGCGATGAGGGTGAGCCGCACCCGGTCCCCCATGTTGGGGTTGTTGACCATGCCGAAGAAGATGGAGGCATCGGGGCTCACCCGCTCGGCGATGTACTGGCCCGCTGCGTTCACCTCTCCCAGCGTGAGCTTGGGCCCGCCGTTGACGCAGAACAGCAACCCCATGGCCCCGTCGATCGAGACGTCCAGAAGAGGGTTCTCCACGGCTATCTTGGCGGCCGTCAGGGCCCCATCGGGCTCCGGCGCCTCCCCAATGGCCATAAGGGCGCGGCCCGGCGCCTTCATAATGGTCCGTATATCGGCCAGGTCCACATTAATCTCGCCCGGCACGTTGACCAGCTCGGCAACGGAAAGGACGCCGTACACAATGGCCTCATCGGCCTTGCGCAGCGCCTCTTCCATGGAGACGTCTTTGCCGACGAGGGCGAGGAGCCGGTCGTTGTGGACCACGATGAGGTTGTCCACCTTGCCTTTAAGCTGGGCGACCCCCGCCATGGCCTGCTCCAGGCGCCGATGACCTTCCCAGGAAAAGGGGGTGGTGACCAGACCGATGACCAGGGCATTGGTCCTTTTCGCCATCTCTGCCACGATGGGGGCTGCGCCTGTGCCTGTGCCTCCACCCATTCCTGCAGTGATAAAGACCAGGTCCCCGTGGCCGATGGAGTGCATGAGCTCCGCTCGGGAGCTCTCCGCCGCCTGGAGGCCCACGTCAGGGACACCGCCTGCGCCCATCCCGTGGGTAAGCCCCGCTCCGATCTGGATCACGGTGGCGCCATCGACCCCCTGCAGCGACTTCACATCGGTGTTGACGCAGATGTACTTTACCCCAGGGACCGTCCGCTCCCGCATCATGCGCGTTACCGCGTTGACGCCGCCGCCTCCCACCCCGATGACCACCACATGGGCGGGCGGCTCCTGTACTTGCTGGTTCGTGCCGAGATTGGATACGCGGGAAGTAACCATACTTGTTAACCTCACTCCTGAAACTAGGGGATATCCCCCGAATAGAAATACTCTGTGAAGCGTAGAATCTAACGAATAAGAGTGTCAATGAGTTTGACAGCGTGTTTCCTGACTTTTCCAATCTTTCGTCTACGGAAGGGTGTCTACCAGGGTGCTGAAAAAGGGGAGTCCAGAGGGGCGAAGCCCCTCTGGTGGGGGTATGGGGGTATCCCCCAGGTGCAATCCCACCCCCTTCCTGCCCTGAGCCTGTCGAAGGGAAGGGGGTGGGGGGATGCCGAAGGCCGACAGGCCCCGCATCTATCGGGTTTCGAAGAGGATTTTCCACAGCCTGCTAGTGGCAGTCCACACCAGCCAAAGGAGGAGGGCGTGGAGGACATTATCACCATGGAGGACATGCGGCTGGTGTTCGGGGTGACCGACGCCCTGGGCATCGACCGGGAGCGTATGAGCGTCTCCCTAGAGAAGCGGGACCCGGGCCAGGTGCAGCGTCTTCCCTTGGGAGAGCTGGAGATCACCCTGCCCCTCTCCGTCCCGCTCGGTCAGTGGCTACCCACCCTGCGGGCAAAGCTGGAGGCTCTGGGGTTTCAAGACGTGGCCGAAGAGGAAGAGGAAGTGTAGCCCCCTACCGGATGCGCTCGATAATAGCCGCCCCCATCTCCAACGTGCTGAGGACGGGCCGGCCCTCCTCGGCTATGTCCGGGGTGCGGTGCCCTTGGGCCAGGGCGTTGTCCACTGCCCTCTCCACCGCCTGGGCCTCCTGCTCCAGCCCCAGGGAGTAGCGGAGGAGGAAGGCGGCGCTCAGGATAGCGGCGACGGGATTGGCCTTGCTTTGCCCCGCGATGTCCGGAGCGCTTCCGTGAATGGGCTCGTAGAGGCCCTTGGGGCGCCGCCCAGCCTTGCCGCCCACGGGCAGGCCTGCCAGGCTCGCCGAGGGGAGCATGCCCATGGAGCCCGCCAGGACCGCCGCCTCGTCGGTCAGGATGTCTCCGAACATGTTCTCGGTGACAATCACGTCGAACCTGGACGGGTTCCTCACCAGTTGCATGGCTGCCGTATCCACCAGCATGTGGTCCAGGGCCACGTCGGGGTACTCCTGGGCCACCTCCACAGCCACCTGGCGCCACAGCCGTGAGGTCTCCAGCACGTTGGCCTTGTCCACCGAGGTGAGGCGCTTGCGGCGTCCACGGGCCAGCTCAAAGCCGACCCGGACGATGCGCCGCACCTCCTGTTCGGTGTATTTCATGGTGTCGACGCCCCTCCTGCCCCGAGAGGTGCTCCACCGCCGCTTGGGCTTGCCAAAGTAGATGCCTCCCGTCAGCTCTCGGACCACCACCAGGTCCACGTTGGCGAGGACTTGAGGCTTGATGGGGCTGGCGTACATCAGATTGGGATGGATCTTCACGGGCCGCAGGTTGGCGTAGAGGCCCAGGCCCCGGCGCAGGCCCAGGATACCGTCCTCAGGGCGAACGGTGGCGTTGGGATCGTCCCATTTGGGGCCACCCACGGCGCCAAAGAGCACGGCGTCGGCACGCCGGGCGATCTGAAGGGTCTCCTCCGGCAGGGCGGTGCCGTAGCGGTCGATGGCGTTGCCCCCCACGGGGGCATAGGAGAGGTCGAAGGCGTGGCCGTACCGTTGGCCCACGCGCTCCAGTGCCCTGACGGCCTCCTGTGTTACCTCCGGCCCTATGCCGTCCCCAGGGAGCACCGCGATGGCGAAGCGCATTGAGTCCTCTCCTTACCGCAACGGGCGCAGGCCGATGCGCTCTTCATAGGCCCGAATCCGGTCCTGGTGCTGAAGGGTGAGGCCGATCTCATCCAGGCCGTTCAGCATGGTGTGGCGTCGAAAAACGTGGGTCTCGGGATCCTGGTGGATGACGAAGGCGACACAAAGGCCCTCTGTGTCCCGGACTTCACACCGCTCCAGGTCCACCGTCAGCCGGTAGCCTGGGGAGGCCAGGGCCTTTCCCATGAGCCCCCTCACCTGCTCCTCCGAGAGCAGCACAGGAACCAGGCCGTTCTCAAGGCAGTTCTTGTGGAAGATGTCCGCCAGGCTGGGGGCGATGACGGCCCGGAAGCCGGAGTCCATGAGGGCCCACACCGCGTGCTCCCGCGATGAGCCGGTGCCGAAGTTGCGCCCGGTCACCAGGAGCGAGGCGCTGTGATACCCCGGCGCGTTAAGGATGAACTCCGGGTTAGGGCGGCCGTCCGGCAGGGTGCGCCAGTCGCAGAACAGGGCGTCTTCGTAGCCGGTCCGGGTGATCCGCTTGAGGAACCGGGACGGGGTGATGGAGTCGGTGTCCACGTTCACGCGCTCCAGGGGGGCGACGACGCCGGTGTGTACAGTGAAGGGTTGCATGGGTTACTCCTCGACTGCTGGGGTTGTTGAGTCTCTGACTACTAGGTTACTGTGTCTGCCGCGCTCCAGTCTACCTTTGGCCGAGCAAACTATCGCGCCACTCATCCTGAGCCACCCATCGTCCCGCTCGTCCTGACCAACCCATCATCCCGCTCGTCCTGACCAACCTATCGCGCCGCTCATCCTGAGCTTGTCGAAGGATGAAGCGGATGAGCCTCCGCTGCTGGCGCTCCATTGCGTGAGACCAACTGCTCAGCGTCCCGACCGGCGTTGCCCAGGGCTTCCCACTCCCTGCGGATCAGCGCCTCCTTCTTGCGCCGCGACCATCCCTTGACCTGTCGCTCTCGCTCAAACGCTTCCTGCCTGGAAGCGAAGGGCTCGGCGAAGAGCAGCTCAACGGGTCGGCGTATGCGCGTGTAGCCTGAAAAGGTGCCCAACTGATGCTCTGCCAGCCGCTTCTCCAGGTTGTCGGTGTGGCCCACGTAGTAGGAACCGCCCTTGCACCGCAGGATGTAAACGTAGAAGTCCATGGTTCATGTGGCAACCACCGCTTCATCCTTCGACAGGCTCAGGATGAGCGGGGCTGTAGAGGACTGAGGCGGCGGTGAGGCCGTGGTCTGAGTGTTCGGTAGCACAGGTTGCCCCTTATGCTCCTTTCACGGTGGCCCTAGCAAGCCTTCGACGATGTCCCAGCGATTCTTGAACTTGGCTGCGTCTTTGTCGTAGATGTCAATCCAGAAGTCCCTAGGCGAAGGCGAGCCTTTCGGGTACCCCTCCACCTCCACCGGCCTCGCCGGCGAGACAGGTCCATTCAGCGGCCCCAGCGCATTCAATGGGACAATGAACACGTCAGGGGTCGCTGGCGGGCCATCGTGGAGATCCACGAAAGCCAGCAAGAGCATGCTCCCAGCAGAAGCATGAGCTGAGGTAGCCAACTCTTTGCCTATGCGCCATTTAGAAAAAGGGCCCCATTGCTTGCTGTCAAAATGCGCGCTTGTCATAGTCTTGACTTGGACAGCTATTGACTTACCAGTTTGGGAGCTTGCTGCCATCAGGTCGACAGCTTTACCCCCCGTGCTTGTTAGAGCAACAGCGTATCCGCGCCTCGAGAGTTCAAACGCTACATAGTGTACCCCGACAGTCCCGACTAGAGCTTTGCTTGTGGTCATTTCAACCTACACCCACTCCCTGATGTCCACGAAGTGGCCGGCGACGCCCCTGCTACCGCAACGCCACGTCCAGCGGTGCGCCCTTCAGAGAGCCGACCTTCAGAATAGAGAAGCCTATCACGTGCCCTTGCTCGTCCACCTTCTCCATGACCCGGTCGTCTCTCGTCTCTCGAAAGTAGCCTGGCTTGTGGTCGAGGATGACCTCCAGGTAGTCACCCTCCGGGTCGTACCAGATGCTCACCCGCTTCTCGTCCATAGCACCCTCCCTCGCTTCACTCTGTCGGTGAGGTACGCTGTGATAACAAAGGGGTCATCCACGGCAGTCTTGACCACCACACAGAGCTGTTTTTCGCCAACCTGAGTATCCTGGTAACGTCTATAGTACAACCATACCGACGGGTCAGCCGAAGATTCCACTACTTGCTCCGGAACCAGGAGCGTCTCAGCTAAGGCCGTCTCCATCTCCACCATCTCAGGGTGAGTCAGGATATGGGCAAGGCGTTGCTCAGTCAGGCGGACCAGGAGGCCTTGATAGTCCTGCACCTCATGCCCTCGCGCTCCCCCCTACTCCCACTCCCGAATGTCCACGAAGTGGCCGGCGATGGCCGCAGCTGCAGCCATGGGGGGGCTCACCAGATGGGTGCGCCCCTGGGGGCCCTGGCGTCCCTCGAAGTTGCGGTTGGAGGTGGAGGCGCACCGCTCGCCGGGCCCCAGGATGTCGGGGTTCATCCCCAGGCACATGGAGCACCCAGCCTCCCGCCACTCAAAGCCCGCCTGTTTAAAGAGCACATCCAGGCCTTCCTTCTCGGCCTGGAGCTTTATGAGAGTAGAGCCAGGGACCACCATGGCCCGCACCCGCGGGTTCACCTTGCGGCCCCGGATCACCTGGGCGGCGTCCCGCAGGTCCGCCAGCCGTGAGTTGGTGCAGGAGCCAATGAACACCCGGTCCACGGGAATCTCCTGGATGGGCGTTCCGGGCCGCAGGCCCATGTACCCCAGGGCGCGCTCTGCTGCGGTCCGCTCGGCATCGGTGGCAAAGGAGTCAGGGTAGGGCACCTGACCGGAAACGGGCACCACCATGCCCGGATTCGTCCCCCACGTAACGTAGGGTTGCAGCTTTGTGGCGTCGATCTCCACCACCCGGTCGTAGGTGGCGCCAGGGTCCGTCACCAGGGCGCGCCACCGCTCTATCGCCTGCTCAAAGGCCTGTCCCCTGGGAACCTGGGGACGCCCGCGCATCCAATCAAAGGTGGTGTCGTCAGGAGCGACCATGCCCACCCGAGCGCCAGCCTCGATGGACATGTTGCAGATCGTCATCCTGCCCTCCATGGGGAGGGAGCGGACGGCCTCGCCCGTGTACTCGATAGCGTAGCCCGCCCCGCCGTCCACGCCGATCTGGCCGATGATGCCCAGGATCAGGTCCTTGGCCGTCACGCCGTGGGGGAGGCGGCCGGAGACTCGCACCTCCATGGTCTTGAGCCTGGCCTGCACCAGGCACTGGGTGGCCAGCACGTGCTCCACCTGGGAGGTGCCGATGGGCATGGCGATGGCCCCAAATGCGCCGTGGGTGGCCGTGTGGCTGTCCCCGCAGACGATGAGCCTCCCTGGCTGGGTGTAGCCCAGCTCCGGGCCAATGATATGGACGATGCCCTGGCTGGCGCTGGTCATCCCGTAGAAGGTGACGCCGAACTCCTTCACGTTTTGCTCCAGCGCCTGAATCTGCTGAAGAGAGATTGCGTCGGTGATGGGAAGCGAGCGGTCCCAGGTGGGAATGTTGTGGTCCACGGTGGCCACGGTCAGTTCCGGGCGGCGCACCCTGCGACCCGATAGGCGGAGCCCCTCGAAGGCCTGGGGAGAGGTCACCTCATGGACCAGGTGCAGGTCCACGTACAGGAGTGTGGGCTGGCCCGCCTCCTCGCGGACCACGTGGGACTCCCAGATCTTCTCGAACATAGTCTTAGGAGGCATAAGAATCCTCTCCTTATCTCTATCTATCCTACGTAGTCGTCCAAGGAGACGTAGGGGATTTCCCTTAGCTGCGAAGCCATGCGCCTGTCATTGCCAATGATAGCATCGCAGCGCTCCTCAAGGGCAGTGGCGGCAATGATAGCATCCGGCAACAGGAGTTGTGTTCGTGCCCGCACCATGGCAGCGCGTCTCGCCACCGCCGAGTCAACACTTCTGACCACCAGGTTGGGCGTTGCTCTAAAGAAGATCTCTGCCTGATCAACGGCTCCCTGGTCTTGGTCGCGGATAGGCTTGGTCAAGACCTCAGCCTCCACGATGGTCGAAACCACGCCGAGGAGAAGCCCACGTCCGAGGAGTTGATGGAGGTGCAAGGCCAGTTCATGATAGGGGGGTATCCCCCCCAGGAAATAGATGACCACGTTCGTGTCCAATGCAACCCGTCGGTGGGTCCCCAACTCCTCCAGCCACTGCTGTATCATGGCTAGGGACTGCATGGCTACGGAATCCGTATCCAGCGGGGCCCGGCCTTCATCGTTAGGTGCTCCAGGCGCTTCACAGCGTGAAGCTCCTCTAGCCTTTCAAGCTGCTTATACGCACCCGTACCACTCGTATCGTCCACATGAGCTTTAGTCGCTATCTCCCACGAGGGAGGGGCCTCCTCCCCCGGTTTGAGGGACTCCAGCGAAGGCGTGGCTTCATACACCGCCCTCAACTTTGCGTCCACGGATAGTGCGTCCTTCAGGGCGTCTATGTCCCAGCCGTACCGAACTTCAGCGATGTACCGGTCCACTTCCTCCTTGGTAGAGCCATAAACTCCTTTGAGACTCCCCTTGAAGTACTCTGCCCAACTCTCGGGCTGGGGCAGCAGGACAAGGTGATCGTCAATAAGCTCAACCACCAGCTTGCCCCCAGGCTTCAGTCCGAGGGCCCGCACCACCTCTATGGGAAGCGTGATCTGGTGTTTGCTGGAGAGCGTTACTGTCGGCATTTCAACTTCTCCTTGGTAAGCGTACCAAGGTAATTGTAAAGGTTGCCAAGCACCTCGTCAAGGCATTCACCCCGAATGTCACGTCCCTAGGAGCCTGGCGGTTTGGCAGCGGCTTGCGCCCCCGTGATGGCCAACACGCGGTTCAATGCGTTCATGTATGCCCGGGCGCTGGCCACGATGATGTCCGTGGCGGCGCCCCGGCCCACGTAGGTCTTCCCTCCGCTCTCCACTCGAATGGTCACCTCGCCCACGGAGTCCAGCCCTTCGGTGATGGACTGGACCGAGTACTCCACCAGGGTGTTGGGCACCTGCACGACGCGGTTGATGGCCTTGCACACGGCGTCCACGGGCCCAGCCCCCGTGGCCGTTTCGCCCAGCACCTGGTCGTTGGGCCCGATGACGCGGACCGTGGCCGTGGGGATAAGGTGGTCGCCGCAGGAGACCTGAACGTGGTCCAGCCGGTAAGTCTGGGCCTCGCTGACGGTTCGGCGCTGCTCCGCCATCAGGGCCTCCAGGTCTCGGTCCGTCACCTCCCGCTTCTTGTCGGCCAGGTCCTTGAAGGCCTGGAAGGCCTGGTTCAACTGCTCCTGGGAGAGGTGGTAGCCCATCTCCTCCAGGCGGGCCCGCAGCCCGGCGCGGCCCGATAGCTTGCCCAGGACGATGGCGCTGCCGGGAACGCCCACCGAAGCAGGGTTCATGATCTCGTAGGTGGTGCGCTCCTTCAGAAGGCCATCCTGGTGGATTCCTGAGGCGTGGCGGAAGGCATTGGCGCCCACGATGGCCTTGTTGGGCTGCACCACGAAGCCTGTGATCTCGCTCACCAGGCGGCTGGTCCGGTATAGTTGGGTGGTGTCCACACCCGTGTGGAGGTCGAAGAAGTCACGGCGGGTGTGGATGCCCATGACCACCTCCTCCAGGGAGGCGTTGCCCGCCCGCTCGCCGATGCCGTTGACGCACACCTCCACCTGGCGCGCCCCCACTTTCACCGCCGCCAGGCTGTTGGAGACCGACAGGCCCAGGTCGTTGTGGCAGTGGACGCTGACCCGCGCCTTGTGGATGTTGGGCACGTTCTCAAAGATGTTGCGGATGAGCTGCGCGAACTCCTCAGGGATGGCGTAGCCCACGGTATCCGGGATGTTCACCGTGGTGGCCCCAGCGTCAATGGTGGCTGTCAGCATGGCGTAGAGGTACTCGGGGAGCGTGCGCGTCGCGTCCATGGGGGAAAACTCCACGTCCTCCACGTATCGCTTGGCCCGCTTCACCATGGAGACGGCCATGTCCATGACCTCCTCCCGGTTCTTGCGGAGTTGGTGCATCAGGTGGATGTCGGAGCTGGAGATGAAGACGTGGATGCGCGGGCTGGCCGCCGGCTTGACGGCCTCCGCCGCCTGGTCCACGTCGTTGGGGTTGGCCCGGGCCAGGGAGCAGATGATGGGCCCCCGCACACGCTCGGCGATGGTGCGGACGGCCTGGAAGTCGCCGGGAGAGCTGGCGGCAAACCCCGCCTCGATGACGTCTACCTTCAGCCGCTCCAGCTGCTGGGCAACCGCCAGCTTCTCCTCGATGGTCATGGAGGCGCCCGCCGCCTGCTCGCCATCGCGCAGCGTTGTGTCAAAGATGAGGACCTTGTTCTCCGTCATAGTATCCTCCCCATTGTGGGGTTCGTTTGTCGCCTTCAAGGGCGGCGTTACGCTAGTTCCTCTCACGTCCCCAAGCGAAGCGCCGATTGGACTTTTCAGGAATGGTGAGAGCGAGGTCCCAATGAGGGCCTCTCACGGGCAACGTGAGGCAATCGGTGACAGACGAGGGAAGGCTAAAGGCTAACGTAGTCCGCCGAGCGAGCCCTTGCCAGGACCCACCCATGACGGCGAACTACGTTGGGGACCTCCGTGGTTGTTTTCACGACTATCAGCCCTGCAATCTTACCACAAGAGGAGGTGGCGAAAAACCCTTCGACCATCCCCCTGTCCCCCTTCCTGATCAGGAAGGGGGGTTATATCTGGGGGGGACCCCCAGACCCCCTCCAGATGGGCTCGGCCCCTCTGGACACCCTTTTCAGCATCCTGCACAAATGAGGGTGATGGTAGTAATCCAGGGTTGGGCGATGGGGCCCTTGCCCCTTACGTCCTGCGCGGAGGCTCCAGGAAGGGCATCATGGCCCGCAGTTCCTTCCCCACCTTCTCAACGGGATGGTCGGCATCTTTTTGCCGCAGGGCGTTGAACCGGGGGCGGCCCTCGTCGTTCTCCGCAATCCACTCCCGAGCAAAGGACCCGTTCTGGATCTCCTTCAGTATCTCCTGCATCCTCTTCTTGACCGACTCGTCAATCACTCTGGGCCCGCGAGTATAGTCGCCGTACTCCGCCGTGTCGCTCACGGAGTAGCGCATGTACTCCAGGCCGCCCTGGTAGATGAGGTCCACGATGAGCTTCAGCTCGTGAAGCACTTCAAAGTAGGCCGACTCTGGCTGGTAGCCCGCCTCCACCAGGGTCTCGAATCCCGCCTTGATGAGGCTGGTGACGCCCCCACACAGGACCGCCTGCTCGCCAAAGAGGTCGGTCTCCGTCTCCTCCTTGAAGGTGGTCCTCAGCACCCCCGCCCGTGTGCAGCCGACGCCCCTGGCGTACGCGAGGCCCACCTGCCACGCGTTGCCAGACGCATCCTGGTGCACGGCCAAGAGGGCAGGGACCCCCGACCCCTGGGTGAAGATCTCCCGCATGCGGTGGCCCGGCGCCTTGGGGGCCACCATGGAGACGTCAATGGTGGGCGGCGGTTGGATCTGCTTGTAGTGGATGTTGAAGCCGTGGGCAAACATGAGGGTCTTGCCCGGCTTCATATGGGCCTGGATGGACTCCCGATAGACCCTCCCCTGGATTGTATCTGGGACGAGCATCATCATGATGTCGGCCTCGCGGGCCACCTCGTCCACAGTGGCCACCCGCAGCCCCGCCTGCTCCGCCCGCTGCCAGCTGCTGCTGCCCTTGTACAGGCCCACCACCACGTTGAAGCCGCTGTCCTTGAGGTTCAGGGCATGGGCGTGGCCCTGGCTGCCGTAGCCTATGATTCCCAGGGTCTTCCCCTTCAGGAGCGAGGGATCGGCGTCCTTGTCGTAATACACCTGGGCCATGAGCGTATCCTTTCTTGGGCCTAGGGGCCCTTTCCAGGAGCCCCAGGGATTATCTACTGACTACCGTTTGTGCTGGGGGAGGCGTTGGCTCCCCGGAGCATGGCAACCCTTCCGGTGCGCATCAACTCCCGCACCCCAAAGGACTTGAGGAGCTGAAGCAGGGAGTCCACCTTGTCCTCGTCCCCGGTCACCTCGATGATGAGGGAGTCCGGGGAGACGTCCACAATGTTGGCGCGGAAGATGTCCACCAGCTGAATGATCTCGCTGCGGTTATAGGGAGTCGCTTGGACCTTGATGAGGGCGAGCTCTCGGGCCACCACGTTCTCATCGCTGAGGTCCGAGACCTTCACCACGTCTATGAGCCGGTCCAGCTGCTTGCGGACCTGTTCGATGGTGTAGTCGTCCCCGTTGACCACGAAGGTCATGCGAGAGAAGCCCGGCTGCTCGCTGTGGCCCACCGAGAGGCTGGCGATGTTGTACCCACGCCGCCGGAACATGCTGGCGACGCGGTTGAGCACCCCGGGCCTGTCCTGGACCAAGGCGACAATGGTGTGAGGGGCTGGGCCCTTGGGCATCTACCTCAACTCCTCCACCCCCTGGGGTTCCTCGATGAGCTGGTCCACGCTCGTGCCGGCGGGGATCATGGGGTAGACGTTCTCCTCCTCCTCCACCACAAAGTCCACCACCACTGGGCCGGCCCACTCCATAGCCTTGATGATGGTGTCCCGCACCTGGGACTGCTCGGTGACGCGCAGGCCCAGGATGCCGAAGGCCTCGGCCAGCTTCACAAAGTCGGGGTTCTTGGTGTAGCCGCTGGCGCTGTACTCCCGGTTGTAGAAGAACTCCTGCCACTGGCGCACCATGCCCAGGAAGTTGTTGTTGATGATGGCGAACTTCACGGGAATGTTGTTCTCGGCGATGGTAGCCAGCTCGCTCATAGTCATCTGGAAGCCCCCATCCCCCGCAATGGACCACACCACCCGATCGGGAACGCCCACCTGAGCCCCCATCGCGGCTGGGACCTCAAATCCCATGGCCCCCAGGCCACCAGAGGTGATCATGGTGTAGGGCTCTTTGAAGGTGTAGTGCAGCGCAGTCCACATTTGGTGCTGCCCCACACCTGTGACGATGATGGCCCTGCCATCGGTCACCTCTGAGATCTCGCGGATGACGTGCTGAGGCAGCAGCTTGTCAGTGGGGCGAATGTGGAGGGAAGGGTGCTCCAGCCGAAGCTGGTCCAGATGAGCCATCCATTCGACGTGGGTGGCCGGCTCCACGGTGGCGATGAGCTGCCTGAGCACACGCTTCAGGTCTCCCACGATGGGCACGGCGGTGTTCACGTTCTTGCCAAGCTCGGACGGGTCCACGTCCACGTGGACAATCTTGGCGTTGGGGGCAAAACGCTTGAGGTCTCCCGTCACCCGGTCGTCAAAGCGCGCCCCCAGGCCGATGATCAGGTCCGCTTCGTCAAGGGCCAGGCTGGCCCAGGCCACGCCGTGCATGCCTGGCATTCCCAGGCTCAGGTAGTGGGTCTGGGGAAAACCGCTCAGCCCCAAGAGCGTGGTGATGATGGGAGTTTGGGTCTTCTCGGCGAACACCTTGAGCTCGTCGAAGGCGCGGGAGATGAGGACTCCGTGGCCGGCCAGAATGACAGGCCGCTGTGCCTCCTTGACAAAACGGGCCGCCCGGCGAATCTGGGAGATGTTCCCCTCCAGGACCGGCTTGTATCCCGGCAGGTCCACACTGGTGGGATATTCGGTGAACTCGGCCTTCTCCTGGAACACGTCCCGGGGGATGTCCACCAAGACCACGCCAGGACGCCCCGTGCTGGCGATGTAGAAGGCCTCATGAATGGTGCGCGCTATGTCCGAGGCATGCATCACCAGGTAGTTGTGCTTCGTGATGGGGAGAGTGACCCCCGTGACGTCGACCTCCTGAAAGGCGTCCTTCCCGATGGTTGGGCGGGCCACCTGGCCCGTGACGGCGACAATGGGCACCGAGTCTATGTTGGAGCAGGCCAGGCCTGTGACCAGGTTGGTAGCCCCGGGGCCGGAGGTTGCCCAACACACCCCGACCTTGCCGGTGGCGCGGGCATAGCCATCGGCCGCCATGGCCGCCCCCTGCTCGTGGCGCACCAGGATGTGGCGGATACGGTCTTTGTACTGGGGCAGGGTGCCGTAAAGGGGGAGAATTGCGCCCCCGGGAAGGCCGAACACCACATCCACCCCTTCCCGGATGAGGGACTCGCAGACGATCTGGCCGCCGGTCAACTGCATGGAGGACACCTCTCCCGAAGTTAGCGAAGGGCTGGGCCGCAGGCGCTATCTCTTAGCCAGCCATGAATCCAAGGGCGCCACGAAAGCAGACAACCCTCTCCCCGTCCGAGGAAAGAGAGCACCCTGCCGTTCCCAGGCCGAATCCTATAACGCCTCTGGAGGCCCCAGTGTAGCAACTTCTCGCAAGCAACGCAAGGCAGGGCGTGCCACCGACCAGTCGAGTGTCTTCGACACCGACTAGCCGAGTGCCTTCGGCCTGCACCCACGCTAAGGGGGAATGGTTCAAGGTGAGGGTTCAGGTTGAGGGCTAAGGTTCACCCTCTCCTATCGGGAGAGGGCAGGGGTGAGGGCCCGCGCCCACCTCAGCTCACCGCTTTCTTCACGAGCGCGCCGATCTTTGCCTCTTCGGCGGCGGTCAACTCCTTCAGCGCGAAGGCGACCGGCCACAGGGCGTTTTCGTCGAGGTTCGCCGCGTCGCTGAAGCCGAGCGTCGCGTACCTCGTGTTGAACTTCTGCGCGCTTTGGAAGAAGCAGACGACTTTGCCGTCCTTGGCATACGCCGGCATCCCGTACCAGAGTCTCGGCGAGAGGGCTGGCGCGCTGGCTTTGATGATAGCATGGAGCCGCTTGCCCATGGCGCGATCCGGTCCCGGCATCTCGGCGATCTTCGCGAGCACGGCGCTTTCCCCGTCCGCCTTGTCCGTGCGCGGGCCGCGGCGCACGGCCGCCTTCAGCTCTTGGACGCGCTCCTTCATCGCGACTCGTTCCTCGTCCGTGAATCCCTTGACCGTCTTGCCGATCGCGGTGGTGCTCTTGGCGGACTTCTGCGTGCCCTTCGCGTGGGCGAGTTTGTCCGGAGCTTTCTTCTCCGACATCAGCGTCTCCTTTCTGGTAGCCTTCCGCCGCCGAACTTGTGAGTCTCCCGACCGGTGTATCACGGCTACTCGGCGGGGTATCACGGTTTCTGAGTTTCTGGATTGTTGCCGGTAAGTCTTTGGACTTCAAGTGTCTTCGTGCGAACCAAAGCGGGTGATCGTTCCGTGATACCCCGCCGGTTTGGCGGGATATCACGGTTGGGGTTCGCTGATCGATTCGGGTCAGAGGCGATCGGCTGGGCTTTGCACTCCTCTGCCGCCCTTGTTCAACATTGACCGCCCGTGTTGCCGCCGAGTTCGTATTTCCCTGTGCGGTCCGCGCTGCGGAGTTTGCCGATCAGGGGAACACAGCAACTTGGAGCGGATCCAGCAGTTGAATACTCAGATAGCGTTTGAAGTCATCGACATTGAAGGTGAGCAGGTGCGTCAAGCCATGACGCTCCATTGCGGCGACGAGTCGTGTGTCGTGAGCCGACTTGCCTTGAACTGCCAGTCCCGTTGCCAACGATTCCCACCGGTCCAGGATTCCACGTTCGTCTCGTAGGGGCGGAAAAAGCTTGCGCAAAGTGGAGAGCTGCGTCGCTACATCTGAAGTCGAAAACCCCAGACCGTTCTGGTTGACGGGGCGAGTTGCCACCACCCAAAACTCGTAGAGATTTTGCAGGACGGT
>Ga0209515_10006341_pt1 | contig 14810 bp, 6 predicted proteins | sample Subgroupgradi54m_FD_187454 | JGI IMG/M metagenome (GOLD analysis project Ga0209515, IMG submission 187454) | Subsurface groundwater microbial communities from S. Glens Falls, New York, USA - GMW60B uncontaminated upgradient, 5.4 m (SPAdes)... ...
ACTTTTTCAATCCTCTTTGGATTTTGCCTCTCCTTGGCCTCTGAATATTCCAATTTTAACTTTTCTGTTTCTGGGGTATTTAGTTCAATTGGATCGAGGAATGGCTTGAACACTTCCTTCAAAACCGCAACAGACCCAGCCGCTATAATAATGGCATCCATATGATCTGGATTGCTCCAATCACAAACGCGTTTTACTAAATTTGCGAGGATCCGCTGAATCCCTTCCGAAGATTCGACATTGCACTGAGATATTAACCAAAGGACATCCTTCGGCAATACAATTGGTGTATGGGAATTACAGAGAATTAAGTCATAGCGCTCTACGTCATTAAGCCTAGGAAGCATGGCCACCAAGAGCATTCTACGCTTCTCGTCATTTTCGGATAAAAGGTCATGGAATGACGGGTGCCGATGAGTTTCCCTAATTATTACGTTATCGTGAATTAATCTCGCCAACGCGACACGGCTAAATTCTTCAAGAACATTGGGACTTGTCAGATGCTCCCATGCACAAACGATAATCCCTTCGATTAAATACTCAATATCCAATGACAGATCGACCACCCTGTTTCTTCCCTCAACCCATTTCAACGCAATGGGCAAGTCATTCATACTGAGATGGTCTGGAAAATGATGAGAAATGAACGATCTATAAGACCCAATAAACATCCAACTTTTAGAATCTGTTAATAATGAAAAAACCTCATCAACATTTATATGATCCGGCCATAAGGATGTAAGAGCACATCCCTTTAGTTCATCGTCTGGATCCTCTCCCAATGTTCCATAGGCTAATGGTTTAAGTCTTGACTTGGTCGCACTGTCCCCAATTTTTGTCACTGCATATGCCGCTTCTGTTCTTAATGTAAAAGGAATTGACGTATCTAACGTTATATCCGCTAAAATTCCTTGTAATTCTTTAAGCTCACACCGTTCCGCTATATCTATCGCCACACGTCTGACATACAAGCTTTTACTGTTCTCGACAATATATGGTCGAAGTTGATCAGACAGGGCGGGATGAAAGAGATTGCGATACAAATGACTTTTTGAAAAAGGATCCACTATTTTTTCTTTTTCAACGAACTCAAGCAAAGCCCCAACCAACTCAACCCGCTGGTTTTCCTTTGTTAAATTCAGCGCACTCCGCAATAACACCTGAGGATCAACTTTAAGACATACTGCATAAACATCAGATCTAAGTGCGGCCAACCAAGCGGCAGTTTCATGAAGTTGGGGAACCAATTTTCCCGTCTGGCTCACAGGATGACTAAAAATACTTATGATTTGCACCAATGGCATTTTAATTTCGGTTAAATACCATGCTGCCAGAAATTCCGCATAAGTCTGGTGGGCCCAACCAATTCTATTCTCATCTCGTAATGAAAAAAGGCCGGTATCCAATACTTCTCTGATCACATCATCGCCTATACGTATACCTACGCCCTCAAAAATTCTTAGGCCTTGAGTTAATACATCAAGACTTACGTCCTCTTGCTTAGCCCCTGTACTCACACCTAACCAAATGGATAATTTATTGGATAACACCATCACAGCGGCAATATGTCCAGCCAATCTTAAACGCTGAGAAACATTCAATACTCCTCTCCGTCCGGCACTCAATCGACCTGGATTTATCTCCTCACATAAATACCGACATCCAGATTCATATATTTCTGTTTGAATAGCAGGCAATTTGCCATGCATTTTGAATTCTTGAAGCAGAAATTTTAGAGTTACGGGCTTAATAGCAAATGGAACGATTTGTAAGCGATCTAATTCTGCAATAAATGTTCCAGAATCTATTCCAAATGATTTCGCTGCATTTATGACATTTTTCCTCGTCAATGGTAACAACTCAAATATACCAAAGGATTCATTACCCCACAAACTGACAAGTGTTTGTTCGAACAATTCTGGCCAAACTGCTGATCTGCAAGTGATTCTAACCTTAAGCCGAGAACGAACGGGCTCATTACCAATTTTTACGAACTCATTCGCTAAAAGCTTTGCGAGCGTTTTGATTGTTAATATACCTTCATCAAAACCATCCAGGTATATAGTTAGACAATATTTTCCATTTTTCCAGGACTGGAATTTTTCATGTTCAAATAACTCTTTACACAACTTCGTGTCAGAATTAAAATCCGCTAAATCAATGGAAAGGACCTCATCTCCATTTGGTGATTGTTTCAGATAGCGAGAGAAGTTAAATAGTTCAGTGGTTTTGCCCATGCCAGGCTCACCTAACAAAACTACGCATGGAACATTGGAAAGAGTGTAAATCTCAACTATTTTAGAATTTACTATTTTTCCAAATTCATTCTCAGGGTCTGAAAGAAAACCTCCATCCAACAAAGCAATTGGATCGCCTCTATGACTCCAATATCTTTTCCATTCAAATTGAAATACCGGTGCCCGCACGCCTAATTCCATATAGAAATAAGACAAATTATGTTTCCTAGCACCAACTTTTCGAGACGGACCCAATCAGCAAAGAAATCCACGATTATTGCGGTCATTCCATATCTCGCATGCGTTCGATTTGGTCGCGAGTATGTGCCGGGCGGTTATTCTTCATAGCAATTCGAATATCCACGTCCTTTATCGATTGGCGAACATCAAGCGCGCGACGAGCAGCTTCCGCAACGACGTGCTGCAATTCAGCGCAGGTATATAAATCCGCTTCCATGGCTAATCCCAACCAATCCAATTTCTCCTGGGGTCTTCCCTCCATGTATAGTTTGAACAATTCAACTCTAGCTTCTACGTCAGGTGGCCCAATGAATACTTTTTTGTCCAACCTCCCGGGTCGTCGCGCAGCTGGATCAACCCTGGAAACTAAGTTCGTCGCCCCTACGACTAAGACTCCCTTCTTCCAGCATTCATTTAAATGTGCCAAAAATTCGTTCACTTCACTCGAATAGTGATGTCCCACAGATTCGCCCTGACGTGAGGGGACCATGGCATCAATTTCATCAAGAAACACCAATGAGGGTTGCTTAGCCTCCGCTTCACCAAACACACGTTGAATTAACTGCTGGGTGCCATGGACATAGATGCTCGCAATATCGGACGGTTTAATTTCAATAAAGTGAAATTTGAGACGAGCGGCGAGCTTTCTAGCGATATACGTTTTTCCGCACCCGGGAGGACCGTAAAATAAAATTCCATTGGGAAGATCTAATCGGTATTTCTTGTACAACTCAGGCTCTTGGAGAGGCATGATCACATCACGTTCCAACATGGCCTTCACATCTCTCATCCCGGCGACCCCTAACCACCGATCCGGCTCCATGTCAGATTTTCGCTTGGGTAGCAGACCTTCAGTGGCGAGTTGGGACTGATCCCTCACGTCAAGATTGGAATCTCTTTTTAGCTGTTCCTTCAACACCAACGCCGATTTATCGTCGGGGTTTATTTCACACTCCAGACAAACCCAGGCCAGCGCTTCCGTTAATCGACCCCATTCTCTTAATAAATCAATGCGAATCCTCCACGCTTGGTTTCTTGCCTCAGCCACTTCTCTAATAAACGTTGTGTCATGACCGAAAAGACCAAGGTCATACCTCGAAATAATGACGTCTAAGAAACGCAGGGCGGCACCCTTTTGGTTTTTAGCCAACATATGACTGATCCGCAAATTCCAATTTCTAGGTATAAGCCCCGCAAAACCACCTTTATTACTTGACTGTTTTGACATCGCGTCTAGGTACTACCCAAACCTTCACTTTTCATACAAATTTTATGAAACCGTTGACGAGCCAATGCCTGCCTTGCGTTTCTTTTGTAGCCTTTCGCTACGCTCGTATGTCTCAGCTCGCCATTTCTCAAGTGCGTTGATATCTTCCAGTAATTCATCTGGATCAGGCACTTCGAGGCCACCCAACATCGCTTGATCATGGGAGTAATTTGAGCATTTAGTCATCCACTTATCGACAGTGACGTAATCAGCGTCCTCGACCTGCACACCAGCTAACTTTTTGGTCTCAACACCCTTTCGGAATCGTAAAACAACGCTACGCAAGAGAACTTCCTCGATAGCGCGCTCCCATGAGAAGCGGAGTTCCCAATATGCAATGGCGGTTTGTTTCCGGTGTTCACGCTCTTCCCCAGCCTCATGAAGTTTTTTGATCTGTGGATGCTTGTTCCGCAAGTAGCCTACTCGAGCCTTGGTGTTCATCCCTTCGAAGGGAATGTCCGGATCTGGTACACCGAATCCCTCTGATCGGTGCGTGACGCTTTGTTGTTCAAAAGAAATGTTGGCTTTTTGAGCCTCATCAACTAGAAGGTTCAGAAAGTATAGGTCATGGGTGAAGATAATAACTTGTCGCTTATCGGCTTCCTGGGCTAAACGCCTAGCGACGCGCTCTCGACGTATGTGATCCAACGAGGAAACAGGGTCATCGAAAATAATCCCACCAGAACTACCGCTGATGTTGACTTCAGCCAAAAATGATCCGATAGCGATGGCCCGTTGCTCCCCTTCGCTCAGGATATCCCCTGGCGCCTTGGCCTGCGGCAAATCCAGTTTAAGCTTGTGATACGATTTTCCTTTGTCCGAACGACTCTTTAAGACCACTTTGAGGTTCGTCACCCCCAGGCACTTGAATTCTCCATTGAGTGCATCTTCCAATTCCTTCGAGACGACCTTTTCAATAAGGTCGGAGGCCTTTAGTGAGATTGCATTGGTTTTCACTGCGGATAAGCACTCCGTGAGTTTTGCCTGACGGTAGAGCCGACCAACGGCAATCAAAACAGCTGCTTTAACTTTGGCAAAGCGTATTCTGGCGTCAAGGTCAGTAAACTGCGCTTGCAACGTAGCCCGAGCTCTCTCATTAGTTAATTGTTCCAAGGTACTGGCTTCTTGATTGAGTTTGTCAGCCAATCCCTGTAACCGTTCCGCAGGTGTGAGTGGCATCGCCTGCACCGTGTCCCACTTCAGAGTATTGATCGCTCCTTTGATAGCAACATGGCGTGCGGACAGCGCCGTCTCGAATGCCCGGGTGTCCAACGCAAGCGCCTCATCCAAGGTCTGGATTTCCGCGAACAACTCATTTTCCATACCCAGCGAAACGCTTTTCCCCACAAAAACCGTGTTTTCGTCAGCCAGAGTTCTCTTTCGCGCTTGTGCGGTCTTTTCCGCCTCCTGCTGGATAAACTCCTCAAAATGTAATAAGCGCTTGGCACCCTCAGCAAGAGGTTGCTGGCAAAGCGGACACTGCGCATCAGGTCCCAAGTCAGGAAAATGCTTTCCGACGTGCGCTTCAACGGAGAACTTACGCGCGGCTTCAAATAAATCCTTCCAGGCATCGCCACCAGTGCCAGGCAAAAATCCGGCTCTTTCCTTGAATGTCCGAGCTGCCAAATCGGCTGCCGCCCTAGCAATTTGGTAAGAATCAACTAACCCGCGCAATTTAGTGACGGCAATATCATTCACAATGGCAACCTTCTGGATGGCGTTTTGCGCGATCTTTGAGACGCGGCTGGCGCCCAGCCTCAACTGTGTGGCCTTCACTTTCGGGTTACCCTCCGTAATGATCTTACCAATATCACCATGTTTGACCATCTCTTCCGGTGTTACTGTCGCCAGGGCTTCAATCTCTTCCGTCTTTGTTTTGTAAGAGAGATTCTCAATAAACCTACCAACGGAGGTGTCTCCGACCAATCCCTCAAAGGATGTCTTATCGGGGGTGGAGTTAGCGAATTCCGCCTCAATCAACACTTTAAGCCGTTTGCAAACAGTAGCAAGCCCCTCCAAGATGTCTAGTCCGTAGGGAACATAGGCAAAATCACCTTCGCTATCCAAATAGCTTCTGGCGCAACGCGAATCAAATAAGGCAATCGAAGAGAGTACTGCAGGTGCTGGTTGACCTTCGACCCAGCCTGCTTCGTCAAACTTGCCATTAACCTCAATCTCGAACGTGGCCTCTGCTTTAGCGGCTGGGTCAAATGGCAAAAAAGCATTCGGATGAATTGGTTCGCTTTGGTCGCGTGCACGACAAGCACGTTTGAGCACGCGGGAATACCCGGATTTCCCTGATCCATTATCACCGTAAATCAAAGTCAAACCATTGGGGCTAAAAGGTAGCCGCTGATTTTCCGCAATTCTGTTAACATGCCGAAAATTCTTTAATGCCACTAATTTAATTTTGGTATTTGGGACGGGAACAGGTGGGATTTGGTCAGCGTTCAGCTTTTTGGCTGTTCGACCTTTCGGATCAGGAATGCCGTGCTCAGCCTTAAGCAAAGCAAATAAATCATCCAAGTCATCACCTGACAGAGCTGGATTAGAAAATAGGCGTGCGATCGCATCGCTCTGCCAGGAGGGTAAGTCATTGGACCAATTTAAGATCTCTTGAAAAATGGACATCAAATGTTTCCCGGTTCTCTCACTGAATGGCAGTAGCGAAAAACAACATCATTAAGTCCTCAAGTCATCCAAAAACTCAGAGGCGGGGGCGACGCTGGTGACGAGGAGGTGATCGCGCGCACGCGTGCAGGCGACATACAGCAAGTGGCGTTCAGTGTCATAGACTTCTTGTAAGTCCGCGTCGTCACCGACTGTTTCTATTCGTGCTTGTAAGGGAATAATCTCATCGTCACAGGCCATCACCACCACCGCACGAAACTCCAATCCCTTCGCCAGGTGCATGGTACTGATTGATACAGAGCCGCTCACCGTCTCCACGTTCTCATCCAAAATCCTGAAAGGGAGGCCTGCCTGCTTTACCGCCGCAGAGGCACGATCCAGTTCCGCGATAGATCGGACGAAGACTCCGAACTCATGGGGCGCCACCCCTTCCTTCGCACGTTCTGAAATCCATTCACTCACCCGCCTATTTTCCTCCTCCTTGCTGTTAAAATCCTGGACGACCGGTGGTGGCCCATTAAATACGGAAACCGTATGAGCGCGCTCTTCTTTATTACCATCGGCATCCGAGACTTCAGGGCCTAATAAACGGTCGGCCTGTAGGCGGATTTGATGCGATGTGCGGTAATTCACCCGCAAGGTTCGGGACCGTCCACGAATATCCACCCCCATGGCCAACCAGGAAAACGGCTGTTGAAAGATACGTTGGCCTAAGTCGCCAGCAAAAAAGATTCCATCAGGACGATGAACTCCGAGTCCGGCGAAGAACCGTAAATGGCTAATGCTAATATCTTGGGCTTCATCCACGACCACAAAATCAAATGGGGGATTTTTGCTCTTTGCCATGGCCTCTGCCAATTTTGAAAACATAAAAGGAAGGGTGATCAATTTCCTTGAAACCAGACCAGCGCGCACTCGCTCAAATATGGACCATAGGACAACACGCTGGGGCTCTGGGAGCCTGGTCTTTCGTCCCAGTCGCACTACGTCCCGATAGGCATCCCAAGTTTCCAATTGCCACGCATCCACGACCTGCTCCCATTCCGTTAGCAGAAATTGGGTGTTGAACTTATGATTCCCCACCTCCCTTGCGGCGTCTTTTACCAATTCAGCTATGACCTCTCGTGAGGCTAAATTTGCCTGTCCGAAATGGGACTTATATAAACGAGTTCCGATGGCGTCAATCGAATGGACTTCCAGGCGTTCCGCTAATCGTGGTTCATTGCTAATCAACCGCCTGAGTTTTGCGCGGAGCGCATTTGCTAAAATATCCGAAAAGATGGTCAGTAACACCCTCGCGTTCGGATTAGCGCGGGCCAGAAACACGGCACGATGTAAAGCCACAATCGTTTTTCCCGTGCCCGCTGAGCCAGACACACGTGCGGGACCGGTGTATTCCCGCTCGATAAATTGTCTCTGCTCAGGATGGAGAAACACCGACCATTTGTCCCACGGAAATTCCAAGGCGCGTTGCAATTCCTCCACATTGGTCATGATGCGGAACCGGCGTTGCGCGTCCGGATGATCAAAAGGATTCGTCACTGGAGAAACCGGCTGGAGCACACGCGGTTTCCCACCGGTGGCGAGTTCCAACAGCGCCTCAGCCGCCTCACCCGGTAACCGAGCGGCGAGTACCAATAGACTGTCCTCATCAGCTTCCCGTACGTCCTTCAACCACTCCATGGGAACGCCATAGTTCAGCAAATCGTCATCGGAGAGGCTTACGAACAGCTGCTTCTTGACCGGCGCGGGTTTCGCCGATTCCACATAGGTTGGGATTAGGATTTCCTGAATAGTCTCCCGAATCTCCACTAACTGGGCGGCACCCGTTTTCGGATGTGTTTCCAATTTTCGCCGTTCAGCCCAATCGTAGGCTTTATCGTGGTGACCCACGTAGCATATCAACATGCTGTCTTGTGTTTTATGAACGATTAGCCGGATGTTACTATTAACCCGCACAGACCAAAAATTCTTATCTTTCGCTTTCTCAAGTCTGTGGAAACTCAAGCTTGGACTCGCAGAATTCATCTGTAAGTCAAAGGCGGTTGTCTTAATTGCCTTTTGTTCCTCGCCTGTTAGCCGTGCGAGGCTATCAGTAAATGTATCGGCAATGCGAAATTCCAATTTGCTAAACCTTAAAGACTTTCATTACCTCATCGCCGAGGTGGTTAATCACTTTCACAGCAATTCGCCCAGACTTCGGCTTATCAAAAGCTCGCGAGGTGTCGCTGTGCAGAGTGGCCCATGCCTCTTCGTTGATCTCGGCTTTGAGGGTGGTTTTAAGGGCACTGTACGGATCGTTCGCACCGAGAAAGTAAGCGTGGCGGACGAAGAAACTTTCTTCATTGTAATCCGTGTCGATAAACCAGCACGCGATGCCTTCAGCGTTATCGCTCAGCACCTCACCCGTGTTGGGATGAAACACATCTACGCCATTAACCTTCACTCGAATTCTGCCATCCTTTTCTGGGAGAAGAACGATATCTGGTTCTCCAAAGATCACGAAGAGGTTACCCTTGCCGGTATTCTTGAGGTCGTCGGCCATGTGCAGGTCGGCGTTCATCCGTGCCTTAAGTACGGGGATGCGGCCAAGTTTACTGAACTCCGTGGCGTGGGCCTCGTAGTTAAATGCGCAGGCAATTAATACATCGAATCCGGCATCACCAGCTTCTTTGGCGGCGGCGACCAGATCGGCGCGCAGGACTGTGCCAAACTCTGGTCCAATAAAAATGGCGGCTCGTTTCTCGGTTTTTCCTTCCAAATAGCGGCCCTCCGCGCAAACAAGGTCGCCTGGCCAAGGGGTGAGCGAGGTGAATGTAATTCTGTCTTCCTTATGCGCCTGCTGGACCCCGGCGGTCTTAAGATTCTCCAGGATCATCTGGGGGAAAGTTTGCTTTGCCCCGTAGCCCTGGCCACCTTCCGCGACCCTGGAATCGATCAACTCGTCGTTCTCATCTACGCCTAATACACGGTGCGGCGAAAGACTCTCGACCGTGAATGGCCCAGCTACGCGAACGATCTTTTTGTCATCGTAGGGCTTGTCATAAAGGTACTCAAACTCAGCCTTCGCGGCGATGGACTTATCGATCTCCTGCTGTCGGGAAATTCGGGCTTGCCACCATTCCGCGTGTATTTTCTTTGTAGCATCCGGCCATTTTGCCTCGACCTCGCGTGGAATCTCCCACTCCTCCCAACTCTTTTTGAGTACGGTGTTTAACGATTTGCGCAACGGCTCCAATTTCGCTTGCCACTTGTCACAGACAACATCAATCTCAGCGTTATTGGCAATAGATTTGAGGGTGACGTGCGGCACACGCTCATACACGAAGCCGTGGCGGATGTTCCCGTGCACTGGCTGCGAGCTCGGCGCTGTGCGAGTAACTTCGGCTTCCTTAAACTGACCTTCACGGGAATCAACTAACAGATAAAATGGATAGCGCGCACCCATGATGCGGGCGCGGGCCAACGCCAGCGCCACACGTGAAGTGTCCGTGGTGATCCAACGACGCCCCCACTGCTCAGCAACAGTGGCCGTAGTACCCGAACCGCATGTTGGATCGAGTACAAGATCGCCGGGGTCCGTGGTCATCAAAATACAGCGTTGAATGACTAGTGAATCAGTCTGAACCACATAAATCTTCGGGTCTGAATTTGAAAATCCCGCACTGCCCGTGTCCAGCCATTGGGTCGAAAATGCTTCAACGGAGAAATCCTCGAAGTACCGGATGAAATTTAATTGGGAGCCAAGACCAATGAGCCGCTGCGCCAACCGTAAGTTGTCGAGTCCAGCCGGATTTGTTGTCTTCCAATGGCGATGTGAGGCGCAATCGTAATCTTTGTCTCGAAATTTATAGATGCGATCTTCCGGCCTCCCGGGATCACCAGATACGGCAAAGCTAAGTTGAGCAAGCTTCCATCCTTTGGGTATTGCTGACTCGTTCTCTCGCTGTTCTTTGGTAGCCATCTGGGCTTCGGTGGTGTCAGGCGAAACTATATATTTGTAACTCCGAAGGTCGGCGATGATTTTTTGCTGGAAGAGGTGGCGAAACTTAACACGCTCCTTGTCCCTTGAATACCAGAGCAAGAAGTCGTTTTCGGTTGGCAATAAGTTGGATGAGGTCCTAGCTGTCTTCCGAAAAATAATTTCAGCGCAGAAGTTTTCATCACCAAACACTTCATCCATCACCGCCCGGACTCGATGTAAGTTTTCTCCGCCAATCTGTACGAAGATAGAACCAGACTCCGTAAGAAGATCTCGGGCAACGGTGAGACGGTCGCGGAGATAGGTAAGGTAACTGTGGATACCGTCGCGCCAAGTGTCACGAAAAGCTTTAACCTGCTCCGGCTCGCGGGTAATGTGGTCCGTCTTGCCGTCCCTCACATCTCGGCTAGTGGTAGACCATTGGAAATTACTGTTGAACTTGATTCCGTAGGGAGGATCAAAGTAAATGCATTGCACTTTACCGCGCAAACCCTCGCGCTCGGCCAGACTGGCCATGACCTGGAGGGAATCTCCGAGGATCATACGGTTCGACCAATTTTGATCGTGATGATAGAACTCAGTCTTGTCGGCATCTTTGGGCATACCATTGAAATCACCAAAGAGATCCAGTTGTGGCTCGGTAGATTTCCCATTGGCATTCGTTTGTTTTAATAAATCATCAATCAATACCTTGGGATGTACCTTCTCCTGAATGTAAAGCGGCGGGGCGTGGACGACAAGATCGCTCCAATCCTGTTCATCCTTTCCGCGCCAGACGAGCTGGGGATCAAGGTCTGTATTACGGGGATACTTCACCGTGCGGGGTGATTTTTGTTCTTTTTCAATCACGGACTGATGCTCAGCAGTGGGGATATTCTTCCGCTTGTCGGCATCGTGCTTGATGGTGACGACCGATTTGAGCATTGGACCTTTCTTGGCCATGATCACCTCCCCTGAGCCACCGGCTGGGCAGCAACTGACTGAATCATCTTATTAAATTCACTTTCAACCTTGGCGGCGAAGTCGGTCTCAATTTGATACATTTCTGTGAACTCAGCAAATGACCACCGACCGTATTGCTTGAGGTGATTCACTCCGGGTACCCAGTAAGTTTCCATGGTGGATTTCTTTTCCTTCGCATCCTCGCGCCGATAACCTTTGATTTCGACGATAAGACGCAAGAGGTCATTGGGGCCATGGCCATCATCTACCAGCACGATAAAATCCGGTAAATATTTCCGGATTTCCGAACCATAGCGATAGGGGACCTCGAGACCTAGATTGTGATTCTTGGCATAGGCGAACACCTTGGAATGAGCCTCCGCCACACGACAGAATTCTGCTTCCCAATCGCTATCTAGGATAACCCAATTTATGTGACATCGGCGGGCATCTGTTTCCCAACGCGAAGTTTTCGAAGTGTTGAACCGAACATAGGCAGTAGAACCGGTTGGATTATAGGGATCAAGCAGGGCCTTAATTGGGCGTTTACCTTCCAGTGCACGGGTAATACCAGCGGTGATTCGATTGCAAGCCAAGTCCGCCAGCTCCTGATACACGAGCTGGGCAGGATAGGTGCCGCCCTTACAAACAAGACAGGTATCAAGCCACTGCTTGGTGATGCGTTTGAGCTGGCCGAAAAGATGGAGCTTCGGCTCTTCCCCGGGGTCGCGCCATTTCGTATAGAGGAGACGCTTAGTGAGATGGAATAGCAGGGTGGAAGTTCGAGTGTCTTCCAAATGCTCCAGGTTCATGTCTACACCCTCTCCAATGATACCGGAATTTCGCGTGATCGTGGGACCGACGAGATCGGGGGTGAGTTCAAAAATGGAATCTTCGTTGAAGGTCGCCGTGAGGCGTTCCTCCGGTAGTTCGACGCGGTAACCTTCGACCCTGGGAAAACGGATCTCAAGCGCGTCGCGTTCTGGGCGGATAGCTTTTACTTGAATCGTTTCTCTGGGTGGCTGCGGAGGGGAGATCACAGGCTTGGCCGTGAAATCAAATGGAATACCAAAAATATCCGCATACTCCACATTAAATAGACCTTTATCCGGCCCGTCTTCGTTTAATTCGTACGACTGACGTCGGAGTGCGCGTCCGATCACCTGCTCGCACAAGAGCTGGGTGCCAAAGGCTCGGACGCCGAGGACATGGGTCACTGTATTGGCATCCCACCCCTCGGTCAGCATGGACACTGAGACGACACAACGGATGGAGCCACCTAATTGACCGACTTTCCCCACGGTATTCATGGCCTCGCGGAGTAATTCCTGATCCGTGATTTGGTCACCGGCGCGAGCATTGCCTGAGCGTTCGATAATCTCACGGCGGAAGCGATCAATCTCATCGGACGCCATCTCACGGAAATCAGCATCCAACACATCACCTGCTTCAAGCTGTTCACTATCTATGAGAAGCGTGTTAGGTCGAGCAATGGGATTGCCTGTGGTTTCATCAAAATTGCGGAACAAAGCCAGGCGACCATTTTCTAAGGTGGTCGTTCCATCTTCATTCTTCCTATGAAAACCGGAGATAAAATCGTACACCAACTTGGAAATTGAGGTGTTCTGGCACACGATGATGAAACACGGTGGCACCTTCACTCCCTCTTTCTCCCAGAGATGAAATGTTTTCTCGTAATGGCCGTACAACGCCTCCAAAGCAGTCTGAAGCCGTGTCGGAAGCTTAAGTGGATCTAATTCATCGGCGGTGCCACGCCCCTTTTTCGGCATATCTTTGCGAATGTTTTCCCACAGGTTACGGAATATCGGCAGTTCATCGCCGGGAATATTCTCTGCTACAGGCACGCGCGGCAATTTGACAATCCCGCACTCAATCGCGTCCATCAGGGAGAAATCACTCATCGTCCACGGAAATAGCGTGCCCTCCACATATCCCGATCCACTGAGGAAAAACGGGGTGGCTGAGAGGTCGATCACTCGAGAGACGCCTAGCTTGCGGTTGACAACCTCCAAACCGGAGATCCACATGCGGGCGGCCTCATTGTTTTTCTCAGCTTCTTTCCTTTCATCGCCCTTCAAATCGTCGACTTCTTCAGGTTCTGGCTTCTCTCGGTAGCAATGGTGCGCCTCATCATTGAGCACAAGTATGTTTTTCAACCCCATCAATTCCGGCATCACCCGTTGAATCATCTGACCTTCGGTTTCGAGGGTATTTAATTCCTCTCCATGGCCTTGGAGCAGGGACCGTCCGCCTTTTGAAAGATCGATTTGTTCGCGCAGCTTGAAGGCGTGGAAATTGGTGATCACAATTTTTGCCCGGCTCAAATCCTCCAACATATCCCCCGGCACCAGCTCCCGATCACGGTAATAACTGTCAGGATCATGAGGCTGAAGAACGCGTAACCGGTCTTTAATCGTCAAACCTGGCGCCACAACAAGAAACCCTCTGGTAAAACTTTTGCTGTTGGGTCGGCGTACGGCATTGATCGTTTGCCATGCAATGATCATGGCCATGACAGTCGTTTTGCCAGCGCCAGTGGCCAACTTCAAAGCAAACCGCATCAGTTCGGGATTGGCATCATGATTGGCATTCGCCAGGTGTTCGACAATCGCTTTTCCCGTCTTGCCTGCCTGAGGCGCGACTTCCGTTAGCCAAATCGCCGTCTCTACCGCTTCGACCTGACAAAAAAAAGGTCGAATGCCGCTAAAGTTATGATGTCGCCAGTGTTGCAAGAGACGCGCGGTTTCGGGGGTTACATGCCAGTCGTTGGGATTCTGAAAACTGCGCCATTGATCCACTTGCTGGCGTAGCTCATTGATAATTGAGGTAGGGTCATACTGCTGTTTTTCGGTGGAGAGTCCCTTCCCTTCATCGAATACCATCGCTTGTTGAGCTGCCGACCCCTTGCGTTTTCTCGGTTTAGGAATCGGCGTTATGAACTCGGCTTTTCGACGGGTCTCAATAATCTTTTGGGTCGGTTGCCCTGACGCGTCAAGTTCCCAATGCCGAAGGGGATACGCGTAGGGAGAATTCAAGATTGGATGCTCAAAGAACGGATTAGACATGGCCAAACCTGTAATCATTTATCACGATGTTCAATTCTAACCTTCCTACCAGAATGGTTCACCTCACAAGTTCAAAGCTTGCGTAATAGTCCATTTTTGAGGCATTGGCCTGTTGACGGATTTTGTCAGACCCATCCTGTACAATACATCCCAACATCAGGAGGAAACAGGCATGGGAAATGTGATTGGAAAAGTGATGCCAAATACGAGGATAGGAGAGTTCCAAACGGGGCTGGATGAACGAGTGCCGGTGGGCCTTGGGGATATTGTCATTACTGGGACCGGAGACACTGCCATCTTCGCACGTGTCATTGAGGTTCAGGGAGACACCAAATCGCAACGAACGGCTGTATGCCGCCCCCTTAAATTAGAACGCCTCCCCGCTGTCCCAGAAGATGCTGTCCGTCTGGCCTCTGATGAGGAGG
>Ga0209515_10006343_pt1 | contig 14809 bp, 16 predicted proteins | sample Subgroupgradi54m_FD_187454 | JGI IMG/M metagenome (GOLD analysis project Ga0209515, IMG submission 187454) | Subsurface groundwater microbial communities from S. Glens Falls, New York, USA - GMW60B uncontaminated upgradient, 5.4 m (SPAdes)... ...
AAGAACCGCCGAAGTGGCAATTCCGATCAAACTCAAAATAAGAAGTGAGAGAAGAGAGGCTTTTTTCATAGGGACGCATTTTAACCACAAATGACGGGTCTCATAAAGAGGATTTTTTCACCCAGCTTTTTCCGATATTATCCAGCAACGCTTGATACATATTCTTATATTCAAGATTGAGAACGCTTGTTTGCTGGTTGAAATAATCTTTTGCTTTTTTGAGAGCCTCCTGTTTTTCGATGCTTGTTAATTTTCTGGGATTGCATAAGGGGGGAAGGTTGGATTTGGCACTGGGAACGTAATCACATTTCATGATCTGATCATTTTGGATGGTGACATCCACTTTGTGTCTTAAAATGTTTATCCGTTTTAAGGCGAGTGTTTTCATATTGAGGGCCGAAGAGAGGTCAGTCTCTATTTCTTCATCGGGTGTCATACGAATATCCTCCTCAGCTAGGGTGACTTGTGACCTTGCAACATCGTCTTTTAATACCATGTACATATTGCGATTGAGTACAAACAACGACTCTTTATCCCGCTCATTATTTTTATATTGATAAAGCTGGATCAGCAAATCGGGTCCCAAAATATTATGTGTATCTTGTGCCACAAAAACATCTGTGCCCCATCCGTTGCCGTCAGGGGTTTTTACGCTTTCAAGGTTGACTCCGAAGACATCCGGCAATTTATAAAAAAAGGTGCTTAATTCAACATAGTAGGATTTGGGTTTGTCGCGTTGTTGAGTGACATTGCAGTCAGACGGACACCAGTTGGTGGAATAAAAATTTCCTCTTGTTGTGAAAGCGGTGTGAAGGCCTCTGTCTTTGAAGTGGGTGGTGTAATAGTCTAAAAGACTTTTGAATCTTGCCGCATCTTCTTTGTTTGTGAAAACGACATCTCCAATTTGGTATTTTTTACTTGAGAGAGGTTCAGATGAAATTGCCGCATGAGGGATTGAACAAAATATCAACAGCCCCAAAACCCACAAAATGAATATACTCGGTCCGGCCTGAGGCGGACCGAGTTTCATGCCAAGAAAAACAATCCAATTATTTATGGTCCCAAGGGGGCCGTGCCCCTCTTTATGGGGCCGAGTTTTTCTAGGTAGAAAAATATTTTTCATAAGGGGGATATTTTAATCACAAAATACCCGAGTCACAAAGAAATTTTTTTTCTTAAATTCCGACCAACTCGCCAATGGTTTCCGCTACCTCAGGAAGAGCGGCTAGAGCAGGGATGACGTTGATACGGCCAAGAATCGGGTGGGAAGCGTGGGTAGCATGCGTATTTGGCCCAATTCTTGCTGTAGCTGTTGGGTTCGGCAATGGGTGGAATTTACTATCCATCCTCCTTGACATAATTACATTTTGTAAATACACTATGAAAACAGAATTTGAATGGGATGAGAAGAAAAACGAATTGAATATTAAAAAACATGGGATCGGTTTTGCCTACCAAACATGAGTGCAAAACATACGAAACAGAAGTCGCGGACTGACTGGAAACGCCTTAGAGCCATGAAAGACGAGGATATTGACTTCTCGGATATCCCACCCCTGAAGGAAGATTTTTTTAAGCACGCGACGCTCCGGCTTCCCGAACCTAAGTCCAGCATCACCATTCGTCTCGATCCTGATGTCTTGAATTGGTTTAAGAAACAAGGGAAGGGGTATCAAACCCGGATCAATGCCATTTTGCGCCTCTACATGACATCAACACGTCACCCTTCAGTTCATTCTTAAGGCCATCTAAATTTAATAAGAATTCATCGAAATTTCAGAGGCCTTATCCATTTTTATTTCTGGAATGTCTAGTTCTGGCGAACTCGGTTTTAGCTTCAGGGTTTCTGAAGGGAAAGGGATGTTTGTTTTGGCAGGAGTCGACAACATATTTCTCGCTTCCAACCAAGCTTCTTTTTTTGTTTCACCGAGGGCCATGAGGCGGTTGGTCAGATTGATGTTGGGGAGTTCAATCGGTGTAAAAATGGGGGCTCTCGATCTATAATAAGAATAATAAGGAAAATAGGAGTATGATCCAAAATAAGAAGTAGTGCTCCAGGGAAGAAAAGGGGAGTAGCCCACATTGATATATAGTGACCCCGCTTTCGCGATGAGTGAACTCGTCGAAATAACGAGGAAAAGTAAAATGGCTCCCAACAGCTTCTTCATACTTACATTATCGGCAAATTGATGGAAAAGTTGCTTATGTTTCACATCGTCCTTATTGAACCCCAAATTCCCCCCAATACCGGCAACATTGCCCGGCTTTGTGCCGCTATGGAGTTGACGTTGCATCTGGTCAAGCCGTTGGGTTTTTTGACCGATGATAAAACCCTCAAGCGGGCGGGGCTTGATTATTGGCCGCATGTCGATCTGGTTTATCACGACTCACTGGACGCTTTTTTTGAACGTTATCCCAAAGAAAATTTTTATTATTTAACCACGAAATCGTCAAACCCTTATACGGCGGTTTCCTACCAAAAAGGGGATTTTCTTATTTTTGGATGCGAAACCAAAGGACTTCCTAAAACACTTCTCGAAAAAAATAAAGATCGGGCTTTGGTTATTCCGATGACGGGAAAGGTTCGCAGTCTTAATTTATCCAGTGCGGTGGCCATTGTGGCCGGGGAGGCGCTTAGACAATGTCGGAGATGAGACTATCCAATAAATGTGCCGTTGGTTCGGAAGGCGATGGTATGGCTTCGCACGGCGCGGACATAATTTTGAGTTTCTTTGAAAGGGGGAATACGATTTCCATGTCTGGCCACACTTGCGGGGCCGGCGTTGTAGGCGGCCAGGGCCAGCTGTTCGTTGCCCCCAAAGCGGTCGAGCATTGCTCGGATATAACGGGTTCCCCCTTCAATATTTTGGGCGGGGTCATAAGCGTTTCTAACCCCCATGGCGCGGGCGGTTTGTGGCATCAATTGCATCAACCCCATGGCGCCCACTTTGGAGTGGGCTTTCGGATTGTAGCCTGACTCTTGTTTGATAATTCCGGCGACTAGATTGGGATCCACTCCATTTCTTTTTGCACTTTCTTCGATGAGGTGGCGATAGGTTTCCATTTTGTGTTCGTTCTTGGAATCCTGCGAAGAAATTTTTGGAGAATCAATTTGCAAGTTGTCCAACGCAGGATTCATCGGGTCCAGTGCCTGCGCCGATTTTTTTTGCAAGTTTTCTTCCCAGGGGCGTTTGGCGGTGCCATTTTCGTTGACAATACTTCGTGGGTCGATGGCCCAATTGACTTTGTTGTTTCCCACCAGCCCTTGCGGGGCTTCAAGTGAAGGGGTGCTGAGTGGTTGCTGGGCTTGCGCTAAGATATCGTCAAATGACGAGGATCCAGAGGATTTGGAGGAAGATCGCTCCGAGGGCTTGGGTGAATCACCCTTTATTCTTTTTTCGCCATTAATCCGCATAGTTAAATTATAACCCGATTAGCCTTTGGTGACAACCTTCAAACCAGTACTCTGTCCTCAACACTATTATCGGCGCTATCTCCTCGAAAAGTGTGAAAAAAGTGAAAAAACTTGTCCTGCGTATGTCGAAGGAAAGAAGACAGAAAAAGCTAATATTTAAAAGTCTATTGAAATCAAATAGATAGACTGTCTATGCTTGCTTGCATTTAGAAAAAAGCTCGATTATTATTTAGACATTGATTCACTACCTCCACAAAGCTTATCTCAACACCACAACAGAGGTGGATATTCTCGATGCGACGCATGACGTCAAAAGAGCGTTTCGGGACTCATTGGTTTTGAATGGGTTGTTGACGGTTTATTTGCCAGGGACTGTGGCCGGAGTGGTGATTTTAGAAAATGATCCTTCGTTGCGGAAAAAATTTAAAGAGTTCATTTTGTCGCTGGTCCCCTCGTCGTTGGATGGGGCGAGGCCGGTGCGTAAATCCGGTACGGGGAGAGATGCCGGGCATCTTCAAGCCAGTTTACTTCACACTTCCCTATCAATTCCCATTAAAGAAGGGAGGCTCTTTTTGGGGCCTTGGCAAGAGGTGATTGTTTTTGACTTTGATGATAAAATCGGGCGAAGAGAAATTTTAATCACGGTGATGGGAGACGGGGCGGAGGAAAAGAAAAAACCGGCATGACCCAAAAAAATAAAAACAAAGATCGGGTGAATCACCCCAACGTCATTCATCTTCGGTTTGATGATAATAATTTGGCCCAGGATCTTTTTGGTCCCGAGGAGAGTCATCTTAAATCGCTCGAAAACCATCTGGGGGTCGACATCAATGCCCGTGGTGGTCATGTAAGTGTTAGCGGCGACGAAGAAAAAATTCAATTGGTCCAACGTGTGTTGACTCAACTCTACGGACTTCTCAAAAAAGGGCATCCCGTTTTGGCGCAGGATATTGAACGCGCGGTCCGCATCGTCAGCGACGATCGCAACGCCCCTTTAAACGACATGTTTTTGGAATCGATTTTAATTCCCGCCCGCAAAAAAGTCATTTATCCCCGCACTCCCGGACAAAAAAATTATTTGGCGGCTATCATGAAGGACGACATTGTATTTGGAGTGGGGCCAGCCGGAACCGGTAAAACCTATCTGGCTATGGCCATGGCGGTGGTGGCTCTTCTCAAGGGAGATGTGGAGCGAATCATTCTCACCAGGCCAGCGATTGAGGCGGGAGAAAAATTAGGGTTTCTTCCGGGCGATTTGGTCGAAAAGGTAAACCCTTATTTGCGTCCTCTCTACGATGCCCTTCATGACATGATTGATATCGAAAAAGCCAAGAAAATGTTGGAACGGGGGGAAATTGAAGTAGCGCCGCTTGCCTTTATGAGAGGGCGAACCTTAAACGACGCTTTTGTCATTTTGGACGAAGCGCAGAATTGTACGGTGGAACAAATGAAAATGTTTCTCACCCGTATCGGATTTCGTTCGAAAGCGGTGATTACCGGGGATGTGACTCAAATTGATCTCCCACGTGAAAAGCGTTCGGGCCTTATTCATGCCATTCATATTCTCAAAGAAATTCCCGGTATTTCTCTTCATTATCTTTCAGACAACGATGTGGTTCGTCATGCTCTTGTCCGGGAAATTATCCGGGCTTATGACAAAGACAGCGCTTTTAGTGATACCAATAAGGAACGGGTACGATGAAAAAAACATTTTTGCACTTTCCAGAAAAAGTTACTTCCTTATTTCGTTATCTGGTTTCGGGGAGTGGGTCGCGGGTTGGGGATGTGATTCTCATTCTTTTTTTGGGGCTCTCGATTTCTCTTTTGATTTCGCTTTTTCTCGATCGGCTTCCTAAAAATTTAGTGGTTGGCGAGGTGGCCCAACAAGATATTCGGGCCGATCAAAATTATGAGATTGTTGACGACAAATCGACCGCCAAACTTCGCCAAGATGCCATGGAGAGCGTGTTGCCTGTCTACGATTTTGATCCTTCCATTGCCCAGGACACTTTTTCTCATCTTCATGAAGCGTTTGAAAATGGACGCCATTTTTTGGCGGTACATTCCCCTTTAAATGGAGGGCATTTTGATGCGTTGACCGATTCGGAAGAAAGCGAGTTGAAAAATCAATTCACCCAAAAACTCGAAACGGTTTTTCCCGATGAGCAATATCAACTGATGCGTCATTTTCGGTTTCATCCGATCATCGAAAGAGTGTTGGCTTCGTTGCTTCAGGGATTTTTAGAATCTCCAACGATTCATGCGTTGGAGGACGTGGAAACCCTGGAGCAGCAGGGTTTTGTGTTGAGAAAAATGTCGCCTGACGAAAATTTTCCCGAAGATATTATTCATTCGACCAGTCGTCTCCAAGATTTGGACGGTGTGCGCAAAAAAATTACCGACACTTCTCCCGAAGCGATGGCCATACGATTTAATTTGGATCTCATTGGACGAGAGGCTTTTGTCACGTTGAAACAAATTGCGCTTAACTTTGTAAAGATCAACACCAACTACGATGGATTGGAAAGCGATTCGCGAAAAGAGAAGGCGGGCAATAACATCAAGGATGTCACCATTAAAATTCAAGCCGGTGAATCGATTATTCGCAGTGGCGATCGCTTCGAACCGTGGCATATCACCGTCATTGGCGGGATGCTCAAAGAGCGTCTCAAGACAAACCGCTTACTCAAGCTGGTAGGTCTTTTCCTGTTTGTGAATCTGGTGTTGCTGATTATTTACACCTTTGCTTCAAAATACATTCGCAAATTTCATCCCAACCGCCGTGATCTTGTTTTTTTAAGCTTGAACCTCATTGTCTTTTTGGTTGTTTTAAGAATGGGTTCTTTTTTTGGAAATTCCATTCGGGATCCTCTTCGTTATTATGGGCTCGATATCAATTCGGCAACTTTGTATTACGCCATTCCCATTGCGGCAGGGGCGATGCTGGTTCGATTTATTCTCAACTCGGAGACCGCTTTTGTTTTTGCGGTGATCTTAAGTCTTTTTTCGGGAGTTTTTCTCGATAACAGCCTCGACATGACCATTTATTATTTGATCAGTGGAATTTTTGCCGCCCATTCCATTGCCCACGTTGAACGGCGTTCGATGTTGCTCTTAGCGGGGGTGAAAACCGGCTTAGTCAATGCGGCAGCTATTTTAAGCTTGAACCTCATTTCTACTTTGTCCGTCACCACCGGCAAATTTCATTTTTCGCAGGCGGCTTTGAATATGGGATCTGGATTTGTGGGAGGAATTTTGACTTCCATGACGGTTTTGGTTTTTTCTCCGATGATGGAAATAATTTTCAATTATACCACCGACATCAAATTGCTGGAGCTGGCGAATTTGAGTCATCCTCTTTTAAAAGAAATGATCGTTCGTGCACCTGGGACTTACCATCACAGTCAGATTGTGGGTATTTTGGCCGAGGCGGGAGCCCAAGCCATTGGTGCTAACCCATTACTGGCAAGAGTTGCCAGTTACTATCACGATATTGGCAAGATGAAAAAGCCACAGTATTTTATCGAAAACCAGAGGGGGGGAGAAAATCCGCACGATAAGTTGGTTCCCTCGATGAGCGCTTTGATTATTGAAGCGCATGTGAAAGACGGCATCGAAATGGCCAAGATGCATAAGTTGCCACAACGGATTGCTGATATGATCCCTCAGCATCAGGGCACAAAACTGATCGGATTCTTTTTCAACAAGGCTAAAAAAATGGCGGACCCTGCCTTAGGCACCATTGATGAACGGGATTATCGTTATACGGGACCCAAGCCACAGACGCGTGAAGCGGGGATTATTATGTTGGCCGACACTCTGGAAGCGGCGGCGCGTTCGTTGCCCGAAAAAACTCCTGGAAAAATTCAGCAGATCGTCGAAAAATTGATTAACCAGCATTTTGTAGACCAACAACTTGATGATTGCGAACTGACGTTGAAAGATCTTCATCGCATGGGCGAGGCGTTTGTAAAAATTTTAATTGGAATTTATCATCAAAGAGTGGAATATCCCGAAGGCGCGCTTGACGCCCAAGAGTCAGCCGAAATTCATTATTTAAAAAACAAGTCCGCAACCGCTTATGCTTCTGCATCTGAACAACGAACATCCTCACTATCGAATATCGCCCCTTTATTTCGAAAAAAGAATCCGAAAGATCCTTCGTCATCTGGGGCTGGCTAAAACAGAGTTGGGAATTACTTTTGTGACCGATCCCGCGATTGCGGTTCTCAATAAAAAATATCTCCACAAAAAAGGGGCGACGGACGTTTTGAGTTTTCCGCTTAATTCGAAGAAGTGTTTGGGAGATATCGTGATTTCATTTGATACTCTTCGAAAAGAAGCAAGACGTCTGAAAAAATCTTCCAGAGAACATGCGGTTTTTTTGATGATCCATGGGATTCTTCATCTTTTAGGGTATGATCATGTGAAAGTTAAAGATTGGAAGAAGATGAGAAAGAAAGAAGAAGAGTTGCTAAAAATTATATGACCAAAAAATCTCTCCTATTTTTCGGAATTTTCTTAAGTGGTATCTTGAGTATTTTCATCTACCCTACAGTCATTTTCCATCAACACTTTCCCGACTTTGGAGTGTTGGCGTGGTTTCACCTCATTCCTCTTTTGCTGGTGTTGCCTTCCTTAAGAGGGCTCAAGTTTTTTGGGGCTGCAGCTCTTGCTGGCTTGATCGGTTATGGAGGGACACTCTACTGGTTGGTCTTGGCCATGAAAAATTTTGGTGGTCTTTCGCTGGGAGAAGCGACGGGAGTTTTATTTCTTATTCTTATTATTTTGGCCCTCTATTTTAGCTTGGCGCTTTTTCTTGCTTATTGGGTTCACCGGCGACTCCGTTGGCCTCTTTTTATTTTGATTCCTGTTTTTTTAATCAGTTTTGATTTTTTACGAAAATATTTTCCGGTGGGAGGATTTCCCTGGCCCATGGCGAGTTATTCGCAAGGGGGTTTTCTTCCTTACTTTCAATGGGTGGATATTTTTGGCGCTTATGGTCTCTCTTTTTTTATTTTTTTGGTGAATGTGCTTTTGACTGATCTGATTCTTTATTGGAAAAGCCGCGAGTTTGACGTACTCCTCACACGAGGAGTGACTCTCGTGTTGGTTGTTCTGATTTCTTTTTATGCTAGTATTTTGGACCAGCGGCATTGTGATAAAACCGCACAAAATTTGGGGGATCTTCGGTTGGCACTTATTCAGGGAAATATTTCTCAAGATATGAAATGGGATCCGCAAAGCGCCCGCGAGAATGTTCTTCAATATTTAAATTTAACTCGCCAAGCCGCCAGCGAAGGGGCAGAAATGGCGGTTTGGCCCGAGACCGCTTATCCTTACACGGTGGATCTTTCCGATTTGTCCTCCGTCCGGTTATTTGATGCCGATCGCCTTCCCCTTCCCACTTTTTTAGGGGCGGTGAGCCAATGGCCAACCGCGACAGCTCTTTTGCCTATCTATTATAATTCTGCTTTTATGGTCGGGACCGATGGATTGGTGACCGGTTTTTATCACAAAATGCACCTGGTTCCTTTTGGAGAATATGTTCCGATGAAAAATTGGCTTGTTTTTGCCCGGCGTTTGACAACATCTGTGGGGGATTTTACCCCAGGAACTCATCCGTCGTTACTTTCTTTCAACAATTTCAAATTAGCTCCTTTGATTTGCTATGAAGATATTTTTTCGGATATATCCCGAGCCTTCGTAAAGGCGGGGGCTGATCTTTTGGTGAATATGAGCAATGATGCCTGGTATGGGAATTCTTCCGCCTCTTATCAGCATCTTGTTTTCTCGCAGTTTCGAGCACTGGAAAATAGGCGGTATCTGGTGCGCTCAACTAACACCGGAGTGACAGCGGTGATTGACACTCACGGAGATGTTTTGAAAACCCTTCCCCCTTTTAGTGAAGGGGTTCTTGTTTGGCCGATTTCCGTCGAAAAAGAAGAAGCCCCCTACACCCGTTGGGGGGATTGGGTGGCGTGGGGGTGTGTGATATTAGGTTGTGTAAGTTTATGGATGACTTTTTTATATATAAAAAATAAAGGAAAAAGCTATGTCTAAGGAACTAGAAAAGTGTAAAGCGCTTCAAGAAAAACTGATCTTCCTCCGGAGGTCGCTTTGACGTCGATAACCGCGATCGAAAATTAGCCGATTTGGAAGAACAAACGCTCGTGGAAGGTTTCTGGAACGACACCCGTGCCGCTCAGCAAGTTCTCAAAGAGAGCAATTTGTTGAAGCGCCAGAAGGAGGCCTTTGATCATGCGGCGCAATTGGTGGAAGAGTGCGTGCTTTTTCTCGAACTCGCCACCGAAGCGGGGGACGATGCCAGTTTACAGGAAACTCTCCAAAAAATGGAAGCGGCCGAAAAAGCGTTAACCGAATTGGAACTCCAGAAAATGTTGTCGGGCCCGCAAGATGCGGCGGGGGCTTTTTTGCAGATCAATGCCGGCGCCGGTGGGACCGAGGCGTGTGATTGGGTGCAAATTCTGACCCGCATGTATCTCCGCTATTGCGAAGCTCATGGCTACAAAGCACAAATGATTGATTATACCGAAGGGGATGGCGCCGGTTATCGCTCGGTAACCCTTGTCATTGAAGGGGCGTACGCCTACGGCTATTTGAAAGCGGAGGTGGGGGTTCATCGGTTGGTTCGTATTTCTCCGTTCGATGCCAATAAAAGAAGACACACTTCTTTTGCCTCAATCTTTGTTTACCCGGATGTAGAAGAAGATATCGAGATCGAAATCAACGAGGCCGATTTGCGAATTGATACTTTTCGTGCGGGGGGTGCTGGCGGACAAAAGGTCAACAAAACCGATTCGGCTGTCCGTATGACTCATTTTCCATCAGGCATTGTCGTGCAATGTCAAAACGAAAGATCGCAACATCAAAACCGAGCTTTGGCCATGAAGATGCTCAAATCCCGTCTTTTTGATTTGGAAATGGAAAAGAAAAAAGCCGCCCAAGATAAAGTGGAGGCGGCCAAAAAAGATATCGCCTGGGGTTCCCAAATCCGTTCCTACGTTCTTCAACCGTACCAAATGGTCAAAGATCACCGCACTAATTGTGAAACTTCACAAACTCAAAAAGTGTTGGATGGGGAGTTGGATGAGTTTATTAGAAAATACTTGCTGATTGCTTCGTATTAAACCAACTCCTGAATTTTCAGCTCAGGGAATCTTTTAAAATCAGAATCTCGGGTCAAAAGCTCCAGCCCATGTTCCACACTAATGGCCGCCAGATAGGCATCTGTAATCAAATTGCCCGTCGATTTTGATTTGCGGAGAAGTGTTGAAAAAATTGTCCAGTGTCGATCACCCGGTTCCACCAGTGTACAATGATCAAGCTCCAACAGCGATTCAATAAAAGCCAACGCCTGTTCGAGGGGGGTCGGTTCGGCGAAAATCCGGTGATTGGTCACGAGGCGCAAAAAACTGTTACACACGAAACTGCAAAGCGCAAAAGGAGATAGGGAGGTGGCCATTTTGTTCACAGCCTTGGCGGCCATTTGATGGTACGGGCTTTCCTTACGATGCGCGTAAACGAGAATATTGACATCAGGCAGAATCATTATTTTTTAAAATCCTCCTCATCCAGCTTGTCTAGAATTTGGGAAGTGGACATTTCCCAACTAAAACCGGGCATCAGCCCCTTTTTTCCTTTGAAAGTTCTCAAATGAAAGGTGCTTCTTTTTTTGCCTCGAGAGGGTTTTTTGAGCAAAGCACTTCTTAAGAGGTCGTTGTACACCGTTTTTGCCGGTTGATGGCTTGACTGGATCACTTTCCTAATTTTCATCAATACATCACTATCAAGTGTAAGTGTGGTTCTCATTGATGCTATGATGTCATATCTTGATGCTCATTTCAATTAAAAAGATAATGGAACGCCATTGAAGTATGGTTGATTAACTTTTAATGAGTACATTTGCATTGTACAACCATAAGTATTTCTAACTATTAATGAGCACTATCGTACTCATTAATAGTTGAAATGCTATATTTTCAGTGTCAGCGGACTTAAACTCGCCACTCTTTCAAATTCGATTCGGCATTTTTCATCAAATCGAGTTCGTCTTTCATTTTATTTTTATCGAAGTGGGATAGTCCCCATCGGATACGAAGGGGAATGTCTGTCTGGTCGAGGGAAAAGGGGGTGTCTTTAATTTCCGACTGAATACGGTGGATCGCATTTTTGGCCTGCAGAGCTGTGGTATGTGGCAAGATGGCTGCAAAACGATTTTCGGTAAGCCTTGCCCAAATATCGCTGGAGCGGACGAGAGAGCGAAGTAAAAGGGCCAATTTTTCGTAGAGGGGAGAAAGAGGTTTTTGTTTGATCTTTAAAAGAACTTCTCGTTTTGTGCCCACGTCCATGATGAGACATGCCAGCGCCAATCCATAACGATTGGAACGTTGAAGCTCGCGGGACAATATCGACTCGAAATAAGGGGTCGAGAAAAAAGCGGTGGTCTCGTCAAAAACTGTTTGAGAGCGGAGGTTTTTGTTTTGTTCTTGCAGGCGATGGATTCGGTGCTTCAGAGATAATCTTTTTTCATACTCTTCAAAAACAGCATTCATCATCATCGGCAGTTCTTCCAGCCACGAATTTTCTTTAAGCAGATAATGATCCGCTCCATTTTTAAGACAAGAGATTGCTGTTTTTTCCATGCCGGGACGATTGATGATCATCAAAGGTGTTTCTTTAACAGAGGCCCGAATCTGGATCAGGGTTTGAAGAGGGGAATCACCGGGTGGGCTACAATCGATCAAAAGCATATCGTAATTTTTGATGGAGTATTCGCGAAGCGCTTCAGGCACTGTTGTAAAAATATCCAGGTGGGCTTGTTGCCAATCGGGATGAGACAATATAGAATTTTTAATCTCTGTGGAAGTTGCTTGATCTTTCTCAACAAGCAGAATTTTTTCGGCGTTGTAAGGCATGAAAAGAATAAAAAGTTATTTAAGACACGCTGACTCTTTGCTGATAAAAAATCAAACAAAAAAGGTGACGCATGGTGTTAGACAGGAAAGGCTTTTATTCCAAGGGAGAGAGGGTGATGTTTCCTTCTCCAGAAAGAAAGAGAGTGTTGTTGAGCTGAAGATCATCCTCGATTTTTTGAGGGACAGACAAATCAATTTTAGTGGCACCATCCATTTTGAAGTCAGAGACGAGTAAGCTCGATAGCGGTGGATCGATCCTATTAATAATTTGCATGTTGTATTCTTCGGGAGCTCCTTGTGTGTTGAGAGTATGTCCGCTGGTATCCGAACAAAAAGCAAACCACGGTTCGAGCAAAGGTTCGTTGAAACTAATTCTCAAGATCAATTCGGTGGTTGCTTCTTCTCCTTCCGTTTCCGGAGCTTTTGTATTTAATTTCAGGGAGAGTGAGGCGGGATATTGTTGCGACGGAATATTTAAGTGACAGTCGAAAAATTCGTTTTGAGCTAGGGACCCCCAGTTTTGGGTGTCGATATTAATGGTAGTTTCGATATCTTGTTTGATGGGGGAAAGCAAAACGGGAACTTCGAATTTGTTGGTGTACTGAATTTCAATATAAGGAGAGGGGTCACCTGGATTCATGAACTGCAGATGTGAAGTAAATTCAAATTTAAAAACGGCATTGGGGCCATTAACAGCTTCTGTTTCGGGGGGTGTTTCATTAGTGGGAGTTCCAAAAAGTTGATCTTCCTTTTGGTAGGCGTCATCGAGTGTTCCATTAAAAGGGAGTGTCGAATCGTTAACAAAAGCATCCGGTGTCACACTATTGGAATTGCTATTATCTGAAGTTGTTGTATCACTATTAGAGTCGGGCGGAGCGAGCTCTTGAGCGATAGACAAACCAGTATACAGACCTAAAAAGGCCATACAATAAAAGCTGATTTTTACACGTCGCATATCACTTTTAAAATATCAAAAATTGTTGAAATAATCAACGGATAACGTTTTAATAGCGCCCCTATGACTCTTGACCCCTCGATTGAAGGTTTTCGGACTTCTTTGACGCATGAAAAAAATGCTTCTCCTCACACGGTGAAAAGCTATCTGCTCGATTTAGCAGAATTTCATGATTACCTCAAAAAATGCCAGTCCGATTTATTGAACCAGGGAAAAATAGATTTGGAAAAAATCAGTCCGTTGGTCTTGCGAAGTTACTTGTCGATTCTTTTCCAAAAACTAAGCTCTGTTAGTATTGCTCGCAAACTTTCCACGCTCCGGAGTTTTTTTCGGTATTGGCAAAAGCAGGGAAAAATTAGTCAGAATCCAGCGGCGGTGCTTCACTCGCCCAAGTTGCCGCAGCAGTTACCCAAATTTTTAAACGTGGATGAAATTTTTGCGCTGCTCGATTCGAAATTGGATGATGGGTTTAACGCGAGACGGGAAAAATCCATTTTGGAATTATTTTACTCTTGTGGCTTACGCGTGAGTGAGTTGGTCAGTTTGAATGTAGGTCAAATTGATGTCGAAAACCGGTTGTTGCGTGTTTTGGGAAAAGGAAATAAAGAACGGATTGTGCCGGTGGGGCAAAAGGCTCTTGACGCGCTGGCCCATTATCTGGAAGTGAGGAGACAGCAGGTCAAAGAAGACAAAACTGAAGCAGCTCTTTTTCTGAATAATCGTGGTGGACGGTTGACCGTGAGAAGTATTCAGCGTTTGGTAGATGTTGCCATCAAACGTTGTGGAATTTCCAAAAAAATTTCGCCGCATGTTTTGCGTCACACCTTTGCAACTCACTTGTTGGGGGCTGGGGCCGACCTTCGGTCGATTCAGGAGTTGTTGGGGCATGTGAGTTTGTCGACGACGCAGAAATATACTCATGTAAATTTGGATCAATTGATGAAAGTATATGATAAAGCCCATCCGAAGGCTTAGCCGGCGACAGCCTTAAAATGGGCCGAAAGGGCCCCAAATATTATGATTCGATCAACAACTATATTAGCGGTGAAGAGAAACGGCAAAGTGGCGCTGGCTGGCGACGGTCAAGTGAGTCTCAACCAAACGGTGCTGAAATCCAAAGCCAACAAAGTGCGCTTGATGGAAGGGGAAAAAATCGCCACCGGTTTTGCCGGATCCACGGCCGATGCCCTTACTTTGTTTGAAAAATTTGAAGGGAAGCTCAAAGAGTTTGGCGGGAATATCACTCGTGCCGCCGTCGAGTTGGCGAAAGAATGGCGCACCGACCGGATGTTGCGTCGACTCGAAGCGTTGTTAATTGTGGCGGACAAAGATACTATTTTTACTCTTTCGGGAACCGGCGATGTGATCGAGCCGGACGATGGTGTTGCCGCCATTGGTTCTGGCGGTACTTATGCCATGGCGGCGGCCAGGGCTTTGATGCGCAACACCAAACTTTCGGCGCGCGAAATTGTCGAACAATCGATGCGCATCGCCTCCGAA
>Ga0209515_10006344_pt1 | contig 14805 bp, 14 predicted proteins | sample Subgroupgradi54m_FD_187454 | JGI IMG/M metagenome (GOLD analysis project Ga0209515, IMG submission 187454) | Subsurface groundwater microbial communities from S. Glens Falls, New York, USA - GMW60B uncontaminated upgradient, 5.4 m (SPAdes)... ...
GAGCCACTCTCGACCGTGGTAACCACCGGCGGTGGGCTTTGTACGCTCGGCGGCCGCACCCTCGTCCTGATAGACCTGCAGGCGCCGCTGTGGGCCCGCGTCGAGGTCCTTGCTCGGGCCCTGGCTCGACTGGAGACCGATGAGGTCTACATGACCCCGGCCGCCCGCGATATCGTGACGCTGCATCAGGTCTCCGCCAGCGGGAACCCGTAGAGTCGGGCGGCGTTCTCGCAGACGATCTTGCGCCGGACGCCCGCCGGGAGGTGCCCCAGCTCCCGCTGGATGTACTCACGGGAATCGGGCCACACACCGTCGGGATGTGGGAAATCCGAACCCCACATCACCTTCTCGGGCCCCAGCTCATCGATGAGCTTGATGCCGATCGGGTCGGTCTGGTAGGTCGCCCAGCACTGGCGCTGCCAGTACTCGCTCGGCGGCATCTTGAGCCCGAGATCCTTGAACTGGTCCTCCCACTCCGCGTCCATGCGCTCGAGCACGTATGGGATCCACCCGATGCCACTCTCGCCGATCACCACCCTCAGCCGCGGGTGGCGCTCGAGCACGCCGGCGTAAATCAGTGACATGAGGACGCTCGCCATGTGGATCTGGAAGCCGGTGATGTGCACCGCGAAGGCGGCGCGCGCCACCTCGTGGTCCAGACGTGCACCGGCCGCCTGCCCTCCGGCGCGGTCCCGGCCCGCGGCCGGGAACAGCGCGTCCCGGACGGCGCCGGGCAGGCGCGCCCCGACGGTGTGGAAGTGAAGGGGCAGGCCCGAGTCCTCGATCACCTCCCAGAGCGGGTTCCAGGACGGGTCCCAGAGGGGCGTCAGCTCCGGCGAGTTCGCGATGTCGAGCCCTCGCAGCACGCCCCGCCGGGCCACGCGCTCGATCTCGGCGATGGCCGCGTCGATCGGCTGGCTCGGGATGCACGCCAGTCCCGCGTAGCGGTCGGGATACGTCGCGCAGAACGCCGCCAACCACTCGTTATAGATCCGCATGACTTCAACGGCGGCCCCGGGATCACCCAGGCGCCCCGTCGTGCCCAGGATGCCGTAGAGGACCTCGGCCTGAACGCCGTCGCGTTCCTGATCCGCCACGCGCAGCTCGGGATCGACCAGGCGCCGGATGCCCCGCTGGCCGTCCTCGTAGAGACCCGTCGACGCCATGCGGTCGGCTCGATGGATCTGTCCCGGCACGTACTCGCGGCCGGCCGAGCCCATCCCGCAATCGCGGCCCAGCATGGCGCCGCCTTTCGTCACCCAGACCCGCCCCCGCGCGTCTTCGGTCACGAAGGGCATCCGGTCGCGCATCGACGGCGCGGCGCTCGACGCGAAGAGGTCCGGCGGCAACCAGCAGAGGTCGATATGGCAGTCGGCGGAGATGACCTCGTATCGCATGAGGTAGTCCTTAGCCTATTCAGGCGCCCGCCGCAAACAGTCTCTTTCGGTCGCCGTGCTCCTCGGTGTTCCTTCCGAACGGGCATTGACACGGTCGAGACGCAGCAAGTACTTTGAGGAGCCGGAGGCCGCGCCGGCCATCGGACCGCACGATCGACCGCCACAACGCCGGGGGCTACAAGGAAAAACCATGAAGATCAGCGCCTTCCACCTGATGCCCCACCGGGAGCTGCCCGCGGATTTCGAGAAACGCTACGAATCCGTCTGGGTGACGCCTCCGTGGTGGGAGCTGGCCGACGCTCGCCGCGTGGGGCAGTACTACAACTGGACCCTGGACGAGCTGCTGTACGCGGCGCGGTGCGGGTTCGACGGCGTCTGCACCAACGAGCACCACCAGAACGCCTACGGCTTCATGCCCAGCCCCAACCTCATGGGGAGCGTCCTGGCCAAGCTCACCGCCGGCATGAACGTCGCCATCGTCCAGATGGGCGCGACCCTCCCCACCTCCAACCCGCCCATCCGCGTCGCCGAAGAGTACGCCATGCTGGACTGCATCAGCGGCGGGCGCCTGGTGGCCGGCCTGCCCCTGGGCAGCCCGATGGACGTGAACCTCTGCTACGGCATCACGCCCATAGAGCACCGGGAGCGCTACCGGGAAGCCTTTGCCCTGACCCTCAAGGCCTGGCAGGCGAGGGAGATCTTCCCCTGGAACGGCCGCTATTACCAGTTGGCGAACGTGAACCTGTGGCCCCGCCCCATCCAGCAGCCCCACCCGCCCGTGTGGGTCCCGGGCTCGGGGAGTATCAGCACGTTCGACTTCGCCGTCGAGCACGAGGTCTGCTACTGCTTCCTCAGCTACGCGGGCGCCGGGTCCGCCCACGCGATGATGGACCGATACTGGGAGGTCGTGGCCGCGAAGGGGCGCGACGCGAACCCCTACCGCGCAGGGTTCCTCCAGCTGGTGGCCGTCTCCGAGACGGACGCCCGCGCCGAGGAAGAGTACGCGCGGCACATCGAGTACTTCTATCACAAGTGTCTCCACGTGCCGGGCCCGTGGTTCTCCCCGCCGGGGAACCAGGACTACAGGAGCCTGGTCGCCTCGACGGCCAATCCCGTGCGCCGGGCCGAGAACCCCAAGGATCTCCGGTACCGTGACTTCGTGGAGAAGGGGTACGTCATCGCCGGAAGCCCAGCCACCGTCCGCCACCGGCTCGAGGAGGAAGTCATCAAGGGCCTCCGCGTCGGGAACCTGATGGTGCTCGTGCAAATCGGCTCGATGCCTCACGAGCTGACGTTGAAGAACATCGACCTCTTCGCCCGGGAGGTGCTGCCGCACCTCCGAGACACCTGGGACGACGAGGGCTGGGTCAACCACTGGTGGCCCGAGGGGCTGCGAGCAGCCACGAGGCGGCCCGTGGCGGCCGCCGCCGAGCCGGCATCGCGCGAGTCGTCCGCCCGGACTTCGGGAGGACTGACCTGACCGCGATCCGAGAGCACACGCTCTCCGTCTGGCAGGACAAGGTCCGCATGCGGGTCCTGTCGAAGGGCAGCGGTCCCGCCGTCGTCTTCTTCCACGGCCCCTGGGGCCTGACGTGGGATCCCTTTCTGGAGGAGCTGGCCCGCAGCTTCACCGTCCACGCACCCGAGCACCCCGGCACGACCCCCGGAGCGCCAGACGATATCTACCATCTCGACGGGCTGTGGGACCTCGTCCTCTGCTACGACGAGCTGCTGGAGGGGCTGGGCCTGAAGGACTCGGCCTTCGTGGGCCACTCCTTCGGCGCGATGGTGGCCTGCGAGGTGGCCGCGACCTGTCCGGGCCGCGCCCGCCGCCTCGCGCTCATCGACCCTCTCGGCTTCTGGCGCGACGCCGCCCCCATTACCAACTGGATGCTGCTGAACCCCGGGGATCTCCCCGGTCGCATCTTCCGCGACCCCGACAGTGATGCCGCGCGGCGGATGTTTGCGCCCTCCGAGGACCAGGAGGCTTTGCTCAGGGCCAAGGTCCGGCTGACGTGGGCCATGGGCGCCACCGGGAAATTCATCTGGCCCATCCCGGACAAGGGGCTGAAGAAACGGATCCACCGGGTCACGGCGCCCACGCTGCTCGTCTGGGGCAAGGAGGACCGCCTCGTGCCGCCGGTCTACGCCGAGGAGTTCGTCCAGCGCATCCCAGGGGCGCGGGTCCAGACCGTGGCCGAGGCGGGGCACGCTCCTCATCTGGAACAACCCGAGACCGTCGCCCGTCTGGTGCGCGACTTCCTGAACGAGTAGGCGCCAGTCCCGCCACCGATCTTCCCGGCGCGCCGCGCCCAGGATTCTCCCCCCGGGGGTCGGTCGCCGCCGACAACTCACCATCGGGACCGCTCACGGAGCGCGTGCGCGGCCTCGTCGCGGCCCGTCGCACTCTGGGGGCGGTGGATGAGCTCCCCCTGGAGATCGTGCCGGTCTCACGCGCGACGGTGCTGGCAGCGGCGCACATCAAGGCCCGCTTTCCGATCTCGTACGACGACGCCTTCGCCGTCGTGGCCGCGCGGGACCGCGGGGGTGTCGTGATGACGGGAGACCCGGAGTTCGGGCCGCTCGCCGACGCCGGGCTCGTCGCCGTCGAATGGTTGCCTCGACGGCGCGCCTGACAGGCTCTCCGTCGCCCCCCCAGGACGCGGCGCGGCTCCGTGTGGCCGTCGCTCCATCGGGCGAGCTGCTCGTCGAGACGGCAGGTGCCGACGCCGACAAGACCAGCGACGGCCTGACCCCCTTTGCCCGGGCCCGCGCGATGCGGCCAACGACCCGCCGCGGCCGAACCTGACCCGGCCCGGGGCCTCATCGCCGAGATGAGGCAGTGCGCCCCGGTATGCCGCGTGACGTTCCGTCGACGAGGCGGCGTCCACACCCTCAGCGGTAGCTGCCGTCGCTGATGCCGGGGCGCGAGTCGATCGGCAGCGCGATCTCCCTCATCTGGCCGAGGGTCAGGGCCGCGACGCCTTCGAACTCGCTGCACTCAACGATGTCGGGAGGCACGTTGCGGTCGAGACGGTGACAGTAGACGGAGGCATCCGGGCTGCCGCGGCGGCGGTAGAGGTGGGAATGCTTGCAGCCGGCGCAGAGGCTGTCACTGCCGGCCGTGCGCTCCCGGTACGACGGCGCGGCGGCATGAAGGTCGAACTCATCGAAATCGAACACGTGCATCAAGTCCTCCTGGAACGAGTCGCTATGGTTTCATCGAGGGACCTCCTTCCTGCTGGGTCCGCGTCATCGTCCCCGGCCTCCATGTCAGGATCGGGAAAAGGATTGGTGGGCAGGGACGGGATTGAACCGCCGACACCAGGATTTTCAGTCCTGTGCTCTACCAACTGAGCTACCTGCCCACCAGACGCACGAGAGTACCAGAGGGCGCTGGAGGAGTCCAACGAGGCGGGCCGGCCGGCGCTACTTGACGACGGTGATGGCGCCGATGGCGCCCGACTTCTGCAGCAGCAGGGTGACGATGATGACGTCGCCCTCGCGCAGCTCCCGCTTGAGGTCGTAGAGCTGGATGTGCCGGTCCTCGGAGGCCAGGGGCACCATGGTGGCCGCCGGTATGACGATGTGGTCGATCGTCCCGTTGCGGCTGCGCAACTCCGCCCGCCCCGCCACCTCGCTCATCACGCCCAGCAGCGTGTCGTCGGCGCCCCCGTTGTTGACCACGTCCACGTACACGGTGGCCTTGCCGCCCGCCGGCGCCGGGCTCAGCACGCGGCCGTTTTCCGGCCGCACCTTCACGGTGCCGGTCTCGGCCAGGGTCGGATAACTGGTGCAGCCGGCAGCGAGGGCGAGGACGGCCAGCAGCGCGAAGGGGCGCATCGCCGGCCAGCTTACCGGATCAGCCCGGCCGGGCGAAGAAATCAGTCCTCGTCCGAGGCTTCCAGGTCGGACTCGAACACGATCTGGTCGTCCTCGTCGATGGTGAAGGCCTCGTAGAGGGCGAAGGCGATGCCGTGCTCGAGCAGGTAGCGGGTGAGCTTGGCCACCGCATTCGGGTGCGAGTTGAGGTGGAAGGACAGGGCCAGCTCGTCCAGCTCGTCGAAGGTGACGAGCGCCCAGTTGCCCACCACCAGGGCCTGCATCTCCTCCTCGAGGGTGACGCCCCCCTCGAACTCCTCGGAGTCCCGCGCCAGGTCGTAGAGGCTGCGCAGCCGCTGGAGCTTCTCCTCGCTGGTGAACATCACCACCCCCGGAAGGCGCCATCGGCCGCCATCGCGGTGAACGCGCGCTCGTACGCCGCGATCGTCGCGACGATCTCCCGCTCTCCGTGGGTCGCGGAGATCCAGCCGTGGTGAAGCGAGCAGTCGACGCCCTCGTTGATCAGGGCGCAGCGCAGCAGATGGTAGAGCTCGCCCCGCCGGGGGCGGTCGAAGCCGGCCAGCCCGGGCTTCCCCTCGAACGACACGTGGTAGATCGAAACCTCGCCGTACACCGCGCCCGGCACGCCCGCCTTCTTCATGGCGTCGGCCAGGCCCCGCCGCAGCTCCTCGCCCGCCTTGTTCGCGCGGGCCTGCAGCGCGCCGTCGGCGCAGATCTCCAGGGTGGCGATGGCGGCCGCGGCCGACACGGGATTGGCGTTGAAGGTGCCGGCGTGGGCGACGCGCTCGTTCCGGTCCCACGCGGGGTCACCGCGGTGGGCCATCATCGACATCAGGTCCCGCCGGCCGCACACGGCTCCGCCGGGCAGGCCGCCCGCGACGATCTTGGCGAGCGTCGTCAGGTCGGGCACCACGTTGAAGTAGGCCTGGGCGCCGCCAGGCGCGTAGCGGAAGCCGGTGATGACCTCGTCGAAGATCAGCACGAGCTCGTGGCGCCGGGTCAGGGCGCGCAGCTCCTGGAGGTAGCCCGGGATGGTCGGCGTCGTGCCCGCCTGGCCGCCCGCCGGCTCGATGATCACGCCTGCGATGTCACCCCGCTGCAGCAGCGTCTCCACGGCCTTGATGTCGTTCGGCGGGCAGAGCAGCACCTGGTCGAGAACGGCCCCGGGGACGCCGGCCGAGAGCGGGACCTCGAAGGGCGGGGGCACGCCCGCCGCGACCCCGTCGTGCCAGCCGTGGAAGTGGCCCTGGAACTTCACGATCTTGGACTTGCCCGTGAAGGCGCGCGTGACGCGCAGGGCCAGGTGCGTGGCCTCGGTGCCGGACATGGTGAAGCGCACCATCTCGGCCGACGGCACCAGCTGTCGCACCAGCTCGGCCCACCGCACCTCGAGCTCGTGCGAGGCGCCGAGATGGGTGCCCCGCGCGGCCTGCTCCTGGATCGCCTTGACGACGGCGGGATGGCAGTGGCCGAGGAAGAGCGCGCCGTGGCCCATCCAGTAGTCGACGTACTCGTGGCCGTCGACGTCCCACTTGCGCGGCCCGGCCGCGCGCTCGACGTAGATCGGGAACGGGCGGAGGTAGCGGATGTCGTGCGTGATGCCGCCGGGAATCACCTGCTGCGCCCGCTCGAACAGCGCCGCGGCCTTCGGATGAAGCTGCCGGTATCGCTCGGGAATCGTCACCGTGGCCCTCCCACCGCTCGCATGAGCTCCACTATACCTGCGTGGGCATCCGAAGGCACCCCGTCGACCGTGGGCTCCCGGCGCCGGGTGATGCCGTCCACGGCCCCCGCGCGCACGCACGCGCGGATGAGCCGCCGCTCGACCTCGCCGCCGTGCAGCAGGTCGCGGCGCGCCAGCAGGCCGAGGTGCGCGACGATCCCGTACGCGCCCCAGTTCGAGACGCCGGCCACGACCAGGTGATCGGTCTTCACGGTCGACGCGACGCGCGCGGGAATGCCGGCCCGGGCCAGGCGCCGGCGGGGCACCACGCCCATGCCGATCTCGTTCCCGCCGTCGCCCACGCCGATGGTACGCGCGCGCGCGCCGACGAGGAACAGGGTGTCGAGCGGCCGGTTCCACCCGTCCACCGGCTCGCCCCGCGCGCTCCGGTAGCTACCGTCGCGGGCGCGGCCGGGCCGCTCGACGGCCACGACGTGGGTGGGCGCGAGCCGCCGCAGCAAGGCGCGCGCCGCGGCCTCGGCGTCGCCGTCGGGGAAGACCTCGATGGCCCGCGGCTCGCCGAGGAGGGCGAGCGCGGCTTCGAGCGGCGGCACCGTCACGGGATCGGTCACGTAGCGCACGCGGGCGCCGAGGCGGCGGAGGGCGCGCCCCAGGACGGCCGCGCCCGGCGGGCCGTCGGTCTCCGGCATGCCCGGGCCGAGGGCGAAGCCCGTCGTGATGAGCACGCGGCGCGCCCGGCGCAGCGCGCGCGCCGCGGCCCGCGCCGCGCCCGGACGGAAGAAGCACCCGATGCCGCGGTGGCCGGGATCGAGCGCGAGGAGCTGGTCGATGGGATCGACGGCGCGACGCACGGCGACCGTTACGCTAGCATGAATTGACATGCGGGTCGCGCGACGTCAATATGGACCGAGCGGTCACCCCGCGGGAGCGTTTCAGGTGTTGATCACGGTGTCCCGGCTTCACGCCGGGCGGATTACCAACCCCTCACTGGAGGCTGGCCTGCCTTGCCATCGGCCGTGACCCATCCCTTCGCGCTGGTCCTCCACACGCACCTGCCGATGGTGATCAACCACGGGCGCTGGCCGCACGGGAGCGACTGGCTCAACGAGGCCTCCTTCGAGTGCTACCTGCCGCTGCTGGAGGCGATGCAGCACCTGGTGGCGCGGGGCATCTCCCCCAAGTGGACGATCAACATCTCCCCGGTCCTGGCCGAGCAGCTCGCCTCGCCCGAGTACCAGCGCGAGCTCGAGTTCTACGCCGACAACGTCCGCCGGGCCTGCGCCGAGAGCCGGGCCTACTTCGAGCGGCAGGGCGACCGACCGATCGTGGCGCTCACCGAGTTCTGGGAGCAGTTCTACGACCGCATGTGGACGTTCCACCGGCGCCTCAACGGCAATCTCCTCAGCGCCTTCGCCGGGCTGCAGCGCGGCGGCCACATCGAGCTGATCACGTGCGCGGCCACCCACGGCTACCTGCCGCTGCTGTCCCGCGAGGAGTCGATCCACCTCCAGCTCCGGACCGCGGTGGAGACGCACCGCCGTCACTTCGGCACGCCCCCGCGCGGCATCTGGCTCCCCGAGTGCGCCTACCGGCCGCGCTACGAGTGGACGCCGCCGACGGGCCGCGACCGCGGCCGCGAGCGCCGCATGCGGCCGGGCATCGAGGAGATGCTGGCCCAGCACGGCCTCGAGTACTTCGTCGCGGATCACCACCTGGTCTCGGGCGGCCAGCCGATCTACCCGTACCGGAGCTTCTTCGAGGTGCCCAGCGACCTGTCGGGCGAGACGGCGCAGCTGCCCCGCACCCGCGCCCGCTCGCCCTACCGGCCCTACCGGGTCGCCTCCCGCGGCGGCGCGGGGGAGGCCGTCGCCTTCATCCGCGACCCGAAGACGACGCTCCAGGTCTGGAGCCGCGAGGTCGGCTACCCGGGCGATCCGGCCTACCTGGAGTTCCACAAGAAGCACTGGCCCGGCGGGCTGCGCTTCTGGCGCGTGACCGACCCGAGCGGGGACCTCGGCAAGAAGGCCGTCTACGATCCGGCCGCCGCCGCCGAGCAGGTCAAGCGGAACGCCGCGCACTTCGCCGCTCTGGTGCGCGGGACGCTGGACGAGGCGAACGGCAAGCGCCAGGCCCTCGTCTGCTCGCCCTACGACGCCGAGCTGTTCGGCCACTGGTGGTTCGAGGGCCCGCAGTGGCTGGAGCTGGTGATGCAGAACCTCCGCGAGGCCGGCGTGACGTCGACGACGCTCGGCGAGGCGCTGGAGGCGGTGCCGCCGCGCGAGACGCTGGCGCTGCCCGAGGGCTCGTGGGGCGAGGGCGGCGATCACCGGGTGTGGCTCAACCGCGACACGGAGTGGACGTGGGACCGCGTCTACAGCGCGGAGACCGAGTGGGCCCAGCACCTGGCCAAGCTCGACGACGGGAGCCCCGAGCTGCAGCGCGTGCTGGCCCAGGCCACGCGCGAGCTGCTGCTGCTGGAGGCCTCCGACTGGCAGTTCCTGATCACGACCTGGGCCGCCCGCGACTACGCCGAGCGCCGGGTGGCCGAGCACTACGCGGAGTTCAAGCGGCTGTCCGAGATGGCGCGGAGCATGCGCGCGGGCGAGCCTCTGTCCCCCGAGGCCGCCGACACGCTGCGCCGGCTCGAGCGCCAGGACTTCTGCTTCCCCGACCTCGACCCCTCCTGGGCAAGGTGAAGATGCGCGTCGTCGGTGGCGAGGCCGCTGGAACAGCCGCCGAGTGGTAAGAGCACAGTAGCGATGCGGGGCCCGCGGGTGCTCGGGATGATCATCGCCGGCGGCAAGGGGGAGCGGCTCCATCCCCTGACGCGCGAGCGCTCGAAGCCGGCCGTGCCGTTCGGCGGCCGGCACCGGATCATCGACTTCGTCCTCTCCAACTTCGTCAACTCGGGGCTGCTCTCCCTCTACGTGCTCGTCCAGTACAAGTCCCAGTCGATGATCGAGCACCTGCGCCAGGCCTGGCGGACGGGCGGCCTCGTATCCGACCATTTCATCACCGTGGTCCCGCCCCAGATGCGCTACGGCGAGAACTGGTACCGCGGCACGGCCGACGCGGTCCTCCAGAACATCAACCTGATCGACGACTTCCACCCGGACCTGGTGGCGATCTTCGGCGCCGACCACGTCTACCGGATGGACATCAACCAGATGATCGCGTTCCACCTGGAGCGGCGGGCCGACGTCACCGTGGCCGCGCGCCAGGTGTCGGTCGGCGAGGCGTCGAGCTTCGGCATCCTCAGAGTCGACCCCGAGAGCCAAGTGATCGACTTCGAGGAGAAGCCCCGCCGGCCGAAGCCCATCCCGCACGATCCCCAGCGCGCCTACGCGTCGATGGGCAACTACCTCTTCACCCGGAGCGCGCTCGTGGACGCGCTCCTCGCGGACGCGCGCCGCAGCACCGACCACGACTTCGGCAAGACCATCATCCCGGAGCTGGTGCCTACCGGCCGGGTGTTCGCCTACGACTTCCAGGGCAACGAGGTGCCGGGCGTGAAGCCCTACGAGGAGCCCGGCTACTGGCGCGACGTCGGCACGCTGGAGGCCTACTGGCAGTCGCACATGGACCTGCTGGGGGAGTCGCCGCGCTTCGACCTCGACAACCGCCACTGGCCGATCCGCGTCGGCCGCCACAATGGGCCCTCCGCCCGCATCATCGGCGGCGAGGTCGACAACGCCCACGTCGCCGAGGGCTCCCTCATCAAGCGCGCCACCATCCGCAACTCGATCCTGGGCCGTAGCGTGTGGGTGAACGAGGGCGCGGTGATCGAGGACTCAATCGTGATGGACAACACCACCGTGGGCAAGGGGGCCCGGCTGCGGCGGGTGATCGTCGACCGCTTCAACATCATCCCGGCCGACTCCGAGATCGGCTGGGAGCCGCTCGCCGACCGCCGCCGCTACCACGTCGAGCCCTCCGGCCTGGTCGTGCTCCCGCGCGGCGGGCGCCGAGAGTTCCTGTCCGGCCTCGAGGAGTTCGATTGACGGAGATCCCCCGCTGAGGTTCGTCGCCGTTCACGGGCACTTCTACCAGCCGCCCCGTGAGAACCCCTGGCTGGAGGCGATCGAGGTGCAGGACTCGGCCGCCCCCTGGCACGACTGGAACGAGCGCGTCACCGTCGAGTGCTACGCGCCGAACACCGCGGCCCGCCGTGTGGGGGACGACAACCGGATCCTCGACATCGTCGACAACTACGAGAAGATCTCGTTCGACTTCGGCCCCACGCTGCTCTCCTGGCTCGAGCGCCACCGGCCCGACGTGTACGCGAAGATCCTGGAGGCCGACCGGCTGAGCCGGCAGACCCGCGGCGGCCACGGCAACGCGATCGCCCAGGTCTACAACCACGCGATCCTCCCGCTCTGCACGCGGCGCGACAAGGTCACGCAGATCCGCTGGGGGCTCGAAGACTTCCGCCATCGCTTCGGCCACGAGCCGGAGGGGATGTGGCTCGCGGAGACGGCGGTCGACGCCGAGAGCCTCGAAGTGCTGGCCGAGGCCGGCGTCAAGTTCACGATCCTGGCGCCCCACCAGGCCGCCCGGATCCGGCCGCTCGACGCCGAGACGTGGGAGCCGGCGGGCGATCACGTCGACCCCAGCCGCGCCTACCTCTGGCGCTCGCCCACCGGCCCGACCCTGGCCCTCTTCTTCTACGACGGGCCGATCTCGCGGGCGATCGCGTTCGAGGATGGGCTGTCCCGGGGCGAGGTGCTGGCCGAGCGGCTCCGCCACGGCTTCGACGAGTCCCGCGGCTGGCCGCAGCTCGTCCACTGCGCGACCGATGGCGAGTCGTACGGCCACCACACGCCGTTCGGCGACATGGCGCTCGCCGCCGCGCTCCAGCAGCTCGAGCGCGAGGGCTTCGCCCCGCTCACCAACTACGGCCAGTTCCTGGCCGCGCACCCGCCGACGCACGAGGCGGAGATCCGCGACAACACCTCCTGGAGCTGTGCCCACGGCGTGGAGCGCTGGCGCGCGGACTGCGGGTGCCGGACGCGCGCCGACTGGCACCAGCGCTGGCGCGGCCCCCTCCGCGAGGCGCTCGACTGGCTCCGCGACCAGGTCGACCTCGTGTACGAGCGCCGCGCCGCCGCCCTGCTCAAGGACCCCTGGGAGGCGCGCGACGACTACGTCCGCGTCGTCCTCGACCGCTCGCCCGAGGCGCGCGCGGACTGGTTCGCGCGCCACCGGCTCCGCGCCCTCGACGAGGCCGAGCAGGTGAAGGCCATCCGCCTGCTCGAGCTGGAGCGCCAGCGCCTCCTCATGTACACGTCGTGCGGCTGGTTCTTCGACGAGATCTCGGCCCTCGAGCCGGTGCAGATCCTCCGCTACGCGGCGATGGCGATCCAGTACGTGCGGACCCTCGGCGGGGGAGCGCTCGAGGAGGAGTTCGTCCGCCGGCTCGCGAAGGCGCCGAGCAACGTCCTGGAGTTCGAGAACGGCGCCGGGGTCTGGCGGCGCCTGGTGCGACCGGCGATGGTCGACCTGCGGCGCGTCGTCGCCCATTACGCGATCTCGAGCCTCTTCGAGAGCTGGGGCGAGGAGGAGCGGATCTACGCCTACACGGTGCGCCGACTCGACGAGCAGGGCGGGGCCGACGGGGGGACGGCGCTCCGGGTCGGCCGGGTGGCCGTGCGGGCGGAGGTCACCGGCGAGGCCGACGAGGCGACGTACGCGGTGCTCCACTACGGCGGGCACGACTTCCACTGCGGCGTGCACGGCTCCGAGGGGCGCGAGGCGTACGACACGGTGGCCGCCGAGCTGCGGCGGACCTACGCCGCCGGCGCGCTCTCGGACATGGTGCGGGCGCTCGACCGCCATTTCCCCGGCGAGCCGTACACGCTCCGCCACCTCTTCCTGGACGAGCGCCGCAAGATCCTCACGGCCGTCACCGACGCGGTGCTCGAGCGGAACGAGCCCATCTACCGGCGGATCTGGGAGGAGAACCGGAAGCTCGTGCGCTACCTGCGCGACGTGGACGGCGCGGTGCCCGACGCCCTGACCATGCCGGCGCGCCACATCCTGGCCCGCGACATCGCGCGCCTGCTCGCCGACGTCGACCGGACGGGCCGCGTGCCCGAGCGCGTCCTCGAGCTGATGGACGAGGCGGAATCGCTCGGCCTCGCGCTCGATCTCGGCGCGGCGCGCGCCCCCACGCGCCGGGCCGTCGCCCTCGCGATGGACGCGCTCACCGCGGAGCCGACCGCGGAGCGGGCGGGGTCGGTGCTGGCGCTGATCGAGGTCGCGCATCGGCTCCAGATCCGCTACGGCCAGTGGCAGACGCAGAACCGGTTCTTCGAGATCTGGCGGGCGCGGCCGGACGTCCGCCCCGCCCTCCGCCCGCTCGCCGACCGCCTCGGGTTCCGGCTCGACTGACCGGCGCTACTGCCGGGGCTTCGGGGCGGGCTTGGGCCTGGGCGCCTCGGGGCGTGGGGCCGTGAACCACATCGAGATCGCGTTGACGACGTCCTTGTCGAAGTACACGGTCAGCCCGGACTTGTAGACCATCACGGGCACGCCCTCCTGGGTCCCGCCCTGGTCCGGCTTGCCCCACCCGATCACGATCTGCCGTCGCGTGAACACGCCGGGCTTGGGCTCGAGCCGGAAGGTGCGGACGACGCTCGGCTGGTAGCCCGCGGGCTTCAGCACCCCGAACTCCACGAACATCCGGATCATGCCGACCGGCGCCCGGTCGCCCTCGTAGGTCCACTGCAGGGTGTCGTAGCCCTCGACCTTGACCTTCTCGGCCTTCGAGGGCTCGCCGAACCCGGCGCGCACGCCGTCGGTGGTCGACTCGCCGGGAACGATGGTCCCCCACTCGGCGGCCGCGGCCACCCCGCTCCAGAGCAGGACGACGGAGAGGATGAGCCCGACCTTCATGTCATGCGCCCTCCCGCCGCCGCTGCGCCGTGGCCATCTCGACCTGACGGACGATCCGGCGCGCGATGCGCACCTGGGCCGCGTCCACGACGTGGCCGTCGATCTCCAGCACGCCCGCCCCGGCGGCCTCGGCGTCCTGGTAGGCCTTGATCACGCGCTGGGCGCGCTCGACCTCCTCCCGCCCCGGCGTGAACACGTTGTGGACGACGTCCACGTGCCGCGGATTCATGATGGTCTTGCCCCCGTAGCCCAGGGCCCGCGCCTGCCGCGCCTCCTTCACGACGGCCGCCTCGTTCACGCCGAGGGCCGCCGAGTCGATCGGGTCGAGGAAGGCGGTGCGCGCCGCCAGCAGCACCAGGGTCATGGCGAAGAGCTGCTCGGCGCGGTCGGGCGTGGCCGTGCCCTGTGTGTCGCGGGTGTAATCGCCGCCGCCGTAGAGCACCGCGTCGATCCGCAGGGAGCTGCGGGCGATCTCGCTGGCGTGGAGGACGCCGGAGGCCGTCTCCAGCATGACGTGGAAGCGGATCGCGCCCGGCCCGAGCCCGTGCCGCGCTTCCAGCTCCCCCACCGTGTGCTCGGCCCGCAGGACGTCGGCGGCCGTCGCGATCTTGGGCAGGCAGATCGCGTGGGGCCGGGCGGCCACGATCGCCTCGAGGTCCCGGCGCCCCTGCATGGTGTTCAGCGCGTTGACGCGCACGATCACTTCCTTGTACCCGAAGTCGTGCTTGCCCACCGCCTCCACCGCGTGGTCGAGGGCCCGCGGCTTCACCGCGCGGGCCACCGTGTCCTCGAGGTCGAGGATGACGGCGTCGGCCTCGCTGGCCGCCGCCGCCGCCACGCGCTCCCGGTCCGAGGCCGGCACGAGCAGGAGACTCCGCCGCAGGCGTTCGACGTTCATAGGCCCTCCCGGCTTCAGTCAACGTCAGGGGGAGCGACCGCCGCTCCCCCTGACACCCCCCAACGGGCCCCCGCGAGGCATTTCCTCAC
>Ga0209515_10006345_pt1 | contig 14805 bp, 22 predicted proteins | sample Subgroupgradi54m_FD_187454 | JGI IMG/M metagenome (GOLD analysis project Ga0209515, IMG submission 187454) | Subsurface groundwater microbial communities from S. Glens Falls, New York, USA - GMW60B uncontaminated upgradient, 5.4 m (SPAdes)... ...
AAAGAGGTCTGGAGCAATTTTTAATTCTTCTTTTAAGATTTCAAATCTTTTCTTAAGAGCCTTTAAAGATGCAGTATTGTCCCTTAGTTGGTTTGTTAATCTCGTTCTTTCTCTTTGGTGGGTTTCAGCTCGTTTAGCTAATTTATGCATTTCAAAAATAATATTGCCTGTACCTTCACCCTCAGTGTTTAGGTTTGTTTTTTTAGGAATAGCTCTCCTAATTGTCCCCATTCTGTATTGTTGTAAGTCTTTGTAGCTTTTCACATTTTTCTCCTTAGCTTTTTTCTTTTTGTTTTGTTAAAAAAACTAATCTTCTTTTCTAGAAGATTTGCTTTGTGCTCAAGAAGTGTTTCAAGTCGCCTTTTAAGGTTTCTATATCTTGCACCTCTATGAACTATCTCAACAGGTAGAGATGCCATTCTTTTTTCTAGCTTCCTTATATAAACATTTAAACGGTTTAGCTCTAAGTATGTATGAGCTTGATCTGTTTGTCTTTTTTCAAAAGGTGTAATGCTTCCTTTTATTTTTCCAAAGGGGATTTTATAATTTGCTGTTTTATTTTCCACTATCTTAAGTGTCCTCCATTGTTGTTATACATTTGTTAACTCTTCTTCTCTGACTTTTTTTGTTACTTTTATCTTTTTTTCATTTGATGTTTCTTTGCTACAGTGTTTTTCTACTAAATCCATAAGCAGGGTTTCAACCTTAGCTTTGCTTAAGGTATTTTCTTTTTCGCCCCTATTTGCACCAGGCAAAAGAACATCTCGGCAAACTTTTACAAAGGTTTGATTATTAACATAAGCAGAACCACCTCTTAGTTTTAAGACTCTAGCTATCATAATCACACTACGAATTGTGGGTAGTACGCTTAATTCTCCTATTTCTCTAAAGTCCCTTACTACTCTTGTAATCCTTAAAGCATTTTCATGGGTTATATTTGCTTTAGTTTTAGCTATTTCAACTTCTGTCTCTTCATCTAAACGCTGCAAGTCAATTGTTATCATCCTATCTTGCAAGGCATCTTGTACTTTATGTACACCAGCATATTCCTCAGGATTACTTGTAAAGATTGCTGTAAAGTCAGGATGTACCTTTAAGTAGCCTTCTCCACCTCGAAGAGCTGGCATAGCTATTAGCTTTTCTTCAAGTATTGAAAGTAAAGCATTATTAGCTTCAGGTCTTGATCTGGTAAACTCATCATAGATTAAGGTAAGACCTTCTTTGCATGCAACTGTAAGGCGATTATCGACCCATTGTTGACGCATATTGTCTTCTGTTTTTAAAACTGAGTGGATAAAATTATCAACTAATTTAGTTCTGCGGTAGCCTGCCTGGCTACCAATTAAATCAGAACTACCAAACTCATCATCTCCAAAAATAAGCATTATTGGACGCTCAATAAGGCTTGCAAGATGCATTGCTAGTGTTGTTTTACCAGTTCCTGCAGGCCCTCTAAAATGAACTGGATAACCTACCTGAATATATGACATAGCCCTATCAATGATTTCACTTATAAATGGTGTTTTTACAAAGTCGGGTCTAGGCTTTGCATTAATTATTGTTACAGGTTCATCTTCACCACCTCTAAACAAATTAGCAGCTGTGTCTTGATTGTTTCCTTCATCTAACATTTTTATTTCCTCTTTTTTCTTTCCTTAGGTTTTAAAAGGCTTTGCCAAATGATTCTTGCTTTATACAAATCGCTTTGAAATGCTTTTTGCCTATCTACTTCCCTAAGGAGACAAGTCTTCACATAGTTGTAACGTTCTTGTTTACTTTTTTTAATGTCATCAACAACTAATTGCATATCAGCTGCTATATGCATGAATATTATCTCCTTCCAAATTTTTTACTTCTTGCTTCTCTTCTTTTTCTTTGGCTTTGAGTGGCTAACCGTAGACTTAGCTTTTCCATTTGAAGAGTGTTTTTTAAATGACTTTTTCAAACCACCCCAGATATGACGAGCTTCATCCATGTCATCTCGGATTGCAGTCATAAATGAACTTACATCACTGGTAAATTCATTTAGATCGTTCATCCTGTCTTTTATTTCCTTTTTTCTTAGACTAAAAGCATGTTTAGCTTCTTTTAACCTATCCTTATCTTGAGCAATTAAGTCATTTACAAACCCTTCACGTTCTTTTCTTTGCTCTTCACCTTCTTCTTGTCTTCCTTCTTCTCTTTCAAGATGAGCCTTTTCATAATCTTTCCTGTCTTTCTTACTTTTCTTAATCTCATCTTGGGTTTTATGAATATCGTCTACTACAGTTTGCATACCTTCTGCTACACCCATGATAATTCTCCTTTTCTTTTTAAATTTGGTGGCTGGCTAGTCCCCGTAAGTATAATTTTCTAAACTGCATAAGTTGCAGATACTTTACTTACAGAGACTAGTCTTCCACCCAATTTTTTAACCTAACCCTATTTACGCAGGAACTGCTGCACTGGCTGTGAGGCCAATTGCTTCTGCATACTTTAAGTAAGTATCAACAGATGCAACAACTACTCTTGCTTCAATGGCTAGTATTTCTATACCAACCAATGATACTCTGGCCCAAGCATCAATAACTATCCCTTTATCAAGGATTCTATCAATGACTTCAGCTAAGCTTGAAGATGCGTTCATTTTTTCTGCCATGGTTTTTTCTCCTTTTTTTTGCTTAAAAAAGATTGGTGATTTAAAGACCACCTTTCTTATTTTAATATTTCTTTCAGTACTTTTATACCAATAATAAATAATTTTATATCAGCAATGTTTATCTAAATTGGTAACAGTTAAGTTACCAATTTTCTTTGGTTATATTGCGAATAACTTTGTATTTGGAACATTGTTTTGATGGGGTCTATAGCTACGATTTGTTAAAAAAGAAATAAAAGTAATTAGGTTTAAGGTTGTATTTAATCCAAGAGGTCTTAGAAAAATTTCATGGTTACTATATTGTTACTTAATTCATGTAAGCCCTATTACAAAATATCAAGTTTTACAAATGCTACACCTTGAGTTATTGAACCAATTCTCTGAGCCGATTCACAAGAAAGATCAATTGCTCTTCCTTCTATATATGGACCTCTATCATTGATGCGTACTATAACTGATTTTTTTGTTTTTAGATTAGTTACTAAAACCCTTGTATTAAATGGAAGAGTTTTATGAGCAGCTGTAAGTTCATTTTGATTAAAAACTTCTCCATTTGCAGTTCTTCGGCCGTGGAATCCAGGACCATACCAAGAAGCAATTCCATAGCAAGTGTTTTTAGGTTTGTTATGATCATTTCTTTTTAACGTGTGTAGTAGTAGGAAAGCATTAGTTACTAAAAGTGACATTATAAAAGATATAAATATTTTTTTAAGAGGAATGTACATGACTTAGTAGTGGTCATGCCCAATAACTTTTTTCAAATATTCAATTAATAAGATTTTTACAGTAAAAGTTTTGTTACTAAGAATAGGGCTGGTACTAAAATATGTTCACTTGTTATTTTCACTTATTACTGGTAGCTATTTATTGCTTATTTTTTCGGGGGGGGTAATTTTTATTTTTTCAAATTCTACATCTATCGGAGATTTAGTAGCCTCTTTTACCATAAGCATATAACCAATTCCTCTTACAGGCACAATATCAAAATATTCTTTGTGAAGAAACTTGATAAGTTTCTTTCTAAGTCTATAAATATGTACTTTTAAAGTTTCACTTTCCTTTGGTTCATACTCCCAAATCAGCTTTAAGATTGAATTTCGTGTCAAGATTTTATTTACGTTTTCTACAAAGGTATAAAGTAACTTAAATTCTATGCTTGTAAGTGGCAGAGTTTTATTATTAAACTCAGCTTTTTGGTGTAATAGATTTAAAGTAAGAGAACTATCTCCTGCTATTAAGGTTGTTTTACTTTTATCTGGGGGCTCTTGTTTTTTTTTAGTCAATATCCTTTTTATTCTTGCAATTAGTTCTTTATGACTACATGATTTTAAAATATAATCTATAGCACCACATTCAAGCCCTAATATTTTATCTTCATCTGATTGACGAACCGCACTAAGCATAATTATTGGTAGATTGGGATTTTGGGAGTAAAGCTGATTACATACATCATAACCATTTCCATCAGGTAACATTACATCTAACAGTATTAAGTCTGGCTGAAAGTAATTTGACTTGTCGTAGGCCTCCTTAATATCATTTGCAGTTTCTATATGGTACCCAGCATTTAAAAGAGAATGTGAAAGTAGTTCTGCATAGTCTTTATCATCTTCTATAAGTAAAATTTTATTCAATTTTACCCCCCCCCCGTATATACAGTTTATTTTCTCCATTCTTTACGAGTGGTAATTTTACCCAGAAATTACTTCCTTTATTTTTTTTACTTTCTACACCAATTTTGCCCCCTAATTTCTCTGTAAAAAGTTTCGCTATAGTAAGTCCAAGTCCAGTACCAAATGGATTTACTTGTTTTGAATTTGATGTTCGATAAAATGGAGTAAACATCAAAGGTTGCTCTTGTAGGGGAATACCAGGACCCTTATCTTTAATTAAAATCTCTAGGAGTTTTTTTGAAAGCATAATTTTAACAGTAACTTTGGAATCACGTTTCCCGTATTGTATTGAATTTGAGATCAAGTTTTGTAATATTTGCTCTAATAATTCTTTATTAGAATTCAAATAACACTTTAATCTTCCTTTAGAAAAATCTATTTCAATAGAAATACCTCTCTTTTTAGCTTCTGTTAAATTATTTTTAATTACTTTATTAATTAGGTCGTCTAAAAAAACTGATTTGTGTTTTTTGTTACTCATAGATTCAATTTTTGAATCAGTAATTTTTAAAAGATTTTCAAGTAACAAAGTCATCTGATTACACTTACGTTTAGCAATTGACACTATCTTTTTTAAACTAATAGGTAGTTCCTTGTGGAAAGACAAAATATTAAGTGCATCTCTTATTGAATAAGCTGGTGTTCTTAGTTGATGACTAAGGATATGTAAAAAACTTTGTTTAAACTTTAGACTGGTTTTTTGCTTTGTTTCCATCTATGCCTAGCAATTATCAAAATGTTCTTTTGACTTAGCTAGAATCAGGTTACTAGTCTTATATATTTTCTTTGTTTCAACTTTAAGATAAGAACTTTACAGAAATTTCATATAACATCCTAAAAAAAATACGTATAAGGACTTAGTTTGGCTTAATCTTTGTAAAACCAAATTTGACTCAGTCATTACTTTTGATTGCAAACCTTGATTTTGAGCGCTAGTTTGATTGATCAAATGTAAGAAAAAAAAATTCTAAACAATCTCCCATGAAAAAACTTGGTTACGATCTTGTTACTGGTAAATGTTAAGTCTTTCTATTGCAGTTATAAGCTAACTGGATATCAGAAATTGATCCTAAACCTAGTTACACTAACCAACCCGTGAGAGATTATTATTTATCTTTTTCTTTGATTGTGTCTTGTCTTGTGTTTGCTATTAGCTAAGTCATGAAAGAATCGTGGGGATTTGAGCAGAGATCTATACATGCTCCCTATAAATGAATTTACTCCTACAAATAAGTTATTCAACTGTCTTTGCATTTTTCTTCCACTTCTATGTTGAGTTGTTGTTGCCATTTTTAACCTCCTTATTGTCTTAGAATAATTTTTTTATCTTGGAATAATATTCCCTCTAATTTACTTTTTTACTGAACCTTGTCAGGGGTATCCAATAGGTTGAGGGGTAAGTTACTAACTTGTTACCAAAATTTTAAACTCTTAGGCATTGACATTATTATCTTTATTTGTCATGCTCTTAGTTAATTAATTGCTTTATTAAAGCAAACCCTCATGGTCAAAGGACTTGAGAAAAGGAGAAATGAAAAATGAATAAATCAGAATTAATTAATGAAGTTGCCAAGGCAACTGGTCTTAGCAAGGCTGATGTAGATCGTGCCATAAAAGGAATTCTTTGGAATGTATCTGGTGCACTTGCAAAAGGTGAAAGAGTTACATTTGTTGGATTTGGTACTTTTCAAAGACGCCATCGTAGAGAAAGAATAGGTGTTAATCCACAGAACCCAACTGAGAAAATAACAATCCCTGCAAAGGAAGCAGCAGTTTTTGTAGCAGGTTCTGAACTTAAGGAAACGGTTGAAACTGGAAAGGTGCCAGCTTTTGATTTAGAACCAATTGTGAAAAAAGCTATTTGGACTAAAGTAAAAGATTCAGTGAAAGCAAAAGTAAAAGCAAAATCTAAAGCATGGGCAAAACCAAAAGCCTGGGTTAAAGCAAAATCAAAGATAAAAGCAAAAGCAAAAGTTAAAGCTTAGAAAAATCAGATGGTCTTAATTCCAAAAAAAATAGCCCCAAATAACTTTGTGGGGCTATTAGCCTTCATCTATGAAGGCCCTAGAGCAAAAAATAAGTTTTTTAAACCTTTATCATTTCCTCTAATTTTTTCTTGAAGCCTTTATTACCATTGCCAGTATCTTGGAATTTGTCGTATATTTTTTCAACCATGCCTTGAACTATGTTTTTACATCCTAGTCCAAATGCAAGAACACAAAAAGCTACTACACCAATAAAAAGTGCATCGGATTTTACTTGTGAAATTTGCAATTGAGTTATAAACTTATTTAAAGCAACTACTAGTGGGGCTAGAAGTTGACTAAAGGCTGCAATAGCACTAAAAGCATAGATAGAAACTTTTGCAATTGTTGCTAAATACTCATGTTCACCTTTAGTTAATACTGTAATTAAGCTAACAGTAAAACTAGCAAGTAATGAACCGACAATCATTATGAACACAGCAACAAAAACATTTGGCAAGTAGTTAAGTGCTTGAGTAAAGAACGTAATCACCTTAGACATTTTTGCCAGATCGAAAGTAGTAATTAGGACGGCAAAGAGTAAGAACCACTTTACTAGCCCTCCTGCAAGATTAGATATATGAACTTTAATCCCTAAGCTTTCTAGAGGATAGAAAATGGTTTTTTCTAGTGCACTGTCTATCTTAGATTTTTTAATTAATGTAGTAACTAAGTTACCAAAGAAAATTGCTATTAAAGATCCAATCACTAACACAAGTAGTGCTAGAACTATACTTGGTAAAACCACTGATAATTTTCCAAACAATAGTCCAAACCCTTCTTGTATACTATTCCAAAAGTTTAAAAATATTCCTTTTATCACATCCATGACTAACTCCTTTTTTAACTGATGATCAATGATGATCATTCTGATATTTTCTTCCCAATTATTTCGTGTTTAATATCAATTGTAATGATGAATACGGTAACAACTTTGTAACTTATACTTATAAAAAATATTTTTCTAACTTTTTTATATAAATTTTATTTTAGATAATAACTTATTTAAGTTTGCTTGACTAAAAAACTAAAAAGTTGTATTAATGTTTAATCATACATATATAAGAAGGAGTGACATATGTTGTCTAAAATAAAATTTCTCTCACTTGTTTTAACTCTCTCTATTGCTTCATATCAATTCCCTACCTTTGGAGCTGAAGCAACCTGGGGAGGTAAAACAACAGATCCAATGCTTACTTATACAGTGGGTTTACCATTTAAAGTAGTTGGATCTTTACTTAGTAGTACAACAGGAGTATTAGTTGGTGCTACAAGAGGATTCATGCATGGTGCAGTTAAAGGAACCAAAGTTGTTGCTGGAGCACTTGGTGATGAAACTGGTGCTGGTGAAACACTGGTTGGTTTAGCTGTTGGAGCAGTACCTGGTGCTGTATTATATGGAATGCGTGGTGGTGCTGTTTGGGGATTAAAAGGTTTAAAAGTAGGTTGGGAAAAACCATTTGAACAAGAGACAGTACACTCTGCATTAAAAGGGATTCCTGATGCTATTGAGTGGACTACAAAGAATGCTGCTAAAGGTTCTTCAAGTTAAGAATCTATATAGAAAATCTAACTTAGCATATTTTGTATGACTGTTACATCTGAACCAGTAATTGATATAAATAAAATAAGAGAGATTATTCCTCATAGATATCCCTTTTTATTACTTGATAGAGTTACTTTTATTGAACCAGGTTTAAAGGCTTGTGGATATAAAAACCTGACAGCAAATGAACCATTTTTTCAAGGACATTTTCCTGGTAATCCAATTATGCCAGGAGTTTTAATTGTTGAAGCCTTAGCGCAACTTGGTTGTGTGGTAATGTTGGTAAAAGAAGAATATAAAAATATGATTGGGTTGTTTGCTGGAATTGATAATGTAAGATTTAAAAAGCCGATTGTACCAGGTGATAAGTTAGAGCTATATGTTGAGTTATTAAAGTTAAAGGGACCAATTGGCAAATTCAAAGGTGTGGCTAAAGTTGATGAGCAAATCGCGGTTGAAGGTGAAGTACTTTTTGCATTAGCTCCTAAGCCGGCAAATAGTTACAGTGAAGACGCGGTTAATCCCGTCTCTATCAGTTAGTTCTTCAGTCCTTCAGAGAACGCTTTAATAAATCTATTTCTTGCTCTATGCATACGACTCCTCACAGTACCCAGTGGCATATCATATTTTTCAGCAATTTCCTTATAAGCAAGATTATTATAATGCCTTGCGACTAGAACTTTCTTCCAGGGATTTTCAAGATCATTTAAAGTGTCCTGAATTATATTTTTCAATTCTTCATTCTCAATAATTGTTGATGGATCTTTATGATCAATTAAAATATTGTCGGCATTAAAAGATTCATATATCTCTGAACCAATTTCTATATCAGAGAAGGTAATATAGTTATGTTTATCTTTTCTAAAATAATCAGTTAAATAGTTTTTGATGAAAATTGTAAGCCAGGCTCTTATTGCTTGTGGATTTTTTATAGAATCACACTTTTGAAATATTTTAATTAATATTTCTTGTTTAATATCCTCGAGCTCTGGTAAATCCCTAACTTTTTGTAAGCAATATTCAATAAAGTTGTTGTATTTAGGATAGATTTCTTCAAACTTCATTACTAATATCCCATTCATGATTAGCTTTTCTTCAACCTGCAATCTGTTTTAATTTTGATCCAATTTGGATAGTTTCAGGGATTCGATTTATATATCCTTTATTGGTATTAGTAGATTCATGAAAACCTACAAGCCTTATAGGGCACTCTATATTTGGAGTTTTTGCTAAAGACTTATAGATTCTCAAAAAATCTTTTTTTGCCCATGTCCATTCATCCATAGTCATTCCAGAAATCTTAGTCCAACCTCCTAGTGATTCAACAGCCTTATGGATTAATGGATCATCAAATTGAACACTGTCGTAGAAACCATACTTTTTAATCCCGTCTTCTAGTTTTAAGAGGGCAAGGTTAGCTTTGTCATCAGGATTACCAAATGCAAAGTCTAAGAACTCTGCTGGCAAAGGGAATTTGTGAAATTTGTTAGTAGCAAGTATTCCTTGAATAGCTCTATCAAATTGTTCTTTGGTTAGGCTTTTTAGCACTTGATAGTACATCTTCAAGAAAACTTCTGAAACCTCTTTTTCATAGACTTCTGCAAGTCCTGTCATACTTTGGGTGAATGTTTTAAAATCAAGCATTTACTTTCTCCATTTCCTCAATAAACTTTTTGCCAACCTCAATATTTCTTGCTGTCCTGACTGAAATTTTGCCTAAGTCAGTAGGTGTAATTTTCATATTGAGGTACTTTTGAAACTTAGATTTTCTAAAAAGTGTATACGGGGTTAAATATTGAGACATATCGGGATTGTTTTCCCATTTAATTTTCATAGTTGAAACAACTTTGGTAAAATCTTGCTCTCGGAAACCATCCTCCCAGCGGCCTTTAATTAGCTCTTGAATATCCCCAGTATCGTATTTGTAGCTTGTATTTAACTGCGTGTTTAGGTTATTAATAATTTCTTCGTATGGTATTTTTTCTTTCTGGTTTACATCCTCTTTCCCCTTAGAATCCCCTATCTCTAATTTTTCTTTTACCTTTTTCTTATCCTTTACCATATCCATATCCTTATTCAGAAGCTTGCCGCAAGCTTGAACCAACCTTTCTTGAAGGTTCAAAGATAAATTTCTCTTATCCAAAAGATTAATAGCTTTTTTATGTGGATTGTAATCTCTTTTTAGTTCTCCATATTGAAAGCTTATAAAATCACAAATTAAAAAGTCCTTATTGTCTATTACAATAATTCTTTGCTTTCCTTCGTTAAATACTTTTGTTGCTTCATTTGTATCAATTTCTTCCCCAATGTAAAAACTAGCTAGTTCAAAGTCAGGTTTCCAAATCCCTGCTTCATCACATTGTTCAGTAATATACTTCCAAAACATTTTATATTTACAAGGAAGCTTCCTGAACCACGGGTCTTTCCAGATTCCAGTCTCTGTAAATCTTTTACTCATTACGTCTTATCCTCAAAAAAAGAAGCTACTAACTATAATTCAAGAGCAGCTTTTTCACCTCTAGCAATAATTTCTTCTTTTGTTGAAGGCAGTTCAGTTTGACCTTCAACTTTGCCATTCCAATTTTTAATATAATTACCAAGCCATCTATATTGAAAGTAATGCAAATCTTTCATGCTTGTAACTTCAGTAGAATCAGGCTCAACCTTTTTTCTTTTGTCATTAAGAGTTGCTAGTAAATCTTCTTTTGTAAATCCTTTTTCTTCACCACTAATAATGAGTCTTTGCCACCAACCTTCATGCGGTGCTCGCCATTCAAAAGGACTGACATTCCTAGGATAGAATTTGTCTTCACCTACAAACCCATAGGGATCAACAACTTGTTCTTTTGGTTTAGAGGGTTTTGATTGTTTACCTGTCTCATCCTCATCATCATCTAATTCTTCTCCACTTAATTCACCTAAACCTAACAAATCACTAATTGCCCTATTGGTAGCTCTTGTATGAGCTATACCACGTGCATTATGTTCAGTTTTCGGGATTCCTTTCTCTAAAGATGAACAAGAACCGATACCTGGCATTTCTCTACCATTTGGTGAAGCAGCTTTTACTTTAAAGTGATAGACAAAACCTTCATTGAAGTTTTCATCAGTGATTGTTTCTTTTCGTTCCTCAATAATTTCAGTTGAAACCCTGTAACACCAAGCCAATTTACGCCAAGCAGATTTAATCTTGACCTCAATTTCTTTAATTTCACCTGTTTTTTTATCAGTATATTTTTTCTTCATTACATCAGAAGAATCTAAGATACGCCTAGATAACTCCTGGTAATCTCTAAAATATTTTTCAGCAGCATCTATATCAACAGATGGATATAAAGTTACTAATGCACTATTGTTATTATCTTTTTTTTGTTCAGTACTCATAATTTTCTCCTTTGTCTTTAGTTTTTTCATTTATTACTTCCAGCTAAACTACCCATAATGAAAGTTAGTAGAGTATGAGAAATTAAATAAGTTGATTTTCCAAACCCTAATCTTTCAAATGGCTCAATAACTGCTTCCCTAAAGATTGACTTTCTAGGTTCAGATTCAATAGGAATTATTCTTGGTTGAAGAGAGGCAACTTTCATATAGTCACCTCCCTTACTTCATAATCTAAATTAGTGAAATATTTATGAGCGCATTTTTGTGAACAGAACATTAAACTGAAGAATTCATGTTCATCAGGGACTTCAGTACCTTTCTCAATGCCTCTCATTACAAAGAATATTGAAGGATTTCCGTAGCTGTGTTTTCCCCATTTAGAGTAAGTAATTCCTTCACAATAGTCACACAGGAAATCATCATTGTCGTCCATCGCATGTGAATCAATTTCAACAAAATTAGGATCGGTAATAGTCATCATGACTGACCCCCAATCTTGTCAAATGCAGGATTTTTAGGTTCTATATTTTGCCTATTTATTTTTTGTCCTTCCCATAATTTATTCCATACTTGGATTTCAGGGATTACAATACATTCCCAGGATTTCCAACATGCTTCAGCTTCTTTCTTTTGAATTGAAACTAAATGATGTGCTTGTTCTTTTGTATGACCATAGCTAACTAAGAAATTAAAATCTTCAGTTAGTAAAGAATCAAACCTTTTGCAGTCTTGACATTCTCTAACTGGAATTAGATGAGGTGCATCTTTAAATTTATGTTCATACTCTTTAACGTTTCTACTTTCACAACGTGGACAGATTAATACTGCACTTGTCATAACACTTCCCTCTTTCTTAAAAAGTGGGAGGTGAGTTGTTGCCGACCCACCTCCTGGGTAGTGTTATGAACAGCATTACTGCTGTCATAAGCACACTTTATATTTGCTATACTTTTCCTTGTTTTTTCGTGCTTTTTCACTACCCACCAACTTCTCGCTATATTAGTTAGTGGACATTAGGATAACTGTCCGATATTTTTTGATTTTGAAAATAATTTTTTACCACTTATAGCAGTAAACCTAGGCTATGTAGGCTTAAAAGAAAAACCTGGCGGAAGAATATCAAAGATAATCAGAGGTTTTGAAATTAATTCATTTGCAAGGGTACAGGAAGATATTGAAAGATGGGAATTTGAGAAAAGTTGTAAAAAGCGCGGAGAGCTTACAGTGATTAATCCTCCAGTGTGGAATATTAGTTCTCTGGACTTTAATTTAAGAGACTGGCAAATGGATGATGTCATAGAAGCCGGGTATAAGGCTGCGAAGGAAACACTCTCAAAGAGGGAGATCGTAAACGTTTGATGTTTTATGTCATTGCGAGCCGAACAGGAGAGACGCCCCACTGGGGCGTCTGTACGGGCGTGGCAATCCCAAACAATTTGCGTAAGTTAGATCGGGATTGCTTCGTCGCTATCGCTCCTCGCAATAACATGATTTGAAATCAATCTAGATTTACAAACACACTTTTTACCTGTGTGTATAACTCAAGTGCATGGATTCCACCCTCGCGGCCATATCCACTTTGTTTGTAGCCGCCAAATGGAGTACATGGATCAAAGACGTTATAGCAGTTAACCCAGACAGTGCCTGCTTTTAGAGCCCTGGCTACTGTATGTGCTTTTTTTAGATTACTTGTCCAGATTCCTGCAGCAAGTCCATATGTGGTTTCATTTCCTTGAAATACTACATCGTTTACATCTTTAAATGGAATTGCACTTACAACAGGTCCAAAAATTTCTTCCTGTGCAATTCTCATTTTATTATTTACATCAGCAAAAACAGTTGGCTGGACAAAGTATCCTTTGGAAAGATCTCCATCTTTAGCTCTGTCACCGCCGCAGAGAGGTTTTGCCCCTTCTTTTTTACCGATTTCTAAATAACTGGTTACCCGCTTTAACTGGTCATCACTTACAAGTGGTCCCATCTGTGTATCAGTATTTAATCCATGTCCAAGCTTTATATTTTTTACTTTGTCAGAAAGCTTGTTTACAAACTCATCATAGATTTTGTTTTCTACAAAGAGCCTTGTTCCAGCACAGCATACCTGTCCTTGATTAAAGAACACGCTTCCCATACAGCCTCTAAGAGCCGCATCAATATCACCGTCCATAAAAACAATATTTGGTGATTTTCCGCCCAGCTCAAGTGAAACCCTCTTTAAGTTTCCTGTGGATGCTTTTATAATTTCACGACCTGTAGTGTACTCACCGGTAAATGCTACTTTGTCTACATCCAGATGATTTGATAATGCAGCACCTGCTGTAGGTCCAAACCCTGGGCAAATGTTTACAACACCTGCTGGAAATCCTGCTTCCATAAGGAGTTCACCAAGTCTAAGTGCAGTAAGTGGAGTTTGTTCAGCAGGCTTTAAAACGACACAGTTTCCACATGTAATAGCTGCTGCAATTTTCCAGGCTGCCATAAGAAGTGGAAAATTCCATGGAATAATCTGACCGACTACACCTACTGGTTCACGAAGTGTATAAGTAAGATAATTTCCACATGAAGTAGGAAGTGTTTCTCCATGAATCTTTGTAGCCCAGCCTGCATAATATCTAAAGTGTTCGACAGTAGCTGGAACGTCTACGTGTTTTGATTCGTTAATTGGTTTTCCATTATCAAGGGTTTCAAGTTGTGCAAACTCTTCTGCATTTTTTTCGATTAAGTCAGCTATTTTTAATAAGAGTTGTTGTCTTTGATATGGAGAAACTTTTTTCCATGGTCCTTCAAATGCAGTTCTTGCAGCTTTAACAGCACGTTCTATATCTTCTTTGTCAGCCTCATAAACCTTTACTATTGTTTCTCCTGTAGCAGGATTAATTGTGTCAAAAGTTTTTCCAGAAGCGCTTTGTACAAACTCTCCGTTAATTAACATTTTTTTTGGTGCATTGCTTAAGAACTTTACTACTGAGCTGTGTAATTGTTGTTGCGTGGTGGCCATAAATTTCTCCTTTTTAAATACGAACCAAATAAAATCTTGTAACTTATTATAAGTCTTTTTATGTGTAATTATTAATTAAAAGCTTATGCTGGTTAAGAAAAATTATCTTCTTCTCTCAATTAACCCTCTTAGAGAATTAACTTGTTCTGAAAAGGCCTGATCCTTAATAAGTTTTTTCTTCATTTGCTGATGTGCATAAATAGCTGAGCTATGTGTACGATTAGAGAACAATTCCCCGATTCTTGGAAAACTTAGGTTATAAAAGCTATGAAGCATGTAAATAGCTATATGTCTTGGTTTTGTAAGATCTGAAGATCTTTTTGTGCTCAGCAGTCCTTCATAAGAGACATTATAAAATGCTGCAATTGTTTTAATTACAGCTTCAGGAGATGGCTTACCGCAGGAATCATTCCCGGATAAAGATAAAACTCTCTGTACATTTTTTAAACTTAAATCTTCCTGAGTAAATGATAGATAAGCATGAACTCTCTTCAGTGCTCCTTCAAGCTCTCTTATATTATTTGAAAAAACAGTAGCAATGT
>Ga0209515_10006347_pt1 | contig 14801 bp, 16 predicted proteins | sample Subgroupgradi54m_FD_187454 | JGI IMG/M metagenome (GOLD analysis project Ga0209515, IMG submission 187454) | Subsurface groundwater microbial communities from S. Glens Falls, New York, USA - GMW60B uncontaminated upgradient, 5.4 m (SPAdes)... ...
TTCAAATTTTTATGGGCGCACACAAGTCTGCTCCAAGGAAGATACGCTTAATGAAGAAACTAAAGCAAAGTTCACCTGTACCAACTTGGATTGTAGTCAGAACAAAAAGAAAGGTGCGTACAAACCCAAAGAAGAGACAATGGCGCAGAACAGATGTGGGGGTAGGATAATTGTCTGAAGAATCACTTGAACGTGTTTATACGATAAATCTTGGAAAAGTTTTGCTTTCTCCGAACAACCAAAGAGCCAAGAGGGCAATCAACATGATTAGAGAATTTGCTACACGTCATATGAAATCTGAAAATGTAAAGATCGAAGAGGATGTAAGCCATCTTGTATGGGCAAGAGGAATACGACATCCACCAAGAAAGATACGAGTGAAATTAACAAAAGACGATGATGGTAATGTTCTAATTTCAAAATATGAAGAAGAGAAGAAAGTAGAAGAGAAGACAAAAGAAAAGAAAGGAAAGAAGAAAGTAAAAGAAAAGAAAGTAGAAGAGAAGAAAGAAGAAAAGAAAGTAGAAGAGAAGAAAGAAGAAGAAAAGAAAGTAGAAGAGAAACCTAAGGAATCAAAGTCTGATAAAAAGACAAAGAAAGAATAATTCTATTCTATCTGCGTCAAATTAAGATCTAATTTTATGCTGCACTCTGGTTCATCCCAATCCAATGTATTTTGTTTTGAAATGAATCCAAGTGGATCATATCTATCAAACCTTGTCTCACCATCTATTGAAGTAAGCAAAACAACTTTGGAACTTTCACCTGCCATAACGGAAAGACTTACTCGAGTGCTATCATCATTGAATATCCCGCTGATTGTATTTACCATGGAATTCAGTGTTCCTACAGAAACTTTGTTTCCGCCCATTACATACAACATTGCACTTTTGACACTATTGGGCGGTACATCCTCATAAAGCATCTTAATTGAATCTCTTAACGATGTCTGTATGTCTTGACCATCTTTACTTGTAGAAAGGATGTTTGTTTTTAGTGGTAGAGTTGAGGACTTTAGTGATGAAACTACTTCAAGTAGAGCTGCGTTTGTTATGGTATGACATGTATCAGGAGTAAGGTCAGGATTGCTGTCAAGTAAAGCATCATTATCTACTACTACGGTGCAATCAGAATTCGCTTTCAATCTCTTTAATGATACGCCTGAAAAGAAGATTCTATCTTTTTCGAATTTGAATGGCATTATGCCAAAAGAAAGGACGTTTTTACCCATTTCTTTTGCAACTTGTGAGAGAATGGGTGCTAACGCTGCACCAGATTTTCCTGCCAAATTTGCCATTATTACAATAGTAGAATAGTCCTCAAGTTTTTCTCTAATGCTATCAAGGGCCCCAAATGACACCCCTCTAATTAGATACGAAGATGGATTAAGAATCGGATTGGTATTAATCAAAATTTTAGAATTATCAGAATTGAGGTCCTTTGGATCATGACTGATTAAAAGACACTCTGAACCCAATTTTTCTTTGGCGGTTATTGCTAGTTTACATCCTGCTCCGCCTAATCCAATAACAAGAATAGGTTCCTTTATCTCAAATTCCATGACTCCCTTTTGCTTACAAAATAAGTTAAAAAACTTTGTTGATTAGTTTTGATCCAAGCTTCGATCTAAATAATTTTAGCTTATGGCTTTACCATATAGACCATATTTTGTTGCTTTTGTAATTTCGACTTTGATTTTCTGTCCGATTTTTACGTTTTCATCAATAACTACGGGTTTGTAAGCAAAGTTTCTCCCTTTGGTAATCTCATCAGTGATTTCATCAAACAACACATCTCCCTTCCAACCAATCCATTCTAAATTCCTCTCATGTGCAATCTTACTTGTCAATTCAAAAACGACTTTACTTCTTCTTTTTATGCCAGAAACATCAATTTGGTTCATTTTTGCAGCATCTGTTCCTGGTCTAGCACTATATCTTGAGAGGTTTATCACATCGGGTCTGGTTTCTTTAATGAGATCTATTGTCTGTATGAAATCTTCCTCACTTTCAGTTGGAAATCCAACTATAATATCTGTAGAAATGGTAAATCTTCCAAATTTTTTCCTAAATATTTCATTTGTATCTCTAAACACCTTTGCCGTATGTCCGCGCTTCATCTCTTTTAGAACTTGGTTACTTCCACTTTGTACTGGAATGTGAAGGAATTTGAAGACTTTGGCATTTTCATAGGCTTTCAAAAGGTCATCCTTAATCCTTGCCATATACATAGGATTCATCATGCCGACCCGAATCATAAAATCACGTTTTATCTGAGATACATTCTCAATAAGATCGGGTAAATTAGTCCCTATATCAAGACCATAACAACCATTGTCTGTAGATGTGAGCCAAATCTCACCACATCCGTCTTCAACATCATGTTTTACCTGCCTAACAATTTCGCCTATCCTGTAGCTACGCAAGTCACCTTTCGATAATTTGGTTTGACAAAAGGTACACTCACTCATGCAACCGCTGGCTATCTCCACTATTCCTACGACTGAATTCAATCTAACCTTTGGTAGACCTACTTTAGATAGATCAGAGTCTGCAAGTTCGATCTTCTTTATTCCCTTTAGGGTGGAACTTATAACATCAAGGGTTTTTCCTAAAGAATTTGGACCAAGTAGACTTGCATCAGGACTAAATTTTTCAACAGTGGATTGTTCTGCCTTTGGTAAACATCCAGCTACTACAAGTGGCTTTGATTTCATCTTTTTTATTCTATATACCATCTTGTTTGCAGTTGCATCCTTGACTGAACAGGTAACAATAAGATTCAAGTCTGATTCAGTTGAATTTTGGGCTAGAGTGTGACCGCCATTTAAAATCAAACCAGAGATCATCTCAGAATCGGCAAAGCTTGCAGAACATCCATATGCTTCGACCCAAATCTTAGCCATTTTTATCCCAAGAGTGATTTTACTTCTTTTTCACTCATCAAACCCTTTGATAATACCAGCTGTCTTATGGTCTTACCAGTTTTCAAAGATTCTTTGTATAATTCTGCAGATGTTTGATAACCAAGCTTAGGGGACAATAAGGTAACTATTACTGGACTGTTTTCAACGTACTGGCGAAGCTTTTCTTTGTTTGCAGATATACCATCAATCAAATTATGAGAATAGATAGGAACAAAATTCCTTAGCATATCTGTTGAATCTAAAATCGACTTTAGCATTACTGGTAGCATCACATTAAGCTCAAACTGTCCTGCTTGAGCTGCAAGTGCCACGGTAGAATCATTTCCAATTATACTAAAACAAATCATGTTCATACATTCTGCAAGAGATGGATTAACTTTACCTGGCATTATTGAAGAACCAGCATGAACTGTAGGAATTCCAATCTCTGATAACCCGGCAACGGGGCCAGATGCCATCAATCTAATATCGTTTGAAATTCGGCCAATCTCAACTGCTAAGTTTCTAAGTGTAGAAGACAGATTTGCAACAGCAAACTTGCTTTGTAATGAATATTGCATGTCTTGCTGAGGTTTTAATGGTAGTTTTGTAATCTTTGCAAGCTCTGCAATGACAATATTTCTGTAACCCTTAGGAGTATTTGCTCCAGTTCCTACCGCAGTTCCACCCAGTGCAACAAACTCTAGTTCTTTTTTTGCTGCAACTATTGTATCACGAGCTTTTGCGACTGCTGTAGCATAAGCAGCAAATTCACTACCAAGACTTACTGGGAGCGCATCCATGAGATGGGTTCTACCAATTTTTTTATAACTAGAAAATTCTTTTGCCTTTTTAATCAGAATTTTGATTAATTCATCAATTACTGGAATGACTTGATTAATGTTAAACAAAATTGAAACATGCATTGCTGTTGGGAATGTATCATTGCTTGATTGTGACATGTTTACATGATCGTTTGGATGAATTATCTTGTAGTTACCTTTTTTTTCTCCAAGGATCTCAAGTGCAACATTTGCAATTACTTCATTAGTATTCATATTAAATGCGGTTCCTGCACCAGAATTTATTGCTTCAACTACAAATTGATCAATATGTTTTCCTGAAAGAATTCTGTCACAGGCCTTTACAATTGCATCCCCTTTCTTGTTTCCGAGAGCTTTAGTTTTCATGTTGGCAACAGTAGCCGATCTTTTGATCATAACAAACGCCATTATCAAATAGGGATGAGCTCGATGACCCGTTACATGATATTGCTTGATAGCTCTAGCTGTAAAGGCACCATAATATGCATCTGCAGGAATCTGAACTTCGCCTAAAGAATCTCTGTCTAATCTAAACTTCACGTGAAAGCTAGAATTAATTTTCCTAATATTCATTCGCTTTTCAAAAATTATAAAAATTAACTCATTTTTTCAATAAGTTCAGGATTTTTCTATAACGTGCCCAATAGATTAATATACTTAAAGTAGAACATCCGAGACGATGAACAGACGAAACAGTATGCTCTCTATTGTTACAGTTGTAGCAATAGCAGGAATATTGTTCGCTAGTACGTATTCTCAGTCACAAATGACTGCAACGAAATACGGAGTTTCTACGGTATCAGACAATTTGATACAAAAAATCCGTGATATGGGTGGAATTGAATTACAAATGCCATCGGCATTTGCTCAAGTCCCTCTAGATCAAATTAATTCGATGGTACAACAGGGACGACATGTAGTGGATGTCCAATTGACAGCACAAAGTGTTGACTTGCCTATAATGGGCGGTGGAAAATACCACGCAATGACCTTTAACGGTCAGGTCCCATCTCCAACAATAAGAGCTACACAAGGAGACATTATCAAAATGACTCTTACTGTACCATCAACCGAATTAACTCCACACGGAAACGATATGCACGCATCCCAGATTTCTGCAGGAAACTTTGGTGCAGTAAAGCCAGGTGAATCCAAAACATATGCTTACATTGCTGAAGTACCTGGTACATTCAAGTACCACTGCTCAGGTGTCAATGTAGCTGCAATGGATCAACACGTCCTTTCAGGAATGTATGGTTTAACCATAATTGACCCATTAAACGGATACTCACCACTTTTGGTTACAAAAACCAAAGTAGACGGTGGCAAAGTTGTGTTAGATAGACAAATTGTTTCGGCCGACGCTAAGGAATTTGTGTTAGAGTATAATCAATTGTACTTGAATGCAGATGGTAGTTACAACCAACAAGCAATGTTCTTACACAACACTACACAAACCGTTGTTAACGGATTTGCATTTGGTTATGTTCCAAACGCAGACATTAATAAGTTGGTAAAAGGCGATCCAAGCAAGAATATCTTTGTTGCACAACCATGGAATTCAGCAGATCTGAAACAATATCAATCACATCCACTGTTTGTGGATACGGGTGTTCACTACAGAATCTTTGTTGAGAACCAAGGAAACATGCCCGTTTTCTTCCACATTGTCGGTGAGATAATCGACCGTGTGACACAAGGAAATCATGTACAAGCTCAGGGAACTGAAACTTGGAACATTGGTGGCTCACAAGGTGCAATTATGGATGTCATATTCGATAACCCAGGTGTGTATGTACCACTCAACCATGACTACGCTGCAATCTTTAGTGGCGGTGCATCGGTTATTGTTGCAGGCGACCCATTCAATTTGGGATACAAACCAGGCGATATGCCAAACCCATCTGATGCGGTTCCTCCATTAGGAATGAACAGCATTCCACAGAAGGAAATTGTGCACTGTCTATGTACTGACGATCAAGCAGCGACAATAGCGAAACAAATCGGTGGTTAAAACCCCAATTCTTCTTTTTTGTTTTTAATTCACACAATGATTATATTCTGTACTTGATGGTTTCCTTGCATGTCAATGAATCAATCTGTATTAATTTGTGATCAAGTTGCACCAATTCTAAATGATATTTTGCAAAAAAATGGCCTGAAGATTACATATGAACCTGAGATTACACCAGAGCAAATTAAAGAAAAGATTGGTAACTTTGATATCGTTGTTGTCCGAAGCAGAACAAAAATTACAAAAGAAATGATTGATAGAGCAAGTAAATGTAAAATAATTGCAAGAGTCGGAGTAGGACTTGATAATATCGATGCAGATGCAGCAAAAGCAAAAGGAATTCGAGTCATAAATGCAGTTGAGGGAGCAATGAATGCAGTGGCAGAGCTCGTTTTAGGATTGATGCTTTCACTAGCTAGAGAAATTCCACGAGCAGATAGAGAAATTCGAAATGGCAAGTGGCTAAAAAAAGAACTAATGGGAACTGAACTTTCTGGAAAATATCTTGGAATTGTTGGACTTGGAAACATTGGAAAAAAACTGGCTAAACATGCAAAAGCACTCAACATGAATATTATTGGTCATGATGTAATTCCAATACCAGAAGATTTTTCTCATGAAGTAGGTCTGATAAAAACAGATCTTGACACTCTGATTTCAAGTGCAGATTACATCTCTTTTCATGTTCCGCTCACAGACAGTACACATCATTTGATAAACTCTCAACGACTAGCAAAGATGAAAAAGAATGCTTATCTTATCAACACCTCTAGGGGAGAAATAATAGACGAGAATGCATTGTATGATGCACTAATAGAAGGAAAAATAGCCGGAGCTGCCTTGGACGTTTTTGAAACTGAGCCTGCTATTGGAAACAAACTTGCAATACTTCCAAATGTAATCTGTACGCCTCACATAGGAGCACAGACAAAGGAAGCTCAGGCTTTAGCTGCAAATGTTATAGCAGAAAAGATAATAATGATTCTTCGTGGCGTTATATAGCATTGGCAGACTTTAAATTATTTTTGCCTGTATTTTTTCTGTTAAGTTTATCTTTTCTTTCTGTGTATGGAGATACTGGTAGCCTTACCGTTGTAGCTGGTAAATCATATAAAATCGATTATGATGCAAAATATGTTCAAGTTCTTGGTGTTCAACCAAACAAAGTAGATCAAGGATTGATCTTTTCGATTCAAGCTACCAGCCCAGCAGCTACGTTAGAACTTACACTCCCAAGGGAGCTAATTGATGCAACAAAAAAAGATGGTAGTAACGACAGTTTCATTGTTCTGGTTGATGGAACATTTACTTCATATGTGGAAAAAAACTCTATTCAAACAAGTCGAACGGTTCTGATTCAAGTTGCACTTGAAAATAAAGAACTAGAGATTATTGGAACACATCTTGCAGGCTCAGAGAATAGTACTTCTAGCACTTCACAAATACCTTCCCAACCCTCACAAACTCAATTTTCTACAAATCAGACACTACAACAGACAAACCAAACTTTACAACAACAAACACAACAAAATCCGACTTCTGCCGTGGCACAAAACCCAACCATGAATACATCTTCACAAAACTTACATTTCGGTATTACTGGCAAACAAATAATAGAATATTCAGTGATTGCATCTGCGATTTTAGTTCTAATCATTGTACTTGCATCTTCAAAGAAATCAAAAACAAGAAAACATATTGGTAAATAAATAAAAAAATCATACTTTCATAATTTTGGCTTTGATGAGATATTGAATTCCTAATGCAAAATCATTATCTGAAATGAGATCATTTGACCACCATTTTGCATCGTTTTTAACCCATGCTGGTATGTGTACACTAGAGTTTGTTGTTTGATTCATTAATTCAGGAATCTGAATTATGTCATATTGTATAAGATCCCTAATTACATTTGCAAAGTTTGTGTCTGTAGCTTGTTGACCTTCTGACCATAATTTAACGAGACTTTTGTACTGGGGTGGAATGGCAATTTTATCAGATTTCACTAGTGTAAAAACAACATTAGCACTACTACCAGAATATTTAGCATCTATGTGATAATCTCCGGGTTTAAATGAGGTTTTGTAAAATGCTACAGGAGCTATTATCTCAGTTTTTAGATTAGTTATTTGAATTGGAATAGGGGAACCAGCTTTTCCAGAATCGTCTATTATCTGGAAAGTTATTGGTTCTCCTGTCAATTCTGATACTTCTAAGATAAGAGAAAGATGATCACCATATTCGTAAATTGACTTGTCTGTATGAATAGAAAGTGATGGTGTCCCCAAAGCAACGTTTAATCCCAAAAGGGAAAAAAAGAACAACGAACACAAAGCAATAGAATTACCATATCTTAACTGCATACTTGATGCATAAACCAATTTTATAATATGTTTTTGGAAAGTATCTTTTTTATGAAATCAATTTTGGTTATTCGCTATTCCCTTAATGGGAAAAAGGCAGGTAGTTCTAACAGAATATTAAGGGGATTTTAGTAGTGCCGTTTATGATTAGCCATCAGGATCAAACTTGGCTTAAGATGTGGCAAGAAAACTCGCCAGAACTGAGAGCCAAAGCAGTAGAATGGAGAAAACAAAATGCGCTTACTAGAATAGAGAGACCCAGTAGGATCCAAAAGGCAAGAAGGCTTGGATACAAAGCAAAACAAGGTGTAGTTGTCATAAGAATGCGCGTAGGCAGAGGCAACATGCGCAAGAAAAGACCAGTTGCAGGAAGAAGACCAAAGCACCTTGGCGTTACAAGAATAAAACCAGATGTTTCCATGCAACAAGTTGCAGAACGCCGTGTACTTGAAAGATTTCCTAATATGAAACTCCTTGGTTCATACTATCTTTATCAAGATGGAATCTATCTTTGGTATGAAGTTATTCTGGCAGACCCGTCGCACCCAAGAATCTTTAAAGATAATGAAATGTGCGGTAAGCTTGTCGGTTTGAAGAATTGAGAACAGAAATTTTCTTATCATCTATTATATTACTAGGATTATTATCAGTACCAGCTTTTGCTGACAAACCACTAGTTCCACAGGGTCTTGCTCTTAACCACCCAGGGATAAAATGGGATTGGAACCTAAAGGCAGGAAATTATACATTCGATGTGGTTACAGTCTCAAACTATGATATGAAAAATGTTACTTTTAACCATATCAATAAAGAGTTGATTTTTACAGGAAATAGTACTTACACTGACAATATAGCTGAGATTGAGATACCTCACAATCTCATCGGAGGAAATCTTACTGTTGCCCAAAACGGAAAGGCTATTTCAACAATAATAATTCCAGGTAAAGACAGCTACACTATCATACTCAAATTCAATCAGACCGGTCCAACCACCACAACTGTTGTCGGAACAACTTATCTTCCTGAATTCTCAGGCATTGCTCCCCTTGTAATGATGGTATCATTTGGGATTGTATTGTTTACGCTAAGAGTACGAAAGTTCTAGTAACCGTTTGCAAAGTCTTCCCACATGTTAGCATGAGTTGTAAGCTTGTTCATCTGATAGAACATTCCGCCCACAATTCCTGCCTGATAGAATGCATAAAGGTAGACTTGGGAATGTGTTGGGTCGCTGTGGGTAAGTGTTAAGGCTATCATAGAAAAGAAGATGTATGTTCCAACAAAGATGAAGATCTTGCTTAGAAATCCTTCCATGCCTACGATTCGCCTTGTTGCAGCTGCCATTATTGTGATGCTAGATACAATTAGAAACGTTAGACCACCGTTTGTCTGTACAAATTCTGTTGCCCATGGAATCAACCCATCAGTAAAAATTGATTTATGAGGTGGATGAGCTCCACCATGAAGCGCAAAAGATACAGACGTAAAAATAGCGCCCATCATAAACAAAAATAGAAACGCTTTTACAATTGAGCGTTTAATTGGACTCCTTGTTTCAGAAGGCCTCATAACCCTATCAGTCATTTTCAGGCCATAAAGAAAACCTATTCCAAAAGTAGGTGCAAACATTAAATCAATTAAGATTGGAGATTGCTTGATTACTCTATCTATGTCAGGTCCAAAAATCAAATAGACAATTAACGCAGAGGCTGCAGCTCCGACAAAAATGCTGATATCGAGCCAGCTTCTGTTATACCTAAGCTCATATAGGTCTGTTCCCCACTCGTCCATTAGATTTATTTTTAAAAAAAGCATTAAAGAAATGAATCAAAATGATTTTGCCCATTTTATCAACTCTCTTTACCTTTTATTAGCTACTGGCTATAAAATAAGCAAATGAGAGTCGGAAAACCGCTAATTGGAATTGGAATAATTATTACCATCTTTGGAACAGTGTTTTTTCTTCAAGGGCAATCTCTAGTTGGTCCAAAATCTTCCTTTATGTATTCAAATCCTCAATGGATAATAAATGGACAATGGATTGCGATTATAGGCATAATTATTTTAGGAGCAGGACTAGTAATATTGAAAATTAATTCACAATTCCCAAAGTCATAGTTGATCTTACTCTGTCTAGTTTGCGAATTTTTTTGGTTATCAGATTGTCCATTTGTACCTCAGTTTCAGTTTCTGCTTCCACGACAATGTCATAATCACCATAAACAATTCTAGCATCTTTGACCTTGTCCATTTCTAAAAGCTTTGATACAATCTCATTTTCTGCTCCAAGCTCACAGCCTATGAGAACATATGCCTTTTCCATAGTATTCTAAACCATCACGACCTTAAATCTTTATTTTGACCCTACAAAAGAAGAGTGTTTAAGAATTTCCGGATGAGAATCCAGTCTCATAAGAATGCGATTTACCAGATCGTGATTAATTTTCTAGAACCCAGCAGCAATAGGATTTGATGGTTTCATTATCTCTCTTAATAGAATAGTTGCATATGATCCTCTGGACAATGTAAAACTCACAAGTGGTTCATTTACAGAAAAACTTTCGCACTTTATTGTAGCTTGCCTGAATCCGCCCTCATCGCTTACCTCTTGCATTTCTTTTGAGAAGAAATCCTTTGCATGGATCTGTTCTTTTTCTAAAACTTTTGAAATTTGATAGTCAAACCTATTTTTTTTTGAATAAGAATATCCCACTAGAGGTATGGCAAGTCTCTGATCAGGGTCATTTTGGTATCTCCCAAGATTATTTTTCTTATCAAAACAAACGTCTCCTTCTTTTGGTAAAAACAAATCTTCGCCGTACTCAAAAGCTTGACTCATAGCACAATTGGATACATATGATTGAAAGGCTTGGACAAAAAATCGTCTCAGGGAAAGAGGGATTGCCCTTATTGCTTTGTTGGCATTACCATGCTGTACCATCTCATTGAGAACAATTCTTTCAATATCCATCTGGGGAGGGATTTCATTCAAAGCCTTTGAATAATTTGACTTGTCTTCAAGCATTTTTCTTACCCTGTTATTTTCAACTGAATCATATTCTGAATTAAAAGAAAGAAGTAGATGAACTGCCTGCTCAAAATCATTTTGTAAGATGGCTTTTCCTATAAGATGCGAGACTGGTCTTTTGCTTCCAAATCTTTGATATCCAAAAAAATTCAGAATCTTGTCATGATCCTTGAAACCTCTAATTTTTGCAAAGTCAGCATCTTGTATTTTTATCTCAAAATGATTTCCTACCATATCTTTTTTTGTAAGCGGTTTTGAAACAAAGCCAATTCGTTCAAGATCATATCTGTTAGTAGAGAATTTCTCAGGCGATTTTGATCTACCAGTGTCGCACACAAATTGTTCAGTTGTAGCACTGGCATCTTTGAGCCCTAACGCCTTTAATCGTAAACCATGAATTTTAAAAATTTCAGAAAGGGCATGATTTGTATCAATCCCATGTTTTTTTAACTTGTAAACGGCATATCCATCTGTCTGCGAAATTTTAGATAATGTTGGCGGATCTAAAATTTCAGAGACAAAAAAATCATCTTGATTTGTTCTTATCTTGCCACCAATCCCTTCAAAGTTTGTGCTGTATACAAAGATCCCTATACTACAATCTATTTTTGGAATCACTTCTTATTTTATTGTAACTGTCAGATACTTTGATATAGTAACTTCATGATTGCGGGCACCAATTAGAACTTTGTATGTTCCTGTGAGTGCGAAATTATCAACAGAAATATTTATTGATACAGTTTTTGGTTGACCGGTTAAATTGACTTGCTGTTGATTTCCTGTAACGATAATATCCTTTAGACCGGCAGTATTTGAGGTAACTAGGGTGATGGTATCGTTGATTTGTTTATTTGCAGTTATGGTAAAAGACACTGTTGAATTCTCACCCCTGTGAACGGTAATATCAGTTGGAATCGTACTCACATCAATTGGGAGTGGTTTTTTTGTATCAAGAAAACCAATATTATTTTCAACCCATTCGGTAAACCATACCCTGTCATCGCTTGTTGTAAATTCAAGCACTTGAGCTACCCCACAATCTTGCAAGTTTCCACAATCAGACCAGTTTGGATTCTTGGAAGGAACTAGATACTCTACAAGAGTATCTTTAGTAGGATCAAAAACTCCGATGCTATTTCCAACTTGTTCGTTAAACCATATTCTGCCCTTCTCATCAACATGATTCCAATAGGGCCTTGAAATTGGTGTTTTGATTATGCCAGTCGCGTTTCCAAATGTTGACTCTTGAGGCGGGGGGGTGACGAATTTTGTAAAATGTTGTGACTGTGGATCAAAACTGAAAAAGAGACTACTGTCAGTATCTGTAACCCAGATCTTTCCATCTTGACTTATTGAAATTCCATTTGGAGCAAAAATTCCTGATGGGAGATTGAATTGAGTTTTGTTGCCTGTTTGGGGATCATATCTTACTAAATTTCCTCCTTGCTGATATATCCACACAGTATACCATATTTTTCCATTAGAATCGACTGCCATGGCGCTAGTAAAGTTATAGTTTCCAGGAGAAGCTATTGTTGAATAATCTATACTTGGACCAACCTGATCTAAATTAAAAGACGTTATTTTTTTACCCGCGAAATCATTTACCAAGATTTCTTTCCCATCTATGACAAGCATCTGAGGATATGCCTCTTTTTCACCCAACGTAACTGGATACTTGAAACTAGCATATTTTTTGTCTGTAGTCGAGAATTTCCAAATTAAGGTGTGACCAGAATCAGTGTACCATATGTTTCCGTCAGAAACATAACCAATTCCCCACATCATTGCCTTTTCATGTTTTTGCCATAACGGATTTGGATATTCTGTAAAATTTTTTATAAAAGGATCAAACTTTGCGATATTTCCCGTGTTTGACTCAATAAACCAAATATTCCCATTGAGATCTGTCGTTATAGCTAACGGCTGTGTGCAAGCAGTAGGAATCTTAAATTCTGTTATGAATGTGTTAGATGTTGCATCACCGCTTTCACAATAGGTTGATCGCTTAGCTACAGGGTAGTTATCGGCCGGTGTTCCAGTAATCGTTTCTGTGCTGGTTTGTGTTTTACCTCCAAATCCACCAAATAACGCCACAGTTGAACTTCCTACCATTATTGCTCCAAATATTACAGCCATTATGATCATTAGAATTTTTTTTGTTTTCCTTTTCACAAAAAAATGATTATTGTTCCTTGTTATATCTTATTCTAACCAATAAAGAGCTTTGTTAAATAAATGTGGAGTGGATGAAAAACATGCAACGTAGATTGGATCTGAAATTTTTATCAGTATGTATTATTATATTGGCTAGTCTTTTAATTCTGGGAAATTCTGAATCTGTACACTCCAGTTCCTATGGTGATTCCACGAATGCACCAATAACAATAACTGCAAAAGTTTTACAGTTTGTAACCAACAGTAAAGAAGGAGCCGGACGGACTCTAACCATTCCCATAGATGAGATCATTTTCCAGCTACATCCAAAGTATGATGAAAATGGAATAATAACATCACTATCTTTGGCAAAAGACCCAAGATTTGACTACCTCTATAGACAAGTTGGCTTTACTGAGAAATCTCAAACAACTGTATTTGTTTATCCAATCTTTACTCAGGCAGCGTATTCAGAAAATGGTTTTTATGACTACTATCACAAAAAATGCGATTCCACATGTTTGACCGTTAATATTCCAAATAATTTCAAGGGAACATATTCATCAAGTATAGTGGGCAGTTTTGTCTTGTCTGAATTAAACTATGCTCATATCACGGACATTGATATCGATAAAAATCCCGACATACTAAAACAATACAAACGAGTAATAATTTTGCATAACGAATATGTGACAAAAAAAGAGTTTGACGCAATAACACATCATCCTGGCGTTGTTTTCCTATATCCAAATGCACTTTATGCAGAAGTCAAAACCGACTATGATAAGAATACGATCGCACTGATTAGAGGACACGCTTATCCTGACGCTAGTATCACAAATGGCTTTGGCTGGCGCCCTGATAATTCAAAATATGAATATAATGTAGAATGTGACAATTGGAATTTTTACAAAAGGCAAAATTACACAATGTTAAATTGCTATCCAGAGTACAGGCTGATTCATGATACTCAGCTATTAATAACATTAAACAACAAAGATCCTACTGCTTTACTGGAGGATGTTTCTAATTGGTTAAGATATGGACAAAATTCCAACATGACTCGTCTAATGCTAGCAGATTTTGACATTACAGGAGAAAATATTCCATCATGGGTTTCCAATCCTGCCATCTGGTTGCTAAACGGAGAGATAACCAGAGATGATTTTAACAATCTTATAGATTATCTTTATAACAATAAGGTAATACAATGAACGCATATTGATCTTAAGTTATTTTCAAACAAATCATTCATTTGTCCATTAAATAATTTGAGTTGTTTTCACACTAGTAGATTCGGATCTGTTAAGACCCAGATACTATAATGGTTCCATTTTTACTCACTAAGGGAATTTGTCAATTAATTTAGTACCCAACATACGTAGGTTTAAGCTAGTAAAAACACATCTATAACGTGAGTTTCATGTCTTAAATTTGTGATTGTATTATCCATAGCAGGATCTGATCCATCAGCAGGGGCTGGGATCCAAGCAGATTTGAAAACATTTGC
>Ga0209515_10006348_pt1 | contig 14797 bp, 15 predicted proteins | sample Subgroupgradi54m_FD_187454 | JGI IMG/M metagenome (GOLD analysis project Ga0209515, IMG submission 187454) | Subsurface groundwater microbial communities from S. Glens Falls, New York, USA - GMW60B uncontaminated upgradient, 5.4 m (SPAdes)... ...
CGGACCGGTCATCCGGGGCATCATATAGTCAATGATGACCAGATCCGGAGCGCTGCTCTGGATCGCCTGGAGTGCTAGTTCTCCATTTTCGGCCTCGGTGACCGCAAATCCCGCCGGCTCGAGCACTGACCGCAGGATATCCCGCAGGTCCGGGTCATCGTCGGCGACCAAGATGCGCATCGCACTACTCATGGCGTCCCGGGCCCTAAGGCATTGAGCGCCGACTGAATCGCCCGGACGATCTCCTCCGGCGAGCATGGCTTCAGCAGATATTCGGAAGCCCCCCGCGCTTTCCCGTTTCGACGATCCTCGGCCGTTTGATCTTTTCCCGTCAGAATGACGATGCCGATATCTTTCCATCCATCGTTGCTTTTGACCTGGCGGAGCACTTCCCACCCATTGACGCGCGGCATATCAATGTCCAGCAGGATGACATCCGGATGGACCGAGCGAATCACCTCAAGCGCTTCGGCGCCATCCAACGCGCCCGAGGCTAAAAACCCCCGTTCATTGAGCAACGCCGTGAGGATCTCCACCAAGTCCGGTTCGTCATCCACGACGAGCACGAAAGGCTTCGCGGATGTGCGCTGGGCCAGGGTACGCTGAAGGATGGCGATCAAGAGGGAGGGCTGTGCGTTCATCGAGACCGCGTCGGCCGCCCAGGGCTCAAGGCTGCCTTGGGATCGGTTCACGGCGGTGATGACGATGATCGGAATGCGGCACGTCAAGGGATCCAACTTCAACTGCTTCGCCACTTCGTCGGTTTTGCCGCCTGAGCCTGACACGTCAAACAGAATCAAATCCGGCGTGTGCCGACGCGCCAACTCCACCGCGCCGGCCTCCTTCGTCGATTCAGTGACCGACCAGCCGTGGGCTTCGAGAGGTTCGCGCAGCCGTTCGCGGATTCGCGCATCGTCGTTGATGATCAAAATCTTATGCTGGTCCACCCAGGTGACTCCTCTTAGGCTGCCGGCAACGTGACGTAGAACGTGCTTCCCTTGTGCTGTTCCGACTCGACCCAGATGCGGCCGTGGTGGGCCTCGACAATACGTTTGACGAGGGCCAGCCCCAAACCGGTGCCTTTCACCTCTTGATTGATGGGATCAGAGGATCGGTAGAACTCCTGGAACAGTTTTGGCACATCCTCGGCCGGAATGCCGCAACCGGTATCTTTTACCGACGCAAGGATGGTGTCCTTCTCTCGCCGAAGGCCGAGACGGATCTCTCCCTCCTTGGGGGTGTATTTGATGGCGTTGGACAGCAGGTTGATGAAGACCCGCTGCAAGTGTGAGGCATCGCCGGCGAGTTCCTTGATCCCGTCGAGCTCCGTCACATAGCGGATGTGTTTTTGTTCGAGCTGCGGACGCACCAGGTCCTGGATCGTCGTGAAGAAATCTTCGACCGGGATAGGACGGTGTTCCATGGTGACACGGCCCGATTCGATCCGCGCGATGTCGAGGAGGTTGTTGATGAGCTGGGTCAGCGCATCCGTGTGCTTTTCGATTTTCGCCAAGCGCTCGCTTTGGGCCTTCTGGAGAGCGCCGAATTGACCGTTCAAGAGGAGGGAGGCGTAGCCTTTGATCGCCGCCATCGGGGTGCGCAGTTCGTGCGAGACGGCGGAGACAAAGTCGCTCTTCGCTTTATTGAGCCGCTGCAGTTGCGCATTGGCTTCGGCCAGTTCATGGGTGCGCTCTCGCACCTTCCGCTCCAAGTCCTGCTGCGCGGCCCACGCTTCTTCATACAGGGCCGAGTTCTCGACCGCACTCGCGAGTTGCTTAGCCAGGATCGCCGCCAACTCTTCATCCCCTCGCGCATCCACCGTGCCGGCGGCGGTCCGTCCGAGCAGCAGGCATCCTGCAGGTCCAGCCTGCGGCAGGACGCCGACGACTACCGCACTCGGGATCCTCAGTAATTCAAGCAGCCGCCGCGACGGCGCATCCGTCGTGGACGCCTCCAGCGTCCTCGGCGACGGCACCGTGAGAATCTGTTTCAGCAGACCGCTCTGGAGTAGGTGATGCTTCACCTGCGTTGCGAGAGCTTCGCTGACGCCGATCAGCGAGCGCCACTCCAGCGTGTCGAGTGATGCGCACATTCCCAGTAGGCCGCTGGAGAACCCAAAGTTCTCGACGACGGAAGCCTCCAGCCGGCCGAAGACCTCCTCGGGCCTGAGACTGACTTGGAGTTGCCGTCCCAGTTGGTACAGCGACATGAGGGATGCGAGGCGGCGGTCCAGCGCTTCCTGGGTGTGGTGCAGTTCAAAGTCCGTGCGGATGATGAGCTTCGCCTGTTGGTCAAGTTGATCGTAGGCCGCTTGCAACCGCTGCACATCGCCGAGCTGGCGGTAGACCTGGTCCATCTGCACAGCAAAGTACGTGAAGCTGCCGCAGATGACGGCAAGGCCCAGGAGCTTTGTTGACCAGTCCGTGGCCAGCATGAACAGCGCCGCGGTCACGGCGCCAATCAGCAAGAGCACTCCACTGCGTACGCTCATGAGTTACGTTCCGAGCGCGACCACCAGCACCGAGCTGGTCTGGATTGCGGTGCGCCCAACCGTTGCTTCATGCCCCACCGAAGAGTGTTCGCCGTACGTGTAACATCCCGCAATCGGCACTGCAGAACCGATTACTTGTCGGATGCCCGCGATTTCCATCGCGGCGTGCTCGAGCCCGAGGAGTCGGCGTCTCGCCGCCGAATCAAAGACGAGGACCGCGGCGATGTGATTCAACGGCTGAATCGCTTCTTGGGCCGCAGTGCGGGCAGCCGCCACCGCCAATTCATGATTACCGAGCATCAATTGGAGCCACGAGCCCTCTAGGATTTCTCCGTTGCATGCTAGGCTGCCATCCGCTCCAACGGAAACGACGTTTCGCAGCAACCACCGGTGATTCGTCTCGCACTGGATCCCGAGCGGATACGCAATCCCTTGCCGTGAAAGCCCCTCATGGCGCATTCGTTGGACCAGCTCCGCGCCGAAATACTCCTCGTACACGGAGGCCGCCGGCTGATGGTCGAGCTCGATAAGCACATTCGCGCGTGCTCGCGTGATGTGGCGCGGCTTGCTGATCGGCGCAAAGCCGTGCTGACTGCCGACACCGATTTTGCCGGCGCCACCGAACAGAACCGCCGCCACACCTCGACTCATGACTCTCGAGTTGCAGTATTGATAGGTCTGGGCAAAGCGGAAGTCGTCCCCAGCCAAGCCACCGACAATGAGGGAACTGGTGCCGAGCACTTCCTGGATGCCGCGCACCACATCAGCGAACCCCGGCACTAATCCATCGCCGACGACAAGGCATCCGAGGCGCTGGACACCCCGAAATTCCTTCGTCGCGCCAAACGCCGCCTTCTGGCCGGCTTCGTGCGGTGCGTGGTCCGTGTTCTCCCCGCACCCGACGCTCCACGTCAACGCGGTCGAGCCGATCAACAGCACGACGCAACCGTGGTTGATCGGTCCCTCCGGGACGATTTCGCCGGCGGTGCTGCCCCCAATGAGCGGGGTCTGACGCAGCACCGAGCGTATCCCATGCAGGAGCGCTGATTGATCGAACCACGAGGATCCGAAGACGATCGCGAGCTGCGGTCCTCGAAACGACAGGCGTGTTTGCGCCATATCGGCCGCTTCGCTTCCCGCGCGTGCCGCATCAATCTGCGTACTCCAGCCGACAGCAGAGACAATAGTTTCAGACATACTACTTGAAGTATATCTGATATCTAACATAATCGGCTAATAAGGGTTAAGGAAAGACGGAGCACCGGAAAGGGGGGGTCCAGCTCACCCGGCCCGCCTCTAATTTGCAGTTGGGGCGGGCGCGCCACCCGCCACGGGTGCTCCTTGGATGGGAAGGAGGTATTGCTTAGGGGTTAGACTGAAAGGGAGTTAAGGACGAGGTGCCTGGGCGAGTTTCACGTGCCGTTTGTACGAGTAGAGCGACTGGTCAGCGGCCTGCAGCGTCTCTAGCGGTCCTTTCGTGCCGGCCTCCACGCGGCTGATCCCAACGCTCAAGCTGACCGGCGGTACCCGGCGCGAGGACGTATTGGGCACCGGAATGCTGACCTTGCGCAATTTGTCCGCAACGGACTCTGCTTGCGCCATCGAGGTTTCAGGAAGCGCGATGACGAATTCATCTCCGCCGAATCGTGCCAAGATGTCGGACTGCCGCAGGGCGGCGCGCAACTCCTTTGCGACATCCTTGAGCACGAGGTCCCCGACCTGATGCCCCAGCGCATCATTGACCTGCTTAAAGCCATTCACATCGACCATGAGGCAGGCGAGGGGTCGCTGGTACCGTGTGGCCCGGTCGTGCTCCCAGTTCCACCGGTTCAAAAAGAAGCGCCGGTTGTGCAGTCCGGTGAGTTCATCGGTGGTCGCCAACTGCCGCAGCCGCTCGGAGGTGCGCCGCAGGGCTGCGGTGCGGCGCGTGACCGCGCGCTGCAGAATCCACGTCCGGATGGCCAGGATCCACACGATGATCGTCAGGCCGCCGCCTGCGATGATGCTCAGGCCGATCACTAGGAGGTTAAACCAGGAGAGAGCTTGCGCGACCCGCGTGCTGCCGGGCTGCATTTGCAGCGTCCAGCGGGTGGCGTCCACGGCAATTGTCTCCTCCACGATAATCGGGTGCTCCTCGGGATGCCGCGGAGACGCCCAATCGCTGGAGCGGTACAGGAGCGTCTCGCCCTCGAGGATTTGTACGGGATGGTGCTGCAGCAACCGTGAGGACACGAAGTCTTCGAGGAGCGGTTTCAAATCAAAGACACCGGTGACCGCGCTGTAGTGGTAGGCGGGGTTGCGCAAGGGCGCGAGCATGACGAGGAGCGCACGATCACCATCGGTCGTGACGGCAAAGGTGGAAGGCACATGCCAGACGCCTCGCATGAACCGCCGCTTGAGGATCGCGCGATTGAGTTGGCCGAGTTGCCACGCGGTCAACTGTTCCGGGCCATGCCACCAGATCGGGGCGGTCTCTTCACGGGCCAGGCCGGTGCCCAGCAGATGGCGGGTGTGCTCGGTCGCGCTCGCGCCGAGCGCTCGAAGCTGGAGCTCCGTCAGATCCGCGCTGCGATTGAGCGTGTCGCGGATGAACGTCAGCGTGCTGCGGCGGCTCTCGAGGGCCCGCAGCAGCTGCTGGCCGGCTTGCGACACGACGGTATCGGTATCGCTTTCGAGCGCGCGCTGTTGGCGCCACCGGGTCATGGCGATGAGCGCGAGAAACGCCGCGCTGACCAACAGGGTCGCCAGCCCGGCCACGAGGATGCGCCGATAGCGCCTGGCAGTCAGCCGGACGAGCCATGTCTGCACGGGGGCACCGAACGCCATGCCACCCATTCTAGTCCTCTCGTCGGGGTGACACAAGGCGGGCGGCGGAAGAGGCAGACAGCCAAACGCCCCGCCGATCAGGCGGGGCGTTGAATGACGCGTGAGGGCCGGGGTCCGAGGACGGTCGTTCTTTACACTGAGCGTCCGAAAATCCAACTCGAAGGAGTCCGAGGCAGTTGAGCCGCCTGTCTCTCAATCCGGTCGGCAAGCCTGCGATAGCGTCCGGGGAGCCGGCACAGATACTCCTGGGCACGGGCCGCCTCAGGGGGCAATTCCTTCAGCAGCGGAATGCGCCAATATTCAATGAGGTGCTGCATGATCTGCGCATAGTCGTGTGCCGTATACACGCCGATCCGCTGCGCGACCGAAGAGAACTGTCCAAAGAGATTCTCGGCGTGACCGTGCGACATCAAACACGCCGGCATCGTGATAGTCATTTTCATCATCTGGGCGAATGCCAGCACGCCTCCGGCAGGGTCCATCTCAAGAATCTTCCCGACGAAACGTTTGTAGGCCTCCTCGTGACGCGCTTCATCGCCCGCGATGATCGTGCAGATCTTGCCCAGCAAGGGGTCCCCTGCGGCATGGGCCAGCCGTGCGACGTTTCCATGGGACACTCGAGTGGCTCGTTCCTGGAACGCGGTGTAGATCAGGCCGCAGTACGGGTCATTGTCCGTCTTCGAGTTGAATCCGTTGGCGATCAAATGTTGCGTGGTGAGTTCGACGGCGCGCATGTTCACTCGTCCGGACAGGTAGAGATACTTATTCAGGAGGTCGCCATGCCGGTTTTCCTCAGCGGTCCACCCGCGGCTCCATTGCGCCCAAGGGCTGTCGCTGGATCCGGTCTCATCCTTGACGCCTTCGTGTCGATTGAACATGGCCAGGTACGCGGGCAGTGCCTCTTCGGTAATCGTGTCGCCCACCAGCACGACGAGCACTTCGTCGGATAAGCCTTGGGTGCACGCGCGCAATTGCTCGATCTGTGCTGACCATGCTTCAACGGTGAGATCAGGGAGGAGATCGCTCGGCTGCCAGGTGTCGTCTGCGGGCTTGAGCCAGTGGAGCTGCGAGGCCACAAACGGCTCAAGGCTTTTCGCCACCTCGATGTGCGCCTCGATCGGCGATGCTGCAACTTCAGCGACTTGTGTCATTGCACTTTCTCATCACAGTGTGCGTTACGGGCAAGACGAGCAAGGAGTGCTGTTACGATATCGGGGGCATCATACTCGATCGGCGGGCCGCTGCCTATCAGACTTTGGTCGGAGCAGCGTGGAAGGCGACGGCGGAACTCACAGGGGAAAAATGGAGGAAAACAGTTCTGCCCGGCTTTTGACTTTGGCTTTTTGGAAGATTTGCGTGATGTGCTGCTTAACCGTCTTTTCGGAAATGGACATGGTGTCCGCGATCTCCCGGTTGCTTAATCCTTTGAGCAGTAGGCGGCCGATCTCTTCTTCTCGACCGGTCAGCCCGAAGACTGCGAATCCCCGGTCAACGCAGGCCTGCAGCGACTGCGGGGAAGCGAGCACCTTATGAATCACGCGTTTCAGTGCAGTGAACGAGAAGGGTTTTTCCAGCAGGTAGCTGGCGCTGGCATTCAAGGCCTGATGGGCGTACGTCAAGCTGTTGAATGCGGTAATAAGGATGGCCGGGGTGAAGATCGCCCGCTGTCGAAGTTCCTTGAGCAGCTGGACCCCGCTGCGTCCGGGCAGCTTGATGTCGATGATCAAGATGTCGTAGCTTCCAGGCGCGACGGCCTTCAGGAAATCCTCTGCGGTTCCATAGGTGTCGCAGGGAAGCCCCTCGTCAGAGAGTTTGCGAGAAAAAATCGTCCGCGCATCGACATCGTCCTCGATGTAGGCTAGTTTCATCCGGGTTCCCCGGGAATCCACATGGTGGCATGCGCTTCGCCCGCCTCATTGCGCAGCGCCAGCGCACCATCGATTTGCTCGAGCGTCCTGCGCACAAGCAGCAGGCCCATCCCGAGGCCGTGCTGGCTGCTCACCGGTTGGGCGGCTTGGGTGGCGAGGACCGCCTCAGGGAAGGGCGTGCCCGTGTTGCTGACGTCGATCTCCACGTAGTCCTGCCGGTGTGGGCTGGGCTGGACCGACAGTCGAATCACGCGGGAGCCATTGTTCATCACGGCTTCCAAGGCGTTGTTAAACAGCGTTGCCAGGCACTGCTCAAGGAGCAATGGGTGCATGTTGACAGTGGCGGATGCGCAGTCTTGCTCAAAACGAATGCCCGCATCATGCAGTTGCGGCCGCACCTTATCCGTGAGGAAATCATCGAGCCAGGGATTCAAGGCCGTGGATTCTCGTAGGTCCATGTCTTCACCGAACGCATTCCATCGGCGGAGCTGATTCGCAACTGCCTCGAGCCTTAGGAGGTTGCGCTGAAGGAGAGACGCCTCTTCCGGGGGGACGCGCTGTTGCCATCCCTCGATGATGGCGGCCAGATTATGGAGCGGGTTGCGGATCTCATGAAGGAGATGAGATCCCAAGAGATGCATCAGGATTTCGTTCTGCAGTTTGGCGTTGTGGGTGGACAAGATGCGGTTCGTCCGCGCCTGCCGCTGCATGTAGTTATAGACAATGCCCGCAAGCACGCCAAGGATGGCTGGTAGGCAGATGGTCATGATGCCGTCCAACACAAAGAAGATCTGCGGAGTTTTCAATTCCTCCAAGTCGACGACGCTGGTGATCGCCCCGTACGTCAATCCGATGGCCAGCCCGATGGCAGGGGCCCGCCAGGTTCTCCAAAAGATGGGCGCGGTTCGTTTCATGTGCGGCGCATTATTTTCCGGGCGACAGAGGCAGAATCTCAATACTATAATAGCAGGTTCTGGATCGGGCAGACCTTCCGACTAAGGTCGGATAGCCAGCCGGTTTCTTCAAAGGTATGATGCCTGGCACAGGACATTCAGGGGAACCATGGTGTTGTTTCGTGGAGCGAGCGCAACGGCCTGGTAAGCAGTGTTGGGCGACGCGGCACCCTCAAGATGACGCATGACGCGTAGCACGGCTTGCTGAGCTCAAGTGGAGAGATCAATGAGTCGCAATGGCTCGGCTGTACAAGTTCCCGTCAATCTCAGGCCCTCGAATGGCCATGACGGGATCCCGCACGATGAGGCCGCGCTCTTGGCGCTGGAGCGCCGCGTGTGCTCCTACGGGGATACCGTCCATTACGCCGATCACCCGCAGATCTTTGAGCGCTGCAAGGGGAGTTTCCTCTATGACGGCCGGAATACCCCGTACCTTGATCTCCAGATGTGGTACTCGGCGGTCAATCTCGGGTACGGCAATGAGCGCGTCAACAACGCCTTGAAAACGCAGCTTGACCGGTTGCCCCAACTGGCTTGCCAATATCTGCATCGAGAGAAAATCGAGCTGGCGGCCCGGATCGTACAAACCGTTGAGCGGCGGCTGGGCTTGAAGGGCCGCGTCCATTTCAATGTGGGCGGTGCGCAGGCGGTGGAAGACGCCCTGAAGCTCGTGCGCAAACATACCGGACGGCAGCGCATGCTGGCGTTCGAGGGGGGCTACCACGGCCGCACGTTGGGCGCTTCGGCCATCACATCTTCCTACAGGTACCGGGAGCCGTTCGGGGAGTTCAGCGACCGGGCCGAGTTCGTTCCCTTTCCGTATCCGTTTCGTTCGCCGCAGCGCGCGACGCCCGAGGCGTGCGCTCAGTACTACCTGCAGCAGTTTGCCCGGAAGTTCGAACATGAATACACCGGAGCCTGGAACCCGAAAACGGGACATGCCGAATTCGGCGCCTTCTTTATCGAGCCGGTGCAAGGCACCGGCGGCTACATCATTCCACCGAAAGAATACTTTGCCGGCTTAGCGGACATCTGCCGTCGCCACGGCATTTTGATCGTCGATGATGAGATCCAGATGGGGTTTTACCGGACGGGAAAGATGTGGGCGATCGAACACTTCGGCATCCAGCCGGACATCATCGTCTTCGGCAAGGCGCTCACCAACGGATTAAATCCGCTCTCCGGCATCTGGGCGCGCGAAGAGCTCATCAGCCCTGACCGCTTCGGACCTGGCTCCACGCATTCCACGTTTTCCTCCAACACGTTGGGGACGGCGGCTGGACTGGAAGTCATGAAGATCTTCGCCGAAACCGACTATGGCCCTATTGTTGAAGAGAAGGGCGCCTACTTTCTTCACCGCTTACGCCTTCTGCAGTCACGTTATCCGGAGGTTGGAGACGTCGATGGTCTTGGTTTGGCTCTCCGGATGGAGATGTGTGAGGCGGATGGCATCACGCCCAACCGGGCACTCGCCGACCGCATGTTCCAACGCGGGTTGCGCGGTGACCTGCGGGTCGGCGGGCAGTCCATGGGGCTCATCCTCGACATCGGTGGCTATTACAAGAACGTGGTCACGCTCGCTCCCTCCCTGGAGATTACTCACCAGGAAATGGATCTTGCCTCCGAGCTGTTGGAGGCTGTCCTCCGAGAAAGCACCGGTCGGTCATGAGAACCAGGCCGGTCGTGTACTGCGATTTTGACGGCACCATCACCCAGAGCGACGTGGTGGACCTCCTGCTCGTCGAACTGGCCGATCCGCAGTGGCAGGAGATTGAAGCGCAGTGGCACCAAGGATTGATCGGCAGCCGCGACTGCCTAGCCCGGCAGATCCCGCTGATTCGTGGCGGGTGGGCGGCGGTGGCGCGCACGCTCGAACAGGTGCGGTTGGAACCCACGTTTCCGGCGTTTGCCGCGTGGTGCCGCGCGCGCGGTGTGACGCTGCAGATTGTCAGCGATGGGATGGATCGCGTCATCCACACGCTGCTCGCACGGGAAGGCGTGATGGTCGATTCGGTGCGCGCAAACCACCTGGTCGAGTCCCCAAGCGGCGAGCTCTCGCTTGCGTTTCCTGTTCCATCAAAAGATCGCTCTTGCGGGGCGGGCCTGTGCAAATGCCAAGCGCTCAAAGACGCGCATCAGTCAGTGTTCCGTGTGGTCATTGGAGACGGCCGTAGCGATTGGTGCTGGGCTCGGCAGGCGGATCTGGTCTTCGCGAAATCGGAACTGTTGTCCTACTGCAATCAGCAAGAGATTCCCTGCCGGCCGTTTGCAGGGTTTGACACCATTCAGCGTGCGCTCGAACCGCTCGTGAAACTTCCTGCCCGTCGCGCGATGGGGCCACGGACGGCCACACCGGCGTCCCGGTATGCCCTGGAGCGCGCGAGTTAATTTGAGCCGTTCTCCCTCGTCGCCGGCCGCGCCAGACAACAACGTTGGCGTCCTGCTATTGCATGGGATTACCGGCGCGCCGCAGGAAATGCGGCCGCTGGCCCAGCACCTTCAGGGGCTCGGTTACCTCGTGGAAACGCCTGTCTTAGCCGGGCACGGAGCCGGCTGTCGCGAGCTATTGGCCACGACCTGGGAGGACTGGCTGGCGGGCGTGCGTGCCGCGACGGATGCACTGGCGGCGAAATGTTCGGGGGTGGTGGTCGTTGGGCTCTCCGCAGCCGCTCTCTTGGGCACCCTGGTCGCGGTGGAGCGCCCATCTGTCCGCGGCGCGTCCCTCCTTGCAGTGCATCTCAGCCATCGCGGCGACAAGATCTCCCGCGTGGATTACGCAGTGTGGCGGATGATCATGGGCATCCCCTATCTCCGCCGGCACTGGTATTTCCACGAACACCCACCCTATGGACTGAAGGATGAGCGGTTACAACGGGTGATCACGCGGGCCATCCAATCCTCCGCACGCGGCGAAACGGCGAAGTTCGGTCTCTTTCGCACGTACGCGGAGACGATCCATCAGATCAAATTACTGGAGAACGCTGCTCGCCGTGTCGCGCCCCTCGTTCGTTGCCCAGTCCAGCTGATTCACAGTTTCGAGGATTCGATGCTAGGTATCAATAATGCCACGGAGATGTACGGCCTGCTTGGCACCCCGGATAAAACCGTCGAATTGATCATCGGATGCGATCATGTGATCACAATCGATTTATGCAAGCAGGACGTTGCCCGACGCGTGGAACAGTTCGTCGCGCGCGTGACGTCCTCTCCCTAGATGCCGAAGGACACCATGTTGAGGAACCGCCTCAGTTGTGAGATCCACCCGCGGCTCGACGTGGTATCGGCCGCGGAATGGAACCGGCTCTTTCCCAGCCTACTCGATCCCATCGAAATGATTCGGCTGATCCAGGATGTCGGTCTCGACGGCTTCAGTTTCCACAGCCTCGTTGTGCGGTCTGCGGGCCGTCCGCTGTTGCTGCTACCGCTTTTTGTAGCGCGGTTTCCCTTATCGACGCTCGTCAACGATGCGATGCGTCCCGCCGTCAATGCCGCCGCCAAATGGTTGCCGGGTCTGCTGACGCCGCGCATCCTTGGCGTGGGATTCGCGGAAGGCGAGTGGAGCCAGGTGGGAATGGATCCGTCCGTCGGGCCGGAACTGTTGGATGCGGTGTGGGAACTGGCGCTGGAGGCGCTGGAGGCCCTGGCGGATGGATTGCGCGCTGACCTGACTGCTTTCGTTCATTTTACAGCGGACAGCGGACGGCTGCTGCCGATGTCCAAGCTGCGGGGTTTCTCCGAGTTGGCAGGGTTGCCGTATTCGGTCGTGCCGATTGTATTTCAAAACCAGGAAGCGTACATCCGCACCCTCTCCGCGAAGATGCGGGCTGATCTGCGCCGGAAGCTGCGGAACGCCCGCGCCGTCAGCGTGGTGAAAACGCGCGAGCCAGGGCCGTGGCTCGAAGCGATCTACCAGCTCTACCTGGAAACGGTGGCCAACAGTGAGGTGGTGTTTGGAGTGCAACGGCGCGCCTATTTCGAGCGGATCTGCCGTACGGTCCCGGGGGCGGAGTACTGGTTGTATTTCGCCAATGAACGACTGCTCGCATTTAAGCTGGTCGTCGTGACCTCGGACTGCCTCATCGACAAATATTTCGGCATGGACCATCTGCGTGGCCGCGAACACAGTGTCTACTTCGTGGCCTGGGCCCAGCTCATCCAGCACTGTATTGAGCAGAACATCCCCACGTACCACGCCGGCCAGTCGGAAGAGGACACCAAGGGCCGGCTTGGCGCGCAGTCCATCCCCAGCTTGATCCTGTTCAGGCATCGCAACGCGGTCATGCATCGCCTCCTGAGTTTTCTGAGCCGACACATTTCGTATGAGCCGAAAGTGCCGCTGCCGAAGGCACAGTTGGGTACGGACTGGCGGATGCCGCCATCCCAAGGTCCGTTGAGACGGGAACCGGCCGCGGGACTTGAAGATCTCGTGCCCCAGAACGGAGAGACGCGACCACCATCGGATGGCGCGAACCATCGCGTTTCCAAGCTCGCCTAATTCATGTCGATTGCGGCAGGGCTGGCACTTGCGGCATGCGTCGTGATAGATACGGCGGAGCAACTGTCTTACAGCTTGGTGGGCCGCAAACCCCGTCAGCGCGCAGCGTGGATTGCGCTCGGCGTGGGGCTACATCTGACCTCTCTCCTTATGTGGCTGTGGCTGCTCACCCTGATGCCCTTGGGTCGGGCCCTGCTGTTGCGCGGAGGCGGCTACATCACAATTGCGCTGGCCGGATGGCTTATCCTCAATGAGCGTGTGGATGCGTTCTCGTGGATGGGGATTGCTTTGATCGTGATCGGGATCGCGTGCATCTTCCATCTCTCATGACGCCCCACCGCGGCCACATCCCCTATCGGCTGTTTGCGGTTCTGCTCGTCCTTGACGTCGCGGCGCTGTTGATCGAAAAGAACGCCGCGCTACACGCCATGCGTGCCGCTGTCTTCTATGTCGGATTGGCGGCACAGCCGTGGTTGTGGCTCAGCTTAGGGCTGGGGCCGATCCAGTTGTGGGTTTGGACCCGCATCCTGGCGCGGACTGATCTCAGCCTTGCATATCCCATTTCAAGCATCAGCTACCCGCTAACCATGGTGGCGGCCCGGCTGGCGTTTGGAGAGCACCTGAGCCTATTGACATGGTGCGGAGGGTTGCTGGTGACTGTTGGGGTGTCGATCCTGGGAAGCCGGACGGCGGGCCGCGCTCAACCGTCCCCTCCCGTGCATCTCTAGGCGTTCCTCGTCACGCGCCGCGCCAGGCGGCCTGCCTTGTGCCGCCTGACGGGCGCATCAACGGTTCTGCCCAGGGATTAGAACCGCGCTAAGACCACAAAAAGCCAGCTACGTGAACGTAGCTGGCTTCTGCGCTGATCCTGGCGGCGCGTCGTATAGGAAGAGACTAGAATCCCGGGACCGAGGTGCAGCCGGTTGGGGGCTTGCTCTTTTTCACCTTCTCCAAGAGCGCTTCGGCTTCCTTCAGGGCTTTGGATTCAGATTCCTGTTTTGTCGCGCCCTGCGCTTTGACCACCCACGCGCCAGGGTCGGCGTTGTCGATCGTCGTGTGGTACGTGGTGCCCAAGCGATAACTGACGATGTTCACCGGCCAGCCGGAAAGCTGCGTCTTCTTCTCAGAGTAATCTTCAGGCCTCGGCATCGTACCCCCATGATGATTGATTTCGCAGATTAATAAATCTGATTGCGCAGATTAGTCCCTCATCCTCGTGTACATCTGCGTAATCATTTTTGAAATCTGCGGAATCAGTATTTCACGGTTTCTCAATGGGAGCGGCGACCAAGTTGCCCCACTCGGTCCAGCTGCCGTCATAGTTCTTCACGTTCTTGTAGTCGAGCAGGTACTTCAACACGAACCACGTGTGGCTCGAGCGCTCGCCGATGCGGCAGTACGCGATGACCGGTTGCTCGCCGGTGATCCCAGCACCCCCGTACAGCGTTTTGAGATCCGCCACGCTCTTGAACGTCCCGTCCTCATTGCACGCCTTGCCCCAGGGAATGCTCTTCGCGCCCGGAATGTGGCCGCCGCGCTGGCAGGTTTCCGGTAAGCCGGGCGGTGCGAGAATCTCGCCGCTGTATTCCTGCGGACTGCGCACATCGACCAGTTTCGCGGTGCGCTCGCCGCTGGCTTTGATGACCTCCGGCAGGAACGCGCGCAGCGACAGATCCGGCTGTTGCGCCTTGTAGAAGACGGTCTTCGTCTTGGGAACATCGGTTGCCAGTTCGCGGCCTTCGGCGATCCACTTCTTGCGGCCGCCATCCATCAGCCGGACGTCCTTGTGGCCGTAGACCTTCAGCTGCCAGAACGCCCATGCCGCGAACCAGTTGTTGTTGTCCCCGTAGAGGATGATCGTCGTGTTGTTGTCGATGCCGGAGCCGCCCAGGAGCTTCTCAAATTTGTCATGGGGGATGATGTCTCTGCGCAGCGTGTCGCAGAGTTGCGTGTCCCACGCCCAGCCGAGGGCGTTGGGGACATGGCCTTCGCCATACGCCTTGGTGTCCACGTCCACCTCGACAATCTTGATCGAGGAGTCGTTCACGTGCTGCGCCACCCAGTCGGTGGTCACCAGGACCGCCTGCTGGCTGACGGGAGACGTTTGGACCGCCATGTGAACCTCCTGTGATTGGCCCGACGAGCAACACGGCAACCGGAAGGA
>Ga0209515_10006352_pt1 | contig 14788 bp, 19 predicted proteins | sample Subgroupgradi54m_FD_187454 | JGI IMG/M metagenome (GOLD analysis project Ga0209515, IMG submission 187454) | Subsurface groundwater microbial communities from S. Glens Falls, New York, USA - GMW60B uncontaminated upgradient, 5.4 m (SPAdes)... ...
GGAGGAAACGGTTCTTCATAGTGTTCAGTATAGTGGAACCAGTCCACTATACCAGCGTGCCGATATTTTTATATCTACCGAGAGAATACGGAGCGAATTTGAATGGAGCTTGCGGTCAAGCTTCCGTCGGGATTTGGTGTACCTGTCACCATCACGGTTTCTCCAGTCGTAAGGTCATTAGTACTTCCCTTTGTTTGCTTACCAATATCGGTGGTACCGGAGAAAAAGATAATCTTGGACCCCGATTCGGCACCTACGGTACTCGGCGACGAAGAGGCGTTTTGCGGTGAGCGCATTTTGACCGTGATGCTCATATCGTCCTTCGCGATAATATCGCCGGTAAGAAACCCTCCAGCTCCTTGACCACGCCCGCCCCCTCCCCGTGCACTACGAGTCCCTCCGCCGGTAAATCCAACACTCCGAAGAGCCGACGCGGAAAGGTTTTGTCCCTGCTCATAATGTCTTCCATACCAAAAAGAACTCCCACCAATCACGAGAATCCCGACCATTACCCCAACACTATATTTTGATTGCATGTTGTTTTTTTATAATAACACCCCTCCCTCTCGCGAGCTCGGGGACTCCCCTTTTTAGGGGAGATGCGACCTACAGAAAATACATATTAACTTATATTTGAATCTTGGAAAACATATAACTTCCGAGTCCGAGAAACGCGAGCGTTACCGCAGAGAGAATCCCCACATCCGTCCATAACCCAAAATGATTTACGCCGATAAGCACTCCGCGGAGTCCGTCAATGCCGTAGGAGAGCGGATTAAGCGAAGCGATGACTCCGAGTACTTTTGACGTTCCCTCGATCGGAAACAGCGCACCGGAGAGGAAGAAAATCGGCATAATCACAAAGTTCATAATAAGCTGGAAACCCTGCATATCGTCAAGCCGAGAAGCAAGCGCCGTTCCAAAAGCGGTAAAGAGAAGCGCGATGAGGAACATAAATACAAAGGCGAGGGGAAGCGTCACAAAGGAGAGCGGACGAAAACCAATCGCAAGCGAGATGAGAAACACTACGCATCCCTGCAAACTCGCCACCGTGGCTCCTCCAAGAGTGCGTCCGAACATAATCGTAAATCGGGATACCGGAGCAACCATGGTTTCTTTGAGAAAACCGAACTGCCTGTCCCAGATGACTTCAATCCCGCTAAACATCGCAGTAAACAAAATACTCATGCCGATAATTCCCGGTGCCAAAAACGCAATGTAGTTCCCTCCACCCGCTTTTTCGTACACGGGACCGAGGCCAAATCCGAGCGCGACCAAAAAGAGAATAGGCTGGCCGAGCGACCCTATCATCCGCGATTTTGAGCGGAAATAGCGTTTGAGTTGCCGGAGCCAAAGAATGTAAATGGTGGACATAGTGAAAAACTAAAAGCGAAAAGCTAAAATCGTAAAATCTCCCTCACTTTTAATCCTTGAATGTTCATTTTGCATTTTTCGTTTTACATTTTTATTTTGTTTTCCCCCGCCACATTTGCCGATGCGCGCGCATGCCGTCCGACACTGACGCGCCCTCATCACGAATCTCATGTCCGGTGAGGGAAAGAAACGCCTTTTCCAGAGTTTGTTTGCCGGTCTTTGCTTTGAGCTCCGCCGAAGTACCAGAGGCAACAATCACTCCATGGTCAATCACCGCGATACGTTGTGCTACTTTGTCCGCCTCTTCCATATAGTGCGTGGTGAAGAACACCGTGATGCCTTCTTTTTTGTTGAGCTCCTGGAGATACGTCCACATATGATTGCGGGTTTGCGGATCAAGACCAAGCGTCGGCTCGTCCAAGAAAATAATCTTCGGATGATGCATAAGTCCCCGAGCAATTTCAAGACGACGTTTCATTCCGCCGGAAAACTCTTTAATCAAACTGTCCCGCCTATCGGTGAGGTCAACGAATGCGAGAAGTTCGGTAATACGCTTTCGGCGAAGCTCTTTTGGCATATTGTAAAGTACGCCGTGAAATTCCATGTTTTCAAACGCGGTAAGTTCATCATCAAGAGAGGGGTCTTGAAACACGATACCAAAAGAGTGGCGGACCACATCTCCTTCCTTTTCGGGATTATGACCGTTCAGTTTGAGTTCTCCGCTCGTAGGTTTTAAGAGAGTGGTGAGCATTTTGATGGTAGTGGACTTCCCCGCGCCATTCGGCCCGAGGAACGCGAAAATCTCGCCGGAAGCCACCGTAAAAGAAATGCCGTTCACCGCGGTGAACTCCTTAAACTTCTTGGTGAGATTTTTTACCTCAATGCTGTTCATAGTAGATACGCTTAACGAATGGCGCATGCGAATGAGAACACCTTGCGGTGTCACTCCTCAGTTTATAGGTTCTGTTTCTACTACAACAGTATGCGTTAGATTTATTCATACCGCAACGCATCAATAGGGCTCATTTTTGAGGCTCTTCGTGCGGGGTAGTACCCGAACACAATACCGATAAGCGCCGACACACCGAACGCAAGTGCGATTGAAGAAACCGACACTTTTGTTTGGAGTATACCAAAATAGGATACCCCGAATGACACCGACCAGCCAAGGATAATGCCGATGGTCCCGCCGATAAGGGTGAGCATAATCGCTTCGGCGAGAAACTGGAGGTTGATGTCCCGCGCCCGCGCGCCAATCGCTTTGCGCAGTCCAATTTCGCGCGTGCGCTCGGTCACCGTCGTGAGCATCATATTCATAATGCCGATACCTCCCACGAGAAGCGAGATGCCCGCAACTGCCGAGAGAAGAATGGTGAAGGTATTTGTCACACTGGAAGCGGTCGCAATGATGTCTGCCTGATTGAGTGTCCCGAAGTCCGCTTGCGCAGGATCCTGTATTTTGTGTCGAGCGAGCAAGAGGTCGGTAATTTCCTGCTGAACACTACTCGTCACTTCTGCATCCTTCGCCGAAACACTGATGCTCGTCACATACTCGTTTCCCGAGAGAAATCGCTGTGCGGTGCTTAAGGGAACAAACAGCGCGTCGTCAGGATTGCTAAATCCTGAACCGCCCTTTGCTTTGGTGATGCCTATCACTTTAAACTCAATCTTATTGATGCGAATGGTCTGCCCCACTCCCTCCGCGCCCACTCCAAAGAGGTCATCCCGTGTGGTGGGTCCAAGTACCGCCACCTTGCTTCCTGAACGTACATTCTGCTCGGTGATGAACGAACCCTCCTCCACCTCCACATTGCGTACACTCGGGTACTCGGGTACCGTCCCCGTCACTTGAGTATTGGTATTGGTGCCTCGAGCCGTCACCTGGTAACGTCCGGTCACCTCCGGTGCAATCGCAAGGGCATCCACCACACCATTTTGGAGTGCCGTCGCGTCGGCGAGGGTAAGCGTTCGCGCCGAGCCTCTTCCCGCACTCACCGTGATACCAGCACCACGCGCAGCTCCGGGAGTGACAATCACAAGGTTGGATCCTATAGACTGAATACTCGCCTGAATAGAAGACTGCGCTCCTTGTCCGATAGAGACCATCGCAATCACGGATGAAATACCGATCACAATACCAAGCACGGTGAGTCCCGAGCGCACCTTATTGACGGAGAGCGCGGTATAGGTTTCTTCAAGAATATCGGGGGTGGTCATAAGGTGTGGTGGATTATGCGCTGGCTATGCTTCTGGTCGTCACTTAAGATCTGCCCGTCCTTAATATGAATAATTCGGCTGGTGTGCTCGGCGACATCCCGCTCGTGCGTGATGAGAATAATGGTGCGTCCCTCTTCGCGATTGAGCTTCTGAAAGGTCCCAAGTACAATTTCTCCGGTTTTTGAATCAAGATTTCCGGTCGGCTCGTCGGCCAAGATAAGCTTCGGATTATTGACGAGGGCACGCGCAATGGCGACACGCTGAATTTGTCCCCCCGAAAGTTCATTTGAGCGGTGCTGAAAGTGTCCCGCATCAAGTCCCGCCCCGAGAAGCGCTTTCTCCGCGAGACTCACTCGCGTTTCTTTCGGTGTCCCCGAGTAAAGGAGTGGGAGCATCACGTTGCGTAGCACCGTCGTGCGCGGGAGCAGGTTGAATGCCTGGAACACAAAGCCGATTTTTTCCTTTCTGATGGTCGCGAGTTCGTCGTCACTGTGTTTGGAAATGTCCTTTCCATCCAAGAAGTAGGTGCCGGAGGTTGGCGTATCAAGTGCACCCAAAATGTGCATCAGCGTGCTTTTGCCTGAACCCGACGGACCCATAATCGCGATAAACTCGCCTTCATCCACAGAAAAACTTACTCCCCGAAGCGCCTCGAAGGCGACGTCTCCGGTTGTGTAGGTCTTGGTAACACTGGTCACTTCAATCGTCTTTTTCATAGTAGATACGCTTAGCGAATGGCGCAGGCGAATTGTTAGCGGAGCGCGCGGAAACCTGCATTACCCCCGCCCCCACCATTACCGCGTACCGCGTTAAGGAGAGAGGGTGCTTGTGTGGTCGCCCCTTTGGTAGCAGAAATCGTGCGGAAAATAATCGCCTCATTTTCGGAGAGGCCTGAAACAATTTCGGTTGCGGTGTCGTTTGACATACCGACTTCAACCCCCCTCTGCGTCGGTAGAGTGTTTGAAACGATTCCCGTCGTAAACGCTTCGGGCGAAGCCGAAAGCACGCCCTCCGAAAAGCTCGGGAGTACCTCCACGTAGGAACTTCCTCCACGTGACTTTACGGCACCGCTTGGAACCGAAAGCACGTCCGGTTTGACACTTGTGATAATAGAAGCGGACACACTCATCCCCGATTTAATCCGCGCATCATCCGTATCAAAACTTATTTTGACCGCGTAGGTCACCACCCCTTGCGAGACGGTGCCGATGGCCTCTATCTCCGAAACTTTCCCCGAAAGTGAAAGTCCATCTACTGCGTCAAAGGTGAGCGTCACCTTGTCGCCGAGGTGAATCTTGGAGACGTCCACTTCGTTTAGCGAAAGTTCGGCGAATTTTTCTTTAGTGAGCAGTGTCGCAAGTACACCTCCAGTAGCTGCGGGGTCGCCCTTCTTGACGGAAACCTTCCCCACCGTTGCATCAAACGGGGCGCGCAAAAAATAGAGTCCCAGATTTTCCTTTGCGTCGGCAAGCGCGTTCGCGCGCTCCTTTACGGTAAGCATTGCGGACTGCAGATCAAGGTCATCGGCGCCACTTCGGAGCTTCGCGAGAGACGCCTCACTTTCAGCGATACTGCGGTCGGCGTTTGTCAGCGAATCCTTGCTGATTTGAATGGTATTTTGAATAGCGAGAAGGCTCGTGAGATGCCCATTGATTCCTCCGGTATACCCGTTAAGAAGCGAAAGGTGGGTGTCGGACAGCGTCGCCGGCGTGAGATTGTGGGTACTCAGCTCATCTTTGTAGAGTTGAATAAGATTGTTGGCACTCTTGATAACTTCGGCAATCTCCCGACTGGTCTCGTAGGTTTCAGCAAGCAGTGCCTCGGTCGCTTCGGTGCTTCCGAGACGTGTGGCTTCTTTGTAATCAAGCATATTCTTTTCATACGCGGTACGCGCCCGCGCGTATTTTTCATTGACGAGCACCTTAAACTCCTGCGCATGCGTGGAAAAGTCGCTCACGGCATTCGCATAGAAATCAATGTTCCAAATGCCGTTCGTTCCGCCGAGTTCGCGTGTGCTTTTATACAGCAAATCCTGAAGCCCCGTCATGAAGGTCGGCAGGTCAAGGAAGGTGTTTGAAATGGAAGTAAAGGCATCATCGTATGCCTTCGTGAGTGCGTCTTTTGCGTTTTGCTTTGCTTCCTTTGCCTTGAGAGCGGTGTTTTCCGACTGAAGAAGCGAGAGTGAGTCGGCAGGTTTTTGTAATTTTTGAAGCGCGAGCTCTGCCGAGAGTTCGTTTGCTTCGGCGTCACGTACCGCCTTTTGTGCATCACGCGCATTTAGCTCCGCAATGAGTGTTCCCGCCTTCACCTCCATACCGCTTCGGGCCCCGACATACATAACGTCACCCGACGCTTTCGCTTTGAGGTCAAATTGGTTTGACGCGGAAACCTGTCCACTGCCAGTCACCGAGGAGATGAGCGTGGTCCGCTGTACGCGACCGAGAACATAGTGCGCTTCGGTGCTTACGCTTGAGGAAAAAAAGAGGCGATACCCTGCAAAGCACAGCAAAAGCACGAGAAGCGTCGTGAGTATCTTGTGGATTCGTGCGTACCCGAAAGCTCTGCGAAAAAAGGTATTCATAGTGTCCGAAGCGATAAGAAAGTGGGGCCTCCGCTTTTTCCCCGTGAAAAAGCGGAGCGCCTCACCTGCTTAGCGGTGTGTGTTACGTGTGTTGTTAAAAACCAAACCCACCGTGATGATGCCGTCCGTGCATTCCCTTTCCTCCTTTGGGCAAACTTTCCACAAACTTCATTCGTGCATCCGCCTGTCCCTGTGTAATAACTCCTTTTGACACGAGGGTTTGCAACTGTGCTGAAATAATGGCCTTGCGCTCGGCCTCCAATTTCGCCGTGAGCGTCACCTCGCTGATACCTTTTTCTTTAGCAAGAGTCTGCATACTCTTTCCCAATGCCCATGCCGTCTTTACCTCATCAACGCTGACCCCCAGAAGATCCGCCTGTTTTTGGAACATCTCCTGATGACGCGTGACCACCTCCTCGGGAGCAAGTCTCGCGCCCATCATACCAGAACCCAAACCTTGTGCGGAAGCGGTGCCCGCAACCCCGAGGAGTCCAAGTCCCATAATCGGCAGGGCTGCGTACGCAAGTAATGTGTGTTTTTTCATAGGTACAAACTAAATGAATGGGTAATGCGCAGAGCTATCCGGATATCCTCGTGCACGGCCGGCCTGTGCGTGCGAGGAAAACTCTGCTCACTCTAGTACATCACCGTGCACTACTTATTTCACCGCCACAAAGCATCACCGAGTTCGCATAAAAAGGACGCGTTGTGTGCGAGTACGCATCGGCATGTGCCCCGAGCGCATAGGCGCGATGCCCAGTGCCTCAATACTGCCACTCGCTTCGTTTCCGACAATGACCACCTCATCTCCCTCGTTAAAATTAAATCCGGAGGGTAGGCGGGTCTCGGGGGAGATACTAATCTCAACGCTATCGCCGTCTCGGTCTACCGCGAAAAATCCTTGCTCGGTTGTTGAGGCAACGACCACGGGATGGACCCTCTTCGTGTGAGGCATCGCGTAGCCTCGATAGAACGAGTCAAGAAACGGAACGTGCCGTTCGCGCATACTTCCCCACAGTCTCTCGTGGAACTCTATGCGACTCAAAAAAATACTTCCCAGCACGACGAGCAAAAGAAGTGCAAGCACCGAGTAGAGCACAGGTTTCCGATAGGCAAAGGAATACTTTCGCACAAACACTTCAAGCACTATGAAACAGATTCCTGACACAAGGAGAAGAAGCCACGGGAGCGAGAACAGCAGGAGTGAGAAACCCGAAAGGCCGAAAGCGGGAACAAACCACAGTCCGGTCTCGCGAAGTACAAAGACAATAAAGCTCAAAAAGTAGAGCACACCGAGAAATACAAGGAGCACTCCCGCGACAGCGAGCATCGTTTTCAGCACAAAATGCCACCGGGGACGCATAAGGACCTCCCCCTGTTCTATTTTTTCCACTATATGCTTCTTAATGTTGTTTAGTTGTTCGTGGGTCATACTCGTTTTCCAAACTTAGCTTCGTAAAGCGTTCGTAACCTCTCTTTTCCCCGTTTGAGACGCACACCGACAGTGGATACGGGAACGCGGAGAATTTCGGCAATCGCGTCATACGGAAGTTCCTCAAAATGATAGAGAACGAGTGGTTCGCGATATTTGTCCGAAAGCTCCGAAAGACAGGCTTCCATTTCGCGGGCGAGCTCCGCACGCTCGCTCGCATCGCTCGCAATTTCGGGAGTGGAGAGCTCCGGAAAGAACGTGTCAAAATCAAACAATTGAAACGGTTGGCGACCCCCCTTCTTGAGCGCATTCACAAATTCATTGTGCGCAATGCGGTAGAGCCACGGTGAGAACTTTCGTGTCGTGTCAAAACTCTTGATGTTTATAAAGGCCTTGAGAAAGACTTCCTGCACAATGTCTTCCCTATCCTCGGCGACCCGAAGAAACTTTCGCGCGTAGCGTGAAATCTTGGGCTCAAAACTCGAGACAAGTACGCCAAAAGCCTCCTTATCTCCCTGCTGTACGCGGAGGGCTACGGCTTCATCGGTTTCAGGCATACCTTAGATACTACATCGAAAAAAGAAAGATATTTCAGTTGGAGAGATGATGCGCCCCTATTTCAGGGGATTTTCACCACGAATGACACGGATGACACGGATGAGCATCATGATGACAGCAACGACAAGTAGGAGGTGGACAAATCCGCCAATGGTATAGACGCCCACGATTCCGAGCACCCAGAGTATAAGAAGGATAACTGCGATGGTTGTTAACATATAAAGAGATGCGGGGGTTAGATTAGTCTGCTAAACGTGAGAGAAGTGCGCCTCACTCTCGGTATAGATGCCGTTCATTCCATCCTTTTATGACATGCTCTTTTTGAGTAGCTCCGCAAACTTCTGTTGAACCTTCTGGAGTTTTGGGTTAATCACAAGTTCGCAATACGGATTGTCGGGGTGAGTGGCGAAATAGTCTTTGTGATAGTTCTCCGCCTCGTAAAAGATGGTGAGTGGCGCAAGCTCGGTCACGATAGACTTGCCCATTTCGTGTGACGCATTCAATGCTTTAATAAAATCCTCGGCTTTCTTCTTTTGCTCGGGAGTCGTGTAAAAAATAACCGAACGGTACTGTGTGCCCACATCATTTCCCCCGCCCGAACGACCGGAGTCGTCCGGTCGGGCGGGTTGCCGATTCAAGGTTGTGGGGTCATGTGAGGCGAAGAGAACCGTAAGGAGGTCGGAAAACTTCACTGCTGACGGGTCAAACTCAATATGAATAACTTCGGCGTGTCCGGTTTTTCCGCCCGAAACCTGCTCGTACGTGGGGTTCTCTACCGTTCCCCCCGCGTATCCAGGAAGCACCGACGAAACCCCGCGGAGCATCTTAAACACTGCTTCCGTGCACCAAAAACATCCGCCTCCAAAAACCGCTATTTCTTTTTTTGTTGATTCTTTCATGGGCATATATTTTTTTAGTAAATGCCGGGCTAGGAGTTGAACCTAGATACCGCGGTTCAGTTCCGCAGTGTCCTATCCATTTGGACGACCCGGCAACAGTGAACATTGTTAGCAAGGAGTATAGCATTTTAAACATTTTCGTCCCGAAAAAAGTGACTGAAACCCAAAAATTTGCTATGCTTCGCCCTCACAAACTCCTATGAAAAAAGCCGTGCAAATAAGAAAAGAGTTACAGAACGCCCTACGGGTTGGGTGGTTTTTGGCGGTGCGCTCACTGCGCAGATCGAGTAAATGGACGACGACGCTGATTATTTTCATTATGATTTTGACGTTCCTAAACCTCGTGGTGGTCTCGGGGCTTCTCCTTGGCCTCATCAGCGGGTCGTTCGTCGCCTTTCGCGAGAGCTATTCGGGAGAGGTTATCGTCACGTCCGCTGCCCAGCGAAGCTACATAGAGAACTCGCAAAATCTGATTACGTTTTTGGAGCATCATCCGGAGGTCAAGGATACGTCGATACGATACGGTACGAATGCACAAATTCTTGGCACCCTTACCGACCTCCCGGGAAAGAATGAGCGCGCCAATCAAATCGGTATCCGCCTCATTGGGCTCGACCCTGTTGCCGAAGAGCGCATGACGCGCTTTTCTCGATTTACCCTGCACGGCGAAACGCTCCAAGCGGGCGAGGAAGGATACCTTCTTATCGGCGCGAATATGATTAAGAAATACTCGGCGTTTGCTGACGCGAACATTCCGGGCCTAGACCTTTTGACCGACATTGATATCGGCGACCGCGTACGCGTCAGCATCACGAGCACCGAGGGCACCATCAAAAAAGATTTCATTTTGAAAGGTATCGTGAAAAGCAAAGTGGACGAAATCTCCACGCGCGCGTTCATCACCGACAAAGAACTACGTCGTCTACTTCCTGTGAATAAAAACGAGGTGCAGGAAATCGCCATCCGCACGAGAGAGTCCTACGCCCCCATACTTGTCAAAGAAATTAAAGACTTTATGGGAAGTTACGCGGCACGCGTCCAGACAAGTGGTGAAGCCATTCCCTCATTTCTACGGCAGGTTGAGACCACCATGGGAATGCTCGGCAACGCACTTTCGTCGTTCGCGCTCATCGTCGCGTCCATCACTATCTTTATCGTCGTGTTCATCAACGCTGTTACCAAGCGAAAGTTCATCGGCATTATGAAAGGTATCGGCGTCTCCCCACTCGCCATTGAATGCTCGTATATCTTTCAGGCGCTGTTCTACGGCATCGTGGGTTCGGTTGTGGGACTCTTTCTCACCTTTGTCGTGTTAAAACCCTTCTTTGACGCGCACCCGATTAACTTCCCCTTCTCCGACGGCATCCTCGTCGCAACTCCCGAAAGTGCCGCGCTTCGTGTAGTTATTCTCCTTGTGGTTACCTTCGCCGCTGGATATATCCCCGCAAAGATTATTGTGAGGAGAAACACGTTGGATGCGATATTGGGGAGATGAGAAAATCCTCCCTAATAAGGGAGGTGTCCGAGTCGGCGAGGACGGAGGGTGTAACACCCCTCCCCGTCGAAGACGACGGTACTCCCCTTATTAGGGGAGAGCTAAGAAAAATCATGATAAAAACAGAAAAACTTATTAAGAGCTACGGCAAAGGAGACCTTGAACTTCAGGTCTTGAAGAACCTTTCGATTGAAATAAAAAAGGGTGAATTTGTCGCGATTATCGGCCCGTCGGGCGCGGGAAAATCCACACTGCTCTACCAAATATCCTTGCTTGATATGCCCACTTCCGGCGTCGTCTACATCAACGGCAAAAATATGTCGGCGCTTCCCGAAAAAGAAAAAACGCACTTCAGGCTTCGTGAACTCGGGTATGTCTTTCAGGATTACGCGCTTCTTCCGGAGCTTACCGCCATTGAAAACGTCGCGCTTCCTATTTTGATGCAGGGTATGTCAAAAAAAGATGCGCTAAAACAGGCCGAAGAAGCACTCGCTCGTTTGAGTCTTACCGACAAAAAGCACAATCTTCCGAGCGAGCTTAGCGGTGGACAGCAACAGCGCGTCTCCATCGCGCGCGCCATCGCACACAAACCGCACATTCTGTTTGCGGATGAACCGACCGCGAACCTGGACTCCGTTTCTGCCGAGCCGGTAATGGAAGCCTTCGCCGACCTCCACCGCGAAGGTCAGACCATCATTATGGTCACGCACGAAACCGAGTACGCGAACAAAGCCGGTCGCGTTATCTCACTCAAAGATGGCCTCATCATCTCGGACAAAAAGCAAATTGCGGGAAAGTAGTCCTGCGACTACGACTACGCGCGAGAGGCACCGTGAACCTTGTTCCAGAGGAACCCCAGGACACAGCCGACCAGGTACCCAATAATTCCGGTAACCACGATGAGCGTGAGCGCACTACCCCATGAGAATGGGAGCACATCATACTGAAAATTCATAAAATGCAATCCCATCGCGAAATTGAGCAACGGCTTTGCGACTCCCGTAAGAACCATAAGCACCCACACGGTGTGCACAACTGCGAAAGCTCCTCCGATCACGAGACCAACTTTGTGTGCGTTTGTGTTTGACATAGTAGTGAAAAATTAAGTAGTAACACTATTTCGACCTTTAGATTTCTTCCGAGCCGAAGAAACAAGAATGCTTTTTTGGGCTCGAGGCCATTTCTTTATTTCCGCTTCCCGTTTTGACGCCGACGACCTATCCGGATGCTTTTCAGAGTACACGATTTTCAGAGCCTTTTTTGTTCGGGTGTAGTGTCCGCCTTTTCCCGCTTTGTGCTCAATAAGCCTTCGAGTGAGGTCGGTAGTAATACCCGTATAGAGCGATCCATCACCACAGAGAAGGAGGTACACTAAGTACATAAGCCGTAGCTAACGCGAGGACTGCGTTTTCTCACGGTAGTACTGAAGTAGTGCCTGTACGCCCGAAAGGTTGCGGTCCCATTCAATAGCTTCATGGGTAGATAGCTCAACAGTGATAGCTGGAATACCCACGGAGGCAAGCCATCCTTCGGCGTCGCCGGTAACCTCGTACGCGCCAAACGACTTCACCGCCGGATATCCCGACGCCTCAGCATACACATTCATAACCGCGAGTGTTTCCGGAAGAATACCCTTCTCGCACTCCGAGGCATACACCGCGTTTGCCTGACTATGCCAAAACACAACGGCAACGGGCGTCTCCTTCTCCATAAACGTTTTAAGTGCCTGCGTTTCCGGCTCGGAAAACGGCGAGCCTCCGGCGCTTACCGTTTTTGATTTCCAGGTACCTTCTGGTTTCCATTTACAATCAAAGTTGCGATTGAGGTCAACTTCGTGCGCGTTAAAACGTCCTGAAGCAAGCACCTCCGTGTCGGTAGAAACATCGGTTAGGTTGAATCGGCCTTCAGTACCGACGACCTTGTGCATTCCGTCGGGATTGATAGACGGAATAACCGTCACTGAAAGGTTTGCGGGAAGCGTATCGGGGTGCGCTTCAAGAAAGTCCATAAACTCATACGCGAGAAGCACACTGTTCCATTCGTATCCACCGTGCATACCGCCAACAAACAGAAGGCGTGTCTTTCCGGTTCCGTAGGTGTAGGCGTCAAGGCTTCGCCCCTGCACGGATATACCGATACTTTTGTGTATTGCTTCGTCTTTCTTTAACGTTTGCGTGGGGACTATCGGTACGTGGGGGGTTCGTGAAAATCCCAAAAAAACCAGCGCCCCACTACAAAGCAGAGCAAGGGCAAGAACGGCTATAACAACCTGCTTACTTCTGAAAAAATGCATGTGAAAAAATGTGGCGTCTCTTTCTCCTTTTTTCTCTGTCTCTTGTCTCCCGTCTAATCTCTACTGTCTATTTCCCGTAGTACTTCAGCACCGCTTCAATACCTTTTTGATTTTTTGCCCATTCCGTATCGGTGTGATTGGTGAGGAGGACACTCACGGCAGGAATGTTGTTCTTCGCAAGCCAGTTCACCATATCGCCGGTTGTCTCGTAGAAATCAAAGCTCTCGTGCGCGGGGTATCCAGACGCGTCCGCGAAGAGCTTGGTGAGGGTCTTTGTCTGTGCGGAAACGCCGTTGTGACAATTTGATGAGAACACACCTCCGGCAGCACTGTACCAGACAATCACTGCGGTGGGCTTTTGTGTCTCAACATACTGCTTTGTGGCCTGACTCTCCGGCTCGGAAAACGCACTTGCTCCTCCACTCACCGTCTTTGTCTGCCATACGCCTTTCGTCTGCCAGTCGCAATCAAAGTTGCGATTGAGGTCTACCGTGTTTCCGTTATAACGACCGGATATGACCACCTCATCCGACTTTGACACATCTGCGGGAGTAAACTTTCCAGTCGTGCCCACTACTTTCTTGAGTCCGTCGGGATTGAGGACGGGAATAACGGTTACCTTTACATTCGCGGGAATAATCGTGGGATTTGCTTTGAGATAGTCCATAAACTCATAAGCAACGAGCGCCGTGTTCCATTCGTATCCACCGTGGATACCGCCAACGAAAAGGAGTTCCGTAGTGCCGGTACCAAAATGGTAGGCGGTAATCGGATTTCCGCCAACCGAGGTGCCGATAACTGTCTCAGCTTTGTTCTCGGGGACAGAACTCTGCTCCATAGGCTTACCGATATCGCTTACTACTTCGGTTTTCTCCGGAACCGCGGGCGCATTTACCGGTGAACCCTTAAACAAAAAGTACACTCCGATAATCCCTATCACCACAACGAGTAGTATGATTAGTTTTTTCATATCCCCATTTTAGCACAAAAACAAGGTGACAACTACACATTGAAATGTGCTCATATATATGGCTCTGCAGAGGCTTACATCAAGCCATAGTCTTAGGCAGTTGTACTCATTGACTAGTTTTTCCCGTGTACTAGAATACCTCTACACTCTTCTTACAGAGCATTTATTATTAGGCGATAAAAAAATATATGGAAAACACGGGAAGTAAAGTGAAGGACGTTTCAATCATCGTACTCGTACTCGCAGTACTGGTGATGGGTGGATACCTTATTTCGAGCAAAACCGGTGGTGCCGAAAAAATGGCGAAGGTGGAACCGGCTAAGGTTGCCTCTGTGGCGACGGTGAATGGAACCGCCATTTTGAAGGACGTATTCGATACGCAACTCGCCGCAGCCGTTACCGCATACAAAGCACAAGGAGTTGACGTCACCGACGCTACCAAGCTTGCGACGATAAAAACAGAAGTGCTCACGAACCTTACCAACAACGAGCTGGTGAACCAAGCAATAGTGGCTGCCGGTATAAAGGCAACCCCCGAAGAAGTGGAGAAGCAGTTTCAAGCGCTCCTCACCCAAGCGGGAGGCGCGGACAAAATGAAGGAGGAACTCGCGAAGAGCAACCTTACTGAAGCACAACTCCGCGAAAATATCGCGAAACAAATTGCGACGCAAACCTATCTCCTCCAGAACATTGATACGAAATCAATAACGGTAACCGATGCAGAAATCGCAGCCTTCTATGCGGACTACAGCAAAGCACAGACCACGGCAGGGGCAAAGACGATACCGGCTCAGAAGGACATCTCTGTTCAAATCAAACAGCAAATCACCTTGAACAAACAGCAGGCACTGGTTAAGACGTTCGTTGACTCACTTCGCGCAAAGGCGAAAATTGAGACCACTATCTAGTGACTGGCGAGCATCTCGCAAAAAAACGCACCCCACCTGGGGTGCGTTTTTTATTCGGGCT
>Ga0209515_10006353_pt1 | contig 14785 bp, 17 predicted proteins | sample Subgroupgradi54m_FD_187454 | JGI IMG/M metagenome (GOLD analysis project Ga0209515, IMG submission 187454) | Subsurface groundwater microbial communities from S. Glens Falls, New York, USA - GMW60B uncontaminated upgradient, 5.4 m (SPAdes)... ...
CGGTGATTTCAAATCGATTACAGACATTTTAGGTGATAACATCCTAACATTTATAGAGTTACGAAAAACTCTCAGTCAAACGTTGGGACAGCAGTGATAATCAATAAAAGATATAATGTGCCGATATAATGGTGACTGTCAAATCAAGAAAGGCCTATAAAAAATGAGTGTAAAGTTTGTTGTTAATTTCAAGAAGCCTAAAAGAATAGAAACCCGCGAAGAAAACGGTTTCTATTTCAAAGATAACGGCGGGCCGATCGTTATCCTGATCCATGGCTTAACGGGTACCCCCAACGAAATGAGGTTCGTCGCCAATTTTTTGAATAAAAAGGGTTACAATATTGTATGCCCCAAATTGGCCAACCATGATCAACCCATTGAAATATTGAAAGATACAAAGTGGCAGGAATTCTACGAATCCGTACGAACCGCATTCCTCAAAGCAGATTCCGAAAACAACCATTCGCCCATCTTTGTCGCAGGTTTGTCGATGGGAGCACTTCTCGCTTTACTCTTGGCAGAAGAATTTCCAAACCGGATTTCAGGAGTCAGCTGCCTATCTCCAACTCTTTTCTATGATGGATGGAATGTCCCTTGGACTCGACATTTGCTCCATTTAGTGAACTGGAACCCTCTAAAAAACTTTTTTTATTTCAAAGAAGAAGCTCCCTACGGAATCAAAAATGAAACGATACGCCAGCGGATATACGACTACTACCAACAAGCTGATCTAAATGATTTAAGCCGTCTTTCAAAATATGGATACCCTTATTTTCCTGTTACCTTGCTCTGCGAACTCCAAAATCTGGTAAAACACCTAACCAAAAAATTGCCAAACGTTCACGTACCCGTCCAAATGCTGCAAGCCAAAAATGATGACGTAACGAGCGTTAAAAATTCGCAGTTCATTTATGACCGAATCAGCTCACAAGTAAAAGAGATTTTTCTATTGCACAATTCTTATCACGTCATCACTGCCGATGACGACCGGGAAACCGTGGCTGAAAAAATCGACGAATTTTTCAGTCGCGCCAAAAACCATTCCAAAGGAATCAACGCCGATGGTTCCCACTCACCCAATGTTCTCACAACGACCTGATATGTCTTTCTCACCAAACGGAAAACAGGCCATCGTGTTCTTCGATTTTGACAATACGATTACTCACTTTGACATTCTTGACGACATCATCGAACGCTTTTCAATAAATCGAGACTGGGTCCGCTTCGAAGACGATTGGTCCAACGGCAGGATCGGATCGAAAGAATGCCTCGAAGGCCAGCTCAAGTCTGTAAGGGTTACGAAGCAAACGTTATCAGAATATCTATCGACCATTGAACTTGATCCCTCCTTTGGTAAGCTCTTGAGCCTCTTCAAAAAAAATGGGATTGAGTTTGTAATTGTGAGCGACAGTTTTTCTTTCATTATTAAAGAAATCCTTCGGCACAATGGAATCAGAGGTGTTAAAGTATATGCCAACAACGTGAAATTCCGTGGCGATGAGCTGATCCCTTCGTTCCCTTATGCAAGCAAAGACTGCACCAGATGTGCCCACTGTAAGAAAAAACACGTTTTGGAACATAAGGACAAAAAAACCATTTACATCGGAGACGGCCTTTCCGATATATGTCCAGCGCAAGAATCAGATATGGTCTTCGCAAAAGAGAATCTTCTAGACCATCTGCGAAAGACTCAAACACCTTGCGTTGCATTTAGAAATCTAGGCGATGTTTACAGGTACTTCGGAACTTTAGATGGGACAAAACCAAAAGTCAAAAAAGTATTGGCTGCTGTTTGAAATACTTTATTTCCTCTGTAATCCCCTGTTTCCACTCTAAACTTCAAGCACAACCGCACAATTGTATTGGTAAAACCACGCGGATTTAAGTAGAATAACATTTGATATGATGTCTGGCTCAGATTTGACAACAAAAGTTGTCCGAAAAATTGAAGAAATCTCACCGGAAGAATGGAATCAAGCATTCCCTCAAGTGCTTGAAAACTACTACTTCTTTAAGACACTAGATGAGTCTAACTTCCATCAATTTTCTTTCTATTATATTCTCGTCTATGATCACAACAAGCTGCTAGGAGCTGCTTCCTGCTTTTTAATGAATTACCCGCTTGATACTACCGTTCAAGGACCGTTTAAATCATTCTCAACTGCAATCAAAAAAATCTTCCCTAAGGTATTCAATCTTAAGGCCTTGATCTGCGGCCTGCCAATGGGACCGGGCAGAATCGGCATTGCCGGAAAAGCAGACAAAGTGATCAAAACAATACTGGAATGCATGGAGCAGATTGCCAAACAAGAAAAAGCACCCGTTGTCGCTTTTAAGGATTTCGGCATTGATTACGCACATGTTTTGGAGCCACTTCAAGCAAGAGGATTCTCCAAGCTTGAAAGCATGCCAAATACAGAAATGGAAATTGAATTTTCAAGTTTTGAGCAATACCTCAAAACCCTAAGCCGTGCTTCAAGAGAAGGAATAAAAAGGAAATTCAAGAAGGTAGATGGACAAGTCAAGATCGACCTGGAAATCTCGAACGATCTCAACGGACCTCTGGAAGAAGTGCATGCGCTTTATCTACAAACTTTGGCAAGAAACGACGTGAATTTTGAAATTCTGCCAAAAGAATTCTTTCGAAATATTTCCAAGAATATGCCTGAGCAAACAAAATACTTTTTATGGCGCATTGACAATAAACTGGTCGCTTTTGCTTTCTGCCTTGTTTCGAACGATCATCTGATAGACTACTATCTGGGTTTCGACTATTCTGTTGCATATGACTACCATCTTTACTTTATTAGATTCCGCGACTTAATGAACTGGTGCATCCAAAACAAAATCAAAAGATACGAAATGGGCTCTACTAGCTACGAACCTAAAAAACGGCTTGGTTTTAACTTCATTCCGCTGTTCGTTTATGCAAAACACCGAAACCAATGGATCAATCCGTTATTCAAAATGGTGTGCCGATTCCTGGAGCCTGAGAATTTCGATCAAACCATCAAAAAAATGAAAAGGAAACATGAAGAGTAATTCGTTAACCCTGAAAGTATTTTTTTTAATTGTCACCACAGACCTGATGGATAGTGTAGCTCAACTTTTGATGAAAATGGGATTGACCGAAACCGGAATCGGGTTTGTCAATTTTTCAAATGTCACCAGCTTCCTAGCACGAAACGCATCTTCGCCATTGGTCTGGGTAGGGTTGGCATTTTACGCATTGACTTTCTTTGTTTGGATTATTGTCTTATGCCAGGTTGATTTAAGCATTGCTCTCCCCCTGGGAAGCACAAGTTACGTCCTCATTCCCGTCATCGCCACAATCTTTCTAAAGGAAAGCGTAAGCCCGCTCAGGTGGGTTGGTATTTTTCTGATCATCGCCGGAATCCACTTCGTATCAAAAAGCAAACAACAGATTCCTCCCATAACGCCCTAAAGTATGTTAATCAGAATTGGGCTTCTCGTTTTATTCGCTGAAACTTGGAATACGATAGGCCAAATCTTTTTCAAGAAGGCGACTTATCAACTAGAACTTCCAAGCCTGAAGGATGTAAAATCCTATTTGACCTTTATGAACCAAGTGCTTCGGATCCCGGCCATCTGGCTGGGCTTTGCTTCACTTGGCATTGGCATACTCCTTTGGCTGATGGCGCTCGCCCAAGGTGATTTAAGCTTTGTCTATCCCATAGGCAGTCTTCAGTATGTTTTAACGCTGATTGCAGCCAGAATATTCCTGCACGAAAAAATAGATGGCATGAAGTTCGTCGGCACTCTTTGTGTCGTTCTAGGAATTATTTTAATTGCGAAAAGTTAAGTGTTAGAAAAGCGTCATCCCGAATGACAGAGGCTTTGTAAAGGATATCTCCATTCAAGAACGAACTGGAAAAACCGATAAATCAAAGGTATGGAAACCACAAAAAACCTCCCAAAATCACGGATTCCTCAGATCAAGGTGGGTACTCCATTACCCTCTCCCGTCTTGGGTGATAAAAGCGCGCTTTCACAAAAAGCTAGAAGTGAAATTGTTGCTTTGATGGGGCATGATCCAAAACAGTTCTTGAAACAAGCATTTCTTGCCTGGAGTGTCATAGGGGTTGCCATAGCAGTTACTCTTCGAGCACACATGATGCTCCCCGTATATCTGCCTGCCATTTTCATTATCGCCACAAGACAAAACCTTCTGGGACTTCTTGTTCACGAACAAAGTCATTATCTAGGTTTCAGATCCAGAGGTGGAGAATTAGTCGCCAATTCGCTCTCAGCCTATCCCCTTTTGATTACGATTGATGATTACGCAAAAGTGCACTTATCCCATCATACTTTTTACTTCACGGAAAAAGATCCTGATTACCTCCGGAAACAAGGCAAAGAATGGACGTTTCCATTCAAACGGCAGGAACTTGTAAAACTTTTTCTGACTGATCTGATGGGAATAAATACTTGGAAAACACTCAAAGGCAAGAAAATGAAAGAAAATTATATCGGTAAGCGGAAAACGGCAACGCCTCAATGGATTCGAGCGCTTTTCTATGTCTCCATGACAGCCGTATTCACGCTCACCAAAGCCTGGAAATTATTTTTCTTCTTTTGGCTGATCCCGCTCACCACTTTATTCCAAATTTTCATCCGCTGGGGAGCGTTATGCGAACACAAGACAATTTGATCAGTCCAAAAATTAATGAATCCACGCCGCTCATCAAACTCAGATGGTGGGAGCAACTGTTGTTCCCCAATCTCAATTTCACTTTGCACATTTATCACCACTACTTCCCAGGAATTTCCTTTTCGAACCTTCCCAAGGTCCACCGGATTTTCCAGCGCGAACGGTTGGTGAATGAATTAAACGTGTTCCGCGGATACGGAATGTTTCTCAATTACCTATTCCGGAAAGAAAAACTAGCGGGCGAGAGGGTCTTGAGTAATTCTTTTTCCTCTGCTTTCATCAGACAAAATTAAGCACTGCGGATCGAACTTAACGATCCTCGTAGCAATCCGTTCAATAAAAGTAGCTTCATGAGTCACAATTAACATCGTCAGGCCAGCGTTCCCACACTCTCTTCCATTGGGGCTGAGCCAATATTATTGAGCTTTCAACAGGCTTAAGTTATTGCGCGCTCCCGGATGGCGAGGTTCAAACTGAAGTGTTTCCTCATACTCTTTGACTGCGTCAAAAATCTTTCCGTTCCGCTGGAGGGTAACGCCTAAATTAAAATGCACCCACGCTGATTTTGGATTCTTGTTCACAGTATCGCGCCATACGGTCTCCTCATCTCGATAAGCCAAAACACGCTGAACGGTCAAACTGCTAAGCACCAAGAGAATCGAAATCGTAGCAATGAATTTTAAGACCGAAGGCACAAAGGCTCTTCCAAGCTTTCGCCACAATTGCTCCCACGCAACTGCGAACAATGCGATTAAACTAATGCTTGGAAGATAGAGCCACCAATTAGCGACAAAGGAATAAGTAAAAAAACTAACGTTCAAAAAACCCAACGTAGGTGCTGCGTTAATCACAAAAACCAAAACCGCCGCAATGACTCCCTTTCCGACATTCTTCGATATCGATTTTGCGAAACCAATCGACAACAACACCACAAACAAAAATAATCCCAAAAATAAAAAGCCATGGGAGTTGCTTTCCCATTTGGGGTAAACGAGAGACAATTGAGCGGGCCAAAAAAGCTTCCCGATGTAAAAGCAAATGGCTTTCACTGCGATGGAGCATCGTTCCCAAAAAGTCCAAGCGAACCCGGTGCCTTTCGCCTCAATCCGAATTCGTTCAATCAGAATTGTCATCAGACCTATGACCAGAGATATCACAAAAATCGGGGCAAGCAAAAAAACATCACGCTTTTTAATTTGATCTCGCTTCCACCACAAAAGAATGAGCGCAACGAAAGGAAAGGTGCAGGCGATAGATTTGCTCAAAATAGAGCACAGAAAGAAAAGCAAAGTCAAACCATAAAATCGTTTTGATTGAACTTCGTTTGTCGAAACCTGATCCAAATTCCAAAAACGAATAGATGAAAGAACGGCTAACAAATAAAAAAACAAAGAAAGAACGTTCTTTCTTTCCGCAATCCAAGCGACAGACTCAACTTGAACAGGATGCCAAGCAAAAATAGCAGCAGCAAACCAAGCTCCTCGAATACCAAGTTTAGATAAAACCGCTCCGACCAAAACAGCATTTGCTGCGTGGAAAAGCACATTAACCAAATGGTAACCAAAGGGATTGAGTCCCCAAACATGATATTCAAACCAAAAAGTAGTGGGAGTAAGCGGGTAAACCTCTAAAGCAAACGGATCAAGCCAGATTTTTGCTAGTCCATGCCAGCTTTCGAGCGAGAGATTCCACGGAACCCAGATCCAGTCATCCCAAAAAAATCCGTTGTGGAAAGCAGGTGCATATACAACGAATGTTCCGAGAAAAATGAGGAAGGCAGTTAAGCTAACTTTTTTCGCTGGCATAAACAAAATACATTTGCTCCCTCCGCTTGGTTAAGGGTTCTCCTTCGATGCTTACCGGCTTCTTTGCTTGATACCAACTACACCTATGCTCAAGTAAGGATAGCCAAGCAGTTTGGTGAGCAGCCTATCAAAAATTTGGAGCGCTCTAAGTGGAAAAGTTACGAACCAAGCAAACTTTTCATGAACTCTACTCATAGGATCTTCGCTCGCTCTTGAGTGACATGGTTAGCGCGTTCAGAAGAAGAAATTCCAAAAGCTTTATTTCCAATTTTTGCTGCATACATAGTGTAAGCACCAGAACCACAACCTGCGTCAAGCGTTCGGAGAGGTCCTCGCGAAAGGTGACGCTTGAGCCAGATCCAGCGGTCAAAACTGCTGGGATCGCCGTGAAGGACCGTGGCTTTCCAACCAAGGATTCTTACAAGTAGGTTGTTCATTCTTTCTTCGCACTCTTAATCCCTGTAATCAAGCTTGATGACTATTTTTTTATTCTCACCCGCTGAAAGGGCCATCTTAGCGTTTTCAAATCGAGGAGCCCTAAGTGTTACTTTTTGGTCATTTGAAAAACCGACGCCTTCTTTAGGAAAACCCAGACGACTTCTGTCAACTAATCTATTGCCATTTGTATCATGCACGACAGAGACGGCGTATTCTCCAGGTGGGATCGTATCAAATACCACATCGGCAGTCTTCTGTCCCTCTTGCAACGGGACCCACTCAGTTTCATAAGCATGCTCTAGGTGAGTCGGATAACCCAATTTATGATTAAAGAGAGCCACGCCTATCTCCCCTTTCTGATCTTTAATCCCTTCCACGCGAACTTCAAGACTTGCAATTTCAACTTCTTGTGCCTGTGCTACGCTTAAAAAAATAATACTAAAAAGTGTCATCATGGATGTCATTCGAAACATAATTTTCCTCTCTTTCTTAACTGACCTTCGTCGTGGTGAACCATTGCTTCAAAGCGCTGCCGATAAGGACAGCACGAATAAGATGGGTGAGCGACGGGAATTGTTAGCGAAGCAATCCCCTGGGAAACCCGCAACCCCACGATCCACAATTTCGCTAAGTTGATTGACCAAAGTTTATCAACTTTGACCGAAGTTATCCAGAAATTTGAGGTTAGAATGAATTTGGAAGGAAATCAATTAACCATCTTTGACTGAGTTTTACCATCATTAGCCATCAAAAGTGCTACCCCTGAGGTACATTGAAAAAAATAAATAGGAAACTCAGGGGTTGTCCTAAACTTCCTACAAATTTTTCATTGGTGGTTTAGGGCTAACATTTTGTGCTAACAGTTTGATATCCGTCAGTTTGGAGAATATGTTTGACTAAAATCCCTTTTCGAGTGCAACTCGTCCGAAGCTTTCTTTATTACGGTTGAATCCAAAGGAATAACCTAATTTAATGGTGATTTCATGGGGAAGAGCAAACCATATTTGCGGAATCACTGAATCTTCGTGAGAATGGGTGTTATATCTCATTTCACAACCAAATCGTAACATGTGAGTAGTATTGTACCGAAATCCCCAAGCAGGCACGAAGGCTAGTTCTCCTGTTCTAAGAAAGATTTCTTCGGGAAGATTTAAGGTAAGATTGAGTCGTTTAAAGTCTTTAGAGAGGATAAGCCTGGGCTCAATCACAGGCTGTTGCCTTCCATGCTCGTCTCGCTGCGTGTTAGCTTCCAGGGAAACAGCCACATCAACAGGTTTTGTGCCTTCATCAAAGAAACGATACCGCGTTTCAAACCTTCCCGACTCAAAAATAGTCTTTTTGTCTCTCATATTCCTTATGGTTCCGCGACCATCGATCATCCAATGTTGAGTCAGCCCGTATTCAAGGGCAAAATTATGTCGTAGAAAACCAATATTTTTATCGGAATCCGTATTTGATTCATACCCAAAATCGAGCCAATACTCCGGTTCGACTTCTCCTTTTTCGAGAGTCTCGTAAACCAATGTTTCGTCAATATAATCCTCTCGATGTGCAAATAGGGGGTTGGAATAGCTACAAAGGAAAATTAAAAGAATGCCAATAAGGTTACGGAAATTTTTCATTGCTCTTATCCATGTGAAAAGAAAAAAGGCGTTACTGTTCTTGTTATTTTACAGCAACGCCTTTGGAAAGCAACTTCTCCCAGAACAGGAGAAACAAAAACGTTTACAGTTAGAGTGAAAATTGAGCTATGAAGCTGGTTGTTTCGTAAGTATCCCTTGTGGAAAATGTTTTTCAATAGCCCTAAGCGTTTCTTGAAGTTTAGCAAACTGCTCCTGCGTGTTGACCTTATCTCCCGCATCTCCATACTGATCGAGCAGGTCTGCAATTTTAGCGATCTCATCGACCAAAGTCTTTAACTCATCCCCATTAACAGGAGGAACGCTCTTTGATTTCTCGTAAAGAGCTTTTGAAAGATCTCGGATCATGAAAGCCGCTTCATGCACTTGACCAAGCTGATTTGTTTCGATAACCTGACTTAAATGCTCTTCATGGCTCTTGATTTCCTTCCAAATATCAGATACGTCGCCAGGCATGTCTTTAGAATCCATTTTCATTCCTTCGTGCTCTCCTTCGCGAGCAAAGGCCATTGTGCTGCCAAGGAGCATGGTGACGACAAGCGCTAAAAAAATCTTTGAACTTTTCTTCATGGTATTTCCCCCTGTGCTTAATTTATTGATGCTGAGAGTGATCGGTTATGTTCTGTATCGCTATTTTCTTTTTCCCTACCCCTACTCCTTTCAAATAAACTAACCTTCCGCCAAAATCTGCCTGCTGGGCGATGATGGCCGCCAACAAAATCATTCCAATAAGAAAAGCCCAGCGCCCTTTGGAAGGAATATTGGATTTGGAAACAAGCAGCCACAACGAAAAAATAAAACTTAAAACCAATATTCCGATCCCAAGGTACTGGTGAGGTATCATGATCAAATGTGCTTCTTCATCGTGCCAAACGCTATTTGCCGCTTTCAGCCCTGTCCATACGGCGACGGCAGCGCTTGCAGTTCCGAAATATAGGAGCCATTTGCCTGCGAAAAAGAAGTTTTCCTTTTTTAGAACAGTTCCCAACACATAAAACAGGATTGAAAACGTCAGAAGCGCAATGGGAAAATGGACAATGACGGGGTGTGGATTTTGCAAGTCGCTCATCCCTGTCAATCCCCACCTGACATGAATTGGAACATTTGAAGTGTGCTCATGCCCGGCATGTGCCCAAACGGCACCCGAAAACACCATGAAAAACAAAAACATATTAGTTATCTTTTTCATTTTTTCTCCTCCTTCTTTTCAGCAGGCTGAGCCTTTAAAGTCATTCCACAATTGGGGCATTTGCCAGGTTTATACTGACGAACTTCCGGATGCATTGGACAACTGTAAACGATGCGCTTTTCGGCTGCGTTCTGGAGCTGAGCAGGAGGGCCATCTTTATAGATCGACTCTGCCACAGTGCCCGGCGGATTGGGGTACCAGCTTGCCTTTGCCTCCTCAACGCTTTTGAAATCATCTCGGACTTTGAAAATTGTGAACATCCCACCCATGCCGACTTTTCCAAAAGGGCCGTCACCGGCCATCATGGGAAGCGTATTTTCAGGCCCCTTCATATGCTGCGCGTGCTCGGCATGCTCCCCCATTCCCTTTTCTCCCATGGCCATATACCCAGGCATCAATTTTTGGATTTGTTCTTCAATACCATCCTGATTCACACCAAGCACATTGGGAATGTCGTGCCCCATGGCATTCATGGGATGATGTCGTAAGTGACAATGCAGAGCCCAATCTCCAGGCTTGGCAATGAATTCAACATCCCGCGTTTGACCCGGCCCAATCGCCACGGTTGTTTCAGGCGATTGGGCAGTTTCCGGAATATCTCCGCCATCGGTCGCAACAACTTTAAAAGAATGGCCATGCAGGTGAATGGCATGGAACTCCTGCCCCACATGCCCAAACCGGATGCGAACTCGCTCACCTTTTTTTGCTACGAGCGGATCAGTTCCTGGATAAGCACGGCTGTTAAAGGTGAATATATTAAAATCGGTCATGATGTTCGGATTAGGGGTCATGGTTCCGGGATCGACGAACCACTCATTCAGAAAAATCGCGTAGTCACGATCAATCTTGTACGGCGCTTTCTTGGGATGGATGATAAAAAAACCCATCGTCCCAAGTCCCATTTGCACCATTTCGTCTCCGTGGGAGTGATACATGAAAGTTCCGTGTTGCGTGAGTGTAAATTCATAAAGAAAAGTATCGCCGGGAGGAATGCCACGCTGCGTAAGTCCTTGCACCCCATCCATCCCGTTCGGAAGGAAAATGCCATGCCAATGCACGGCGGTTTCTTCAGGCAGATGGTTCGTAACATAGATTTTCACATGGTCGCCTTCAACCGCTTCAAGGGTCGGGCCAGGAGTCTCGCCGTTATAACACCAGGCATTGATCACCATTCCTGGAGCGATCTCATGTTTGCAAACTTCCACGGTCAGGCGGAAAACTTTTGCGCCTTTCTCCATAGTCCAAGCAAGTGTCGTTCCATTCGGCGTCACGACAGGCGTGTAATCCGGATTTACAGCATTCGCTTCAGGATGAAAAATCAAACCCAAAAATACAATAGGAACCGCAAATACCACTAAAAAAATAAAAGTGACTAATAGAATGCGTTGGTTAGTCTTGTTCATGATTCATGTCCTCCATGATGATGCTCATGCCCCATCATTGTTATAGGCTGCTCTACCGGCTGAGTTTTTACAGGTGCTGGTTCTGACTTTGATTTAATGTCCGGAAGCTTTTCTCCAGTTGCTCGTTCAAGGTCAGCACGAGCTATCCAGTATTCTTTTAAACTTTCAATATAAGCACGCTGCGCAAGTATTTCATTCTGCTTTGCAAGGAGAAGCTGATACACCCCTTGAAGCATGAAATTATATCGTTGTAGGGTTAACTCTATGACCTTTGTGCGGCCCGGAATGATTTTGTCACGATAACGTTCGGTAATGTTACGTGCTAGCAACATACGGTTTCGTGCATCTCGCACTTCAGAAAGCACCTGGATTTCAAAAGCTTGAACTCCAAATTGGCTTTGCTTCAGCCGGGCTTTGGTCCGTGCCGATTGAGCTTGCTGCCAATCAAATATCGGGACATCCAATCCCCACTCCGGGCCAATCACTTTTTTCCCATCGGTATCTTTTTCCCCATTAATCCCAACCTCTGAATTTCGAATAATACCGATACGGGTTGCGAGCAAACTTCTTCTGAAAATCTCAACCTGTTTTTGTACGGCGGCCAGATCAAGGCGACGTGATAACGCGAATTTCTCTAAATCTTCCAGCTTTGGTTCCTCCATAGGAAGGTCAGGAAGCTCTCTGGAAATCCGCAAGTTTTCATTTTCCTTTAATCCCAAAAGCCGTGTTAAAGGTTCCCGCTGTGTGAGGACTGCAGCCTCGCTTTGCATTAAGTCTAACTTCGCTTGCTCATAGGCGGCTTGTTCATTAGAGAAATCAAGTGCTTTTAAAGTGCCTGCCTTTAACTGGCGTTCCGCAAGTTCCGAAGCTGCTTCAGAGGCTTGAAATACATTCTCCTGTAAAACCTTTACCTGTTCTGCGGCCTGCAAGTTGTAATAAGCTGTTTTCACTTCGGCAATAACACTTAGCACTGCGTCACTTACCCGAAGCTTTGCCTTCTCAAATTCCCGAGAAGCAACTCTTCTGCGAAGCGGCAAATAGAGAAGATCGAGAACATCCTCGGATATAGAAAATTCCGTGTTGGTTTCACCTTCTCCTTTTGGAAACCGGGTAAACATATGAAAATTGGGATTCTTCAAAAGTCCCGCTTGAAGGAGATCCGATTTTGCAATTCCAAGTTCCTGAAAGGTAGCTTGAAGCTCTGGATTATTGAAAAGTGCAATTCTAACTGCGTTATCAATTGTTAATTCCCCTTCTAAAAGCGTCTGCATTGTTTGAGAAAGCTCTTTTTCAAAGCGTTTATCCCTTTTTTCCAAATTGATTCCGCTTCTTTCTTGAACAGTCTTCTGTACATCACCAAATCCAGGATGCTTTGAAAGCGAGACACATCCGGAAAACGGTAGAATCAGGCTCATTAAAACCAAGGGTATAAATCGTTTGTTTTTCATAACGTTGCCCACAAGTTAAGGTAAATGGAATTAAAAGGGAAAAAGAGGATTCCTTCGGCGGCCCGTAGGCACACCAAAAGAATCAGAGAGAATCAAATGCGAAGGACTTGCAAAAAAGGAGGATTTGGAGAAAAAAGCCTGCCTGGCGGACCGGTTCCGTGCAGAAAAGAAAGAGGTAATGGGGAATGGTTTGAATCAACTATGGCAACAACTCCTGTTAAGAACGACCGAAAAGAAACTTTTGATAGCGATGATGAATGCGAAGACATATCAAGAGAAGCTTGCTGCATCAGATCTGCGAGAATCTCTGGATGTTCGCATTCCTGATGAGAATGATTTGAACCGGTTTGATGGGCGTGACGGCCATGATGATCATGGTGCGCTTGAGAATGATGTGAGATGGGATTAAAAACCGGCAAATCCAAACAACAGCAAAATCCAACCGCTATCAGCACGGCATAAAGAATCAATATTCCGAATGTGACGATTTTGCTATACCTATTCATTGGTTGACATCTTATTGCAGTCTGGGAATCTAGGCAAGCAGATTTTGATTAGGGTGGCGGCGAGCAATAAAGATTCACTCATACACCTATTTCTTTATTCAAAAATAAAAAAGCGCTGCTGTGGGGTATGTACAGCAACGTTTTTCTAGCAACTTCCCCCGCGGCTGGGCTCGAATCCACAATTTCGCTAAGTTCGTTCGCCATATTTAAACATCTTTGACCTTCAAAAGTGCTAACCCTCTGACGAGGGCTGCGCTTTGCTTGGGTCGCTGCGACTACATTTTGTGCGAACACATCAAACCCATGTCACATATCTTTAGCGGTTTCGTTCAAGCGAGGAAAATGCTTTTCCGAAACTGACAAGATTGTTTTTACCCATTTCTTTGGGAGCGTTCTTAAAATCGATTTAATCCGACTTACTTCATTCGGCCGTGTAAAAAGAAAATCTAAGAGATTGGTTGCCGCCTCTAAATCTTTATCCCTTTTTACAGCGTCTTTTCTCCTGCTTGATACGATCAACTTATGAAGTGCATAAATAGCCGGTTCCGGCACTTTTACATGAAGTTCGTCATCCGATATGATCCTTGGATAGTCCATAAGCAAATTAAGATAACGAAGACTTTGAGCTTTGATATTCAATTTTTCTATAGTCTTTGGTTTATCACTTCCCCTCCCTAATTCTGGAATCAAGAACTCGACTCTTAAATCAGGATGATCATAAACAACAAGTCCCGTTGAGCGGTTAAAAGTCGGAATGAAACCCATTTGTTTAAGTATTTCCGGAACATCTACTTCTTTCGATATTTTCTTATTCGCCGGCACCAGAAAATCTAAATCCATCGTTCTTACACGTTGAATTTGAGCACTCTTATCAAATTCGATTTGATAAAAATAGAGGCACCAGCTCCCTATCAGCATGATGTCCTGTAATATGCCTTGCGCTTGAAACTTTAAAAGCACTTGCCTGAAAATCTTAAATTGTTCTTTTACGTCCATGAATCATTTGTAAAACTCGTTTTTGATTTCGTCTCACTGCTCGCAATTGCTTCTCATATTTCTGCCTAAGTTCGATTTGCTCTCGTAAATGTTTATGTTGAGCTTCTGAAAACCGACTTAAATATTTCCGCAGAACCACATTCCCCTTCCGGTAGACAAGATATGCATAAAGAATGCCCTTTATTTTCTTTTTTTGGAAACTGCCTTTTGGGAGTTTACGGACTTCTCGCAGATAGCTCTTTTCAGCTTCTTTGAGCCTTGCCAATTCTTCTTTAAGAACACCTTCTAAAACAATTGCGGGCGTTTTCATAGTTAACCAACATTTTCATTTAAAGAGTATCATGTTGGTTAACCGCTTGTCAATGAGTTAACCAACATTAACTCGCATATTGCATTCTGTTGGTTAATTACAATATGAATGCGGGGACGGCTTTGGGAAGGCTCATCGCCTTTACACTTAGTCATCAAAAGTGCTACCCCTGAGGTACATTTAAAAAATAAATAGGAAACTCAGAGGTTGTCCTAAGCTTCCTATAAATTTTTCATTGGTGGTTTAGGGCTAACATTTTGTGCTAACAGTCTTGGACGACTTTCGGTAAAATGAAAAAGGTGGTCTCCCCGAGGAATGATCCTCGCTGAGCTCTGAATGTTTCTAAAAACAGAAACATTCGGCTATATCATAGTGAAG
>Ga0209515_10006354_pt1 | contig 14783 bp, 9 predicted proteins | sample Subgroupgradi54m_FD_187454 | JGI IMG/M metagenome (GOLD analysis project Ga0209515, IMG submission 187454) | Subsurface groundwater microbial communities from S. Glens Falls, New York, USA - GMW60B uncontaminated upgradient, 5.4 m (SPAdes)... ...
TTCTTTGGTAATACCAAATATTGCTTCGGCAGCGGCATTCCAATGAGTCACTACGTTATTTGAATTCACACCAATTAAAATAGATGTGATTGAAGATAAAATAAGTTCCGTTTCCTGGCGAGCTTTCCGAAGTTCTTCCACAACACGATTATGTTCAGCGATTAGATTTGAAGTTGAATAATTTTCCTCGCTGCTCACTTCTTGAAATTTGTCTTCAATGCCATTATTTTTTATCATTCTAGCAGCAGCATGAAGTGTGTAACCCTTTTCTAGAAGCATCCTCATTTTCCCTAAAATCGTGAGATCATGAATCGTAAAACGGCGAAACTGTCTGATGCCGTATTTTTGGGTTTTCGGCGTCACAACGTGCAAAATGTCAACCCAATGGTAGAGTTGACGAAGGGAAATCTTCACCGTCTTTGACGCTTCAATACTCCCGTAAAGCCTCCCGCTATTGGGTCCCATGGCTATGATTTCTTACCTTCCTGTTTTACGTTGACGGTCAACATTCATGTTAAACCGTATAAAAATAAAAAAAGCCCTCACTTTGTTTCCAAAGTTGGGCTTTATCTAATCTTAATCTTCTTTGTTTTCGGCAACTCAGCCACCATACCCTTTCAGGGTTTAGGCCTGTTTAGTTTTGCCAGCACAACGATATTTTCATCATTGTGCGGTCCCGCTTTTTGGGACGTCCCCAAGTTTCCTTGGGTTTGCCTTTTCGAACAAGGTTTAATCTTCTATTTAAATATTACCACATAATCCTTAAACGTCAAATTTAGCCCGCTAAAATATTAGAAGTTCAGCTTTTAGGCGAAATTCTACAGAAACTGAAGAGGACTGTTAACTGCTACAAACCTAACTTTTTAAGAAATCACCGTGGGATATTTTGTGGAGGGTTGCTTTTTTCTCTTTTCCTCATACAACACTTCGTCAGCTTCCGCCATCAATTGATCAATTGAAAATGCTTCATTGGGATTAAAACATGAAACACCTACGCTGAGCGACATTTTGTAACCGTTGTTCTTCTGCTGGTTGGCACTGTCCAAATTTTTCTGCAAACGGGATAACAAACCTTGGGTGCTGCTTTCAAAGGCTTCTACCGCAAGAACAACAAATTCATCTCCCCCAACCCGAGCAATCACATCGGAAGTGCGGAAAGTGGCTTTTAAAATTTCCGCTACTTGAAATAGCGCTCGATCTCCTTCTAAATGTCCAAAAGTATCATTAATCACTTTCAGGCCGTCTAAATCTGCCAGAAAAATTAGAAATTTATTTTTCATTCTCTTGGCTAATTTCATCTGTTGATCTGCAAGCGTCAAAAATCCGCGCCGGTTATAAAGACCTGTAAGTTGGTCAAGAAACGCTAAGGCAGATAATTCCAATTGCATGCGATGGCGTTCAATAGAATAACGAATAACCCGAGCAAGCATTCTGCTATCTATCTGATCCTTCACCAAATAATCCTGAGCGCCTCTACGCACGGCTTCGATCGCTATCGTCTCATCATCCACGCTTGTCAAAATGATAAACGGAACCGCCGGTGCATGCGCTTGAAGTTTGATCAGCGTACTGAGTCCGCGGCTGTCTGGCAAAGAGAGATCTAGTAAAATGACATCTACTTTTTCTTTTTTGAGATATTCTAATCCCGTTTTGAATGTATCAACCCAGCTCACATTAAAATAAAAATTTTTATCTGCACTTAAACTTTTCTGAATTGAATCGGCATAAGCAGTATCACGCTCAATCACTAATAACTTAATTGTTTGCTGGCTCATTTATTTCCCTTCTTAATAAATATAATATTTTGTTTATTAACGTCATAATTGCCTTTGAAGTAAAGCCTTCATAAGACCGGCTTGGCTTGGCCTAACTGGCTTTTCTTCTGTGTTTGGAATGATTGTTTAAATGTTTACTTTCCGCCAATTTATAAGGAAATGGAAATGCAGGAGAAAGTGAAAGACCTTCTTGGACTAACTTTGAAAAGTCATCTGGCGGAACAGGTCTGCTGAAAAGATACCCCTGGATTTCGTGGCAACCTAACGAGCGTAAAAAAACCAGCTGCTCCGGGGTTTCCACACCTTCAGCAGTCACCTTAAGGTGTAAACTATGAGCTAACGCAATAATGGCCTTAATAATTGCGGCATCGTAAGAATTAAAAATAACATCCCGCACAAAAGACCTGTCAATTTTTAAAATTTGAAAAGGAGAATGCCTTAAGTAAGTCAGCCAGGAATACCCCGTACCAAAATCATCCAAACAGGCCTGAGTACCGATTTCGTTCAATTTCTTAAGAACTTCACCTATTTCATTTGGATTTTCCATAATAATGTTTTCGGTAAGCTCCAACTTCAGAAAACGAGGATCCAAATTTGCCTCTTTCAGCGTTTGTTTGATTGTCGAAGAAAAATTCTTTTCCTTAAGCTGAAGCATTGACAAATTCACGGACACATATAAAGGCGGCAAACCCTTCTCCTGCCATATTTTATTTTGAACGCAAGCCGTTTTTAAAATCCAATCACCAAGAGGAACGATTAGTCCTGTTTCTTCCGCCTGAGAAATAAATTCGTTGGGAGCAAGTAAACCGCGCTTTGGATGCTGCCAACGCACAAGAGCTTCACAACCGGCAATTTTTCCGGTTTCAAGAGATACGATTGGTTGGTAGTGAATTCGAAACTCTTGTTGTTCAATGGCACGCCTGAGCTCAGCCTCCATATTTAAAGTCTGCATAACTTGTGAATGCATGTTCTGGTCATAAACGGAGTAATGTCCTTTGTGAAGGGTTTTGGCATGATGCATTGCCGTATCGGCATCGCGTAAAATATCTTCAGGATGTTCATATTCCTGTACATTTAAGGCAATGCCGACGCTTGTCGTGACAAATATCTCGTGTCCATCTAATTTGAAGGGTAACGCCAATTCATTTCGAATGCGGTTGGCCACAGAAACAGAATTGCTTCCATTTTGTCCATCTTCAAGAAGAATGGCAAAAACATCTCCGCCGATACGCGCAATTGTTTCGCTCTCACCGACGCACTTTTCGATTCTGTGTGCGATTCCAATGAGCAGATCATTTCCCAAGGAATGCCCGAGGCTATCATTGATCACTTTGAAACGATCAACATCCAAACAAAGTACGGCAAAAAAATAATTTGGATATCGCTTGGATCTCTCCAGTGCCTGTCCCAAACGTTCTAGAAACAAAGTACGATTGGGGAACTCTGTTAAAATATCAAAAAGTGCATTGTGCGAAAGCTGTTCTTCCACCTTTTTACGTTCCTTGATTTCCATTTTCAAAATATCGTTAGCGCTTGCCAACTCTTGAGTTCGCTCCTGAACTCGTTCTTCCAAATTATCATGTGCGCTACGAAGCGCTTCCTCAGCCCGTTTGCGTTTCTTATCCAAGCGATAAAGCAATCCGGCAGTCCACCAAATTAAAAAACCACTGGCTACAATACTGACCAAAACAACAAGTACAAAACCACATTCATTACCATAAAACCCTGCCCGCTGACCCGACAATCTCAAGGCTCCCAATAAGAGCGGAACGGCGACAGAAATAGGGTATAGACGGCGAGCAACAACGCCTCCCAAACTATCGCTGGTAACCACTGTCATAAACCCGTGAGTTGGGTCAACGAATAAAACACCAATACAAAAAATTCCAAACAATAATGATGCATGCAACGACATTTCTGTATAGGAAAAAGGCCCATAAAGCGGCTCGATTCCATAAACATAGCCAATTAAAGCCATTAATGAGACGGGGGCCACCATCAGAACAATCGCTTGAGGCAACCGGACATCAATGCGGCGATCCTTCAACAAAATCAAAGAAACGCCAAGCGCCATAAAACTGAACGCTGTCAGAGGACCCATTCGGCCCGGATGCGACGTTCCTATGGCATTGATCTCTTCCTTAAACAGCAGTTGGTCAATCCTTAAATTCCATCCGAAAACATCCTGGCTCAAGGTAAGAACTCCGATGAAAAAAGCAACAAGAGCGCATAGTTGAACTATCTGTTGTTTAACCCGGCCTACTTTTTTATCTAATAAAAACCACAGAGAAACACCTAAAAAAATAAAAGCGACAGCGGTATTGGCTTTCATACTTACAAATTCTTGAAAAACGCTTTTTAAAATGACGATGTTAAACATCCAACCGACTAAAACAAGTAACCCGGTGAGTATTGTTAAAAGACTTACTGCTTTTGAAAAAAGTTTTGGTGGGATATTGAATAGATGGGGATTCCGAAGAAGGGTCATGATGAAACCCCAAAATAAAATTTAAGTTCAATTGGTCCGAAAAATAAAAAAAGCCCGCTCCTTTTATCTGAAGTATCGGGCTTAAAACGATTCCCTGTCTTCGACAACTCAGCCACCCTACCCTTCTTGGGCTTAGGCCTTAGCTTTGCGTCCCCAAGTTTCCTAGGGTTTGCCCTTTCGAACAGCTTATGATCTACCTCTTAAAATGTACCACATTTTTCACAATTTTCAAAAGAGACTTAAGGAGAAAAAAGAGGAGGTGTAAGTCTAGATACTGTAAGAGGTAAGACTTTCCAAAAACAGCACTTTCAACATTAAATTAACACGGAATCAGTCTCAACCATTGCTGATTATGCAGCTTTTTTTATGATTTGTTTCTGTTTTTGCAATTGTGGAAATTGAGATACAGCATCGACGGGTCTTCCCCAGAAAAACCCTTGGCCATATTTGATTGGAAGTTGCTTCAATACATTAAGATCCTCTTGGGTTTCAACTCCTTCTACCACTACTTCAGCGCCCAAACTTTCAGTCACCTTCAGAATACGAATTAGAGAACTCATGAGTGTTTTATCCTTAGAAATACCCATGACACATTTTTTATCAATTTTCACAAGATCAGGCTCCAGTAAAATGAGACTCTCTAAGCAACTTCGTCCAAAACCAACGTCGTCAATCGCAATAGAAACGCCAGCTTGTTTGAATGCCTTCACCGCTTCCATCAGATATGAAGGATCCCCAATAATTTGTTGCTCACTTATTTCGATGCAGTATCTTTTTCTCGTAGTGCCCGTTGGAAGTCCTTCGAGTAAGTGTTCCACTGGAATGTTAATGAGTGTAGATGGAAAAAGATTTAAATGACAACGGAAACCTTCCGGAAAAGAAGCTCCGACAGCCACGCAAGCTTCGAAGCAACGATGATCTACCAGCGTAAGAATGTTGTGTTCCAAACAAAAGCGAAAAAAGTCATCTGGCGCTTCAAAACCCCCAATGTGGAAATGGCTCAACAGTTCATATCCTGCTTTTTGACCATCTTTAAGGTTGATAATTGGCTCTACTAAAACTTGGAATCCATTGTCGTGGCGAAGCGTTTTGAAAATGTCTGATAAGGTATGAGAACTCCCTTCGGAAAAATATTTCGTACCTCGACGTTCGTAGGATACTTTGTTCTTTCCCTCTTCTTTGCTCTGCCTAAGGGCCAAATGCGTCTTTGCCAATAATTCATCAATGGATGGGGTAGATTGCAAAACAGAAGCAACGCCGACACTTCCGGTAACGACAATACGATTCCCTGACGACGTTGAAATCAGCGATTGCGATATCGCAAGCCGCACTCTTTCTGCTGCACGCATTCCTTCAGCTAACCGCGTTTGAGGAAGAATCATCATAAACTCATCCCCACCGATCCTGGCAAGATAATCCGTAACGCGCAATGTCTCTTTGAGCCTTTGCGCTAACTCTTTGAGCACCACATCTCCCACAGCATGACCAAGCGTATCATTGATTTGTTTGAAATTATCAAGGTCCACCAGCAAAACAATAATGCTTGAGCCCTCCCGCTTTGCCCGTTGAATTTCACGAGATAAAGCATCCTGGAGACCGCGCCTATTGAGAAGTTCCGTCAGAGGGTCAAGCAGAGCAAGGTTTTCAAGGCGGGTATTGGCTAAGGCTAACTCCCTTTTAATTTGATGGCGCTCAATCGCATATCTTAAAATTCGAGATAGAACTTTTGTGTCTACTTGCCCTTTAAGCAGATATTCTTCAGCGCCTTTGCGTAGGCTTTCAAGCGCAAAAGATTCATCATAGGTTCCTGTTAAAATGACGATTGGAATTGTCGGGGCCTGTGAATTTAACTTCTCAAAAGTATCAAGCCCTTTACTGTCCGGTAAAGAAAGGTCGCCCATAATAACATCAATGCCGTCCTGCTGAAGACGTTCAAGAGCTTTTTCGAGAGTATTTACCCAATGAATTCTGAAAGAGGGACTTTTCTCTTCGCTCAGTCTCTCTCTGAGCAAATCTGCATATCCTGGATCATCTTCCACCATCAAAAGATTTATTGTTTTGTCCATTAACCTTTTCCCTGACCCTTCATTTAGAAACAGTCCATAGGCGGAAATGCACACTATGACCTTTTCAAAAAGTCTAACTCCTATAAACAGAGCTTTCAACACAGTTAAAGTAAATAAAATAATTAAAAAAGTTGAATTTTTAATCAAAATGATCAATTTGCACATATATTCTATTTCAAATCGAAAAGACTAATAGGGTGATATTGTAACTTACTATATCTAAATAACTTACAATGAGCAGCTATCGGCCACAGCCTGGGATTCTAAAATCCAAAGGAAGGATTGACTTTTCTGGTCCTATCAGCTAATATTTGCCCGTTTTACCGTGTAGGAGGTGTAACCCGGAATAATCCCAAGGACTTAACGATCCTTACGTCATTTCAAGCATTTTTGAGAAATGATGGGTAGCAGGCAGAAGACAGCAAGTTAACTTCTCCTGACGTTGGAAGAATTTTAGAAGCCTTTTAATTTTGAGTTGTGATCTTCGCTATGGAAAGCGAAGGTTGCCGCTTAAATTTAAAAGGCATTTTTTTGAGTAGCAATTAAAAGTTTAAAAATACTATTGAAAGGGGGTGAAATATATGAAAAAAATGCAACTCGTTTTGGCAGTTTTGCTCGCCACCTTCGTACTTTACCAAGGGGCAGCTTATGCAAACACGGTGTTGGGGAAAGTGGTTAGCGCAGATGCAGTAGCTAACACCTTAACCTTAAGCCAAAAAGATGCCGTAACAGGTGCTGATACGAACGTAGTGGTTTCAGTGAAAGCTACAACTACTTACTCCGGCGTCAGTGCTTTGGTAGATCTTAAGGCAGGCGATGAAGTTTCGGTTGAAGCTAAAGAAGATGCGGCAACCAAAAGTTGGGTCGCTAGCTCCGTAACAAAAGCTGAGGCAGTGCCTGCGGCTCCAGCAGCTCCTGCTCCTGCTGCTATGTAACAAAAGGTCGCCTAATTTTCTCAAAAAGCGGGAAAAGCTGCTGTGGGTGAACTTCGTGGAAAGTTTCATGAAGCGGGCTACTCTCGGGCCCGAACCCGTAACTAATTCCGCAGGCGTTCGAGAGAGCACTCATAACTAAGAGGCCAGTCATTCCGACTGGCCTCTTATCTTTTTAAGATTAATTGGTTAATGCGATTTGGGATAAACAAGCGAAGCTGCAATAGAAAAAACCAAGATACCTACCACAAGACTTAAAGCAATATGAATGGGAACAATGAAAAAATAGGAAAGTACCATTTTTAGACCGATAAAAGTAAGAATGACCGAAAGACCGTAACTTAAGAAATGAAACCGCTTGATCATTCCTGCGAGGGCAAAGTAAAGCGCTCTAAGTCCTAAAATGGCAAAAATATTGGACGTATAAACGATAAATGGATCCAACGTAACCCCAAAAACCGCCGGGATAGAATCCACTGCGAAAATCAAATCTGTTGTTTCAATAACAATGAGCACGACTAAAAGCGGAGTTGCAAGATATTGCCCTGCTCTTTTTACAAAAAATCTATCGCCCTCATAGTCCTTCGTCACAGGGACAAATTTTCTAAAAAGTTTAAGGACAGGATTTTTCTCAGGCTCCATTTCTTTTTTAGGAGCAGAAAACATTTTAATTCCCGTCCAAACCAAAACTCCTCCAAAAACATAAATCAACCAATGAAATCGATGAATCAACGTCAAACCCGTTAAAATAAATACCGCACGCAGAACAATAGCCCCGAGAATACCACACACTAATGCTTTTCTTTGAACAAAGGGAGGAACTGAAAAATAGGAAAAAATCATGAGAAAAACAAAAATATTATCAACGCTTAAAGATTCTTCTATTAAATATCCCGTCAGAAATTCAAGAGCCGGGCGTGGCCCTCGTATCAGATAGATCCCAAGATTAAAAAGAAGCGCCAAGCTGATCCAAAATCCCATGAGCAGAAGGGATTCTTTGACTTTGATCTCATGAGATTTGCGCTGAAAAACGCCAAGATCAACAACTAACATGATCAAAATAAAAATAATAAAACCAACCCACGCGAATACTTCCTTACCCATCAGCTTTTTCCTTTATTTTAAATTGCATAAGCGCCGGATAACGGGCTAATGCTGACTCTAAAATCCTGCGAATAAGCTGACTATAACTTAGACCTACTTTTTGGGCAAGGATAACCAGATCCCCCGATTCTGGAGAAAGCCCAGGCAAGGGATTTACTTCTAAAAAATAAATTTTCCCTTCTTGATCCATCCGAAAATCAAACCGAGCAACATCTCTTAAACGCAATACTTTAAAAAGTTGAAGAGCAGCATCTTGAATTTGCCTCGCTTCTTCAGGTTTTAAGTTTGGTGGGTGTTGATATTGGACTTGCTCTTTCCAATTCCGCTTCACTTCAAGAGAATAACAAAAATCTTTTCGGTTAGGATCAGAAAATGAAATCTCCATCACCCCGATTACTTCGGGCGGTTTATGGCCAATAATTCCCACTGTAAATTCTCTGCCTGAAATAAATTTCTCGACCAAAATTGGTTCTTTCGGGTAACTTTCCAATAAACGCTCGACTTCCCGTTTCAGTTCAGAACAAGTTGTGACGCGGGAAGAAGTTCGGATCCCAATGGAAGAGCCTTGCCAAAGCGGTTTCACAAAAAAAGGAAAATGGTCCGGCACAAACAATAGATCTTCTTTTTCTTCCAGAATCCAAAACTCGGGAGTTGGAATGTCGAGTGAAATAGCAATTCGCTTCGCAAGGGCCTTATCCAATGTCATGGCAAGGCCAAGCGGATCGGAACCTGAATAAGGAACGCTGCTCAGTTCCAAAAGCGCCGGAATATGGGCTTCCCGATTTCGGCCTTTAAATCCTTCTGCGATATTAAAAACAAATTCGATCTTGAGGCGTTTGATCTTTTCGATTACCGCTAAATCGCCTCCCAAAAGATGGACCTCATGGCCTTCTTGGGATAAAACATGTTGAATGGCTTCGATCGTTTCCGGAAGATCAAATTCTTCTGCCGCATCTTCAGGAAGTGAAGCATGCGAGGTGGGCAAAATATCACTTTTCAAATTATATGTAATTCCGATACGCACGAAAAAAGATTATGCTTTCCTGGTTTGACCGTTTTTAACATTTGCCGAAACTTGGTTCCGCTGGCCATGGTAGTGTTTTTCAGAAGTAAAAACAGGAAGGTTTCCGTGGTATTTTTTACGCCGGTTTAGTCGTTCATTCCCGCGAAACAAGCGTTTTCTCTCAGAAGTTTCCTCAGACTTTTCCTTAGGAATTGGGTTTTTATATTCAAATACAAATCCTTCATAGTTTCTTAAAATCACGCCGTCTTTTGTCTCATCCAGAAGATAGTTTGGACTGATCGGAATCTTTCCGCCGCCTCCGGGAGCATCGATGACAAACTGAGGAACGGCAAAACCAGTTGTATGACCACGCAAACCTTCTATGATTTCAAGCCCTTTCCAAATAGAGGTTCTTAAATGTTCAGTGCCTCTCACGGGATCACTTTGATACAAATAATAGGGGCGGACTCCAATTTTCAAAAGTTCATGGCATAGCGAACGCATCACGGGAAGGCTGTCATTGACTCCTTTCAAAAGAACGCTTTGGTTGTTCATAGGCATTCCGCCGCGCTGGAGCATATCGCAAGCTAAAGCAGCTTCTTGGGTAATTTCTCTGGGATGGTTGAAATGCGTATTCACCCAAAGCGGGCGATATTTTGAAAGCGTATCGACAAGCTCCTGATCAATTCTTTGAGGAAGCACTACGGGAAAACGGGTTCCGATACGGATAATTTCAATATGTGGAATCGCTCTAAGCTTAGCAAGAATTCGATTCAGCTTAGCAGTTCCTAATACCAATGGATCACCTCCCGAAATTAACACATCCCGAACTTGAGGAGTTTCTCTTAAATAGTCAATGATCCTGTCAATTTCATGATCGTCTCGGGTCCAAAGACCTTCTTCCCACTCACGTTTGCGTGTGCAATGTCTGCAATTCATCGGACAAACATTGGTAACTTGCATCAAAACACGATCGGGATAACGATGCACAAGCCCGGGAACCGGCATATCGTCCTCTTCTTGAAGAGGATCGGGTTCTCCGATATCTGCAAATTCAATTTCCTCGCCTGTCGGGAATGATTGAACTCGGATAGGATCTTGCGGATCATCAAAATCAATCAGACAAAGGTAATAAGGAACAATGACAACGGGATATTTTTCGATAACGCGGGTTAAAATAGCGCGCTCAGACTCTTGAAATTTTCCATATTTCACTACGGTTTCAAGAGAGGTCGCAGCATTTCGGAGCTGCCAATGCCAGTCATTCCATTCTACATCTGTTACTTTGGGAAATAATTCGCGGCGGCGTTTTGGGACGTCCCAATTAGAAGCAATGTTAAATTGACGAGAAATACGGCCGTTTGTTGTTATCATCTGTATGTCTAACTAAACTGTTTTATTCAAGTTTAACTATCTAGCTATCACTTTCTATATCGGCCACTCATTACAAATCTTTGATTTCCCTCTTATTTAAGTTATACCACACGTAATTTGGAAATCCAAAAATAGGGCAAAAGAGCGGTCCCCATTTCCCCGTCCTTTAAGAGGATCTGCTCTCTCGTCCCGGCCACCACAGCGCCTAAGATTGAAATGAGGGAATCGTGATAACAAAGATGGCGAAGCCTTCCTTGGACACGGCCTTTTTCAATGTACAGACTTCCTGCTGTAGCAAACCCTGTCACTTCAAGTCCCTTTTCATGAACCAAAGTGTGATATCTGAGTTTATTAATAAAAATTCCATTTCGAATTCGCTTAAAAATTTCTTCAAGCGCCAGATCACCCTGTTGGCCCACTAAATTCTGAGGGTAAACGGGATGATCTAAAACTCCCCGGGAACTATTGCCTTCGGCAAGAAGACCTTTTAAAACCCCCTGATCTACGAGCAAAACTTTCCGCTTGGGTGCCCCATCCATATCAAATGGAACGCCAAATTGCTTTGGGTGAGCGAGATTTTCGTGAAGTGTGAAATGGTCAGAAAAAATTTTCTCACCGAGAAGACCGGAAAGAACGCTCTTGCCGCTCTCATAAAGTTTAGAATCAAAATGATGCCTGAGCGGTTCAATTAATTCAAGAAATGCCCGCGGATGGAACACGCATTCATATTCACCCGGCTTAACCGAAATTTCACGGACAGCAGCGACTTGAGCTAATTGATTTGCTTCTTGAATCACAGCGGCAACCTTTAATTTCTTGGGATCAGGATGATAAAAACTGGAATAACCTTTCCCTGCTCCTTTTGTAATGGTAACGCCAAAGCGAACGGCGGTTGCCGGATGAGAAAGTTCAAGCCCTTTTGAATCAACGAGGTGAAAGAAACGCTCATAAGCTGAAAAATAACCGTTGGCGCTTGCCTGCTTTTCTCGAATCAAATCAATTCCACTTTCAATGGTAGAAGCGGCCATTTCAATCATATCCTTTTGTTTAAGAGGAAAATGCTCCTTAACTTTTGGATAAGTTATTTTCTTTGGCGTTTTAAACGAAAGCGGACTTGAGACTAGATCGCGAATTTGTTTTAGCGCTTCTTTGATTCCTATTTTTGAGCAGTCGTTAGATTCAAAATAAACAGGACCATCCTTACTCAGCAACCGAAGCGTATAAGTTAGAATGTCTTGGAAACCATTTTGATGAATCCCATTATTGGTAAAACGAACCAAGACCCCTCTTTTAATTCGGATAAAAATTTGAAGGGGGAGAGACTTGGATAAATTTAAAATTTCGTGAGTAACTTTTCTAGCTTCTTCAATCATAATTAATTCAGTTCTTTATTTTGACCTTCCAAATTGCACATTACGGAAACGCGCCGGGCTTACACCGTGTCCGGTGAAAGCCTCTTGATAAGGCCCGCCCTTGCCGCAGTCGAAAAATCCCCAGAATTCCCATTCCTTTTTTCCGGCTACTTTGTCGCACGAACGCCAAAAATCAAGCGTGTTGCCGTAATAAATTGGAAACCGCCTAAGACCTATGATCTTTCCCTTTCGAATGAGATATCCCATTTCACCGCCAATTTGAAAATCAAGGCGCAGCTCATCAATCGACCAACTTAATTCGTTATCAATTAAAATTCCGTTGTCGGTCTCCCGAATCATTTGCTCTAAACTTCCCTTCCCCGGGAGAAGATTTAAATTGGTCATTCGAATCAAGGGATAATGAGACCAATCCTCTGCCACCATATTGGCGCTTGATTTTGACTGATTCAAAAAAAAGGCAGTTTCCCGACTTGTTAAGTAATCCTTAAAAATTCCTTGGCGTAATATTTCTGTTTTTCGAGCAGGGATACCTTCATCATCATAAGCAAAACTTCCGGCTCCGGGCCCTAAATTGAATCCGGCATTATTTTCCAACGTGACACAAGGCGAAGCTACTGGAAATCCTCCCAAAAGTCCCGGATTCAAAAAAGTCCTTCCGCCAAAATTATCTTCATAGCCATAAACACGATCAGATTCAGATGCGTGACCAAAAGTTTCATGGAGCTGCAAAGCTAAGAGGGAACCTTTCAGAATTAAATCAAAAGTTCCGTTGAGTGGCTCCGGATTTTCCTTAAGCTCTCTTAATTCTCTGGCGAGACGAGAAACTTCTTTAGGAAATGCCAAATCTTCAATGGCTTCATACCCTTGAGCCCGAAAACGGCCTGTTGGTCCGGGCCAACTCCGTTTAATTTTTTCGCGCCCTTTTCCTGACCCAATCCAAACTTCTCCGGAAATCCATCCCCCTGTTCGGTAGTGTGTTTGTTCAATCCAACTGCCATCACTTGTCACAAAAACAACTTTCTTCCGAGTAAAGTCAAGCGAACCGGAAGTGGAATCAATCCCGGAATTTGTGAGAAGTGATTTTTCCGCTTCAAACAGAGGTTTTACTTTTTGGTTGATTGACAACTCCCAAGGATCTCTTTTGATCGGTGTTTTCCATTGCGCTTTTACCGGCTTCGATGGAACGAGCTTTACTTCCGCATGACGGAGCTTTGAAAACCGCTTTGCCATTTGGTAGGCTTGATTTAAATGTAAGGAAAGCGAGGATTCAGAAAGATTTTGCGTGGCAGAAAATCCAAAAGTTCCGTCCTTTAGGACTCTAAAACCAACTCCTCTTGAGCGTGTTTCTTTAATTTCATCAATGGCCCTGTTATGAGTTCGAATTTTCACTCGTTCTAATTCGACATATCTTAAATCGGAATATTCGGAGTCCGACTTAGCCATTTTATCTTGGAGGCGCGAAAGCATCTTTTCCATGGTATTCATATATTAACGGTTCTAAGGTTTAAGCCCTTAAAGCCGAAAAGAGAATAACTCCATATTTTAATTGAGTTTAAAATTGAGGTTGTGTAAACTTTCCGAAATGTCCAATCAGACCAATTACGACTACGGCACGGGAAATTCAGTTCAAAAGCTTTTCTGCGAACTACCTGCTTCAAAAATCAACCGCCTTGCCCGCGAAGTCAATCGTCTCGCCGCTTCTCAGGGTCTAACTTACACCGACGACAACGGCAAAACAACTCTCATTAATCTAACGCTCAGACCTCGTCTGATCCATATTAAAATTGAAAAAGCGCTTTGGCAAGTCATCCAAACACTTGACGGTGCTTTTCAAAAAATTGCTCCTCTTTATTTTAAAAATCCATCTCTCTATGAATTGTTTCCCTTCTCAGACCGAGAGCGCGATTGGCTCACTTGCCTTCAAGACCCCGCTTACATTCCGGGACGACTGGCAACCCGTTGGGATGCTAATACCACATTTGCAAATGACGAGTGGGAAGAAGGATTCTCTTTTTTTGAAGTCAATGGCGTTGGTGTTGGCGGAATGTGGTACGGCCCGGCCGCCGGAGAAGTCGCCTTAAAAACTGTGGTGCGGGAGCTTCGGAAACTTGATCCTCGTTTCCGCCCGATCCCTACCCAGAACATGGGTCTTTTGCTTTTAGGGTTAATCCAAACTCAACGGAAAAAACTGGGCCGCAGACGAGGTGTTATTGCGCTCGCCATGGAAAAAGCAAGCGGCTCTAACTTTATTGAATTCGAACGGCTTGCGAAACTCTATACGAAACTCGGATCTCCAACCATCGTGATAGAACCGACTGATCTATATTTAAAAAATGATGACTTATTTGCTTTTGAGAAAAAAGTGGATCTTATCTATCGAGATACAACACTTTCAGAACTGTGCTATTTCGAAGAAAAAGGTTTTGATCTGAGGGGGCTTAGAGAAGGATTTCGTCGGGGTCAGGTTATTTCTTCGCTTGAAGGTGAATTTGATCATAAAAGTGCATTTGAAGTCTTTACAAATTCGGAATACGCGGCGGTTTTTTCTAGAAAAGAGCTCGAACTTTTCAAACGTTATGTTTTATGGACAAGATTGCTCACTGAACGAAAAACCACAAACCCTAAAGAGAAAAAAATAGACTTACTTCCCTTCACCCTCAAGCAACAA